>ENA-ORXT01000166-ORXT01000166.1-marine-metagenome-genome-assembly--contig:-NODE-166-length-111479-cov-9.198013_pt1 | contig 111479 bp, 65 predicted proteins | sample MGYA00237868_ERZ511482 | MGnify/ENA metagenome assembly ERZ511482 | reverse complement strand
TTTGGACTGGCAATGATTTGTCATAGCGACCTCGTTTGTAATTATTTCATCAACAAGGGGATAAAAGTCACTGTTTTTTTATCTCTGCGTTTCTGTGCTAAACTTTGAGCGACACAGAAGCGTTATGGTGACGTTGATGTGTGATGATGAGATAGGTTTGCCGCTGGGTTGATTACTCGACTAGGCGGCAAGCCTATTTTTTTTGGGTTTGACTGTTTTATCTGGCTCTTGTGGTAATAGTTCTAGGAAGCCGTATTCGGATAAGATTGGGTGCTCTTGCCTAAAGATATGATCTCCATTTTTTAATCGCAATAAGACGCTTCTTTTGCTGAGTTTGATGTCGAGTTCTCTTTCCAATTCGAGAATTTCATTTTCTAGCTCTGTGATGTTGTGATTGATTTGAGTTTTAGATTCTTTGATGTCGAAGTATGCTTTGATTACCGACTGTGGCAGCGTTTTGCCGATGTAGGTATTTTTGTGTGGACCTTTTTTTTGCCAGTAGGGTCCGTGTCGGTGGCTCCAGTCAGACTGGCACTTGCAGTTTGCCTTGTTGCATTTTCTCCAAGTTTGGGTGTATGCGCTGCCGTTTAGGTTAAAGGATGTAATTTTTTCTGGTAGGGTTAGCTCTGTCATGTGATTCTTTTGATTCCTTGCTTGATTGTTGTTTTAATCACCGAAGAGGGGGATTTGTTCTTTGGATGGTTTTGGCATATCTAAAGCTTCTTCTTTTTGAAAAGCAGGCGTAATTCCTTGCACGAATGCGAGTGCTTTTGCGGCTCTGATTGAGTCGGGAGATTCTTCCTCGAATTTCACCCACTGTCTTTCGATTAATTTTGATATCCATTCAAGTGTTTTTCGTGTTTCTGGATGGAGTAGATTTTGTGGTTCTGACATGATGGTCCTCCTAGATTGACTTTGGTCTGTTAATTTTGCTGCACTATACGCGTCTAAGGATCCAAATTGGTTATCAGTCTTTTACACTAATGTAAAAACAAACACTACCAAGTTGTTTTATAGTTGTAAGAATCATAGTTGAAAGGATCGTAGTTGTATTGCAACCTACGAAATGGTGGGTTGCGCAACCTACGAAATGGTGGGTTGCGCAACCTACCAAATGGTGGGTTGTACAACCTACGAAATGGTGGGTTGGCTAGTACTTTTTTTAAATTAGGCTAGTACTTTTTTTCTGCGGGGGGCTATTTATCCACAGGTTATCCCCAGATTTTTTGGGGGGGGAGTGGGCTATTTTTCTAGCTCTGAAAAATTGGGTATCTGGCCCATTTGCATCTGATCTAGTGCTTCAAATATCCAGCCTTTGCATAGGAGTGGCACGTTGATTTTTTCGCCTGATGTAGCCATGGATCTGATGAGCCCGGGGAACTCTCGCACGGTCTTATATTCATCTGGGAATTTGATGATGTTGGTACAGAGCAATAGTGCATTTTCGAGATCGCGTTCGTTTATTTCTGACAGCCATGTTTTTAATTTGCGGAAGCTACTTCCACAAATCACCATGATCATGGATTCGGCTAAATTTTCGAGTAAAAACCTGTCGTAGCCGCGTATTTCTGTGGGGCTGGAAAATGGAGATGTTTCGGCTTTGCCTTTTAGATTTGACTCTTTCCATTGATTGGTTGTTTCTGGTTTGCTGATTTTTAGATAGTTGGCAAAATTTAGGACAATATACATGTCTTTGCCGTATCGTCTGTTTTCGGTAACCCTTTGCAGCAATTCTTGTGATTCTAGGTAGGAGAAGGCTTTACTTGCGATACGTTCTGTATAGCCAAATCGGTTGTAAATTGCTTCATAGCTGTGTTTAAAGTGCAGATGTTTAAATTTTTGTTCGGGTGGCTTGATTTTTCCGTTTACTGGTTTTGGATAGTGAGGCTTGTACCAAGAAACTGTTTCTGCATAAAGATTGATGGCTTCATCGTATGGTATGCTATTCCTTCTCTTGGTATCTTTTGTTATTCGCTGTCGCCAGATGTCTAGAATGATTAAATGGTTTCCTTGCTGCTCCGGATTGTGCAGAGTCATCCTTTCTACTATTGGCGATTTCAGAATGTAGCTCATGGTTCTCTCCTTCTATTCACTTTATCTAAAAGGGTGTTGGCATTTTCTAATCCCTGTTCTACTAACCTAATCGTAAACTTCTAAAGCCATCTTGTTTTCGTCATTAAAACAATTTAATATTGCTTTATTTCTTCATGGAGGGTACTTTAATGTAAGGATGTTACGATTTTTTTGGTAGACATAAGTTTTGACTAGATTCTGTAATGTTACCGAGCACGAAGCCAGTGCTATGCTTCGTGCTCGGCTCATACGTTCAATACAAATTGCTTGCCGGCGATATTTATACAGAACGATATGGGGGGTTCTATATTGAGGCCCGTTCCCGTTACAATTTCATAGTAAGTATCTGGGTCAAAGACCGTGAATCCAAGGAAATCTGATGGAACAGTTACAAGTCTTAGTATCAAACTTTAAAATTATCGTTGAGCAAGATCATAGCCCATCCACCGCGTCGTTTTACTGGGGCAACATGAAGATCTATTACGAATGGATAGATCTTCATGATCATCTTTGGTCTACTGAGTCCACAATTAGACGGTATATGGATGCCGAGCGCCTGCGTGGATTGTCTGCAAACTCGCTTATTGCTCGGCATTCATCGTTTCTGCGCTTTTTCAAATGGCTGCGCGAGTCTGGTCAGATGGAAGGACCAAGTCCTATGGACAACATCAAACGGCCTAGAAAGCCCAAGCTGGCAGCCAGGCGCGCGGCTCGCAAAGATGTGCTGGGCGTTATTGGCTCTATACCTTTTGCGAACTGGTGGTTAGATCAACGCGACAGAACTATTCTGCAGATATTCTTATGTTGTGGATTGAGGATCGGCGAATTATGTGCGCTAACAATTGAGGATGTTGATATGAATGAGTGGAAGCTAAGCGTACCGTCGTTTAAATTTTCGAAACCTCGAACGATCCCTCTTGGGCACGACGAGATAGAGGGAAGCAATACGATACGTTATGATCTTGAAAACTGGCTTCGCTTGCGCCCAATGAATCACGATACGAGGAAGTTGTTTGTGGGTTATGCTGGGCCTTATAGCGCTCGTGGGCCTCTTGGAACAGATGGTGCGCGAGCAGCTATTAAGAAGAGATGTCGGGCTGCGGGGATTAAATATTTTAACCCACACAGCATTAGACATTGTTTTGCAACAGAGGCTATCAACACGCCTGAAATGCGTGCGGAGGTGCTTCAAGTTTTGCTAGGTCACAGTTCGATTGTAACGACACTTGAGATTTATGCAGAGGTGCTGAACGACAGGATTCTCGAAGAGGCTCGCGATGTGTTGGCGCGTGTAAACAGCTATTGAGGTGTGACAAAGTGGATTGTTAAAGTGCAATTCTGATTTGTTCTGCTCTTAGAGTGGCGTCAGTGAACAGAAAGATCTATTTTCAGGAAATAAAAAAATGCCTAACGATCTAATCGTTAAGCGACATGTGCGGAATGAGAAATTACAAATTTTGTGATACAATTTGTGGGGTCATTTCGTTAGGTCTATAACGATTTGGCAAGGCTCTGGTAAGTGTTCAAGCACTTGCTAGGGCCGTTTTTTTTTGCCTGTATTTTTAAAATATCATGTTCGATTCGAGACTGTCAATTTTTGATTGTCTCGATTTGGATATGATATTCAGGCTAGTTGTTGATATTCTTTAATAAAAAAAGAAGGGTAGATGACCAGTTGATCATCTACCCTTCCTTTTTGAAAACCGTCCACTGACGCCAATCACGAAACGGCTTTCTATGTAATCAAAATTACACTTGATAGTGCCTTAGCAGCAAAAACGCTGTTTTTTAAGGCAAAGCTGGGGAACAGGGACTTGAACCCCAACCATCTGATCCAGAATCAGACGTTCTGCCAATTAAACTATTCCCCAAAGGCAAAGAAGAGTTTAGCACAATTGCGGGCAAAGCGCAACTATTAGGCACTTTCTGCCGCATAGGATTCGAGCACAGCCAGCCCATTTTTAATCCGACGCAGCGCCTCATCTCGACCCAGCGCTTCAATTGTTTCAAAGAGCGGCGGCGACACCTTCTTGCCCGAAAGCGAGACGCGCAGTGGGGCCAAAAAGGGACCTACCTTCATCTCTAACTCTTCGGCTTTGGCCCGCATCGCCTCCTGCATCGTCCCATGCTCAAATGGTTCCAGCGTCTCAAGCAGATTGTGCGACGCCCGCAACGCAGCCGCACTCTGCGCCGCATCCAGCTTCTTGCCGAGCAACATCGTCGGATCTGGATACGTAATCTCATCCGCCGACTTAAATGCAAAATCGAGCCACTCTGTCGCCTGTGGCAGCAGCGTGATCCGCTCTTGGATCAGCGGCACCATTGCCATTAGCAGCGGATCCGCCAGCAGATCTTCTTCGCTCCGCCCCAAATCAGCCGCAATAAATGGCACCAACGCATCCCGCAGATCAGCCGGATCCATATTGCGGATATACATCCCATTCGTCCACTCCAGCTTCTCATACGACATCGCCGCAGCCGACGGATTAATATCCTTCATCTCAAAGCGTTCAATCGCCTCTTGCCGCGTAAAAATCTCCTGCTCGGCGTCAAAATTCCAGCCCACATTACACAGAAAATTGAACATCGCATCGGGCAGATATCCGGCATCCATAAACTCATGTACCAACACTAAATATTCCTTGCCATCCACCACCTTTTTGCGCTTGCTCATCTTCCCCTTTCCGCCCGGGTCAAGAATCACAGGCAGGTGGATAAAGACCGGCTTCTCCCACCCCATCGCCTCATAAAGCAGCCAGTGCAGCGGAGCCGTGCCCAGCCACTCCTGACCGCGCAAAACGTGCGTGATCTCCATCAGATGATCATCTACCAGCATCGCCAAATGATAGGTTGGCAGTCCATCCGCCTTCATCAGCACATAATCCTGCAACTGCGAATTGTCAACCGTAATCTCACCCCGAATCAGATCCGTAAAGGTCGTCGCACCCTCAATCGGCATGGCAAAGCGTACAACCGACGGCAGACCCTCCGCCTCTTTCGCAGCCCGCTCCTCGGCAGACAAATTGCGACACGTACGATCATAGCCCATCGACTGCTTATTCGCCTCTTGTTCCTGACGCATCGCGGCCAAGCGCTCGGTCGTGCAATAGCAGCGATACGCATGACCCTTCTCAATCAGTTTATCCGCATGAGCTTGATAGAGATCTCGGCGCTCACTTTGCACATAGGGGCCAAACTCGCCACCTACTTCAGGCCCTTCATCCCAATCCAGCCCCAGCCAGCGCATCCCCGCCTTAAAATCTTCCAAACTCGCCGGGTCATATCGATTTTGATCCGTATCTTCTATGCGCAGTAAAAATTTGCCGCCCGAATGGCGCGCGGCCAGCCACGCAAAGAGCGCAGTACGGATGCCGCCCAAATGCTGCAATCCAGTAGGGCTTGGTGCAAATCGCGTTCGCACAACACTATTATTATCTTTATTCGTCACGCCAAACCTCATTTGGTTGAAAGATTACTATACCTAGCAGCAGCACTATACCTAGCAGCAGCACTATACCTAGCAGCAGCACTATACCTAGCAGCAGCAAAATATATATCGACAGTCGATTAGGCTATCACACACGCTATACAGCGTCAATATTAGGCGCTTTTCTTTTGTGGGTTTTGTGGCAAAAATGACATAGCTCAAATTTTAGAAGAAGATTCGCTACTGGACACTTCTAGAGATAAGATTATTTATTGTCATTCCCGCAGGTTTTTAGCGGATCCCCACTAGTGGAAGACTTTCTCTTTTGGCAGAAATGTCCAATAGTGGAGAAAAAAGCGAGCCACGGTCCCGTAAATTTTATACGCGTTCAGTGCTGCCGATCTGCTCGCGAATAGCCATTGTGAGCTGCCCAAATTGCTCCGAGCCCATTATCTCTAGCGTGCGCGGGCGAGGTAGATCCACTATCACCTGTGCTCGAATCTGACCCGGTCGATCAGTCAGCAGCAGCACGCGATCCGCCAGAAAGGCAGCCTCCGAAATGCTGTGTGTTACCATCAGAATCGTACTTGCCTGCACCTGTTGAATCCGCAGCAACTCAATATTTAGGCGCTCGCGCGTCAACGAATCTAGCGCGCCAAAAGGCTCATCCATCAGCAATAACTTCGGCTGCTGAATCAGCGAACGCGCCAACACAACCCGTTGACTCATCCCGCCCGAAAGCTGCTTCGGCAACGCATCGGCAAAGCCATCAAGCCCCACCAACTTGAGCAGCCCGCACGCCATCTCTTCATCCGCTCCATCCGTATGCCCCTGACGCACTTCGATTGGCAACAAAACATTTTGCAGCACGCTACGCCACGGCATCAGATTCGTCTTCTGGAAGACAAAGCCCACATCGCGATGCGGCCCCGTCAACATTTCGCCAGCTAAATGAACAGCGCCACTATCAGCTTGCAGCAGCCCACCGATGATGCGCAACAGCGTACTCTTGCCGCTGCCGCTTGGCCCCAACAAACAGACAAATTCACCCGGCTGTACGCCAAAGCTAACTGAGGCCAGCGCATTCACAGAGCGGTTGTCATCGCCAAATCGCTTGCTGATCGAATCAACCGTTAGCAAAGGAAGTTCATTTGTTTTGCGAATAGAGGAGTCCGTTTGGTTTATCATAGGAAGATCGTTACTTCTATCGGATTTGGTGAGGATGCCCACTAGTTAACGAGCAAGTTTGTAGAGGCATTGTAGGTGCATGATATATCATGCCCGGCATAGTTGATGAGAATATCAATCTTGGGCATGATATATCATGCACCTACTGAACCATCTTTTTCAAACCAATTGATATCCCACCAAATCTGACAGGATCAGTAAAATTGTTAGCGCGAATAAATGTTGGATTAAGATAAGGGGATCGATAGGATAGATGTAGGTCTACCCCACAATCGTCTCTACCTACTCCACAAATTTATTTGTAAATAGTTCCTTGGGGTCCACCAGCGTATCGACCAAGCCAATCTTTTGCATCAGCGCCGCGGCTGTGGTCCACTCCCCCAAAACCGTTGCGCCCAAAGGTAGACTCCCCCGCGGTGTCCAATATTCCAGCACAGCATCAAAAACAGCACGATTCGGTACCTCATTTTCACCACCGGCTTCAGGCACAAACTTCAGCGCAATTTCAAACGCCTCATCAGGATTATCGAGCGTATATCGAGCAGCTTTGAGCGACGCACGAACCATTCCCGCAACCAGCTCCGGGCTTTCGTTAATTGTGGTCTCGTTTGTTACCAGCCCATTCGCCGGGATCCGCAGATACTTATCAAGTTTGATTTGCACCGTGTCGATACCAGCTTGCCCCAATACCACAGGACCATTCACCCCATAATCAACCGCCGCATCCACCGTGTTTTCACTCACCGCGGCCGCTTGGGTAAAGCCAATCGATTCGAGCGACAAATCATCTTCGCTTAGGTCAGCAGCATCAATTAATCCCCGAAAAGCAACGTACGATGCACCAAATGGACCTGGAATGCCGATGGTCTTTCCAGCCAAGTCAGCCGGTTCAGCAATGCCCGAATCCGCTTTCGCAAAGATCACTACGGGATATTGTGTGTACCAATTCATCACGTAACGGATCGGCAATTCTTGCGCTCGCCCGATCACCACCTGATCCCCGCTGCCGACCATAAACTGAATTTCGTTTACGCCGACGAGTGCCAAATAATCATTTTCAAAGCCATAATCAAGCGTTAGCTCGATCCCTTCCTCGGCATAAAACCCTTTTTCAATCCCGACGTAGTAGGTGGCAAATTGAACATTTGGAATAAAGCCTACGCCAAGCGTTACCGGCGTCATGCCAGCAGTCCCATCTTCTGCACCAGAGTCAGCCGCGGGTAGCGGAGAACAAGCAGTAGAAAAGATTGTCAAAATTACGGTCACTATCAACAGATGTTTTTTCATTTTCTCTTCTTCGAGTCCACTGCAAGAGGATCATTTCTGCCATAAATTACAGACGAAACCCTTCGGAATTTCTAGCTCTATAAGATTTGGTGGGGATGTCCAATAGTTAGTAGGGGCATGATATATCGTGCCCAAGATTGATGTTCCCGCCAACGATGTTAGACATGATATATCGTGCCCAAGATTGATGTTCCCGCCAACGATAGAAGTAATATATCGTGCCCCTATAGATTTAAATCAATTTTTCTCGAACCGATTGGTGTCTCACCAAATTCGACAGAATCTGGGAAATTTTTGTGTTTTTGCAGTAGATTCTTTTTTGGATTGTAAATTGTTAATAAACTATATTACTCGCCCTGTTCTTGCCATGCAAGGCAGAAACTTTCCAGCAGCGAAATAATCAGGTAAAGGAGCTGTGCAATGACGATGAGGCTAATCACGGCTACGAACATAAGAGGTGTATCAAGTACGCCGCGCGCAAGGTTGATCAAGAAACCGAGTCCGGCATCGGCCCCCATAAACTCACCTACGACTGCCCCCACCACCGACAAGATCACGCTTAGCTTCAGCCCACCAAAAATGACGGGCGCGGCGGCAGGCAATTCGAGCAAGCGAAAAATTTGCCAGCGACTCGCACGCAGGCTGCGCATCAAGTCCATCAGATCAGCATCAACGTTGCGGATCCCGACGATGGTGCTAATCAGCGTGGGGAAGAAAGCGATCAGCGCGCAAACAAGCACCTTGCTAAACATACCGCTGCCAAACCAGATGACTAATAACGGGGCAATCGCAACAATCGGAACCGTTTGGCTCGCCACAATATAGGGGGACAGCAAACGCTCAATAAAGCGATTTTTGCCTAATATATATCCAAGCAGAAATGCCAGCGTCAACCCCAGCAATAGACCAAGACCAATTTCCGAAAGAGTGACGCCAGAATGGTGCGCCAACGAACCATCGGCGACGGTTTTTAGTAGCTTTGTCCACACGGCAATGGGCCGAGGCAGAATAAATTGTGGGTAATCTTGCCAACGGATCAACAGCTCCCAAAGCACAATAGCAAGCGCAATCACAACGGGGATCGACAGCCAAGGTGACGACCAGTCGATCTTGCGTCGCGCGCTGCTGGATTTATCAGAATGTGGATGTATAGGTGAATGCTGCCCACCAATCTCGCCGCTGCTGCTACTGGATGCTTCAACTGTATTCAATTTGATGGCAAAGGGTTCAATTTGCACGTTGTAACTCATAACAAGTCCTTTGGGCACAACAGGTATTTGGGTAAAGCAGATTCGAAGTACGGAACTAAAACAAACGAGGTATAAATTGAGGAAGAAAGAGGAATGCTGCATAGAAGACGCGCGGAGGCATCAAGCCTAAACAAATACACAGAACACAAAACACTGAGCAAGATAAAACAGCTCGGCATTATGCACTATATGACATTCAGATCACAACCTGTATTGCTAATAAAAAAATCCCGAAGCGTTCTTGTCGAAGGCTTCGGGATTTATTATATGCGCACAAAGTGAGGTGCAGCCGACCATATGAATATAGACCACTTAGCAATACACTAAGTAGCATACATATAGTACGCACACACGATTATGACATCCTTCTCTCATCCGGACTGTACCGTCGGCGTTGGAATTGTGCTTTGGCCTAACCAAAGCACGCACCACTCTCCTGCTGCTTGCAAAACATTGAGTAGATACTGCACAAGCGGCTCACGGGCTTACCAGTAGATTGTATGGGTTTCCCCAGAACATAGTTCTGCTGGCTCACCGTCGGTCGGGAATTGATTGTTTATCGCACCCTGCCCCGAAGGTTTATATCGAATATTTAGTTGTATGGTTTAACAATATCTGGACAAAATCTAGTCAAGATTGCAAACACAATTGGAGTATACCCAGATCAGAAAGGTTCGTCAAGTAAGTATTTTTACACAGGTACTTTTTGGCTCGAAAATTGATTGACGACATCCGCAACAATCTCTACTGTTTTGTCTACATGACGTTTCCCATCTGGCAGCCTCGTCTTAAAATCTAAATAACTGCCCCGACCAGAATGACATACGTTGCCTAGACTGATCTCAGTGACCCGACCTTGACGACGCGCTTTATTCCAAAAAGAAGATTTGTTGATCGACCACCGCCCAGCGTCACAGTTGCTCAGCGGCGCGATCCGATCCCGCTTTCCGTAAAGATGGTAAATGTGATCAAGCGCCATGAGGCCTGGATCGCTGCTGAAGACGCCGCCCACTGAAATAACGGACAGCGGCCCATTGATCGACTCGCGTAGATAAGTGCAAACGCCAACGGCTATCTGCGCTGCACCACTAGAGGCGACCAACAACACTGGAACGTTATCGTTTGGATCATAGTCGTAGCGGATGAGACCATGCAGTAATACTTCGGCCACCCCTTGATTAAAGATCGGCCCATAGCGCTTGTCGATGGACGCCAGCATCTGGAAAATATTGCGAATGTTGATTAAATTACCGGCGAAATGTGGTCCCTTCAACTTCCATTCGAGCACTCGCTTCCACAGACGTGCAAAGACTGGTTGCTCGGTCAACGCCATATTATTCACCGAGTATGGAAAGACATCGTCAATAATGACGGCGTTGGGGAGTTTGTGTGCCAACTCTTCCAAAAAGCTTTTTTCACGGTAGCTCAATGTTTTTGTCGATGTGCGCCCCACCCCAGAAAGAAAGACAATATAAGCATCTGGATTTGAGTGAGCAACTCGCAGCAGCCCATCCGACGGGACGGGATCATCATAGATCTTGTCCCCAAACCAGCCTGCCCACCAGCCAAGCGTTTCAAAGGGAGAGAATGCACCCCAGACAAAAATTGCCGTTAAAATAATGCCCAAAATGCCGAGCAGATCGTAAAAGGTGCTAAACATCAGCTGCCCCTTTTGCTGAATTATCACTAAGCGACGAGAGTGATGATGAGGGAAGCGATGGTGATGAGAGCGGCGATGCAGTGATTGGTTTGATGCCAATTTGCTTGATCCGATTCACGGGGAGCTTACTAGATTGCTCGAAGCGCTCGCGCCACTGTGCAAGTAACTCTCCGGGCTGATGGCGCAGCTGTGGAATATCCTTTAATGTTAAACGCAGGGGCACCCCGGCAGCACGGTTGTCGATCCAGCGACCGATGGCTTGAACGGGTCGACCAAGCGTGCGCTGCCATATTTGAACCACGGCCCAACCTAGCCCGCTGGTTGTAACTGCCTGCCCCATATTCATGTCAAAGCCAACCCCAATCGCAACGACGGTTGCCAGCAAGCTCCACAATGAGAGCAACAATGAAAAGCCATTCCCAAAAAAGGGAACTAGCGCGAAAAATGAGAGCAAGCGCGGCGCATAGCCTACGCCCACTGCGCTAGCAACCACCAAGATGAGCTGCTCGCGTTGAAAGAGGTAGCGACCAATTAGCCAGATAGTCGCCGCCCAAAATGCATACCCAAAGACGTGGCTAGCGGCAGAGATACAGAGTGAAAGCCAAAAACGGCGTGGTGATACTTTATTGATGAATAGTACGATGCTTTGTCCAACAGCTTCGGAGATGCCGGCCAGCAAAACGATTGCAAGCGCAACCCAAATACCCCAATCAGCCGCTTGAACCATTGCAAAAATTGTTTCATCCAGCCGCAATGCGCGCGATATAATTTCATTAAATGACGGATTCATAACTATGTTGCTCTTCAGCTAAACAAGGGTACTTCTTCTATAGAATTTAACGGATAACAAAAGTATAACATTCTCGCTAACCCGCGTATACGTATTAAAGGTGACAATTAGCCGACGATTGCTCGGGCAATTGTACTTTGTTTACGAAAATAATTTTTAACACAATGTGCCAGGATGGCTTTGTTCTGGTCGCGCTAGCGGAGCAGAATTTTCTGTGAGCTAGCTGCACAGCTCCTGTTTGTTGCCTGTCCACAACCGACACAGAACGTTTTCGTGGCACAATTTACGTGCTTTTTAGGTTTTGAGAGATTTGTTTTGATGCAGGGGTAGTGAGCAGCAATGGATAAGGCCCTATCATTATACTTGAAGCCGTCTTTTTTTGGTAGGTACCCGTAGTTAGGGGGCCTTTACCGTAAATGCTATGGATTGTACAGCAAAGTTTTAATGGAAATTAGATACTGAACATAGAGTAGGAGTGGCCTCACTTTGCGCTCACCCCAGACTTATGGGTCAAGGTAAGCGTATAAGGTAAGCGTATGTTAGAAGACCATAGGTGTAAGCTTATCGTTGAGGATTTCGACAATATTCTCTCGTGCCAATAGTACGCTTTGACAAAGCAATCACCCTGTGTTTTGATCAACAAGCATAAATTCAATCTGACGGTAATTTAGCGTAACCCTCGGCCAAAATAAGGAGTTGTACTATGCGGTTAGGAATGATGATCGGCTACTCGGGCAAACGTATAGATTTGCCAATCGAGATGATCCAAGAGGCAGATCGGCTTGGCTACTATGCCGTCTGGTCGGCAGAGGCGTATGGCTCGGACTCTATCACGCCCCTAGCTTGGATTGGCGCGCTGACGAAAAATATTCGCTTGGGCAGCGCAATTATGCAGATGCCCGCGCGCACACCAGCCATGACGGCTATGACGGCCATGACGCTTGATCAACTTTCGGAGGGACGTATGTTGATGGGGTTGGGCATGTCTGGCCCACAGGTGGTAGAAGGGTGGCACGGTCAGCCATACGGCAAACCTTTGGCGAAGACGCGTGAGTATATTCAGATTGTACGCGGAATTTTGGGCCGCGAAAAACCGCTGGAACATGATGGAAAATATTACCAGATCCCATACATGGGTGATGATGCAACAGGGTTGGGCAAGCCGCTGAAAAGCATTATCCACGGGCGGGCCGATCTACCGATCTATCTTGCTGCAATTGGGCCAAAAAATGTGGAGCTTAGCGCAGAAATTGCAGATGGTTGGCTGCCAATCTTCTTTTCGCCCGAACATTACGACATTTCGTTTAAGGAAAATGTCGAGGCTGGCTTTGCCAAGTCGGCTATACCGAAATCGCTCGAAAATTTTGATATTGCGCCCTCTGTATCGGTGATGGTTGGCGATGATGTCGATGCGTGCCGCAATAGACTCAAGCCAATGCTCGCCCTTTACGTTGGCGGCATGGGGGCAAAAGGTAAAAACTTCTACCACGATTTGGTATCGCGCTATGGTTTTGGTGATGTAGCCGACGAGATTCAGGATCTTTATTTAGCCGGTGATAAAGACAATGCGATCAAACTTGTGCCAGATGAGTTGATCGATCAGATTGCGCTCTGCGGCCCCAAGGAGCGGATCCGTGAACGGTTGACGGCGTGGGAAAAGAGCGCTATTACCACAATGAATGTCACAACCTATACGATTGAAGGGATTCGCGTCATGGCCGAATTGGTGAATGGTACAACGACCGCCACAACCAGCATTCCGAATACAGTGAATAAAACAGAAACTCAAATTAAATCAACTAACCCCACAGAATATAGAGGTAACAGTATGAGCAGTTCATTAAAATCAGCAATTGTTTTTGAGAAGATGGCAGAACGTATCGAGGGCAAAGATCTATCAGATATTAACGCAATTTTTCAGTTCGATATTAAAGGTGAAGAGGAAGGTCACTGGACAGTCGATCTCAAATCATCACCCGGTACGGTTGTAGCGGGTCAAAGCGACAATGCAGATTGTACTATCGGCATGGCTGATGAAGATTTCTTCTCGTTGGCAACTGGAGAGCTTGACCCAACGATGGCTTTTATGAAGGGTAAAGTGAAGATCAAGGGAAACATGGCGCTGGCGCTTAAGCTGGATAAGTTGATGAAGTAAATGCGCGTTTATTTCTTCGTAAGAGATTGATAAATTATTCAAAACTGGCTATCGAGTTACGCGATCCATATTGCTCGGTGACCGGTTTTTCTTTTTATATTAAACCAACTGGACCCAAATTATGTCATCCGCAAAACTTGTACCCTCTAAAAAGCCTGCAACAAACGACGAACCCTATCGCCTGGTGGCCGAAAATATCTATCAAGTGCGCTTGCCATTGCCATTTCGTTTGAATCATGTCAACTGTTACCTGTTATGCGGATCAGATGGTGTGACCGTTGTGGATACGGGCCTACATTGGGCGGAAGGGATGGACGCATGGCAGCGAGCTTTTGAGTCGCTTCCCTTTTCTCTTAAAGAGGTTACCCAAATCGTTGTGACGCACACGCATCCCGACCATTTTGGGATGGCGGGTTGGTTTGAGGAGCAGACGGGCTGCCCAATTCGCATGACGCCGACCGAGCGCGAGCAGGCAGAGAACGTTTGGGTAAATCACGCTTGGGCACCAGAGAAGGTCGCGGCCTGGTGGGATGCATGTGGCGTGCCGCGTAAGGTAAGCGAACAGGCAATGCCGCAGACAAATTTGATGCGGCAGAAGACGTTGCCACACCCGAAGCACTATGATCTGTTTGGGTATGGTGAGACGATTCGCATGGGGGATCGCAATTTTTTGGCTATCCACGCGCCGGGGCATAGCGATGGTCAAGTGGTGCTTTATGATGCTGAAAACAAACTGGCACTCAGTGCGGATCAGGTGCTGATGCGCATTACGCCCAATATCGGCATTTGGCCCACGTCGGCTCCTAAACCGCTTAAACGTTACTTACAGTCTTTACAAGATTTGGCGCAGATTGAGGTTGATTTGGCGCTGCCCGGGCATCGTGAGTTGATCGAAAATTGGACGGATCGACTGGCGGTGATTAGCGAGCATCATGCGGAAAGGCTGGCTACAATGTTGCAGATGATTGAACGTAATAAAGCGCAAGGCGCAACGGCTTTTGATGTGGGAACGTCAATATTTGATTTTGACCGCCTATCGCCACACGAGGTGCGATTTGCTGTCGCTGAGACGTTAGCGCACGTAGAGTATTTGGTGGATCGCGGGGATGTGGTAAGAAGTGATGAAGTGTGGCGCTATATGGTTGCTTAAAGTTAGGGGTTGCACATTTGTTCTAAAATGTGTATACTACTCTCAGAAATAGAACGTGTGTTCTGTGTGCATTTTTATTTATCTTTCTGGGAGAATCTAATGACCCTCGCATTACGAAAAGACCGAGAGCGTCTACAAACCTCATATACTTATTCGTCTTATTATCGAAAAAAGCAAGCAAGCCCGCCACGATACTATACACCATCGCGCACGATGCTTTCTGCTAGCAGCAAAACAGGTCGATCTGTTGAGCATGTTGGAGAATATATCGCGCCGATTAGCCAACTTCTTTTCAAAGCACTTTTGATTGGTGTTATGAGCATTGGTTTTGTTTACTGTGCGTCAATGTTGGTTGGTTCTTCGAATAGCGTGCTGCTCAAAATTTTGGGGCTTTCGGCTTGGTCGTGTGGCTTTGTCCCGCTAACTTATTACTTATGGAATTCTAAACTTTCCCGATAAATTTTTTCGATAGAATTGATTTAGGTATGATGCGGACGTGATAATTTCTTTACCGCAAAATTCGTGTTTTTATATAAGAAATAGCTTAAATTTTTGCCACTAATATGAATAAACGCTGATAAATAATGTCTTATCAGCGTTTATTCATTTAAACTATCCGCACGCCAAAATATGGAAATGGTGCGTATGCGGCGTTGTACTTAATTAATGATAGTGCTCACTACTGCCTTCTAAATCGTCTAAAGATTTTACTGGCACCATAATTGTTTGATTATCCTCATCCTCAAAGAGAAATGTTATCTCAACTTCTGACCCGGCTTCAAATGCTGATTGTAAATCCATCAACATGATGTGCTTACCACCTGGTTCGAAGCGCAGCGCTTCCCCCGCAGGAATTTCAAAACCATCCGGTCGATGTTCCATACGGACCATGTCATCTTCGTCGCGGACTGTTTCATGTAGCATGGCTGATGCGGCGGCTTCTGTTTGCACGGCGACCAATGTTACAGGTTTGTCTAAACCATTTAGTACAGTCATATACGCGGCGCTATTATTTGATCCAGCAATGGCGGCGCGTGCTGCAGCATTTACAACAACAAGCTCACCTTCTATGATTGGTAGAGTAGTGCTTTCGCTATGGGAGTGGGAACAGGCTGCAAGCAAACAGGAAAAAAGTAGACAGATCAAATATAGGAATTTTTTTCTGCTAAATATCTGTCTAGATAGGATCATTTCATCTCGACCCCATCCTCGTTAGCATTCAACATGATGTCTTGCATCTCGACTGTGCCATCTGCCATCTCGGCCGAAACGGTTATGATCCAATCACCGCTCATGTTAAAAGCAAATGGGACCTCGTATCTTCCATCTTCAGCACCATCGGCACCATCTTCAACCGGCTCTGAAATTACTGGAGCCATTCCGGCGTGATTCATGTTTCCTTCAACGCTCACGTTTGCATCCGTTACTGGGTTGCCATCCCTATCGGTTAACATAACGGATAGTGACTCTCCTGGATAGCCAGATGGTTCCAGCATGATGTTGATATTCTCACTTGTATTGTCGTGGCCGCTGCCACCATGGTCATCACCATGGTCCGTATGATCGTGGTCGCCGCCACAACCTGCTAGCAACAGGAGAATAATTGTGAGCAATGTGGATAAGAGGAATTTCTTATTTTTTTGGGGTAAAAATTTAGTTGTCATTGAAAAACCTTTGTTAGAAACTGTTTGTAAATTTAAAATGTGCCTACTACAAAAAATACGCTGGATTCGCCCCAGTACAGGCGAATCCAGCGTATTTTAACATACCAAAGTTTACAACAACGAAAGAACGATTCCTAACTATTTCAGAATCGACTCATCTATGGAGAGCCTTGAGCCGAGGCAGATTGCTGTTCGACTAAACGTTCGGCACTCTTATAGTTTGTAAAAAGAAAGGCCCTACTTTGTGGGCTCCCATCCGAGCCTAAAAGTGCAATGCGGCGGTATGGTTCTTGCTCTACAAGTAGGACACCCCACCGATAATGACCCCAGTCAAGTACGGTTCCAAGCGTAACATCAAGCTCATCCAAATTCACGGTGATCGACGTTTCATTTGTCAAAGCAGCTAAGCCAAATCCACTTGCCAGCGGATCTTGCTCTGGTTGCCAGAATATTAATTCAAAACGTTGGTTTGGTGCAGGCACAAAATCGGCAGACCACTGAAATGTTTGTAATTTGCGGCCATTGATTCCATCATCCGGCGCAATTAAGCGAACGGCTCCAGCCTGTCCGCGCTGTGTAGAAGGGACAGAAGGCACAGAAGACACAGAAGATATGGACGCCTGCTGAATCATAATCGGTTTTGGTTCGATGGCCGGTTGAATAGCCGCTTGGACAATTGGTGCGGCAGTTGGCGCGATCTTGGGCACTGAAATGCTTTGTGCTGGAGGTTGAGTTGGGCGCGGTGTAGAAACAGGAGTTGAGGTCGCAGCAATCTGTACGGCTGCCTGATTTTGTTCTGCTACAATAGTAGAATCGTTTGCCGCTGCTGCTACCTGAAGTAAGTTCGGTTTATTCTTTGCCGACGGCACAGATGTTGCAACAATGGGGCCTGCACCAGCACTGCTGACAATAGTGCTGTCAGTAGTACTGTGGCTAGCACTGTCGATAGCAGAATCAGCGTGAAGAATATCGTAAACAGTACGGACTGTTCCAACATCATCATGAGTAGAAACGGTTGCGTTAGGGAAGACATTCTGCGGTGGTTCCACTTTTGCACTGTTGACTTGTGCAGTTTCTTGTTGTGTGCCAGATGTAGATAAGTTAGGTTTGGGTAGATATAATGAGCTTGTTACATCATCAGCCACTATATCAGCTGATGTTTGAATGTCAGACAAATTCTCATCACTATCTACGCTTTTGACAATCGGCAATTCGTTTGAAATAGCAATTGTACGCGCTGACGGATTAAAAAATTGAAAGAGTAGACCCGCAAGGATAAGTAGGCAGATAAAAAACGCTGAGTTCTTAGCTCGGTCACTAACCCGACTGCTAGAGTAGGCTGCCTGCTCTGCCAAGGAAGCATTGTATACACTGCGGCATTCGCGATTTCTTAATACCGAATATGCAGCGTTTAGATCCTGCATCTTCCCCATTGCTGCATTTGTAGGGTTATAATCAGGGTGATACCTTTTGGCCAACTGCCGAAAAGAAGCATCAATTACCTCTGTATGTGCGTCAGGTTCAATTTGTAAAGTTTGATAGTGAGTTGACACTTTAATAGGTTTCCGTTCTATTGCCATAATATTTTCATCAATTATGATGTTGACATATGAGCAGTTCAACCTACACGTTCAGTATATAACCCTGCCCGAGAAATCACTCTGCCTACCTTTAAGTGCGAAGCCTTTGTCAGGCAAAAAATATGGCATTTCGTGCAGATGCTTCCGCTACAAAGACCGTATAATTTCAACCCGTTCTTGTTTATAGTACATTCGGGTCACAATCTAGTCTTTAAAATTCAGTTTTTATATTCACGGTAGGTAGAAAGTTATGGGACAAGTTGAAACAGGTAACAATTCTCACGAGCAGTGCAGCGACGAGCAGTAACAATACACGCAGTATTAACTACATGCAGTGCAACGACAGTCAGCATTTTTACATAAGGTAAAATCATGCAAAGTTAAGGAGACAGGAAAAGCTGCATTAAAAACGCAGGCATTTCGCATATGTCTTAATCACATATGACTTAGTTATATATGTGATGTTATATATGTGATAGTCAATTGTTGTTAAGGCTTGGAATTTGAACGGCTGTGGAATGGGGTAGGGAGTAATGTAGCCATAATAATCTTAACATATAGCTACTTATGCATTATTACAAACACCTTGCAATTAATGTAAACAACTTTTATCTTGTTGATTTTGGGCAGTTTGTTTATTCTTTCAATTTTTTTATTTTAAATTGAGAAAATAAACGGATAGTTCAGGTGCGCAATTTCTTTTTGCAGATCTAGCTAAGTTAAGGATTAAAGCCCAAAAATATCGACTGATTCATACGACCGATTCATACTTAGTAAAGTGCAATACATAGAACTACTGATCTTGAATACAAGTAATTGATGTACCATAAGTGTAAATTGAGTATCTATCCTATTAATCTAGGTTCAGTAAACACGCCTAATTGTTTCACGAATCAGTGCAAATCCATTCCCGATAATTTTGGCTGCGAACCCGCACGGGGCGTGTCCCCTAGATGGCTTAATTTTACACCCATAATTGATATACTCAAGTAGGGTAACTGTTCTGTGCATCTGCTAGTTGAGTAAACCAGCGCGGTATCTGGCTTGTATCGAAACCAGGGAGAGACAGAACGGTTACTAAGTAGATAACATGTTGCGGCTTACTAAGTACCACGCCAAGCATAGATATGGACGTTTGAATCTAGCAAAAGTTACGTTGTTTGGCCAGGTCCCATAAATACTTCGCTAGCAAAAGTTCTGGCTCACTCATGGTTTCCGTGCGAAAAAGATTAATCGTTCGCTGCTGCTATCATATGGGTTGCAATCAAAATCTCCCCAAACATCTTCAACTTCAAAGCCAGCAGCTTGCAACATTAATTCACCTTCATTTTGCCAAAGAAACCGCAGTTGAAATGGACACAAAGTGCGACGCGTTTGACCATCAGAAAAGATCTCTTCGTAGATAAAGAGTGTATCTTGAATTTGCGCACCGATATCAAGCGTGCGAATACTCCACTTTAAGACGCTTGCACTATTTTCATTATTTATCCACGAATCGGCTAGCTCAGCCACGTTTTCAGTTTGTAGTAAACCGGCAATGTCTGGATTAAAAAGATCAATGACAAGTACTGCACCAGAAGATAAATGGTCATAGGCAGTGCTGAGTACAGCTATCTGTTCTAACGGAGAAGTGCAATGCATCAAAGTATTGCTAACGCAGAGGGCAAAGGCATACTCTTTGAATGGTAGCGCAATGGTACATATATCTGCTTCGACAAGCTCGACCTTGTGCATAAGATCAGAAGCGGCAAGTTTTTCTCGTGCCACCTGATGCAAAGCGGGGCTAATATCCACACCAGTAACCTTATGACCCTGCATAGCAAGCGGCAGCAGTACCCGTCCGGTTCCGGAACCAAGCTCTAAGATCGGGCCACCATACTCCTCGGCAATAGAAAGCAGCAGCTCTATATCTGCACTGTAGTTGCGATAATCATCATCATAAAAACGCGCAAAATTACCGAATGTATCGTTCAATTCGGATGGATTGCTGATAGCGGTAGCGGACAGATCGTGTTCAGAATATTTGATAGGCATATTAATATAAGTTCCAAAACAGATGAGATTTGCTAAAATCGGGCATCATACATTTTGCCCTGTAAAATTAAGATTTGTCGTGTTATCTAGTATACAGTATAATATCATAGCCGACTCGATCTATGGGTCGGCGCTTGTTGTTAATTAGGTTCGTTGTTAATTGGAGTTGTATTCCTTTCTACCCTTTATATACTTTCGCAGCAGCACAATATAACATTTTTACTTCGAGATAAATGCTTAAAGAAAAAATGGTACTTTATGGCGCTGTTGTGTATACACTAGCTTATGTACAAAATTTTATATACAAACTCTAAATGTAGAAAGAACATTATATAAGATAGCAACGCTTTTCTAATTAGCGTAGTACGGAACAAACGTTTTACTGCCCAAGTTCATAACGAGATTTTCGCAACTCGCCGCCAATAATGGCGGTATTTTTCTTATGTGGTCTTATCTAGAATTTTTTGTGTACTCTAGAGGAAACAATCTACGTGAGATCGAAGTCAGAGTAAATAGCGACATAGTTGGTAAAAATAGCGCGATGGACAGAGAGTAGTTTAGAGCGTAATGGAGTGAAATAAGAAATATAAATGGCTAGTAATGATGAACCAGTTTACTTAACCGAAAAAGGTCTGCAGAAGGTCAAAGACGAGCTAGAGTATCTTGTAAATACTCGTCGCCGAGAAGTAGCCAAAATGATAGCCGAAGCCAAAGCAGAAGGCGACATTAGCGAGAATGCTGGCTACGATGAAGCAAAGACGCAACAAGGTTTTCTTGAGGGAAAGGTGCGAGAGCTTGAAAAAATAGTCAAGTATGCACAACTCATAGAAGAAGGGGAAACCCCTAAAAATATTGTCGGTCTTGGGCGCACGGTCGTTATACAAGAAGAAGGTACAACCGTCAAAGAAACCTATGAAATTGTGGGGTCCCTTGAAGCTGCTCCTGCCGAGGGACGTATTAGCAATGAAAGCCCAATGGGCAAAGCGTTGATGGGCAAAAAGAAAGGCGACAAAGTGGATGTTCAGACGCCTGGCGGCTCAATCAATTTCAAGGTTGTAAAAATCGAATAACAACCAAATAGTGTTTTATTACAGAAAAATAGATGTGCGAGGTGTGCATCTGTTTTTCTGTAATTATTAGGCTTTTTTATATGTATCTTCGCAACAAATAAGGTAAACCGCTCCGGCTGCACTGCGTACTTTGCGCAGTACAAAGCTCAGCGTACGCTATCCGCACCTTACGCTGTTGAGAAAATACTATTTTTACATAACAAACTTACATAGATAAATGAGACTTAGCTGTGCCAGATTCACTGCATCCGATGTTCGATCCTAAAAATCTATCTGACCAAGAAAATGCTCGACTGACTAATTTACAGGCATTGGGCGAATATGGTATTGATCCATTTCCCGCACGTGTCGAGCGAACACATACAATTGCCGAAGTATGCTCGCTTTATGAAAGTCACGCGAACGCTGATTTGAGCGATAGTGATAAAAATAATATAGATGAAGAAAGCATTTATACCATCACTGGGCGAATCAAAAGTATGCGCGTAATGGGCAAAATGAGCTTTGCTGATATTGAAGATGGGACAGGGCGTATGCAGCTTGTTGTACGCCGCGATGAGTTGCCCGAAGGCTGGTACAACAGCGTTTGGAAAAAGATGATCGATCTGGGCGACTTTGTTGGTGCAACCGGTCCATTGATGCTGACAAAGACCGGCGAATTGAGTGTGGCAGCGACAAATATTCAATTTTTGAGCAAGGCGCTGAAGCCGATGCCAGACAAATGGCACGGCGTCAAAGATCCAGAAACACGTTACCGTCGCCGTCATCTTGACCTGATGGGCAACCCCGAAGGACGCGACATATTTCGAACGCGGGCAGGCATTGTACGTGCATTACGCGAATATCTGGACAACGCAGATTTTCTTGAAGTCGAGACGCCAATCCTGCAGCCGATCTATGGTGGTGCAGCCGCGCGCCCATTTGTTACGCATCACAACCAATTACATCAGGATCTATATCTACGCATCAGTTTCGAGCTATATTTGAAGCGTCTGCTCGTTGCTGGCTATGATCGCGTTTATGAAATCGGGCGCGACTTTCGCAACGAAGGCGTAAGCTTTAAACACAATCCTGAATTTACGCAACTAGAGTTTTACGAAGCCTATGCAGACTATCAGGACGTTATGCAACGTACAGAAGAAATGGTGGCTTATGCGGCAGAGCAAGTCATTGGCAGCACAAAATTCCAGTGGGGTGAACACGAAATTACCGTAGCACCACCATGGAAGCGCATTCCCTTGCGCCAAGCAATTTTGGATGCGTGCGACATTGATTATGAAACATTCCCAAGTGCAAAAGAATTGGGAGACGAAATGGGCCGTCAGGGGATAAAGGTTAATCCTAGTGACAGCTGGGGCAAGCTTGTTGATAAGCTGATGGGCGAGTTTGTCGAGCCAAATTTGATCCAACCTACATTTCTAACAGACTATCCGCGCGATATTAGCCCACTGGCAAAGGGATCACCCGAAAATGAGCGCTTAGTTGAGCGTTTTGAGGGGTTTGTGGCGGGTATGGAGTTATGCAATGCATTCTCCGAACTAAATGATCCCATCGATCAGCTACAGCGTTTTGTGGATGAAAATTATCGGGGCGAGCAGGGCGATGAAGAGTCTCACCCGGTTGACGAAGATTATATTGATACCATGAGTTACGGAATGCCGCCAAGTGGTGGCTTTGGCATGGGTATTGATCGGCTGACTATGCTCTTTACCAACAAGGATACAATACGTGAGGTAATTATCTTCCCACATTTGCGTTCGCTAAAAGAAGAGCCGGATGAATTGGCTCAAGATGATGCAGGTAGCGACACAAAAATTGTTATAGAGGCATAAATTGCCGAGAATTGAAGCTTCTATGAATTCCCAGAGAATTTCTGGAAGATAAATCATGCAAGTACAGACCCGGCAGATTTTTATCGGTAATCACCGAATTTTCAATCTTGTCGGGTCTGCTGTATATTAGATATCGTTTTCGATGAAAGGTACAGCGCTGAATGGTCGTGGCGGATCAGGAGCTGTCCCGTTCAACGTCAAAGTATAACGAGTGGGTAAGTTTGTTCATCTTACCAAGTGAGGTGGAACCGTCCTGCTCTTTGGGACCCTCACAACTATTTGGTACAACAAAATTGTCACAGTAGTTGTGAGTAAAAAGGAGAGCCAGAAATGAGTGACACACACACCGAAACAACGCTTGAAACAATTGTATCCCTCGCTAAACGCCGTGGATTTGTCTATCCAACATCCGAAATCTATGGTGGCTTGGCAAACTCCTATGATTATGGTCCCCTTGGTGCCGAGTTATTGCGCAATATCCGTAATGCTTGGTGGCGTGAGTTTGTACACAAACGCGAAGATATGGTGGGCCTTGACAGCGCCATCCTGCTTCACCCACAGACTTGGGTAGCCTCTGGTCACGTAAGTTCCTTTACGGATCCACTCGTCGACGATAAAGAGACTCATAAACGATATCGCGCCGATCACCTGATCGAAGACTTTATCGAGAAAAATGCCCCCTCATATGATGATGTTGTTGTGGAAGATATGGCGGTCAGCGACATGGCAGAGTTTATTGTCGAGCACAAGATTACTAGCCCAGACGGGAACCCAGTAACAGAGCCTAAAGCGTTTAATATTCTCTTCGAGACAGGCATCGGCGTGGTCGAAGGCGAGAAGCAGAAAGTCTACATGCGGGGTGAAACGGCGCAAGGAATCTTTACTAATTTCCGCCAAGTCACGCAATCTACGCGCGTCAAATTGCCCTTTGGTGTTGGGCAAATCGGGAAGAGCTTCCGGAACGAAATTACCACCGGTCAATTTGTCTTCCGCACATTGGAATTCGAACAGGCAGAGATCGAATATTTCTTCGACCCAGCGCACACAGAGTGGCGAGATGCCTTTAAAGAGTGGCAAGATTCTATGTGGCATTTTTTAACCAATACGCTAGGCGTACGCGAGGAAAATTTACGGTGGCGGCAGCATACGGACGGCGAGCGCAGCCATTATAGCGATGACACCTATGATATTGATTACAAGTACTCGTTTGGCTGGAAAGAACTTTGGGGATTGGCCTATCGTACTGATTATGATTTAAAGCAACATATTGAGCACTCTGGCCAGTCGATGGAATTTGTGGACTCTGGTACTGGGCAAAAAGTGGTGCCGCATGTAATCGAGCCTGCGGTAGGCATCAACCGAATTTTCCTAATGATGTTGATGGATGCATACTGGGAAGACAAAGAACGCAATCGCACCGTTCTAAAGCTGAAGCCTAGTATGTCCCCCTATTCGGTAGCTGTATTTCCATTGCTCAAAAACAAACCGGATCTTGTTGAGCGAGCGCGTGCAATCTTTAATGAGTTGCTAGAAGAAATGCCGGTGGCTTGGGATGTACGCGGCAATATCGGAAAGCGTTATCTCTATCAGGATGAGATCGGTACACCATTCTGTGTGACGGTTGATTTCGACACGCTAGAGGACCAGACGGTAACCGTTCGTCATCGTGACGAGGCAACGCAGGAGCGTGTTCACATGGACAAGTTAGCCGAATATATACGCGATAAGCGTAAAACCATGTAGTATTATTCAAGAAGATGCGATACTTAAAAGGGGTATCCTCAAGAGTCGGATACCCCTTTTAAGTTAGGACTCTACCACAAATGCGTAAATAACTTAGTTCGACTAAATAATCTGTAATCTAATGCCATTTACGCACAATTTGAGACAGTCTTTTTAGTTACAACCAGTGCATTTAGGGTCACGGCCATTACATCTCCCTATTCTCATAATAGCACTCCTACGTTTGTGATCTTGTTAGTTATAAAATTTTACCTATAAAGAGTTACATTATTGTTGACATCGAGCCAGTAGGTAACGGCTCGCTCTAGTGCGCTACGGAATTTACAAAAGTGTGATGGTTTAACGATGTAACTATTTGCGCCTGCTTCGTAGCAAGCAAGAATATCTTCATCATAGGAAGAGGTGGAAAATATCACGACCGGAACAAATTTTAAGTGTTGGTTAGACCTAATTTTTTTCAAAATAGAATGGCCACCATGACCAGGTAAATTTAGATCTAGCAAGATGAGATCGGGTGGCAGCAATTGATTTTTGATACAAAAATTCTCAATATACTGAAAAGCCTCATCGCTCGTTGCTGCATGCTCTACGGAGAGAGAAAAAGGGAGCCGCGTGATACAAAATTTAATAAGCTTAGCGTCTATTCTCTGATCTTCAACCAGAAAAACCGTAAATGATTTTGACAATCTGTCTTCCATTTGTTCTTATTCTCTTAAACAACAAACCGTTCATCATTATTGATAAAGACTTTCATTGAGAAGGCTTTCATCACCCACATTTTTATCACCCACGTTTTTATCACCCACGCTCTCATCACCCACGCTCTCATCACCCACGCTCTCATCACCCAAAGTAAAGTAAAAAGTGCTGCCAGAACCAAATTCTGATTCAAGCCAGATTTTTCCATCATATTGGACAATAATTTTCTTCACCAACGCCAATCCAGCACCCGTTCCATCGCTATATCCCGTTCCAGAATGCAGGCGCCGAAACATATCGAAAACCGACTCATGATGCTCCGGTTTTATCCCGATTCCGTTATCTTTGATGTAAAAAACTGGCGCACCACTCGCTGTTTTATCAGTTGCCACCAGGCCAATTTCAATGACGGCAAGATCCGCATGGCTATATTTCAGCGCATTTGAAAGTAAGTTTTGAAAAATTGTCTGAAGATGAGCGGGATTGTAGACTAGCTCGGGCAGGGGGGCTGGACGTTGAACAATGAATTTTTGTTGCCCCGGCAATCTTTCCAGTCCACGAATAATTTCATCGAGCAGCCGATCCGTATTAACGTGTTGGAAGCTATCATAATTAAGCGTTACGCGGGAATATTTATGCAAAGCACTTATGAGTTGTTGCATTCGATGTCCGGATTCACTAATCAGCCCTAGTAATTCCTTCCCTTCCTCATCAATTTTTTCCTGATAAAGAGCCAGCAACATTGTTGAAAGATTTTGAATCCCACGCAATGGTTCCTTCAAATCGTGCGAGGCGATATAGACAAAACGCTCTAATTCCATATTGGAGCGCTGCAACTCGGCAACGGTTTTTGTTAGCAACTCGTTTGTGCTTAAAATTCGTTCTTCAGCCAGTTTTCGTTCATGTACATCTACTACCGAGCCGATCCAAGTATGAATTTCTGAATTAAAGCTCTTGTCATCTTCTGCCGTCATAAATATGGGCATTACATTCATCTCGCAATGCCTATACTCCTGATGTTCAGCGGACCAAATTTGGCACTCGACCATAAATTTTTCGCCAATCTGAATCTGCTTCTGCCACTTTGTCGCAAAAGCGAGTTGTTGACGATCGTGAATCATCTGCATCCAGCCTCGATCACGATGGTGTGACCACTCTTGCCCTGTAAAGTTGCGCCAAGACACCTGAGGCACGTGAAAATTTCCTAGCGCATTCCCGTGCCAAGTTACGGCTGTTGTTGCTGAAATGTGAAGCCGATACCGCTCCTCACTCTCCATCAACGATTGAATTATCTGATCACGCTCTACTTCTAATCGATTAACTTCCGCCGCGTGTGATTCTTGCAATAACAAAATGCTATTTTCTTTTTTAGCTAACTTTTGCTTTACTTCCTCTAATTCTTTTTCAAGTTGTTTCATATAAGTTCGGAGAAATATGTGAGAGAACTAAAAGTAGACAAAGAAATGCGGTAAGAGTTGTTAAGATTCTATTGCCATCCCAAAAAATAAACTATACAGTATGGCCGAAAGCTACTCCAGAAAATCGCTAAAATCGGTATAATTATTTTTCTGGTTTAACCTAACTGCTATAATAGAATCGCTATAGTGAATAGGATGAGCTTTGTGAGTGACTTGGCAACAAGAAATGAACAGATGTACCTTCACCCAAAACAGATTCAACCCAAATCTTTCCACCATGGCTTTCTACAATTTTACGACAAGTAGATAGACCTAGGCCGCTTCCCTTATATTGTCGTGTAGAAGATGTGCGAATAAATGGTTGAAAAATTCTCCTTTGTTCGTGTAGTGGGATACCGATACCATCATCTGAAATTGTTATCTGCCAAAAGTCAGCATTAATATTTCCTGCGGAAAATTCAATCCGCGGCACATTCTTCTCGTTATATTTTAGGGAATTCGATATAATGTTTTGAATAAGCTGCACCAAATCGACGTGACAACCACGAACGACAGGAAGGTCACAGAGTATAATCTGCGGTTTGCGCTCTTCGAATTCTGGCTGTAGTAGCATAAGCGTTTGCTCTACAACTTCGGCTAGAGAAACGGCTTCAAATGAGGGATTCGTTCGCCCAACTGCAGTGTAATCATGCAAATGTTGCACAAAGCTAGATAGCTGTTCCGTTATCAAATCAATCGTTCTCAAATTTTGCAAGATGAGCGGATCGCACTCTGTGTCTGCAAGCAATTCGTCAAGTAATTCAACATGCAAACCTAAGCTATGCAGTGGCGTTACCATGTCATGTGCCAGTCGATCCGCAAAAAGAGCCAATTCTTCTCTGCGCTGCTGAAGCTCAAACAGCAATTCGGCTTTTTCATATGCCTGATGAATCGTCTCTGTTAATTCTACTCCCGTAAATTCTCCCTTGACCAGATAATCGCTAATTCCTAGCTTCATTGCCTGTACAGCGGTGCTTTCATCTCCCGATCCAGTGAGCATAATAACGGCTAACGGATCCGAAAGAGACTCAATATTTACGGCTTCCATAAACTGTAAACCTGTCATATCGGGCAGGTTGTAATCCAGAAGAATGCAGTCGGGTAACCAATTCTGCCATAATTTTAACCCGGTCATAGCAGAACTTACACTTTTTATTTCGTAGGGCGATATATCAAAAGAAGGTTGTGGTTGCTGGAGCAAATAGTTTAAATATCTAACATCAGTAGAATTATCATCAATAATCAAAATCTTATTTACGCCCACTTGTTCATACTTACTATCAATCATGATTAACCTAATAATGCATTAGTGATCACGGCTTACTCTAAAAATATTATGGCTCTTCGCGATCTCATGTGGTTGACATTGAGATGAATCATCGTGGGTCCTCCATGTCGAGTGCGCTGCACTGTTTAGAGAATTATTCGAGTTAGAATTAGTAGTGAACAGTGCGACACACTCTGTCAGCTACATAAGATCCTGTTGAACCAGTATTATGAGCAAAATAGTATACACTATGAAATTTGCTAAATGTTTGTAACGAAAATTGATATTATAAAAGGATGGACTCTTAGTAATTCGAGTTAGATTGATCTTCAATGGAAAAAGGCTAGATTTTTTCGTTTTAAATAAAGGAATGCACTTAAAAATGCATTCAAAGTAGTCAATGTAAAGGTAATAGGTACTTTACTCATAATCGATATATACATCTCTTACTCATAAGTTAAGATGGGCATGCTAACTGAAAGATTTTAAAAATTTTCGTGAAGTGACAAAATTTTGGAGCGAACATTCTCTAATGCGACTCTATTCTAAGAGCAACGAAGGAAAAGAGTATCTCCTCTGTGTATACCTATTCTTATAGATTGTCTTAGGGGAAAATTCGGCAATTTGTCTACGTTAGAAAGTGGGCGTTACCATGATATCTGGCACAATTGATTGCTGTGCCAAATAATATAAGATACACAATAACAGTGTAACAAATATTTTAGCAAAAGGCAACGTTTTGCTAAAATCGTCAGTTTTATGTAAGGTAAACGCAGCATAAGTGAAACAATTATGGTTCAACCGGATCTCATGTGGTTGACAGAGTGCGTCGCACTGTTCAAAGAGTGATTCGAGCCAGAACCGATTGGTGAACAGTGCGACGCACTCGACACGGAAGCCCACTATGGCTAGTTTCAATGTCAACCACATGAGATCCCGAAGAGCCACGATTATTAGCTACCGAACACTTTTAGAATAAACGGATTATTCGTTGTCATTCCCCTCTTGTATCTTCTCAATATTATGGGATACAAATAGCGCAGGCTGAGCTTTGCACTGAGCAATTCGCCGAAGTGAAGCTGGAGCGGTCACTGCCATTTACTGAGAGAATACTAACTGCTTTTGGTTGAACAGTATCTGCTCAACCATTAAACTTTTCGATACGCAGCATAGAATGTAGGTGGCAGCACAATCTATGCACAAAACAATCTATACACTAATTACTCCTATGGAGCGACCAAATAAAGAATTTATGAGACATCAACATAATCGGTCAGTCGGATCTTTCATGCCAAATTTGCAAAAAGGCTTTACGTATATTTTTTTTACTCTTGCTATTCTTTTATTAAGCGCGTGCCAGATTAGCTTAGATGAACTTAATACTACAACCCAATCAGAAATTAGCACCCAACTCTCACAGATTGTAGACACAGATCGAACCGACCAAAAATCTCGCACAATTAAGAATTTTGAAGAAGAAAATAATGATAATCCAATAAGTATAAGTGGAGAGGTAGCCTATACATCCCCCTATTTTTATCAAAACAACCCCGATCCGTACATTACACTCTATAATGTCGCTCCATTTTATGGTGAACAGGAAATATCAACCTATAAGTGGATACGCGAGGCGCAGCAGTTGGGCATGGTCACGTCAAGCCCATACATATCACCTTTTACCTATCAGCTTTTATTGCCAGCAAAACCTGCCGGCCCCTACGTGGACCTCAATTTTGATGAAAAAAACGACTTTGGCCTCGCTGTTTATACGGTAAATCTCGTTTCAAATGTTTCGGGAGATCCTTTCCTTGACTTTGCTTATGGTGATTCATTAGGCAGCATGAGTTCGGTAGTGTGGGGATTTGATGAAGTGTATGGCAACACGTTTACTGGTGGATCCATTATTGTTTATGCACCCGATAAAAATCAGACGTTTCCGATGGGCTTTGGCCTAGACGGTATTCTCTTTACCGAAGATGATCCGCTAATTTCGCTGCCTTTTGGGTACACCATTGTAACGTTGGATTCGGATCCCTTTGAATTGAGCCGTACGCAAAATGTAACAATCGATCTGTTGGAACCAGCCGAGGTTGCGCGGATCGATTTTACAGCATTTAGCTATAGCGAGGCGTTTGACAAGCTGCTTGGTATGATGGAAAAAGAATATGCATATACGGAACACTATGGTATAGAGTGGGAAAAGATTGGGGTAAATAGCTTAGAAAACAGTTGGCGAATGCGTATTGCAGAGGCCGAAAGGGCACAAGATTATGACGCATATATTACAACACTCTATGATTTTGCACGCACCTTTGAGGATGGTCACGTTTCAATTGAATATGAGGAATATCCTCTGCTGCTTGATCGATACGATGGTTCAATTGGAATCATTGTACAGGAGAGTGACCAGGGTGATGCCTTTATCACCGATGTGATCCCAAACTTGCCAGCAGACAGAGCTGGGATCAAACCTGGGGCGGTGCTCCTGTCGATCGATGGCTTGAAAGCCAGTGACGCAATCGACGCAGTCGTGCCATATTATCCATCGGGTTTACCAAGCGCACGGCACTGGCGATTGTTGCAAATGATTTATGTGGAACGCGGTCAGGTTGACAGCAGCGTGACGCTGAATTTTCAAAACCTAGGCGAAAGTGAGCAGCAAGACGTTACGCTCACTCGCGTATTCGATTGGAACGGCCCAACTTGGACTCGATTCTATGTACCCGAAATGCCAATGCGACCGCTACCGCTAGAGTTTGATTTGCTCCCAAATGGGTATGGACACATTAAGTTCTACAGCTTCTTCGACGATGTAGAATTAACGTTAGACCTGTGGGATCGCGCAATCAATACTTTAAACAGAGAAGAGATTCCTGGCGTTGTGCTAGACATGCGCAACAATGAGGGTGGGAGTTTGTGGCTGGCAGAGTTGGCGGCATCGTACTTTTTCGATAAAAACGTTGCGCTTGGTGCGTTTACCTACTACGATCCGGAAAGTGAAGACTTTTTATACAATGCCGAAGATCAGCGTATCATGTACCCTATCCCCAGCGAATTATATTACGGCGGCAAAATTGTCGTACTAATCGGGCCGGATTGCAACAGCGCCTGTGAATTCTTTAGCTATGCGGTAGATCAGAAAGAAGAGACGCAAATTCTCGGGTATTACGCGTCAGCTGGATTGGGTGGAGCGGTAGAGCCAGTGTACATGCCTGATGGAATAATCTTTAATTTCACGACAGGCCGCGCGGTAGATGCAACGGGCAAAATCCATATCGAAGGCATCGGGATCCAACCAGATCTGCGGGTGCCCATTACGCGTGAAGCGATATTGAGTAAGGGCGATGCACTTCTGCGCGCAGCAGAGATAGCACTCGACCTTTCTATGGCGCTCGATGATTCAAAATAGGGCCTAACAGAAAATAAATACATCCCAACGTGTCTGCAAAAATGTCTGCAAACTTTGTTTACAACCTGTTTAGCGGTAAAATAGTAGAAACGCACTGTCCAACTATCACAAAAAGGAAAATTAGATGTCTGGTTTAGTTACTTCTTCTACAAATTCAGGTATGCGTCAAGTAGTCGATTGGAGCGCTGCGCTTTGGGCTGGATTATTTGCCGGTCTTGCATTCTTATTGATCAACGTGGCGGGAATTCCATACGTCGACGGGGGCAATTCGTGGATGGTTGTGCGCTATGTGGCGTCACTTGTACTGGGTGATGGCGTACTGGTGCCAGCAACCGCTAATATGGGTATTCTGGCAGTGGCAGTGATTGTCAATTTTGTGATGGCAGTTGCCTATGCGTCGATCCTAGCAATTATCATTCATCGAGGAGGCTTAATTATGGGCATTATCCTCGGTGCAATATTTGGTTTTGCGCTCTATCTTATCAATATGGGCGCGTTTACGATACTCTACCCATGGTTCGAAGTGCTCTACTCGCAAGTCTTTATTGCCTCGCACATCATCTTTGGCGCATTAGCAGGCGCAATTTACGAAGCGTTAGAAGTCGAGGAGTTTGTGTCGATTGAAGCAGAGTAGAGCAAGATGAACGGTTTGATCTTAATTGAAAGGAGCGTTTCCATGTGGAGCGCTCCTTTTTTGATCCAAAATAATACCGTTGGTTTTCTTTGCCTTGCACCATTACATTATCCTTGCCAACAAAAAGATATACTGTATAATGGACGATACAACAGTGATCCTATCCATTTTACCTCTGCAAAGGATTCCCTCATGCCAGACCAACTAAGTGAGCAACGGTTTCAGCAGCTTACCGATGCATTGCTCGATGCATTTAACCACGACGAGTTAACCCGCTTGATACGCGCCCAGTTCGACCAAAGCCTTGAATGGATTACGCCAGTCGCAGGCAAGCGTGACCTAACCACCATCACCTCGGATCTAGTTGTATACTTCGCAAGCAAAGAAGGCGGATTGAAGCAGCTACTGGATGCAGCCATTCGTGAGAATCCGCTCAATGAAGAGCTAAACACACTGGGCATGCAGTGGTCCGATCTTGAATTCGCTATAGTGCCACTATCAGCCGAACATCCAAGCGTGAACGAAACAACTATTAACAGCACGAGCACGTCGGTCAACACAGATGGCGGTGCATACATCGGTGGGAACGTTTCGACAGGTGGCGGCGAGTTTATCGGGCGCGATAAGGTAACCCATGGCGACTCTATCTATGGGGACAAAATATGCGGGGACAAGGTGGATGGCGATAAAGTTGGCGGGGACAAAATCAGCGCAACTATCGGCGACAACAACAGCGGAATCGCTATCGGCAAAAATATCAGCCAGACAATCCATGGTGGCGTTGATACAGCGCAACTCAACGCGCTCTTTACGGGAATGTTGCAAGCCGCGGCGGCCGCACCCGGCAATCAAGCTGAGGCAGTCGCAGTCGTAAATGAGTTGAAGACAGAGGCGGCCAAGGGAGAAAAAGCCGAGGATGAACGGCTGGCAAAGTTGATCGATGGGTTTGTGGAACTTGTGCCCGCTGGCGTAAGTGCTGTGGTTAGTACATTTGCATCGCCCATTCTGGCGGGTGTGGTTGGCCCCATCACGAAGTTTGTGTTGGGCAAATTGCCGGGGTAGGTCGGCTTTTTGCATTTTGCATGAACGAATCTGTCAAATTTTGTAGGTACATTCTCTACTGGACACTCTCTACTGGACACTCTCTAGAGATAGGAGTACTCGTTGTCATTCCCGCAGGTTTTTAGCGGAAATCCATGGATACTCAACGATATGGATGCCCGATAAGCTTGTCCTCACGTAGGTGAGGAAGCACTCGAGCATAACAATAAAAATCTGAATTTTTCTCATGCTTTTCTCTGCTACGATCTTTGTATCTTTGCGTTCAAAATTTAGCCAGTTTATTTGGCGTTGGAAGACGTTTACAATTCGTAGGTGCGATTTCTATATTGCACAATTATTGAATGTCCAACAAATAGGCCATATTGCCCATATGTGGCGAATGATGCTGGGTTTTCCAAATCGTACGATATGGAAATCGCACCTACACGAACTGGATCTATTAACCTATTCTCTTGATCAACAACCTATATCACCCGATCATTGCCGCCATCGATTGGCACCTGAGCGCCAGTTGTGCGGCTAAAAATCGGACCCGCCATTGCGCAAACCATCTCCGCTACGTCGCTTGATCGAACTTCACGCGTGAGTAGATTATTCGCCTTGTACTCTTCAATTGTCATGCCATAATGATCCGCGCGCTGCTGGAGCACTTCGTCTGTCCAGAGCGCAGTGTCGAAGACGGCATTGGGATGTACTACATTGACGCGCACGCCTTTGCCAGCCAATTCGAGCGCGGCGACGCGGGCTAGTTGCGTAATGCCCGCTTTGGTGACCGAATAGGCAGACAGTCCGGGGCCAGGTGCTGGCACATTTTTCGACGCAATGACGACAACCGCAGCATCGACCCCATAAGCAAGATAGGGTACGGCGTAAGTAAGCAAACGCTGCTGACTGGTCAGATTAATCGCGACGGTTTTGTCCCACATGGCTGGATCCATTTCGCTAATGTGCTGACTTTCCGGCACAATCCCCGCGTTGAGAACCAAGATGTCGAGGCCGCCAAAGTGGTTAACGGTGGCAGCAACGGCATCCGCCAGTTGCACATCATCGGTAACATCGCAGACAATGCCCAGTGTGTTTGGTCTGTCGAACAGTTTTGGGCTATCGGGATTGATGTCGAAGCTGGCAACGACCGCTCCTTGGGCGGTCAATGCGTCGACACACGCGCGCCCAATTCCGCTGGCCCCACCGCTCACGATAGCCACTTTTCCCAGCAGCGGTGGATTGGCTCCGCCTTTGGCTAACTTAGCCTGCTCCAACTCCCAGTATTCAACATCAAAAATATCTTGCGGACCAAGCGCGTGCCAGCCGCCCAGCGCTTCGCCACTTTGGATGGCGCGCTGTGTATGGCGCTTGATATCCTCGATGATAGTTACCTCTTTTGGCGTGCGCCCAAAGGTGATGGTGCCGCGCCCGGGCCAAATTGCCCAGCGGGGTGCAGTGTCGAGAATGGTGAGATTGTCATGATTGTGCTCGTTGAAATATTGTTTGTAGGTTTCCGTATATAGTTCGACTGAACCACTCATATCCTCGTCAATTTTTTCATTTTTGTTCCTATCTTCTACTTCAATTTTTGACTCGATTTTTTCTTCACTTTTTCCTTCACCAGACAAAACAAGCGGAACCCGTTTCGTGCGGATGACGTGATCGGGCGTGAGCAGACCGCGCGTGCCAATGTCGGCCACGTTGGGCAGGTTGGCAAATGCAGCCGATGGGAACGACTGATCAACGCGCGCGATTATGGCGCTGCCGCGCGCGTCGGAGACGGCTTTCCGAAGACGTGCCAAAGCCAACAGATCTGCGGGAACGAGGTCGGTGGCTGTATTCTGCGAGGAATCTGATTTTTTCACAGAAATCGTGTTGAAGACGGGTGCGTGCTGCGTCAGATATTCCTCTGCTTGGGTGACGCAGTGGATGTGCTTTTCGTAGCTGCTTTTGGCGTCGTTTGCAAAGGTGAATAGGCCGTGGTTGAGCAGTACCATACCGTCGAGTTTTTCCCAGTCGCTTTGGCTAAAGTCGCTTGTCATATCGTAGATGGTTTTGGCCAGAATGAAGCCGGGCATGACGTAGGGCACGATGAGCATGTTGGGGCCAAAGTGCTCGCGGATGCGGGCTTCGCCGTTGCACGTGTTGGTCATGGTGACGATGGCGTCGGTGTGGGTGTGGTCGACAAAGGTGAAGGGAATGATGGCGTGCAGAATGGCTTCGACTGAGGGGTTAGGCGCGTTAGGATCGAGCATGGCGGCGCGCTGATTTTTGACCATGTCGGTGTCGCTGAGGTCGTCGAGTTGAGCCATGCGGATAAGAGTATCGAGCCGAACGGGGGCAAAGCCCGGTGCTTCGATTGTGCCTAGATCCCAGCCGCTGCCTTTGACGTAGAGTACTTCAACTGGATCACCAAAGAGATCGATGACGGTTGTTTTGACAGAGGTGTTGCCGCCACCATGCAGCACAAGTTCGGGGTCACCACCAAGCAGGCGCGAGCTATAGACGCGCAGGGCAAGCGGATCGTGGGCACGTTTGGCGGCTTCTTTTTCGTTCCAAAGACTCTTCATACTAACTTCCTTTTTTTTGTTTCAAGATGTGTGCGGTAAGTGGGTAATTGTCATTTAGAGATCGTATCGCAGGTTGGATGAATCCCCTAAACTACAGACTATTTATGTGGCGTCGTATTTCTGGCACGGTGGCTAGTTCCTGCGCTCGTGAAGGGTAGCCCTGTGGGCACTAACTTAACGCCATTGAGCTCCATGGAATTATAGCAATCCTGTCAAATTTAGCTGAGCTAAAGTCTTCGATTCATCAACTCTATTTCTTGATAGCCGTAGGCTGAACGCATAAAAAGCATCGGCCATAAATAATATTAAAAAACTTACTACGTATTATTCATTGAAGATAGGCGTGACTAAAGCGTATTAAAGAAATATTATTGCTAACCAGAAACATTCTCTTTCTCTTTTATACTGATGACGTAAAAGAAATTCCTCAACTTTAAATTTTGATTCTGTAATACAGAGATTACGGTTGTTAAATATATTTATCAACGTATACATGCCGCCGCATCACGAAACCAACCACCCACACGCCAATACGTTGCCTATCTTTTTCTCCTATTTCAAGGACGCAAATTAATCATGAAACTTCGATATGTACTTATTCTGGCAGTGGTTGCAATAGCTTTATTTAGTGCTAGCTGGTCGCAACATGTAAAGGCACGAACGCCACAAGCTAACGCTGAACAAGGCGCTCAGCCAACGGATGGCAAAGTCTTCTTACCTTATGTATCATCGTTATCTACCTCAAATCAGCCTGAGAATCAGCCCGAGAACCAGCCGGGCCCGGGGACAACAACTCTTCCTACTGATCCACCACAGGATTCAAATGCAGAGAACTCAGAGCCTGTTGCTGAGATTCCCGCAGATGAAGAGTCGATTCCGGATGAAGAGCAGGTGGTTGAGGGGCAATACGTTATCTTGTGGAAGACACCCGAACAGCCGAGCAACGATTCTGCACAAGTGACGGCAGCGCAATTGAATCCAATAAATGTGGACAGAGCAGAACAGATGATGAGCGCAAATAGTCTGCAAACTGGTGGTATGCAGATTGATGTGATCGATGTGGCAAGCATGACGCGTGCTGGCTATTTAAGCAGCGCAGAAGAGATGCTGGATAACTACCGCAACGATCCGATGGTCGAAGCGGTTGAACCAAATTATGTCTACAAAACGCTCGAAATACCGAATGATTCTGGCATTAGCCGACAGTGGGCGTGGGATGTAACAAGCGCCTACGATGCGTGGGACATAACTGAAGGCAGCGAGCAGACGATCATCGCGGTCATTGATACAGGTGTTGATCTGGATCACCCTGATTTGGATTCGAAGCTAACTGCTGGATACGATTTTGTCGGCGACGATGATCAAGCCGATGATGCCAATGGACACGGAACACACGTCGCCGGTATAGTGGCTGCAGAAACAAACAACGGGGCAGGCGGGGCCGGTTTCTGCCCCAATTGTAAGATTATGCCGCTGCGTGCGCTCAATCGCTACGGCAGCGGCTCGCTTGCAAATATTGCCAGCGCTATCACTTATGCAACAGATAATGGTGCAAAGGTAATCAACTTAAGTTTGGGTGGCAGGTCGCAATCCACAATTTTGCAGCGCGCAATCAACTATGCGTGGGACAACGGCGTTTTTATTACCTGTGCGGCGGGCAATAGCGGTGTATCCACACGCGAATATCCCGCAGGCTACAGCAAGTGCGTTGCAGTTGCAGCCAGCACCGATCGCGATGTGCGAGCCTCGTTTTCGAACTACGGAGAATGGGTAGAGCTAGCCGCACCCGGCCAAATAATCTACTCAACTTATATGGACGGTCAGTACGCAAATTCTAGCGGTACGTCGATGGCCGCTCCGCACGTGGCTGGTCTTGCGGGCCTGCTTTCGTCACAAGGGCTAAGCAATAACCAGATCCGGCAGAAGCTTTGCAACAGCGCCGAGCCAATCGCAGGAACCGGCACAGAGTGGAGTTGCGGTCGGCTCAATGCAGCTAGCGCGGTGGCAAACAACGGCAGTCAGCCACAACCTACAGCAACATCAACTTCTGTCGCAATTCAGCCACTCCCGACGGCTCTCCCACCAACGGCTGTTCCACCTGAAGCGACGCCATCATCACCTGTCGCCACGCCAACACCGGCCCCCACAACGCAACCAGCAATAGACACCTATATTCGCAATGGTGGATTTGAAAACGGGGTGGACTCGTGGACTATTTCAAATGGCGGCATTATTTCGACTGAAGCAAAGTATAGTGGTGCATATAGCGCACGGCTTGGGGGAGAAAATAACTCTACTGACGCCATCGAACAGACTGCTGTCGTTCCCGATAATGGCGTGCTAACCTATCGCTGGGGTGCAGTGGGTGATTATGATACAAATGATACACTCATGGTAGAAATCGAGCTGCTTGACGGATCTGGGGCCAAGTTTATAATTACCAACAATGGCTGGAACGGCTACTGGTATACGCGTTCAATTCGAGTAGGCAGCATTGCAGGCAAAGCAGTGCGAATCCGCTTTAGCGCCAGCACAAACGGGCGAGATCCACGCACATTCTATCTGGACGACGTTAGTTTGCAGTAGCGGCAACACTGTTTTGGAGCTGGCTCCTCCAAGTTAGGTAAGAGGAGAGTATAAAAAAGCGTTGCCCACAAAATGGGCAACGCTTTTTTATACTCTACAATTTTACTATTTAAAATTTACTGAGGCATAGCGCCCGTCATGCCAGCCACTACTGTACCCGCAGCAATACTCACGCAAACAAAAACAGAAAACATGGCAATGCTAGTAACAATAGTAACCCCAACTGTTTTACCCATGGTCAAATTGTGCTCGGCTTTTGTCGAAAAGAACCATAGAATAGCATTATAAATAATCACTATCAGTGATAGACAAATACCAATAAATGGAATCATACCAAATAGGGCCAAAAGAATTCCAAGTGGAGCTACAAACAACGATTGAAGATAGGCTGTCCGGCCAAAAGTGCCTTGACCGCCAAATATTTTTGAGACAATGTGAGTAAGACCTACACCAAGCAAAAATATTACAATTGTAAGAACGACAGTCAATACAAAAATCATAATCAGTCCAGTGGGACTAAAGAAAAAGTCTAAAGCAGATGCAAACTGTGCTTGCTGCTGCGGTGGCATGTCAAATGAATCCAATTGCTCCATAACGGCTGAAAGCTGAGTTGAGCCTACGATGGCGATACCGAGTATCTGTACAATTGCTATAACGAGTCCAGCCACTAACATCCACATTAACGCCGTAGAAAGCGTTGCGTTTGGATTCCGTCCTTCCTGTATAAAAACTTCTTCGCCCGGTTGGGTCAACACATTGATCCACGAACGAAAGATTGATGGTGATGATGATTCCATAAGATACAACTCCTAAATTTATCGGGGGTGAGTTCATGTCACTACGCACAGCGGCAGCACAAAAGAGGATTTACTACGCCTTTTTATCCGTAAGAAAATGTTACTTTCTGGCACCGCTCAATATTACACATGAATCACAGGGTTGATAACTGCAAATATTGTAACCACGCAGATTATACCAGAAAATCATGGTAACTTCTACAATAAATGAAAACCGAAGCGCATTTTACGATAGAGATCAATGTTTTTAGACTGCCTATATGTGATTCGGCTCTGTTTCCACTGATCGGTATCATTATTCGATATAACGCTCATGCTATCTTTTGAATAGTAGTGTGAAATCTCCTGGCGGTGCATCGAACAATAAAGCTTCTCGCGGTAACACTATCCATGGTTGAGCACTCTTAACCCATAGATGTCCTACTGGATTTAGCCAACTCGTTTTATCCAAAGTTCCTGGTTTAATATTCACAATTGCCGTGTTGCGGCTCGGCGCATGATACAAGCGTGTGCCACAACAGAGCAGAAGGCACAAGCAACTTTTCGACCGCTTGCTGAACTCCGGATCCACTCTTGGGGAATCCCTTTTGTAACGTTAGATCCACTCCGCTCCACTGGCATCGACATCCCAAAACCAGATGATTATTGCCGCTGGCATTCTGTACAGTGACAGGTATATAGCGTCAACGGTATCGTCGTCGCTTCATAACGCACTGCGCCACATTGACAACCACCCCTCAGCGGCAAAGGAACTTTCATCTTCGGTTCGCTCATTTAGTCTTCATCACTTCTATAAAGTACATGCTCTTTGCCATGAAGTGCGATTTTCATTATAATAAAAAGTCATATGCGTATCCCCACAAATCGACCACCGACACATCCAGGCGAAATGCTTTTAGAGGAATTCTTGTTTCCGCTTGGGCTCACCCAAAGTGAACTGGCAAAACGCATTGGTGTTTCGTATCCACGAATAAACGAACTCATCTATGCCAAACGCGGCATGACGCCCGATACAGCATTACGCTTAGAGCGACTTTTTGGCATGGAAGCCCAGTTCTGGCTAAATCTTCAGCTTAGTTGGGATCTCTATTACGCAATAAATTCGCCTAAAGCGAATGAGATTCAAAAAATCGAGCCTTTTGTGATGGAGAGCGCAACATAAGCAGAAGACAAATTTCGCAGAATCTAGCCTGCGCGAATGGCCTTCGCATACAGCCGCTCGTAGATCGGCAAGCACTCTTCCAATAGCGGCTCCAACCGAGCGGGGAACGGTTCATCCACCTTGGAACGATATGGTTGGAAGCCAGTCGACTTATGCACATTGTCATACCAATATTTGGCCCACACCCCATCCTCGGGGCGAGCGCCCGCCTGCCACGACAGCATATTTTCGTCAAACAAAATGCCCACACGCTCGCACAGTTGTGTCAGCACCCCGCGCGGATCCAACAGCACCTCGCGCGAATCGATCACTGGTGGCTCCTCTCCTTTTTCGCGCAAATAATTGTAAACCGCAGCAGAATCAGCAAAGCCAACATCCCGCATCGACGGCACCTCTATCTCTTTGGCATACGAGTTGATCACCGAGCGAGGATCGCGAATTAAGATCACGTTGCAAGTCTTCTCCAAAAAAGACCAATCTAGCCCCAGCAAATGGTGCGTCATATTTTTGAAGAAAAGAACCGGCTTTTTGGCCTCGCCCAAAATCACCTCCTTCACAACTTGTTCCCCGTTTTGGCTCTGAGAGTTCAAGACATCTTGCGCACCTGGGTGATAGCTCTCTGCATCTGTGTGGCGTAAATAGTACGCATAGAGTGGTTCGTCATAGACGCGCGTATCCGCGCGCTGCGCAAACGAGTACATCAGCGCGGTCGAAATGTTCCGCGGGCCAGAGGTAACGAAAAGGCGCAGTGGGTTGGTGACTGTGTATTGGGCCATTTATTTGCCTGCTATTCGCGCTTTTTCTGCGGCAACCCCCGCCGCAACTTCCGCATAATACAATTCGCGCAATCGATCCGTCATCTCGCTTGCTGATCCGTGGCCCGACGTTGCGCCCATCATGCGACCGTCGACTGAGATGACGGGCGTTAAGCCACCAAACGAACCGGTGACAAAGGCTTCGTCCGCATTATAGACATCCGTTAGCGAAAAGTTCTTCTCGAACATAGGAATGCCGTTATCGCGCGCGGCCTTAATGATTTTGCCGCGCGTGATCCCGTTCATGCAATACTGATTGGTCGAGGTCCACACTTGGCCTTTGGTGACAATAAAAAAGTTAGTGGCATTACAGGTTGCCACAAAGCCGTTAATATCGAGCATTAGCGCTTCGTCCGCGCCCGCTTCGAGCGCCTGCACCAATGCGATCACCTCGTGCAGCTTGCTATGACAATTCAGCCGCGGATCTAAATAGTCGGGCGAACCGCGGCGTACGGTCGAAGTAAAAAGGGTGACGCCCGCTTTGGTCGTGGTTGGATCGGCCTGCTTGTGTTCGGCGATGATCACAATGTTGGGACCGCTAATGGTCAGGCGTGGATCTTGCGACGGGGTTTTCTTGATGCCGCGGGTTACCATCATGCGGGCGTGGACGTTATCGGTCATCTTATTGGCGCGCGCGGTTTGATAGTAGGCCGCACGCAGCTCGTCGCGGCTCATGCCGATCTCCATGCCGATGGCCGCAGCTCCCATAAAGAGCCGATCCAAATGCTCGTCCATAAAGACAAAGACGCCATTGCGCAGGCGCAACGCTTCCCATACGCCATCGCCAACCAGATAACCACTGTCGAAAACAGAAATTTTGGCCTCATCACGCGGCACCATTTTGCCATTCATGTAGATCAAAATATCTTTGTTACGTTCATCGGGCAGCGCATCGTGCGTACCGCGTTTAGAAGTCTTTTCTGTCACAATGCGAAACCTTTTTGAAATTTATTCGTATACATAAAAAGTGCATCAGATATCTACTTATGTCAAGATCCCGTCAAAAATGACGGATGCTTACAGAATATTAATGATAGCATGGTAGTATATAGATGTATGTGCGTAGTCCCTAGGCGTATGTGCAGCCATACCGTTACTCCCGAGGACCTGTGTATCTCCTGACACAGGTTCCCCCTCCTTTTCTCTCTGACCTAGAAATTTTCGTGCCACATCTCAAAACGCCGAGCAAGGCAGAATTTTTACAGAAAACTATAGCCACTATTATTAACCCGCAAGCATCAACTCTTCTGGATCCTCAATCAACTCTTTGAGCTTAACCAAAAATTGCACCGCCTCGCGACCATCCACAATGCGGTGATCGTAGCTGAGCGCGACATACATCATCGGGCGGATTGAGATCTCTTTTTCGCCATTACTATTTTTGACGACTACCGGACGCTCTTCGATTCGGTGTAAACCGAGGATAGCAACTTGCGGCGGGTTGAGAATTGGCGTGCTGAGCATGGATCCGAAAACGCCGCCATTTGTAATGGTAAAAGTGCCGCCCATCAGATCCGCAATAGAGAGCGACCCATCGCGCGATTTGCCCACAAGCTCCTTAACTGTCTTCTCGATACCGGCGAACGACATGCGATCCGCATCGCGCAAGACCGGTACCACCAATCCCTCTTCTGCGCCAACAGCCACACCAATATCGTAATAATGCTTGAGCACAATATCGGTCTCTTGGATCTCGGCGTTGATTTGCGGGAATGCGCGCAATGCGCCAATCGATGCTTTGACAAAGAACGATGTATAGCCCAGCTTGACACCATTCTGCTCTAGGAATTGTTCCTTGCGACGAGCGCGCATTTCCATCACCGCGCTCATGTCGATGTCGTTAAAGGTGGTAAGCATGGCCGCTGTCTGCTGTGCGTAGACCAGCCGCTCGGCGATGGTGCGGCGTCGACGCGACATTTTGACGCGCGTTTCACCGCGCTGGTCACCCTCTTGGTCTCCCCCTGGAGCAGTGCCAGATGCAGGGGCTGTTGATGATGCGGTGGATGCGGCGGGTGGCGTGGCAGTCGAGGTGGCGGCGGCTGTCGCTTGCGGGGCGGATGACCCGCCGGATTTTTCAGACGTTTGCGCAGCATTCTGCATGTGATCTTCCACATCTTGTTTGGTGATGCGGCCACCCGATCCGCTGCCGCTAATGGCTGCAAGATCAACGTTCTGATCACTGGCCATGCGCTTGGCAACCGGTGTTGCGTCGGGTCCGTCGTGCGATTTTTCTGGGGCGGACTCTTCTGCTGATTCTGCAGTAGCTGCGGCGGTTTCGGCTTCTGGTTCGGCTTTAGGCGCAGCACCACTGGATCCGCTGGCTTCGAGCATGCCGATCACATCGCCGATTTGAACATCTTCGCCTTCGCCGCGCTCAATTTTGGTCAGCACACCAGCTTGCTCGGCAGGGATTTCGAGATCAACTTTGTCGGTTTCTAGCTCAACCAACGCTTCGCCAACTTGAACCGTGTCGCCTTCTTTTTTGATCCAGCGGGCAATGGTTGCTTCGACAACGGATTCACCTAGTGCCGGGACTATGATGTTGGTGGGCATATCTTATCCTTAGTTTGTTTCTTAAAGTGAGGTCGCTTTTTGACGAGATGATAGAATGACTCGCTACGCTCGGATGACAAGATGACACCCATTCACCTATCATCCTGTCGTTTTTTGTCATCTTGTCAGTCGTTTTCAAATGCTTGTTTCACAATCTCGGCCTGATTCGCCTGATGCCACGCCATGGATCCCTCCGCGGGGCTTGCGCGACGCGGGCGACCGATGTAGCGCAGCGGGAGCTTCTGTTCGGTGATAAAGTTTAACTGCGGCTTGGCAGCAGACCATGCACCCATGTTGCGCGGCTCTTCTTGCACCCAAACTAACTCTTTTAGATTGGGGTAGCGGGCAAAGAGATCGCTCAGATCATCAGCGGGGAAGGGGTAGAGCTGTTCGACACGGGCAATGGCAATGTCGGGCGTCTTGGGTCGTGCGTCGCTTGCCATCAGATTGACGTAAACTTTGCCGCTGCACAAAATCAGGCGCTTGACTTTTTTACGCGTGACCGCACTTTTGGCGCGCTCAGCATCATCGAGCACCGGCTGCCAACGTCCCTGCGGTGGCGCATCGACCGACAGTTCGGTGAGCGTCGACGCAGAGAGCGGGTGACGCAGCAAACTTTTGGGCGTCATCACAATCAGCGGCAGCGGATCCGAAATGAGCAGCTTGGCTTGACGACGCAGCAGATGGAAATATTGGGCAGCGGTGGTTGGGTGCGCAATGCGCATGTTGGTCTCGGCGGCAAGCTGCAAAAAGCGCTCAAGCCGACCGGTCGAATGATCGGGGCCTTGGCCTTCGAATCCATAAGGCAAAAGCAGCACGAGCGCGGGCGTTTGGTTCCACTTTGCCAAGCCAGAAACCACATATTCATCGATAATAGCTTGGGCCGTATTCACAAAATCGCCGTACTGCGCCTCCCAAATTACCAATCGTTCGGGCCGTTCGATGCTGTAGCCGTACTCAAAGCCAATCGTTGCGGCTTCGGTCAGCGGACTGTTGTAGATCGCAAAGGCGGCACCTGCCTGTGGGATATTGTGCAGCGGCACATAGGGCTCGCCTGTCTCTGAATCAAACAAAACCGCGTGACGATGGCTAAAGGTGCCGCGCTTGACATCTTCCCCCGTAATGCGGATAGCGGTACCTTCGGCCAAAATCGAAGCCAAGGCAAGCTGCTCTGCGGTGGACCAATCGACCGTTGGTTCGTCTAGCGTTTCCAGCGCGTTGGCACCCCGTTTGCGGATTCGCTGAAGGCGCGGATGAATCGTAAATCCATCGGGCGTTTTGTTCAAGTCAGCGTGCAGCGCGCGCAACGTCTCTGCGTCAACCGCCGTCACAACCTTACGCGCCGTGCCCGGATCAGGGCGAGCAACTTCTGGTGCGGGGGCATCATCATCGCTCAAACTACTCAGCGTCTCTTGTAGATGGGCGGTAAAGTTCGACAGCAATTTGGCCGATTCATCCGCGGTCATGCGTCCATCATCTGCTAGTCGATTCGCCAGCAGTTGGCGCACCGTTGGCAGCGCATCGACGCGCTCATACATCTGTGGTTGCGTAAAGCGTGGCTCGTCCCCCTCGTTATGACCGTAGCGCCGATAGCCGATCAGGTCGATTACAAAATCACGTTTAAAATGGTTGCGATAGGCAATCGCCATGCGTGCCACTTTGATACAGGCCACGGGGTCATCGGCGTTCACATGTACAATAGGCAGCTTAAAGCCTTTGGCCATATCGCTGGCATAAATGGTGCTGCGACTGCTGTTTGGCAATGTGGTAAAACCAACCTGATTGTTGGCAATAATGTGGATCGTGCCGCCGGTGCTATAGCCGTTGAGCCGCGTAAAGTTGAGCGTTTCGGCTACAATCCCCTGCCCGGCGAAGGCTGCATCGCCATGAATTTGGATAGGAACCGAAACAAAGTGATCCTCACGCGGCGGGCCTGGCTCATCCACAAAGGTACCGGCTGCACGCGCCATCCCTTCAACAACGGGATTGACATGTTCCAGGTGGCTAGGGTTCGGGGCTAGACGGACAACCATATCGACAATGCCGTCGCCATCCGTGTGTACTTCGCGGTCGGCCCCCGCGTGGTATTTTACATCGCCCGTCCAGCCAAGTTGGCTAAGCTGCGTGCGCGATCTGCTATTACCGCTGTCCTTGAATTCGAGCAGCATTTGGCGGTAGGGCTTTTTGAGCACGTGGGTCAGCACATTGAGTCGCCCCCGATGGGCCATGCCGATCAATATTTCTTGAATCCCCTCTTCCGCGCAAGTGCTCACAATCTCGTCGAGTATGGGCACCATCATATCTAGTCCCTCGATTGAAAAGCGTGTTTTGCCAGGAAAGCTGCTGTGCAAAAATAGCTCAAACCCCTCGACCTGCGTCAGCCGCTCAAGAATCTGTACTTCATCAATCTCCGCTGCAACATTGCCATACATATCCACGCCACCGCTGCCGTGCCAATCGCTCTCGATTGCATATTGCAACCATGTTCGCACTTCGGGAATGCGCAGTTGATTGTGGTCGTGACCGATGCTGCTTGAATAAATATTGCGCAATTCTTGGATTGCGTCCCATGCTGTTTCCGTTCGTTCGGCTACTGGCCCGCCAACAAGCGACGCGGGCAAGGCGCGCATTGCTTCTTCGGTTAAGCCATGTGCGTTGAGCGTAAGCGTTGGGTGGCTTGGCGGATCCGTGCCAAGTGGATCAAGCTGCGCGTCGAAATGCCCGATGCTGCGGATCTGCTGCGCCAAGTTCGCTACGCCCACCACAAGTTGCGGATCGGGGTTGCCGACAGATCCGGTTTGCGATGCGATTGACGGGATGCTTGATGGGGCAGTTGACGCGACGGGCAGGCTGCTATTGGGTGCAGATTGCTCCGCAGGAGGCGACCAGTTTTGGAAGAATCTGCGCGTTGCGTCATCAACCGCATCAGGATCCGCTTGATAGCGTTCGAAGAGTTCGAGTATGTAACCAGAGTTTGGTCCGTGAAAGTCGGTGAATGCGTTCATGCAGGTAGTTTAGAATAAGTAGAGATTATTTGCTAATTTCTACCCTCTGCCTTCAAAACGCGCATCTAATTTCTCCAGTATTTCAAGCCCATGCGCCGGATCACCAGATGCAGCCATGGCACAGAAACGCGCCTCGCTATCAAATTCAGCCAGCGCCTGAGCTGATTAAGGCCATTCCAAAAAATAAAACATACAGTATAGGCGGAAGCTACTCCAGAAAACCGTTAAAATCCGTATTTTTATTTTTCTGGTTTAGCCTAATACGCGGTGTCTACAACTATTTTCGTGCTCATTACGAAATGATAGCATATACGCAGCAACGTCAGGTCGGGTTAAATTAGTAGGGCAAATTTTTTAAACCGAACAGTTTGGCTTTGCACTGCAACAGGATAGCGTCTATCGCGAACGAGTTAATCAGGCGCTCTTGAAATTAGCCGAGGACGGAAAAGTAAAAGAGATTCATGCTCGATGGTTTAGCGCGATAAAGTGATCCACAACACACCCTTGCAGTAAAGTGCAACATACACATAAATAAAAGTCTCTCTTACACTGAAATAGGCCACAGATAAACGGTCCAAATTATCCCTCATTTCTATAGTATAAAAGGAGCTTTTTATGTACATCAAGCAATACCCACGCTATTTATCCTACCTCCTCTTGGCGGCTATGATCTTAAGCATCGTGCCACCAAGATTTGTCCACGCAGCCACCCCGGCCAGCGGGCAGCAGACAAGCGCAAACGCGCCAAATGCGTGTCCCGTCGCGCCCGCTACGCTACCAAACGTAATCGAACGCACGGACTTCTGCGTCTACTTCGACAATTCAACCACCAATGCCCAAGCCACAACCGTGGCCGACCAAACCCAACAATATTGGGATCGCTACGTGGCGCTCAACTTTCGAGAACCGCTGATTCTGTCGGGCAAACTTGAAGTGCGGATCCAAAATGATAGCTGCAACGGCAGTACCGGGGCCAGCCTCAACTTTATGAATGTCAACAATGGCTGTTTGGGCGTTGATGGTTGGATGCAGAAAGTTGTGGGCCACGAACTCTTTCACCGCGTCCAGTACAGCTATGATGGCAGCGAAGTGAAATGGTTTAAAGAAGGCAGCGCCCGCGCCATGGAAGACAAAGCCTTTGACAACATCGACAACTGGCCCAACGCCTCCGCAGCCTCCTCATCTTATAACAATGAAGTAAACGACTACCTAGTCAACACCAATGTGGACATCACCTCAGAAGCATTCAAATACGAAGCCGCGCTTTGGTGGACTTACTTCATGGAGCAGTTTGGCAGAGACCCCAACGAGCCAGAATTAGGCGTCGACGCCATGAAGGCGCTGTGGGAAGCAGCCGAAACCGCCGACGACATTGCCGCAGTCAACGTCGCGCTAGGCGCCCTTGGCGCAGGCACAAACTTCGATGCAGCCTTCCGCCAATTCACCGCGGCCAATTGGCTCAAAGATTACGCCGGATCTACCACCGCCTACAACTACATCGACGAAGACGAGATTGGCAACCCCATGGCTTACGGCCCTATCTCCCCCGAAGCTGGCGGCACGCTTAATCTGGGCAGCAGCGCAATCTGGAATAGCCAGCCGATCAACCGCTACGGCGCAAAATATTACCAAGCAGCCATCGGCAACAACTGCCCCGTAGTCAACGCCACGCTTGCCACCAGCAGCGGACCGGCCTTCTATCACGTGATCACGGCCAACGGCGGCACGCTCGACTACTTCGAAACCAGCACCGCTGGTACGTGGACCCGAAGCTTCTACAACGACGGCATCGACGAGATCATCGCCATTGCCGGCAGCACAAGCAGCAACGCCACAATCGACGTAACGCTACAATGTTTTGATCCGCAGATCGACGTCAAACTGCCAAACGAGGGTGCCGTTGCCAACGTGGGTCCATTCAACGGGCCGGGTAAATTCTTGGCCCAAGTGCTGGTCACCGACGGCTCGCCCACAGGCCCCGTCATCGACGGCCTCACTATCAACGACTTCAAGGCCAGCGTCGACGGAAGCGAAGCATTTGTCACCACAGGCGGCTTCATCCAAGAGCAGTATTGGCTGGTCATTCAGGCACCAAATAAAGCGGCGGACGGCACCTACGATCTAGACGTGCGGCTCGAAGAGTCGGGCACAGCCACCGTCATTGCCACCGACACAAATCCAGCCAGCATTACCTACACACCCGACAACGTCGACCATCTGCTTGTGCTCGACCGCTCCGGCTCGATGAGCAGTGATGGTAAGTTTATTGCCGCCCAAAACGCGGCCAATTTTTATATCGATATCACGCGCAATAACGATGGTCTTGCCGTGGTACCCTATCATACCGACGTCGATCCAGCGCCATTTTCCTTGCGGGGAGTCACAACTGTGCCTAATGTACGGGCCGACGCCGAAAACTATGTAGATGGACTCAGCACCGGCAATTTGACCAGCATCGGCGACGGTCTACTCGAAGCCGCAAACCAGCGCAATGCGACCCCGACCGGTAACCCGATCTGTTCGTTTGTGTTGCTCTCTGATGGGATAGAAACAGCAGACGCTTACTGGGCAGACGTACAAGGGAACGTACTCGCAACAGGCTGTCCTGTCACAACCATTGCGTTTGGCGAGTCGTCGGACGAAACGCTGATGCAGGATATTGCAACAGCCAGTGGCGGTCTCTTCTTCTATAACGATGTTTTTGTTTCGGCCAATGCTGTTTCTGCCGCATCTGCCGCAAGCGTAAGTAGCGCCAATGTCGCGACCTTAGCCGAGATGAATCTGGCGTTGGGCAACACATATGAATATGTTCAAGCACAGGGCGAAGGCCGCGTGCGGCTGTTGCAGGATGAAGGAACGGTGCCGATTTTTGAGAGCGAGTTAGAGCTACCACCCGATCAGATCCACACCGTCTTTATCGATGAGACCGTCAACGAAGCAGTCTTCTCACTCGATTGGCATTCGATTAACGAGCCAGATTGCGACAACTCGGAGATTAGCAACGGCTGCTTTGGTAAGGATCTAGCGCTCAAGTTGGTACAGCCCGACGGCAAAGAAATTGACCCCGCACAGTTGGACTATACCTTCGAGGATATCGTCAGCGGCCATGTAGGCTGGCGTGTAGAAAACCCAATGCCGGGTGAATGGGCGCTGGTCGTGAATGCAGATTCGTTCTACGTTTGGTACGACATTCCCTATCAGGTCATCGTTAGTGGACCATCGACACTGACGGCAGAGCTGCTGCTGCCAGACCAGATTGGTAGCCGCTACACAACGGGCAATCGCGTGCCGATTCATGCCTTTATTTCATCAAACGAACCGCTGGCTGGCGCAACGGCGATTGCCGATGTGACTGCGCCCAACGGTGCCGTTACGCCCGTACGACTTTATGACGATGGTCAACACGGTGATGGCGCAGCCGATGATGGCTTCTATGCGGGGCTGTACACGCAAGTGAATCAGGCGGAGCGTGTGCAAGTCTCCCAGAATGAAAAAGGTGGGAAACCGTTCCGTTCGCCGCTAGATGAGGGTGCTTACCGGGTGCGCTTACGTGTCACGCTGGGCGAGATCCAGCGCGAGGCGTTGGGTAGCTTCTCGGTACAGGAAGGCGCAGATGAGAATTTGAACGGCATTCCTGATAATTACGAACTTGAAAACGGCATCGACAACGTAACGAGCGATGCGGATTTGGATAGGTTGGATGCGACCAGTGAATATCAGCTTGGCACCGATCCCAACAATAGCGACACGGACGGCGGCGGCGAAAATGATGGCTCCGAGTTCAATAAGGGTCAAGATCCATTGCGCCCTGGTGACGATAATATCAACGCACCTGACTATTTGACTGTGTCGCCCAACGTTGGCTTTAACGAGATTACCTATCACGTGCGCCCGAGCTATGTACGGATGATTCTTTATCGGGCAATCGCCCCAGATGGACCATGGAATCTCGTCAACAGCGAGTTGCCTGCCAGTGGTCGCTACGAAGATGCAGCTGAAAATGGTCAGACCTACTATTACCGCTATTTGGCAATCAACGAACCAGGACACGGTAGTGCCATAATCGACAGCGCACCCGCCACGCCGAGCGAGGATCCGTTCCCGCCAGAAGCGATTGTACTAATTAACAATGGCGAGCCAGAGACAAGCAGCTTGGATGTGGTGCTGAGTTTCTTGGAAGATACACACGATCACGGTGACGGCGGTGCGCAAGATCGCTACGATGATATCAAAGAGGTGAAGATCAGCAATGATCCAAAGTTGACTGGTGCGGAGTGGCAGCCCTTTACGCCGACAGTCGACTGGAGATTGGCCGAGACGGAGATCGATGCGATTGCCAAGGTCTATGTACAGTTCCGCGATGCGGCGGGCAACGAGTCGATCATTAACACTGATGCGATCCGCTATGTAGAGAAGTACAGCGGGCTGCCCATTTCTGTCGATGAGGTGGATCAAGCGCTACATCGCCGTGTGGCTCAATTCCTCGAAGAGATGCGCAACAGCCCAATGGCTCCGGGATGGAGTGATGCTCGGTTTGTCGACAAAGTTACGCCATTTTTCCGCCCAGATGTAGAGGGCCCCGCATACTATGAGTTTATGGTGACGGATGGCAGCGGTGCGGAGCTTGGCTTTGTGATGCTGAGCACGGGCGAGCATGATTTCCCAATTGCGCACTGGAACTATGCAGGACTTTCGCCAAGCGAACGATTGGCGCAACAAGCGAACGACACAGAGCAAACGGTGGATAAGTTTTATAAGCTTGATACGCTGGCCTATGGTGCCGAAAATCGAGCAGGCGAACGGGTTGGTTTCCTTGGCAATGAATTGTTGAAGATCAATGGGTTGCCAACCGATCTGTTGGAGAGCGAGTTGGATGTTAGCGCCAGCGCATGGGCACCCGATTCGGACGTTCCGACCGATGATGATGCCGCGAGCTTTGTGGGCAGCACAAAAGAGAGTGGCCCGCAGCCGTTGGATAACTTGGAGCGAGTTGAGTGGGCTTCGTGGCAAGAGATGAAGGATGGGTATGCAGAGAGTTATGCGCTCTTTATCGAGATGCTGCGGCGCGATGCTGCGGGCGAGTGGGCGATTGATACCCTGGCCGAGCGATATGGCGAGGGCTTGCAGGTTGGCGATGTGTATGATTTGTCGCTGATTTACCCGGATGAAACGATTACTTATGAATTAAGTGGTGAAGGCAGCAGTGAACAATATGTTACGACGGAGTTGATTGCGCCTGAAGGGTTGCCACGGGTGCTGCGGATTACGGTGCTGGCGGCGGAGGTGGGGCAAGAGCTGCCGCTTGACGTGACGATCAACTACGAGAATGTAGCCTCATTAGCGGCTGCCAATGCAAAAACTAATGTAGCAACTCGTGCAACAACCGAAGTGGTGGCCTTTGCGATTGTGGAGCCAAATTCGGTCGAGGCACCAGATGATCATGTGGAGCCAGATACGAGCAACGATCCAGATGAGAATATTGTCGAAGCATCGGCTACTGCTGAGCCAACGACTGGCCCAACAGCTGAACCAACGACTGGCCCGACAGCTGAACCAACGACTGGCCCGACAGCTGAACCAACTACGGGTCCGACGACTGAGCCAACGACTGGCCCAACAGCTGAACCAACTGTGGATCCAACGACTGAGCCAACCGCTGGTCCAACGACAGAGCCAACTACGGGTCCAACGACAGAACCAACCGCAGGTCCAACGCCGGTTCCATCGGGAGACACGAAGATCTTCTTGCCATCGATTATCGGTGGTGGGTCGCAGCAGGCGGCTGCAAGTCAGGCGGCAGTTGTACAGGCAGCGAGTGCGCCCGATGCGGCATGGGGTGCGTGGAATTACTTCTGGGCAGGCAGCCACAACGATCAGCGGCTCTACAGCCAGATCCACGAGAGCCATGCAATCAACACGTCAAGTTGCTGGAGTGGTTGCGGCGGCACGGCGTGGGCCATGCTCTTTGGCTGGGCCGACAAGCAAGCGGCAACGGGCAATGCGTATTGGGCACCGCGTTGGGGTCTATATCGCGAGAATGGTGGCAAGGGAGCAGATGATGTGGCCCCACGCAACATGGGATCGAGCGGCGGTATTTATAATATGACGTGGGAGATCCGCAACGATGTGGACACCTTCTGTGTGGGCAACAGTGGCCCAACCACGCCGTGGGATATGGACGAAGCGTCGGAGTATCTGAAAGATCGTTCGGGTACAAAGTTGGACACGCACTACAACGTAGCGGGAATCCACACCAAACGGTTACGCGAGTACGCACGTGATTCGATTATCGACCGCGATACGCCTGCGATTATCGGTACAGGCTGGCTGACGCACTATCCGCTGGCGTATGGGTATGCATGGCGCAAGCGTACGGTGAAGAAGTGTTTCATTTTCTGCTGGAACGAGACGCAGTACAGCCGCTGGTTCCACGTAAATCAGGGCTGGGGCGATGAGGATGATCTCGGTTGGGTGTCGGCGGGCACGTGGTTCGCTGGCGAGATTCGACCGTAGGGAAGTTTTATAAGAGAGGTACTAAAAAAGGTGAGGCCATTTTGGCCTCACCTTTTTTAGTACCTCTTTATCTGTGCTTTTCAAGAGCGGCCACCGAGACTCGAACTCGGGATAGCAGCTTGGGAAGCTGCTGTGTTACCACTACACCATGGCCGCAAAGAGCAATATCGTTATTCGATAACTAAGATTGAATATATAGTATACGTAACGTAGATCGCTCTGTCAAACTACTTACGGGATCAAATTATCTGGCACGCCATTTGGGAAGATAGCGTTAATTGTTTCCTGAATTTCACCGATTCGATTTACCGGATCGGGATGCGTGCTGAAGAATTCTGGCTGACGTTCGCCACCCGATGCGCTTTGCAATATCTCTTGGACTTCGATCATGGCGCGCGGATCATAACCAGCGTCGACCATAAACTGTACGCCTAAAGTATCTGATTGCAGTTCATCTCCGCGGCCATATTTCATATTGACCATGTTGCCGATCATTGCCGCCATGCGCTGTGCGCCAATATCACCTGCGCCAACGGCCACCGCACCAATTAGCCCGTTAGTTAGATCAGACTTGGCCATACGCTGTGCGCCATGACGCGCGACGACGTGCGCAACTTCATGTCCTAACACTGCGGCCAGTTGCCCCTCGGTTGTCATTCGGCCATAGAGTGCGGCAGTAATGAAGACTTGACCACCGGGCAGAGCAAACGCGTTGATCGTGTTTGGATCGTGCAGTAGGTGAAACTCGTATTCATAATCTGTTTCAGACGCATCGCTCATTCGGACAATTTTAAAGCCAACCTCATCGATATAATCCTGTAGCTCTTGATCTGGGTATAGGCCACCGTGTTGTTCCATCATAGTCGGAACGGCTTGAAGACCCATTGCAATTTCTTGCTCTTCGGTTAAGCTAACCCGCTGATTTTCACCCGTAATCGGATTAAATTCTGATTTACCCATATACGAGAAGACAGCAAATGCAGCAATTGCCAGCCCGATCAATAGGCGCATTTTCAAACCATTGCCAAACCCACTCTTGGGACCCATGCGGCTTGTTACAGTTCTTCTTGGTTGTCGATACATTGGTACATTCCTTAAATCTGTCTAAAAAAGTATTTACAAAGGAGGCAGCACATCATTCAAATATTTATTGTCTAGTTATTATGTAGTTATACCGCAAAAACGTATAGATGAGAAGAATTTCTCCTGTTTATCTAAGTAATTTATTTTTGTCTATGGCCTTGCGCAGTATATTCCTAACAACTGAATCTATTTTCATTGGACAAGCTCTCTAGATTTATATCAGAGAAGGCGTAATTCTGCGAAATCTCACAATGCCCGATTTGCGACATATGATACTACAGGTAAATGAAAATAGTAGATAAATTCCTTACAAAACGCTAAATTCTATTCGCTGATTTGTCAGTGACCTGTCACACCAATTTCGTTATTTCTACGTTATGCTATTCATTCAACTCAATTATCTGCTTATCAAAATATTTTAAAATTATATCAATTTTTCTCTGTTAGATCATTCAAAAAGTAAAAAAGAGAGCATAACCGCAAGTTAATCCAGAAAACCTCTAAAGTCCGTATTATTATTTTTGGGATTAGCCTTAATCTTGTAATATTCGTATCTCTCTCCGCTTTATGACGTATTAATTTTAGGTATATTCTGCGAATATGCTTCTAAAATTTGATCATTACATAACGGCAAGCACAGACATGTGCACGATCTATTACTGAAAACAAACATGTTGGTTTGTCATTTTTATATTTGTCATTGGTTTATACTTTGTCATCATCTATACGGAGAGTAACTATGATGTCCTATCTCACGAACAAAATAGGACCCTTTTTTGCGCGTTCGTCGATTGGCTCTACGATAGCACTTACGCTGCTCGTTTGCACTGTTATGGCCAGCAGTCTTTGGGCTATACAAGAAAGTCCCATCGTTCAGGCTCAGGCAGCGTGTGGCGCTGGCAATATTCTGTTTGTTACAAAATTAAATGCTAGTGGTGGGGTATTCCAACGTGATCGGGCGCAAGTTGAGCGTTTGCAAAGTCAGGGATATCTTTTGACATTGGTCCAAGATACCGATGTGACGGCATTGGACGCAGTGGGCATGAGCTTAATTATTGTGTCCGAAACGTCAGACTCGCCCAACATCGAAGATAGGCTGCGAGATGTGGCGGTCCCCTTTATGACGTGGGAAGGATATCTCTACGACAACATGAGGATGACGCGAGCTGTACTGGATACCGACTACGGTCTAGTGAACGACCAAACCAGTATCGATGTAATAAATAGCGCCCATCCTTTGGCGGCTGGATTAAGTGGCATTACCGTTACGCAGAATCAAGATGTGCCGTTCCAGTGGGGTCGACCCGACACAACCGCGATCAAAATTGCGACGTTTGTCGGTGAGCCAGATAAGGTTGCAATTTTTGCATACGAAGCGGGAGCCAGCATGTTCGGGTTTATTGCGCCAGCACGCCGCGTTGGGATCCCGAGCGCAACGGGTGGAGCATTAAACGATAACGGCTGGGCTTATTTCGATGCGGCTGTAAAATGGGCGCAAGATTGTGCCATTATCCCGCTGCCTACCTCCACTACTATCGAGATACTAATCCCGACGAGTACAGCTGTTCTCACGCCAACGGTCACAAATACCCCCGTTATTACAAATACCCCCGTTATTACAAATACCCCCATTATTACGAACACACCGCTTATCACGAGCACGCCAGTTATTACGAGTACACCTGTCTTGCCTGATACGCCAACACCTCTGCCTGATACGCCAACACCTCTGCCTGATACGCCAACACCTCTGCCTGATACGCCAACACCTCTGCCTGATATGCCAACGCCTTTGCCGAACACACCGACACCTCTGCCTGATACGCCAACACCTCTGCCGAACACACCGACTCCTCTGCCTGATACGCCAACGCCTCTGCCGAACACACCGACTCCTCTGCCTGATACGCCAACGCCTGATTTACCTCCAGGCAACCAGCTATTGATTTTAGAGATGGGCAATAGCTCGGATGATGCAGAAGAGATCCTGGCAACGGGCGCAGTTTCGGTGAGCAGTGCAGATCTTGAGTTAGGTCAACCGGCGCAGGGTTTTCAGTTAATTGGTATTCGCTTTGCTGGTGCTGTAATCCCAGAGGGAGCAACAATTACTGATGCATATATTGAATTCACAGCGGATGAAGACAGCAGTCAAACGGCAATTTTTGAAATTTCAGGGGAAAAGTCAGTTGACGCTATGCCGTTTAATCCGTCTCAAGGCAACATCTCTAGCCGTCCTTCTACCTTCTCATCTGTGCCGTGGGGGGTCAGCGCTCCATGGAGTATGGGGCGCGATTATCGGACTGAGAATATTAGATCAATCGTTCAAGAGATTATTGATCAAGAGGCTTGGGTTAGCGGAAACAGTATTGCTGTAGCACTTTCTGGGATAGGCACACGCAGCGTCGCGTCGTATGATTACACGAATCCAGTCAATAGTGGTCCGCGTTTAATCATTATTTTCGATCCAACTAGCGGACCAATACCGGTGCCAACATCAACTTTAGTACCTACATCGACAGAAATTCCAACAGAAGAGCCAACTGTCGCACCAACAGAGGTTCCAACAGAAGAACCAACCGTCGCACCAACAGAGGAGGCGACGGAAGCACCGACTACTGCGCCAACTGCAATATCAACGGAAGCACCAATTAGTGTACCGACTACTGCACCGACTACTGTACCGACAGTTGCCTCTACAGAAACACCGATAGAGATACCGACTACTGCACCGACTACTGTACCGACTACTGCACCGACTACTGCACCGACAGTTGCCTCTACAGAAGCACCGATAGAGATACCGACTAGCGCACCAACAGAAGAATCCACGATTGCGGCAACCAATACGCCAATCGAAGCGGCCACTCCAAACAGTACACCCGCGGCAACCTCGACCCCTGAAGCGCTTCTACCAACTTTGACCGTTGAACTAGTGGATAATTTGTTAGTCGATGCAGATAACGATGGCATTCCAAGCCCTGGCGACACAATAGGCTATTCGGTTCTCATAATTAATAGCGGGGAAACGGCTGCAACGGGTGTCCGCTATAGTAGCCAAATTGACGAAAACATGACGCTATTGGGGATTGACTTAATGCAGGGTGACGTACTGTCTGGATTCGAAGACGGAGCCACAGAGCTTGTGTTAGCGTTAGACGACATTCCAGGTGGGAATGGTCAAATCGAATTTTCGTATAGTTCTGTGCTAGACAATCCATTATCGGCTGCGGTGACAGAAATTATACATGTTGGCGTTGTTAGCACGAACGAGCTTCCGGACAGAACATCAGATGATCCAGACATTGGTGGGTCTTTTGACGCAACGCTAATTAGCATCAACGCAAATTCACTCCTGCGCGTTTCAATGAATGATCTGCTTTTGGTTGATGCTGATCAAGATGCAGCCGTTTCATCTGGCGATGTTTTGCTATTTACGATTGAGATTGTGAACATCGGGAATGTAGAGGCAAATAATGTTTTGGTCACAACTGAGATCGATCCCAATACTACGCTTGTTCCGAATTCTGTTAATACGATGCAAGGCACCATACTATCTGGAAATTTGGAGAACGAAAGTATTATTTCTGTTAATTTAGATTCTTTAGCTGGCGGTGGCGAGCGTACACGAATCAGTTTTCAGGTATTTGTGAACGATAATCTAGAAACGCAGCAGATTGTTCATCAAGCGGTGATCAGCAATATGGGCAGTGGTAACCTTGAGGGAGCCGCTACGATTTTCTCTGACGATCCAGATACGGAAGAAACGTCTGATTCAACCATTACGCTACTCTTGACTGAAAAGAACACCAACTTTGCGCACCAAATTTATGTTCCACTAATTAACCAATAATCGGTAAATTTCATTAAGTTAAGAAAGCCATTCCAAAAAAATAAAATATACAGTATGGACGCAAGCTACTCCAGAAAGTCGCTAAAGTCTGTATAATTATTTTTCTGGTTTAGCCATATACTTATCCAGACAAATTTTCTGCCACGTCTCTTCTTTTTAAGATGTAAGCAAAATTTCTGAGGAATTATAAGGTAGGAGCACCCTAAATGAAGGAACAGGTTCAATTATCGACCCGAACCCAAGGTCGTATCGCAGTACTTTTTGGTTTGTTGTTCAGTTTGGCAACATTTGTCTTTTGCATCATTATACTGGCAAATGTAGAAGTAGAAGCCGGTAAGGTCCAAGCACCGCAATTTGCATTTGCCAATGTAGCAAATGCGCAAACGGTTTGCGGGACTGAAAACATCTTATTTGTTGGCGGTAGCGTGCCACTATCGTCAGAAGATCAGCCTGTTGTTGATTTCCTTACGGCGAAAGGGTATAGCGTAAGTGCTATCGACGCACCTTCTGTTATGACTAGTGATGCCATGGGTAAGGATTTAGTGCTGATTTCTGAAACAGCTTTATCTGAAGACATTGCGAATAAGTTCACCAACGTGGCGGTTCCGGTTATTTCATGGGAAGCATGGACCTTTGATAATCTCCGAATGACCGAAGTAGTATCAACCACGCACTATGGTGAAGAGACGAGTCAGACCGATATTGTAATTGTCAATGCATCGCATCCGCTGGCGGCTGGACTCTCCGGTATCGTCACGACTCACTCCATCCCGTCACCCCTTCAGTGGGGAATTCCAAATGCGTCTGCAATAAAAGTCGCAACGCTGGTAACGGATCCAACAAGATACACCATTTTTGCATATGATACAGGCGCAACTCTCTTTGACGGCTTTTCGGCACCTGCACGACGCGTGGGTTTGACTAACGTTAATGGAAGTCAGTTGAATGCAAATGGATGGGCCTATTTTGAGGCTGCCGTCATCTGGGCCATTAACTGTAGTCCCGCAGCAGTCCCGATACCAACAGCGATTATTATACCGACTGTTGGGCTCACGCCGACTGTTGAGCTCACGCCGACTGTTGGGCTCACGCCGACTGTTGTTATTGCGCCGACTTTCACGCCAACGCTTACGCCGACGGTTATCATTACACCGACATTCACACCGACATTTACACCGACGGCCATCATTACGCCGACTTTCACACCGACGTTCACGCCGACGGCTATTATTACGCCGACTTTCACACCAACGTTCACGCCGACGGCCATCATTACACCGACGGCCATCATTACGCCGACTTTCACACCAACGTTTGCGCCGACGGCTGTTATTACGCCGACGGCAACGTTTACGCCTATTCCACCAATTGATACGCCCATTCCAATGGAAAGGCCCACACCAACGGAAACATCCACACCAACCGCAACGCCAGTTCTACCGCCAGGCAATCAGCTATTGGTCATCTCAAGCGGTAGTGGATCGGACGACGCAGAGGAGATATTGTCTACTGGGGCAGTTAGCATTAGCAGTGCCGATCTTGAAATGGGCAATCCATCTCAGGGTGAACAACTTATCGGTATCCGCTTTCCTAATTTAACCATCCCAGCAGGGGCGACAATTACAAACGCGTATATTGAATTTACGGCAGATGAGCAAGGAATAACGCCATCCATCTTCCAAATAGTTGGCGAGCAAGTTCTAGATGCAGCCCCCTTCAGTTTTGCCAGTGGGAATATTTCCAGTCGTCCATCTACCAGTGCAGTGGTAACGTGGACGCCGGCTGCTGTCTGGTTGGAGGATGGCGTCTATGCATCGGAGAATATCGGGCCAATTTTGCAGGAGCTTATTGCTCAAGATGGATGGAACAGCGGAAATAGCATCGCCGTAAAGATCTCGGCTACAAGCGCATTTGGTATGCGTAGCGTTGCTGCGTACGATTATAGGAACCCTGATGGAATTGGGCCGCGCTTAGTCGTTATGTTTGACCCAACCGGCGGACCAACGCTAATAGAGACACCAACGCCTACGCTGACACCTGCGCCCACAGAAACGTCGGTTCTTTCTATTGCTACCGAAGTTCCAACTGAGGCTCCAACTCCTTTGGTATTGGACACACCTACAGCGGTGCCAACGGATGTGCCAACAGCGGCCCCAACTGATGCACCGACTGACGTACCGACCGGTGTACCGACTGACGTACCGACTATGGCTCCAACAGATATGCCAACCGAAGCGCCAACAGATATGCCAACAGAGACACCAACTCCTAATGTGGATTTAACCCCCACAGATGAGCCATCCGCTGCAACGGCCACGCCAGTAAGTGCAATGGAAACGGCAACTACGGCTCCGCCTGCTGAGACACCCACTGAGGCACCTGTTGAGACACCTATAGAGACGCCCAACAGGCCATTTAAAACACCAACTCCTGCCCCAACATCAACACCTGTGCCAGCACCGCCTGCGCTATCGGTACAGTTAGCGGATGAGCTGTTTGACGATGTTGATGGTGATGGTATCCGTTCTCCGGGGGACATCATACGGTTCAATGTACGCATTGTAAATAGTGGTGACTTACCTGCAACGGGTCTTATATACAGTGGCACTGTTGGCCCGTACATGTTCGCTAACCCGGCCTCGATATCAACTTCTCAAGGGACAATTATTCAGCCAACTATCGATAATCTGTTGGATATAGAGTTTGATCTAGGGACGCTTGATGGCAATGGTGCGGAAATCAATCTGTTTTACGATGTTGTGATAAATAACCCACTTGCCGATTCGGTTGGAGAGATTGAGCATTTTGGTACGGTCAGCAGCAACGAATTAGCAGATCGCGTAACGGATGACCCTAAACTGCCCGGCCAATTTGATAGAACGGTCATGAGCATAAGTGCATCTCCCTTATTGCGGATTTCAATGGACGACCTTCTATTGATTGATAGTGACAATGATCAGATTGTCTCGTCGGGGGATGTGCTAATTTACGTGGTCAATGTAACGAATTTGGGCAATGCTGTCGCTCGTGATATCACTATCCAAAATTCGTCGAATAGCAATATCATGCTGATTCCTGGGACTGTTGCAAATGAACAGGGTACTGTTGTAAGGGGCAATTCAGCAGAAGACAGAGAGGTCATTATTGAAATTGATAGTTTGGCCGGTGGCGGCGGCAAGGTCACAGTTAGTTATCAGGTTATTGTGGTAGATAACATTGACGGTAATGAGATAGCGAACCAGATCATGTCGACCTATCAAAATACAATCGATCCGTCGGGAAAGTCTGTCATACTTTCAGACGATCCAGATACGGAAGAGGCATTCGACATCACGCTTACACGCCTGATTTCAGACAAACCACAAGCAAGGTTATTCCAAACATATGTTCCGCTGATTAATCAGCAGCTGAGATAAAGCCAAAATTTTTGAACAAAGAAGCATATACGTTCTGAGACTGTCCCAAATTGTGTGTAAATGGCATTAGATTACTTAACCCAACAAAGTCATTTACACACTTCGTGGTACAGCCCTTACTTTCTAAAGAATCTCGACTGCCTAAGCAGCCGAGATTCTTTTTAAGTCTGTCCCTTTTTTTGCGATAAACTGTTTGTTGATAACTAATTGTAACGCTATTAAGGGCAAAATCTGCTATCCTAATTTTGTACCTCATCGCGCCTTCGTTGATAGTCTATTCCAAGCTGCTTTAGCAACAATTACGCAGACCACAGACCTATTTACGATACTCTATTCTTCTGTTTACTTTTCTGTTTACAAAACAGAATGCCGACCTAATTTGCTATGAAAATTCAACTATCTTCTGGCTTCCAATTAGCCTCCAAGCGTAACCCTATCCATTCCCATTTATTCTTCGCCGCAGCACAACGATCCATTTTTGTTCCAAGTAAACCATTAAAGAGAAAATACTCCTTGGTGGTGCAGTTAGGTATATGCGCGCTGATCATCATGGTCGCTGGCGCAGCCGTTGCGCTACCGCCCGCCCCCATTGCCATAGCCAATGGATCGTGCAGCACCATTGCACTTGAAAACCAAAACGCTGGCACCGATGCATGGATCATCACCAATCCAGCCAATGACAGCGACCATCAAATTAAGGGGTATGCTTCGGCTACTAGTGTTGATGTTGGCGGTGATCTTGCGTTTCACGTTTCTACCTCTCCGGCACAACGTTATAGTATCGATATCTATCGGTTGGGGTGGTATGGTGGCAGCGGCGGACGGTTGATGCACCAAAGCGGCACAATAGATGGAAGCGTGCAGCCACCTGTGCTTATTGATCCACACACTGGGTTGATCGAGGCACCGTGGAGCGCAGATTATTCGTTGACCATTCCATCTACGTGGATTAGCGGGGTGTATTTGGCCAAGCTGACGAACGTAGAGGGCTTTGAGAATTATGTAAGCTTTGTGGTACGGAACGAGGGGCGTGATGCCGAGCTGCTCTTTCAACGATCTGTCACGACCGATCAGGCATATAACAATTATCCAAATGATGGAGTAACGGGAAAAAGTCTGTATAGCTACAACAGCTATGGTTCGAACACGGTGTCAGGCAGCCGCCAAGCAGTAAAAGTGTCGTTTGATCGTCCATACGCGGGAGATGGCGCGGGGCTTCTGTTTGACTGGGAGATTCACCAATTGCGCTGGCTAGAGCGCGAGGGATATGATGTTGTTTATTCGACAAATATTGACACGCACGAGAATGGCGCAGAGTTACTGGAGTATGCGGGCTTTCTTTCGACCGGACACGATGAGTATTGGTCGAAAGAGATGCGAGATGATGTCGAGGCGGCACGCGATGCTGGCGTAAATATTGCTTTCTTTGGGGCAAATGCGGCATACGCTCAAATTCGACTGGAACCCTCGATGAACGGTATACAAAATCGAACTATTGTCAGTTACAAAAATTGGAATATTGATCCAACTACTGATACGTCGCGCAAGACAGGTTTATGGCGCGAGATTTGGCAACGCGAAGAGCAAAAATTGATTGGCATACAGTACGAATCTTATGGACGCGAGAATGCCAATAGAGATTATGTGGTGAATAATAGCAGCCACTGGATTTATGCTGGTACTGGGTTTAGTGACGGGGATCGGGTGGCTGCTATTGTTGGCTATGAGGTTGATTCGTATGATCCTAATGTTGGGGCAGCAACGAGCCAAAGCCAAACGATTCTCTCTTCTTCACCTTATTTGGATACATATGGAGAGTGGATTACGGCAAACTCATCGATCTATCAAGCACCAAGCAATGCGTGGGTCTTTGCGTCGGGTACCATGTCGTGGAGTTGGGCGTTGGATAAAGCTGGCTATGAAGATACGCGGATCAAGCAGACGACGGCCAATCTGCTAAATAATTTCATCGGCTCAGCGCCAAGTGGATGCGATCCTGTGACGGTAACGCCTGTCCCACCAACGCTTGTCCCACCAACGCTTGTCCCACCAACGCCTGTCCCACCAACGCCTGTTCCGCCAACGCCTGTCGCGCCAACGCCTGTTCCACCAACGCCCGTTCCGCCAACGCCTGTTCCACCAACGCCTGTTCCGCCGACAGATACAGCAACGCTTGTGCCCACAGAGACACCAACGATGATACCTACAGAGACACCAACGATGATACCTACAGAGACACCAACGATGTTGCTCACAGATACGCCGACTTTGGTGCCGACTGTTACGCTGATCCCGCCGACGCCTGTCCCGCCAACTGATACACCGACGATGACGCCTGTCTCGCCGACTGCAACGCTGATCCCGCCGACGAGTACATTAGTAAACACGCCGACAGTGGTTGCGACGAGCACATCGACTTTTGTTTCAACGGAGACGCCAACTTTGGTATCGACGAGCACATCGATCTCGCCAACGGATACGCTGAGGCCCGTATCAACTGACATGCCTACGTTGATACCGACAGGTGCGTCAATTCCACAGATCAATAGGCTAATACTTATGCCGACAGACACGCCTGTCCCGCTGACTGATACACCGACGATGATACCAACGGTTAGGCCAACTGCCGTGCCGACAAGTACGCTTATCCCAGCAACAAATATGCCCGTGATAAGCAGCATACCCACGTATATAGCGTGGGCGCTGACTAGCACGCCAACTAACGCAACGGTGACTCCTGTTCCGCCGATGATTACGCCGATAGTGGTGCCCACAGCGACACCAATTGAAAATTTTACGGCATCTAATAATTCAGACAGTAATCAATTTTATTTGTATATACCGTTGATCAATCGGTAAAAAACAGGACATAAGAATAGAGCAAATTGAATAAAGTGTGCTATAAAGAATCTCGGCAACGCACGTTGCCGAGATTCTTTTATTTTAAGTAATACAGATTTCAGTTTGGACTATTTATGACGAGTTTACGAAAAAGCCTCTGGGCCTCGGCAATTATTGTGATTGCACTGATTGCATTGCTGTCGCTGACGATTTTTACAGAGCGCGGCGCAACATTATTACAGCGCATACTCGGTCGAGCGGATCGAGTGGTTTCGCAGGCAACGTCGACGCTGGTCGAGCAGGAGCGCCCAAGCACGGATGCGCCAACGTTGGCGAACTATTGGAACGGTGAGGCAGAGTTTGTCGTTGATGTGGCGGTGACGGGCCTGCCCATGGGCGAGTCGGAGACTATTGTAATGGGTAATGGGGAATTGTGGTCATACGTCCACGCCAGCGACCGCTCGATTGGTACCGTTGATCGCTGCGGCGATCCGGTTGAATTTCCCGGCTGCGTGGTGAGCTATCGCAGCACCGATGGCGGTATAAGTTTTACGCACGATGATGCGCCGGTCTGTGATTTTATGTGTAATCAGTGTCCGTGCGAGTCGCAATTTGATCACACCGATCAGCAGCAGTATCCGCGCGTGGCGTTCGACGGCGAGCGGCTCAATATTGTCTACGAGTACCGCGGCATGGTGATGTACCGCAACTCGTTTGACGGCGAGCTTTGGTCGCACCCCGAATTGGTGCCGCTCTCTGGCATGTGGGATTTGGGCTTTATGGACTGCACGCCCAACGGCTCGCAGATCAACGAGCACCCGTTCACGCCCAAACCGTCGGACTGCCTAATGGGTGGGCCACCAGGAATTTATGTGGAAGATGGTCTAATGTATGTCTTCGTCGGGATGGGACAAAATCCGAGCGCCATGGCCTGCTTTGTGGGTCCAGCGAATGGAAGTGTGACAGAGATGAAGTATTGCAGTACGACTCCCCTTTTCGCAGGTGCGACCACATACGGCCCGATGGATACAAAAGGGGCAGAGGCGAGATCTTTCTTTGATTTCCGCACAATCAGTTCGGCGGATGTGCAAAAAGTGGGGGCGCGCTACTATATGCTGTACGAGGGGGTTCGCGGGCCGGGCAAAGATGACCCGGGTGACACACAATTTGCGCTAGGGTTGGCCCGCAGCAGCACGGATCAGATCGATGGGCCGTGGGAGACCTTTGACGCAAACCCAATCCTGGTCGAGATGCCGGGCAACATCGGCGTGGGTCATGCCGATTTGGTTGTGATGGAGGGTGAGACTTATCTGTACACGTCGTTGGATGGTGAAACGCGCAGCCGCCTAAAGTTGGAGTGGCGCTAATGGCACGGATTCGACGTCCAAAACGGCTTGATGATGGCGGTCACTTTGGCATTGGGGTTTATCAGGCAAAGCATACGCACAATGTGGGCACGCTCTGGCGCGGGGCCTATCAATTGGGTGCGGCACACATCTTTACGATTGGCCGGCGCTATCAACCACAGAGCAGTGATCCGTGGAAGACGTGGCACCATATTCCGCTCTTTGCGTACAAAGATCTGGACGAGATGATCTCGACTTCGCCATACGATTGCCCCATCATTGGCGTTGAGTCGGGTGGGATTCCGCTGCCTGAGTTTGAACATCCGAAAAAATGCGTCTACCTTTTAGGGGCTGAAGATAGCGGTCTCCCGCATAACGTTGTGGCTCGCTGCCATCGGCTGGTGTCGATCCCTGCGGTGCGCGTGGCGACGTATAATGTCGCGCAGGCGGGTACGCTGGTGATGTATGATCGGATGATGAAGCTAGGCGGGTAGGATGTGGGGTGAACTTATTTGTCGTTTGTTCGTTTTAGTTTCAAAATTTGGCTATATAATTCGGGATATATTTTAGTTTCAACGCAGAGGCGCAGAGAGCGCAGAGAAAAACCGTTAATCAAGTAAATTAAGGAATAAAGTCCCCATGCGAATTTTAGTAACAGGTGGAGCAGGCTATATCGGTAGCCACACGTGCGTCGAACTGCTTGATGCGAAATACGATCTAACCGTTATTGACAATTTTGATAACAGCAATCCAGAAGCGCTCAAGCGGATTGGCAAGATATCAAAGAAATCGATTGACTTTTTTGAAGCGGATCTGCTTGATGTAGAGAGCTTAAACAAAGCATTTGCCGCACACAAAGTTGATGCGGTGATCCACTTTGCTGCCTTTAAGGCGGTAGGCGAGTCGGTAGAAAAGCCGCTGAAATATTATCAGAACAACGTGGCTGGAACCATCAATCTGCTCAACGTAATGGCCGCACATGGTTGCAAGAATCTAGTCTATAGCTCGTCGTGTACCGTTTATGGCGAGCCGCAGCAGACGCCCATCACCGAGGATCACCCGACCGCGGCGGCAGAGAGTCCCTATGGATGGAGCAAGCTAATGACGGAGCAGATCATGCGTGATTTGTATGCAAGCGATACGGAGTGGAATATCGCGCTGCTGCGCTACTTTAACCCCGTTGGCGCACACCCAAGCGGCGAAATGGGCGAAGATCCAAACGGGATTCCCAACAATTTAATGCCCTACATTACGCAAGTGGCAATCGGCAAGCTCGAATCGCTGCGCATCTTTGGCGACGACTATCCCACGGCAGATGGGACGGGCGTGCGCGACTATATTCACGTAGTCGATCTGGCGGATGCGCATGTGCGGGCTGTCAAAAAGGTGATAAATGTCTCGGGTTTGGTGACCTACAATCTGGGCACAGGGACTGGATCCAGCGTATTAGAGGTGATCGCGGCCTTTGAGAAAGCGACGGGTGTGAAGATTCCATACGAAATTGTGGAGCGACGTTCGGGCGATGTGTCCGCTGCGTTTGCGGATCCGAGCAAAGCGGCAAAGGAATTAGCGTGGGTGGCGGAGAACGATCTGCTGGATATGTGCCGCGATGGCTGGAAATGGCAGCAGCAGAATCCAAACGGGTACGAATAGATGTTTCATCATAAGTGTAAATTCGAGCCGTCTAGTGAGTGCACCCCGCGCGGTCCGTTGAATATTGTATAGGACCATAGATGATGATGAGGTTGGGAGTGGTCAACTAGCAGAGAGGTTAACGCTTACTGCACGCGCGAAAGGGAGATGCCTTCGATAAAGTAGTTTTGCGCCACAAAAAAGACGATAAGTACGGGCAACATAGTCACCAAGGAGGCCGCCATTAGGTAAGCCCAGCTAACTTGAAAAGAGCTGCGAAAGAAGCTTAGCCCGAGCGAAACGGTGTAGAGTTGCTGATCATGTAAGTAGATTAGTGGGGCCAAAAAATCATTCCAGGCGAATTGAAAGGTGAGAATGCCAACCGTCGCCATGGCTGGCAGCGAAAGTGGGAAAATAATGTAACGTATGATCTCAACCACACTGGCACCGTCTATCCGGGCCGCATCTTCAATATTGCGCGGAATGTTTAGAAAGAACTGACGCAGCAAGAAAATATAAAAAGCGTTTCCAAAAAAGGCTGGCACAACCAGCGGCAAAAACGTGTTGACCCAGCCAATCTCATTAAAAAGCACATAGAGCGGCACCATCGTCACCGGATAGGGCAACATCATAGTGGCTAGCACAACTACGAAAAGGGTATCCCGCCCCGGCGCGCGTAACCGAGCAAACCCATAGGCCACAACTGTACAGGATACAATATGCCCGATAATGGTAAAGAGGGAAATAATTGCCGTGTTGACGGTATAGCGGCCAAAGGGGACGTAAGTTAACGCTTCTCTATAATTCGCCCAGCGTGGCGGTTGCGGAAAGATGATCGGCGGCATGGCAAAGATCTGATAATCTGGCTTTAGGGAGGATAGCACCATCCAGACAACGGGAATCAGAAAGAGCACGGCAACGGCCCAAACAATTCCTGTAATCAGCCACTCTTGTATTGTTAAAGGTCGCCGTTGCTTTTCTACGCTTTGGGGCTGCTTATCTGTTGAGAGGTCAATGGCTGTCATGGATTACGTTGCCTCTCCTTCGTAGTAGACCCAGCGACTCGATGAGCGGACCACAATCAACGTTAGCACCAGAATGATTACAAAGAGGATCCAAGCCATCGCTGATGAATAGCCCATGCGGAATGAGCCAAATGCTTGCTGGTAAATGTAAAGCACGTAGAAGAGAGTAGAATCCAGCGGCCCGCCATTTGTCGATACATAGGCGCTAGTGAATGTCTGGAATGTTGAGATAATACTGAGGATCAGGTTGAAAAAGATGGTTGGGGTGATGAGCGGCACTGTAATATTCCAAAAGAGGCGGCCCGCCCTAGCACCATCTAGCGAGGCTGCTTCGTATAGCGCTGGTGGCACACCCTGTAGCCCGGCAAGATAGATGATAGCCGTACGCCCTAATCCCCAGATGCTCATTAGCCAGATGGCATAGAGTGCCGTATCCGGGTCGGTCAGCCACCGCGGCCCTTGAATACCAAAGACAGCCAGCGCACCATTCACCAGCCCGCCTTCTGGGTTAAGCATCCACATCCAGACAACCACGTAGGCCACGCCTGCCAAGACCGAAGGCAGGTAGTAGATAGTACGGACAATCTTAATGCCGCGGATCTTTTGGTTCATCAGCAGCGCCAATCCTAAGCCGCCAACCAGCTCTGTTGGCACATAGAGAAGCGTAAAGAGCAGCGTGACGCGCAGCGATTGCCAAAACTTTGCGTCGCGCAAAAAGAGGCGCTCGAAATTGGCCATGCCAACCCAACGCGCCTCCTCTATTAAGTTCCACCGCGTGAAGCTTATATAAAATGAGGCAATCATCGGCCCAACTACAAAAAGCAGAAAGCCAATGAGCCACGGCGAGATACAGAGGTAAAATGCCCATGTTTCTCGCCGTACTTTTTTATGCATTTTATTCTAGGGAAAATTCAAGTTCATCCTGAGCGATGGTGGCTGCTTGGCTCATCAGTGCTGCCACATCTGCTTCAGGATCAAGAATAGCAGCCTCTAACGCGCTGCGCAGGGCTGGATCTGCTGAAGAGCCCCAGTAAGGCGTGGACATGTAAGCCCGCGGTGCCAGATGATCCAGTTCCTTAATCCAGACACCGTTAATCGAATCAGTCATCACGCCAGACTCTTCTGCAATGGAGGTAACTGCCGGCAGCGCCCAATCTTTCCAGACCTCTGCGCCGTCAGGACCGGCATAGAACTGCAAAAAGCGCCACGCTTCATCTGGATGTTCGGTACCGCTGAAAATGCCAAAACCACCCCAGAAAAGAACGTTGGCTCTTTCCACGCCAGCAGGTACACCCACAACGCCGAGATCAATATTAGGGTTTTCCATCATGCCGCTCTGTGGCCAACGACCAAAGATGCGCATTGCAGCTTGCCCGTTGTCAAACTCGGCATTGCCGCCGCCAAACGCGCTCATATCTGCCGGTGGAGGGGCTACGCCAAATTCGGTGTAGAGAGATTGATAAAATTCTACGGCACTGATGACCTCTTCGGAATCCATATAACCAAGGTAGGTAGAGCCATCATCGCTGATCAGTTGACCACCAGCTGCCGCGACCCAGTATTCAAAACCGGTTGTCCAAGGACCTGGCAGTTGGATACCCCACGTTTCGGGCGTGCCGTCGCCGTTATCGTCAATGGTCAAGGCTTGGGCAGTGGCCAAAAAATCATCCCACGTCCAGCCATCCTCGGGATAATCCACGCCATTCTCGTCAAAGATGCGCTCGTTGTAATAGACAGCCAAGGGAGAGTAATCTTTGGGCAGGAAATAAAGTTCGCCATCGAAGGTTCCTGGGGCAAGCAAGCCAGAGAGATAAACGCTGGTGTCAAAATTACTATCGTCGATGAACGACTGAAGCGGGATAAAGGCGTCGCTCTCGACAAATCGCGGCACTGCGTCATCACCGATATTCATGATGTCCGGTGCATCGCCAGCGGCAATCTGCGTAAGCAGGCGGGCGTAATAATCATTACCAGAGACCGGTTCAAGCTGTACCTTAACATCTGGATTCGCCTCTTCAAAGCGCCGGATGATCTCCTGATGGGGTGCCAGACCTTCGCCACTATCGCCGGTTCCCACGCGAATGACTACCTGTTCGGCACTCGCCTCAACGGGCGCAAATGGATCGGCTTCTTCACCTGCTGAATTTTCGGTAGAGTCGGTTGTTGTGTTTGATTCGGCGGGCTCAACAGGGGCAACGGGGGCAGTACACGCACCCACAACTAATAACAATGTACAAAATGCGGAAAGCATACCGAGATGCTTTATGCGCAACCAAACGTAAAGTGGATTCATAGGGTTCTCCTTTTTGTGGTGGCTTGAGTCTCTTCAAGTAAAGTATCGACACTTTTGACGCTTTTTCCAAGTAGCCACCTTACATTTGTGCTAATTTATAAGGGCTCGAGATATAAATTTGCGACTGCGCTATCATTAAGCATGAGTTTACACCCATATATCGTTGAGATACTCTATCCCAACCACCTACTCGTACGCCAGCACTTCGCGCACCGTCAAACGCGATGCATTCCACGCGGGGAAAAAGCTGGCCGCAGCAGCCAAAATAGTCACAATCGCGAACCAGACAAAGACACCGGTTGACGAAAAAGTGTAGGGGAGTGGTGTGCTAAAGAGCACCTGCCCCACGCCAGAACTGATGGCAGCCCCAATCGGATAGGCTAACGCCGCACCAATAATCCAGCTGATCAATCCGATCAGCACCCCTTCGACAATTACGATCCACTGCACGGCGCCGTTCGACGCACCAATTGAGCGCATGACGCCGATCTCACGCGTGCGCTCTAACACATTGGTGCTCATTGTCCCCATCAGCCCCAGCGACCCAACGGTTGCGATCAACACACCCATTCCAGAAAGCAAGTAGACAATAATATCGAAAAAGCCGCCCGAAATCTGGCGAATGCGGTCTGCGGTAAAGGTCGACGCGACGCGCAACCCCGACGCGGTGAGCGTTTCTTCAATTCGTGTTGCGGTCTCGCCCGCATCTAAGCCGGGCTTGATCTTCATTTGCACGCTGTTGGCCTGCCCCACGCTGCGCGAGTAACGCGCAAAGTATGGATAATTGGTATAAATTGGAATCTGATTCGGCGCACCACCTAATACTTGCGCAACCCCAACCACCGTCCATGGCGATTCGCGATCACCATCCTCTAGCAGCAAGGTATCGCCTACTTTTAAATCGGGCACCTGCGAAAATATGCCTTGACTTACCACCACAGCATTTTCATCAGTGGGCAGAAGCCAGCGCCCTTCACTCAGCGTTGGTTGCACCATCTCGCTATCGGCTGGCAGTGCCGTCACATTCAGCGAACTGCTGTCTGTACCGTCATCCCGTTTTGTTGTAAAAGAACCGGAGCCCCAACTTTCTGCCAAAATCACGCTGGGAATATCGTTGATAACGGCGTCGATCTGCGCAGTGCGATAGGTGCGCTCAAACTGCACTTGAATATCGAACTGATTATAGGCTAGCGCTTCTTCAATCAAATTGCTTAACGAGATGCGCACACTCCCGATGGTCATAAAAATCATGCCGCCCAACACCAACATGATTAGCGTCGAGACGAGACGCGCGCGGCGGCGGAAGGTATTACGCAACGAGAGTTGAAGCGGCCGGCCCAATCCACGAATTTTCGAGAGCAGAAAGGTCACCATGTCTGTGCCGATTTTGCCAGCACCAACGTCCGAAAGCGCTTCACGCACGGTGATGCCCGTCCCCCGAAAAACGGGATAGAGCGCGGCGAGTAGTGGGACCAATAGACCCACGATTACTTGGATAATCAGAACATTTATGGGTAACGTCCACAGCGGGAATTCGATATTAATAAAGCCACCAAGCACCCCAGTGAGTAGGCCACCCACCATGACGGTTAACGGAATGGCGACGGCTAATGCCAGCAAGCTATAGATCAGGATGGCACCGAGGTACATGCGCACCAGTTGACCGCGCCGCGCGCCGATGGATTTCATGATGCCGATTTGACGCACCTGCTGTGCCATCAGCGCCGAGATTGTGTTGATTACCAAGAAGCCACTAAGAAAAAGAGCAAGCCCACCGAGGGGGGTCAAGAGAAGTGAAAGGGTTTCAAAGAGGTCCTGAAAGATCAGCTCGCCCGGTTCGGGCACGCGAATAAAGCCAACGGTGCGGCCACTTTTTTCGATCTTTTTGCCAACGTTGGCCGCCACACTCGAGATATAATCTTTGTCGAGCAGTTGTTCGGGCGTGCCATTGACCAGTATGTTGATCTGCGAATAGGTGCGACTGCCACCAAGGCGCTCGAATGTTTGAAAGTCGACATAGCCAGTTGCGGTGCCGGTAAACGCAGCGGGAAACGAGTTGGGGTCATAGACCGCGCCTACAACCGTCACATCGCGCTTTTGGCCCGCTTCATTTTCTATCAACAGCACATCGCCTACAGCCACGTTTGGTGGCAGAGCATCCTGCGCGCTAAGTGAGCCGCGTTCGATAACAATCTCGCCCTTCTTGGGCCAACGTGTGCGTTCGGCTCCAAACTCCGGATACCCACTAACCTCGCTAACCTGACGAATTAAGTTGATGCGAATGTCTTCAAAATCATCGACAGCGGTGATATTCATGGCTTCCCACACACCGGGTTCGATCTGCACGTTGACGCTAATCGACGCGCGGCCATCTGCGGCGGCCACTTCTGGCGTACGCCTAATGCTGTCGATAAGCGCGTCGTCCATATTACCCGCGATGATTGTGGCGTGGGCAGCACGGCTTTGATTGTAGACGTTCTGCATTTCGTTGAGGATGACGGTGCGCAGTTGCTGAACCGTGCCCACGGCAAAGATGCCAACGGCAATCGAGGCAATGACTAAAGCCGTGCGTGTGCGGTTGGTGCTTAGATCGCCCCAAACTTTTCGCCACCGTGGACCAAACATAGACAACTCCTTTGTAGAATAGAAACTGGTAGAGGATAGAAACTAGCAAAAAGACAAGTTTTGTAGAGAATTTGTACAACATAAGTACGGTTTTGTCAATGGTGGGCAATTTAGGGGGAGAAAATATTGGCATTAGGTTATCGTGAAAAAGAACCGCTCAGCGTAGATGCGATTTCTATATCATGCAATCTATATCGCACAAATATAGAAGTGATCATCATGGTCGCTGGAGCAGCCGCAACGCTACGCCCGACTATGGTCCTCACTGCCAACGGATCGTGCAGCCCAACCGCGCTCGAAAGCTAGAACCCCGACGCGTGGATCATCACAAATCCTGCCAATGATAGTGACCACCAAATTGAAGGATATGCTTCGGCAAGTAGCGGAATGTTGGCGACACAATTGTCTTATTTTTCGCATGGGTTGGGCGGGCGGTTGGTCTGGGGCGGTGGGGATTATGTCGGGGCTGAATGCAATGCACCCAAAGCCCGTTCTCTTGACAAAAGTTGTGTATACGAGCAGCAACGGCGCAGCCACCACTCCGTAGTATACGGGCTGATTTAGTGTCCCCGATCTAAAAAATCAGGCTGACGCCTATCAGCCGGTCTACAATATTTTTGGCAGCGAGCCATGGTTTCTCGGCACAATTTGGTGGGAGTGATCTTTTGAGAGAATGGCGAGCAGCCCGTGCAACACGCATTTTATGCCCTACAACAACCTCGCAGAAAACGCGAAGAAATGGTTGAAGCCGAAGCGGTCACCTCCATTTATTGAGAAGGTACATAACAGACAGTCTAAATAGAACCATTTATAGCGCCTACTCTTTCAATTTTTATATAACCGCACAATCTCCCGATGCTCTGGCACTTCTTCTAGCGTATAGCGGCGAGCTGCCTCATCCTCAACAAGCTGTGTTCGCGCCTGTAGTGTATCATACGCTTTTTTCAGCACAGCGTCGGCACGACCATCATTAGCGGCTAAAAGAATATGATAACATTCGGTCGCCACGCGCATGCTGTGCCAGCCGTCTACCAGTGGTTCATTGAGTAGATATTCGATGGCTGGCTCAGCCCAGATAAGCGCTTGTTTGACATCTCCTTCGGCTAAATGAACGGACGCTAAGCCACTATGTGTCGACACGAATAAGAATTGCTCTTCTTCCTTTAAGCAAGCGATTAAATCAACATACAGCGCGCGGGCAACAGCCCAGTGCTGTTGTTCATAAGCCATTCTGGCCTGGTTAAAGCGCAATCTATCAGTAGCTCTCGACTGTTGTACTTTATTTAATAGTAGCACATCGGCTTGGGCAAACAGCGTCTCAGCCCGCTTAAATTGTCCTTGCTGTTTATAGACAAAGCCCAAATAGACAAGGCGCTCTCCTACCTCCTTCGTCAAATTTAACGTTTTGGCGCTGTTAATACTTTCTTCAAGAAGCGTTTTAGTTTCCGCGTAATTCTTAAATCTTTCGGCCACAAGGCTGAGGAAAAACATGGCTAACGTTTCTCCCCAATGGTTATCTGCCTGACGAAAAATGTGCGCGCTACTTTTAAGATGATTGACTGCTTGCTGATAGTCGCCAAAGCGATAGAGGTCAATACCGCTATTGACGTAGAAAATTCCCTCCCCCAAAAACTCACCGATCGCTCGATAAATCTGCAGCGCTTTTTTTGCATAGATTTGTGCTTGTAAATCGTCACCTTGCAGATTGGCGCTAATGCTGAGGTTGGTGTAAAGGTGGGATTCGAGTCGAACATTATTGATCCGTTGTGCAATTTCTAGCGCTTCAATATAGCACGCTTTTCCGTCATCGAGTCGGCCTATATCTTGATAAACTGCTCCTAAGCTTTTTAATGCATACCCCAGCTCCTTTTCCCTACCAAACTCCCGATTTCGCTCGACACTATACTTTAGATGTTCTTGGGCGACATCAAACGCTTTTAATTGATTGGCGGCATGGCCCCACTCTGTGTGCCCCTCGAGCTCTAGACTCTCATCGTTAGCCAGCTTACTCTGCTCAATCACCAACTGTGCCGCTAAAATCGCTTCCTTAAACCGAGAAGTATGGTTGTACAGATGTGACTGCCGTAAAGCAACGGTTGCTCGCTTGGCTGGATTATCAAGCGCCTCTGCCAGCTGGGCTAAGATGGTTAGATCTTCTTGCTGCTGCTTTCGATCCGAGGCGCTGATAGCATACACTGCTTCACGCGCCAGCAGAATTTCGTATCGTTTTTCGACTTGAGCGGATGCTCTTTTGGCGAGCGCTTGGCTAAAGAAGGCGATAGCCTCTTGATTAGAGTAGCGCTCCGCGGCGTATTGACCGGCTTGAAAGGCGTAAGCAGCTTCCTTTTCAACCTGATTGGCTTTGCCCCAGTGATAGGCAAGACGAGCCGCTTGCTCAGGCGCATCAGGATAGATGGCTTCCAGCGTGGTAGCCACTTGTTCGTTCAGACTGACTGTCTCTTCTGCCGTTAGCTCTGCCAGCAGCCCTTCCCGAATTTTGTCATGATTAAATTGCCACTGCTCTTGCTGAACCTCCAAAACGGCCGTTTCCGCACAGAGCGTCAACCACTCATTTCTGATGTCTATTCCATTAGACAGTTCCTGCATCAGCGGTACATCAATCGCACGTCCCGATACTGCCGCCAAATTCAGTAGCTCACGAGCCTGTCTGGGCAAACGACTCACCCGTCGCTGCACCACATCTTGAATGCCATTAGGTAGTAAGGTATCGGGCAATACCATGTCGCCGATACTGTCTAATCGCCCTACGGCTTCAGCCAAAGCCCGAACCACTTCCACGGCAAAGAAAGCGTTCCCTTCGGTTTCCCGTTGGAGCAGCGCAACCACTTCTGGCTGTTTGCCCACCTTGCCCAACATCGCTACGCTCAATTCTGTCATCATCTCATCAGTCAAGCGATTAAGTATCATTAGCTGCATGGTAGATAGCTGTTTCGGTAAATCTGCTCGCTCATCATTCCGGTAGCTGCCGACGATTAGCCATGGGTGCTGGCCGACTTGCCGAGACAGGAAGGGGATCGGCAACAAGCTTTCTCCACTCCACTGTAAATCTTCCAAAATTAGCAGAATGGGCCGCTTTGTATTCTGCAAAACGGTGGCTAAGGCATTAAAGAATCGCAGCTGTGCCGCTTGGCTAGTAAGCTCGGAGGCTGGCTCGACCACATTCCCAAGTAATTGCCCAATGTCTGGCACAAGGGGTAGTAATACGCTGGCGGTTAGATTATCAACCTCTGAAGCGGCGACCAAAGCATGGCGCACAGGCTCTCTCCACAGTTGGAACGGCGAGCCGCCCCCTTGTTGCTTAGCTTGACTATTTAGCACCAAGAAACCATCCACTAATGCTTGCGTGCGTAACTCACTGAGCAAGCGTGATTTACCAACGCCGCTCTCGCCCCCAATCAACCATCCAGAACCGTTTCCGTCGGCTGTTTTTTCTAGGGCAGCGGTCAATTGTGCTAACTCGGCATCCCGCCCTACAAATTTGGCGGCTTGCAGATAACTTTCGCGAATAGCGCTGCTTTCAGCGGGTAAAGGTAGATCGAGGGCAACGGCAAGTGCGACAAGGCTTTCGTTGGCGTTGACAAAGCGTTCTGTAGGTTGCTTGGCAAGAAGCTGGACGAGAAATGGCCGTATCCGCTCATCGACATCTTCTAAATCTGGCTCCTCTTCCAGCACCCGATCCACAAATTTGTAGTCAAATGGCGCAAAGGGATGCTTACCCGTCAATAGCTCGTAGAACAGCACGCCAACGGCGTAGAGATCGGCGGTTTCGCTGTACTCATTTCCCTTAAAAAGTTCGGGTGCTATATACAGCGGTGTGCCCATCGAGTCGTTTCCACTAGCCTGACCGGTAGCGGCAAGTCCAAAATCTAGCAGGCGTACGCCACCACTGTTGAACAGCACATTGTCGGGCTTGATGTCGCGGTGCAGTACGCCGCGCCGATGTAGGTAAGCCAATGCCTGTAGCAATTGTTGAGTCAGCTCAATTTTTTGGTCAAACGACCGTTCTTGCCCAGCTTCCAAAATCGTCATCGTTTTGGGCAGATAGGTCATGGTGAAAAATGGCCGTGTCTCCCCATCAAAGCCATAATCCAGCACGCTGATGATGTGCGGATGGCGCAATCCGGCCAGCGTTTGGAACTCATGCGACAGCGCTAGGCGATACGCCTCATCATTTTTAGAGGTGTTTGTGATTATCTGCTTGAGAGCAATGGTGTCTCCCGTCAGTCGGTCGGTGGCACGATAGACAGTACCCATACCGCCTTGGCCTAATTTTTCGTGGAGTTGATAGCGGACGTTGATCATTTCGATGACCGATTAAATAGAAAGAGCTGTATCTGCTTTTTCAGCCTGCATCGCTTTATAGAGCCGAATAATTTCCCGATTTTCGGGCACGCTATGCAAGAACGTGGCGTGAAGTTCTTGATCGGTAATTTGGTCTGCGAAGGTTTGCAACTGTGTGTGGGCAAGGTCAAGAATGGTCATTTGCCGTGGGTCACCTATATAATCAAAAACATGATAAATATACAAAGAGGATTGCGCCCATTCCCATTCACAATTAAATGTTTTTTCTTCAATAAAATGCCATGCATTGTCAGCATAGCTCCTCGCTTTGTCCAACTCATCTTTTTTTGCAAAAACGTATGCCAATCCTGCCCATGTTTCCGCCTTTGTTGGCGTCGAATTAGCTGTTTGCAAGAGAGAATCGGCCGTTTGGAACGCCTTTAATGCCTCCTCGTACTCACCTTGATCGACCAAGAGGATACCTAGCTTATTCCAACTATATGCTTCTGACCACCCATCCTGCACGGCTCGCTTCTGGTCGATTGCTTGGACAAAATACGCCTTGGCCTTCTCATAATTCCCGCTCTTGTGATAGGCTACAGCAATGTTGTTTAGCCCGTAGCCATACAAAATAGTGCTCCCTATTTGTTGGCTGAGAAGGATACCCCGTTTTGAGGTTTCAATCGCCTGCTTATACTGTCCTATCATCGCTTGTGAGAGCCCCAAATTGTTAAGCACAGGCATTTCTCCAGCCACATTACCTGTTTTCTCGATTAATTCCAGTGCATCTAGATTCAGGGCATTTGAAAGATCGTGTCTACCCATAACTAAATAGCTGAGCGCCAAACTCCTGATGGCCATAACGCGTTCAATAAGTGTTCCTTCTGCTTGAACAAGGTGATACGCTTCAAGCACGTAAGTCAGCGATTTTTGAGTGTCCCCAGTAAGTGAATAGAGGGAGCTCAACAGTCTCATAATAGCAGCTTTCTCTTTTTTTAACTCAGCTCCTTCAATGATTATTTGGGCTTCTGTGGCAAACTGAAGCGCAGCCTCTAACCTTCTTTGGGCGCCTAAACATTGCGATAATGCACTAAGCAACTGAGCCCTCTGCCGGGGAACCACTATATTTTTGTCAGGTGCTAGCGCTTCTGTGAGCATTGCCTCTTGCTTTTGGGTCTGACCAATTTCTAGGTAATAATCACTCAAGCAGAGCCACGCCCGCACGCGTTTACTGTTATCATCCAATGTATTGGCAATTTCGAGCATTCTTCGCGCAGCGTCATGTGCATTTTCCATTTGAATAGATTTATAAGCGCCAAAAGCCAGCGTGTACAGCTCAAAAAGCTGTTCTAACGCTGCTTCGGTTGTGATGTCGAGGCTGCGGTTGACATAGCGCAGCGTCTCCCTGTGTGCATATCGTTTTGCCGCTTGCTTAGCGGCAATGATCAGATAGGATCGCTCTTTTTGTTGGTTGTTAGCAGCGCGCCAGTGGAAAACTAAGCGAATGGCGTGACTGTCATCATCAGAGTAAAGTTGTTCGATCGTTTCAGCAACCTTTTGATTATAGGCAATAGTCTCAGCGGCCGATAATTGAGCCAATAAACCATCCCGTATTTTGCCGTGGGCAAATTGCCAAACCCCATCTTGCACGGCCAAAATGGCTGCATCGGCGCATAGCGTTAGCCATTCATGTTCAACTCTAATATTTCCAGCCAGCGCTTTGATCAAAGGAATATCGAGCGTACGTCCGGCAACGGCCGTTTGGCAAAGCAGCGTAAACGCTTGCGTAGGCAGTTTGCTTATGCGCCGCTGCACAATATTCTGAATGCCGTGCGTGAGCAGTGTGTCTGGAAAGGCATCTGTACCGATTTGTGCCAACTGTCCCGCTTCTTCGGCTAAGGCGCGTACCACCTCCACAAAAAAAAAGGCGTTTCCTTCTGTCTCTTTTTGCAACATGTCAAAAACGCGCTGATCTCGTCCAACCTCATTCCCTAGCATGGATGCACTCAACTGGGCCATAGCGTGGCTAGAAAGCCGTTCTAAAGTAAGCTGATTTATTTCTTCGGGCAGTTCAGCCGCGAGTGTTGGCCGCTCGTCGGTACGGTAAGTTGCTATAAGAACCACCTGACATTCGTTGATGAAGCGGGTGAGGTAGGGAATGGGCAACAGGCTAGCCTCGGCCCAATGCAAATCTTCAAAAATCAGTAGCAAAGGCCGTTTCGCCTGCCAAATCAATCGGGCAAGCGTTGTAAAGAGCCGAATCTGTGAGGCAGACTCCTCTAATTCGGGGGCGTCTACCACTGAGCGATTGAGCAACTGCTCAATAGTCGGAACAATCGGCTTAATAATGCTAGCCGTCAAATCATCAATAGGGTCGAGTGTTACGACAAGTCGCTGCAACACGTTGCGCCAAAAATGGTAAGGTACGCTTCTACCACCATCGGTGCCTCGACTATGCACCACTTCAAATCCCTGAACAAGTGCCCATATTCGCAGCTCGTCGACAAAACGACTTTTGCCGATGCCGCTTTCTCCACCAATCAGCCATGCAGACCCCTTTTTAGCCATTGCACCGTGTAACGCCTTGTGCAGCGTGGCTATCTCTACATCTCGGCCCACAAAGGTGGCAGCTTGAAGATAACTTTCTCGAATAGCGGGCGTTTCTTCAGGCAATGGTTTGCCAAGCGCCTGTGCCAGAGCAGCGAGAGTGTCTGGCGCGGAGGCAAAGCGATTATTTGGCTGTTTGGCCAAGAGTTGGGTAAGAAACGGCTGCAATCGTTCATCTACACCTGCTAAATCTGGCTCCGCATCCAGCACCCGATCCATAAATTTGTAGTCGAAAGGCGCAAACGGATGTTCGCCCGTCAGCAGCTGGAATAAAAGGACGCCCACGGCGTAAAGATCGGCGGCTTTGCTATAATCCTGCCCGTCAAACAGTTCCGGCGCCAGATACAGCGGTGTTCCCATCGAGTCGTTTCCGCTGACCTGATCGGTAGCGGCAAGTCCAAAATCTAGCAGGCGTACGCCACCACTGTCAAATAGTACATTGTCGGGCTTGATATCGCGGTGCAGCACGCCGCGCCGATGCAGGTAGGCCAATGCCTGTAGCAATTGTTGAATCAGTTCAATTTTTTGGTCAAACGACCGTTCTTGTCCAGCCTCCAAAATCGTCATCATTTCGGACAGATAAGCCATGGTGAAAAACGGCCGTGTCTCCTCATCAAAACCGAAATCCAACACGCTGATAATGTGCGGATGGCGCAGCCCCGCAAGGGTTTGGAACTCGTGGGCCAAAGCAAGGCGGTATGCTTCATCATTATCGGGCTGCTTTTTTATTACGTATTTAAGCGCAACTGTGTCACCCGTTAATCGATCGGTGGCACGATAAACAATGCCCATACCACCCTGACCAATCTTTTCCTCTATTTGATAACGACCGTTGATGGTTTGAGTCATAGCCAGCTAATATATTTTTGGTTACATCACTAAAAATCAGCGTACTGTGGGGAAAAAAAACCGTTTAACTGATCTTGTCGGTCTCTCTTAATGTAGCTAGTTTCAAAATGGCCTGTAATTCTTTAACAGAAACTGGCTTGCTGAGATATTCATTCATATTGGCTTTCAAATATTTTGCGCGCGAATCCGACGTAGCATTTGCAGTCATAGCCACAATATATGGCTGTCTATCGGCTGGAATCTCGGCTCGGATTATACGAGTCGCTTCAAGACCGTCCATTCTGGGCATCTGTACATCCATGAGAATAACATCATATGCTCTCTCGCGAAGTGCTTCCACCGCCTCCACACCATTTTCCACTAAATCAGCTTGATAGCCAAAACGTTCAAGCATACGTAGCGCCACCTTCTGATTGATAATATTGTCTTCCGCTAGCAGAATACGTAGCGGAAAGCGGCCGGACATTGTTCCATCAAAAATAACAGGATTCTCTTGGTTCGGTTTTACTTCCATTTTGCTACCCATAACCGTTGCCAGTTCATTCCGCAATTGTGCACTTTTGATGGGAATGGGAATAGAGGCCATCGGATACTGGCTCTGAATTGACGGGATACGATCGCCCCAGTGGGTAAGTAAAATTATTGGCTTTATTTTTCCTATAGTGGCAAGGTTTGAACGCCATTCGGTTGATATGGGCGCTACTTTATCTGTCCCTGAGATAGCATTCTCATGAACGATTTCGCGTCGATTCTCACTTGAGGTATCTTTCTGTTCCAATACTGAGTTATCTTCCCGGTCAGCCGTAACAGCCGCCACAGAAACCGTCGCATCAATAATAACTGCATCAAAAAAATTTAATTCAAAGACACTTGTAGTAATTGTGGTTCGATTGGTCAAAGTGACTTGGTAATTCCGTAAACTCTGCTTAACAGAACGCTGCATAAGATTACTAGATGTAATTAGAAGTATCCGTTTTCCCGCTAGCAAATCATAGGGGAGGTCTTCTGACGCTGGGTTAACTTTTGCATTGATAAAAAATGAAAATGAAGTGCCAACGCCCACTTCACTTTCCACCTCTATTTTTCCACCCATTAATTCACATAGTCGCTTGCAGATAACCAACCCCAAGCCGGTTCCACCGTAGTGACGATTGGTTGAAGATTCGGCCTGACTAAAGGGCTGAAACAGGCGCGATATTCGCTCGTCGGGGATGCCGATTCCGGTATCGGCTACGGTAAATTTTATTCTTCTCTCATTTACACCGCGCTCATCAGGAGCGATGAGAGCGGGAGAATCAGCCAGAGAAACATGAACTGCTACCTGCCCTTGATCCGTAAATTTAACCGCATTGCCAAGCAAGTTCGTTAAAATTTGGCGTATACGTGTAATGTCCTGCACCAAATTCAGAGGCACATCTTCATCAATTGTATAAGCGAGGTGCAATCTCTTGCCTGCCGCAGTAGCCATAACTAAAAACATAGCTTGTTCTATACAGCTCTCTAGCCGGAATGCAACAGGATCTAGCTCTATCTTCTTTGCTTCAATTTTAGAAAAGTCGAGAATGTCGCTAATTAGAGTCAACAGCGTATCACCGCTGATGCGAATTGTGTCGATCAGCTCCTGCTGTTCCTCATTAAGCGGCGTATCCATTAGCAGGCTGGTCATCCCTAATACCCCGTTCATGGGTGTACGCAGTTCGTGCGTCATCGTAGATAAAAAGACACTTTTAGCCCGGGCAGCAGCCTCGGCGTCGTCCTTGGCGGCAACAAGCGCACTTGTTCGTTCTTCAACCAGCGTTTCAAGATTCTCATTGAGATAAGCGTTTTCGATAGCGACCGCTGCGTGGTTGCTAAAAAATTCTAGGGGCACTGCATCCTTTTTGACAAAGCGTCCACTCTGCGAGCGATTCTCAACATAAATGGCACCAATAATGCGGTTTTGGACAATTAATGGGCTACACATGATAGAGCGAAGTTGCATATTCATCACAGACATGGCGTCACCAAACGTCGGGTCCATTAGCGCATTTCGTACAACCACAGATTCCTGTGTGCGAATCACCTCATCTAGCACCGAACGGCTGATTGCATCAACATCAAAGCGGATATTGCTCCCATCAACATGTCGACGAACTTTAAAATTGAGAGAGCCATCATCATTGATTAAAACAATGTACCCCCGCTCTGCACCCACTAGCGCCACAACTTCATCTGTGATGTAAGAAAGCAATGGGTCAACTGAACGCATACCCGCCATTTTATGGCTGACTGAAAGTAAGCGCATAAGGAATTCCTCACCGCTCGATTCTTCCACTAGTACTATGTTATTTTGGCTATTTTTATTTAGCTCGCCATTCAGCATAAAAACTCATCCTTTGCCCAGTTACCTATGTCATTATAATACCATAATTATAGTGGGTTGCAATCCAAAAGACAATAGGCAGATTGACCTATAAGAGGCACTTTTACTTACGCGGTATTATTTATTTATGCCAACTGTAGTTTTTCTATACCAAGCAGCGCCATAAATCACTCTGTCTTCCCATTAATAAACTATCCAAACAGAAATATTATTTTGTGCTGCTGCACAGGGTATGGTTCTGGCGATTCACATCACCTTTATTTTGATTCATCTGCTATTCAATCCAATCTAATAAAAGTAACAATTTTTACAAAATATACGCATATTTGCGGATGTTTATACTATTTAAAAGTGATATGATAAAACATATAACTATTTATTAAAAGCAATTCAAAAAACAGTTCAGATTTGTAAAGAACAAAGTATCTCTTGATGCGAGCTTTACAAAACCCATTTCATGAAAAGAAAAATTTAGCCTCCTGTTTGAAGCGATTGATTCTCGCCGTGAAATGGTTGCTTGTGCTGCCTAGAAATCGTCTACTGTAATTATACATATTTAGCAAACATACTGTATCTTCTCAATAAATTATCGGTAATCACATGGCTTCACCTCGACTGTGCTCAGTACAGACAACTATTTGCGCTTCCTTCGACATGTTCAAGGAGCAGCAAAGCGCAGCCTGTGCCATCTGTACCTCGAAATATTGAGCAGATACAACATAAACATTAACGGAGCTAACAATAATGCAAAAATCTCATTGCTTAATTAGATACCTTCATGTAAAGAAGAGATTCTGGCTTCTGAATAGAGCATCTCTTATTTTGATGCTCATCGCCTCAACCCTCTTCTCATTTGCCTTATCTGTGCCAGTTTATGCACAAAGCGTGGCACCAGATCCATTTGCTTGCTACGGCATAGCAGATGAATACAATGGTTCTGGCGCCGCAGATGGACTCGCGCTCATCAATCGATTGGATGGTACTGCACAAGTAATCGGTTCGGGTACAGGAACAGGTGGCATCGAAGCGCTTGCCTTTGTACCAACAGAAGTAGATGGTGCGGTGCAACAGGTGATGTTTGCGGTTGCAGATCCGACAAATCCGAACACAGTATCATCCAACACCCTTGGTACAGTTGATTTGACAACCGGCGTCTGGTCGCCACTTGCCGGCACCATTGGTAGCGGCACGGGCCCAGATGCAACTACTTTTGACTTTTCAAATTCTGGCGACATTGACGGCCTTACATGGGATGTACAGCGCGCCATTCTGTGGGCCACACAGCGTAATACTGGCGATGGGAATCCAGATTATCTCTTGCAGCTTGATCCCGCAACGGGCCAAATTGTGCCCGATGCATTTGGCCCGGGCATCGATTGGGTGCCTGTTCCAATAGCTGATCTGAGCGTTGTACCCGATTGGAACATAGATGGTGACGCCTACGATGATATGGATGATCTAGCAGTCGATCCGGTCAGCGGGCGCATGTTTGTAATTTTAAACAAAGGCGGTAGCGGCGGCGGGTTCGTCGAGATCAACCCAGCAGATGGCACAGTTCTCAATTATATTGGTCTCTTCAATGGGACAACCTCAGCCGATGGGCTTGTGGACGATATGGAAGGGCTGACCTTTTTTAACGATGGGCAACTTTATGGCAGCACCGGCAACAATGGGCCAGATCCAGCCGACCTGAATCAGCTCTTTACAATTGACATCGATACAGGGGCCGCAACACTCATTGGTGCATTCCCCGCAATTACTAGAGATATCGAAGCATTGGGCTGTCTAACCGCCCCAGCTTTCATTACGCTCGAAAAAGCAACAAATACTGTAGATGCCGACCAGCCTACGGGTCCAAATATTTTGATCGATGGCGCTGTTACGTGGACTTATGTAATCGAAAATACAGGCGCGGTGCCGCTACTAAATATGACGCTCACCGATGACATACTGGGCGATATCTCGAATAGCTGTGCAGAAGGCGCGCTTCCCGATCCATTTAATGCTGGGGAGACATTTACCTGTACCGTTTCAGGCACAGCCACGACGGTTGGGCAATACGCAAATCTTGGTACGGTCGACGCCGATTTTGAAGCGCCTGCCGAGGGTGGCGTTGTAATCATCCCTCTATCAGCGCAGGATCCGAGCCACTACTTTGGCCTCTCTCCAGCCATTAGCATTATCAAAACAGCGGGCGATGCAGTTGATGGTGAGATCTATACGGCATCAGGTCCAGGGCCTGTTACCTTTACCTATGTTGTAGAAAATATGGGCAACACATTCCTAAGCGACATCACAATTAGCGATGACGCAGGTACAGCAGATGATCCCAGCGATGATGTGCTTCTAACCAGCGCAGAGTGTGCCGGTCTTGCGGGGCCGCTTGCGCCAACTGCAACGGTGATCTGTACCGCCGATATAATCGTTAGCGGTAACGCAACCAATGTAGCCACAACAACGGGCAATCCAACCGATGAGAATGGAACCGATCTGCCCGACGTGGGCGATCCAGTTGCAGATGATCCAGCGGAGGTTGCCGTACCCCAACCGGCTATCGAAATCATCAAGACAGCAGGCGATGCCGCTGATGGCGAAACATTCACAATTAGTGCGCCAGGTATAGTTCCCTTTATTTATACGGTAACAAATAGTGGCAGCACCTATTTAAGCGATATTACAATTACGGATGATGTTGGCACAGCAGATATAAGCGATGATGTGCTGCTAACCAGTGCCGAATGTGCAGATTTAGCTGGCCCACTTGCGCCAGGCAACAGCATACTCTGCATGGCAAATATTTTTGTCAGTGGCGATACAGTCAATGTAGCAGGAACCACTGGTAATCCAACTGATGCAGACGGAATCGATCTGCCTGGTGTGCCAGACCCAATCGACAATGATCCGGCTGATGTTGTTTATGTACCCGGCACACCCGGTATAAGCATTGTTAAAACAGCGGGCAATGCCGAGGATGGTGGCGTGTACACTGCGCCAGGTCCGGGGCCAGTCACCTTTACATATGTAGTAGAGAATACTGGCGAAACTCATTTGATCGATATAGTGATTACAGATGATGCCGGTACAGCCGATGACGCAAGTGATGATGTCACCATTACCAGCGCTGAATGTGCTGACTTAGCTGGACCATTGGCACCCGATGCAAGCGTTACCTGTACAGCCGAGATTGTCGTGAGTGACGATGCCACGAACGTTGCAGCGGTCACAGGAACGCCAAGCGATCCGGGTGGAAATCCTCTGCCCGGTGTAGAGCCACCAATAGCAGACGATCCGGCCGATGTTGTTGTGCCAGAAGCAGGCATTCAGATCATTAAGACAGCAGGTAGTGCCGCGGATGGCGAAGTTCTGACTATCGGTGCGCCTCAACTTGTTACCTTTAATTATGATGTGACCAATACGGGCGGGACTTATCTGAGCGATATCTCTATCAGCGATGATGCTGGAACGCCAGACGATACAAGCGATGATCTGCTGCTAACTAGCGCCGACTGTGCAGATTTGGCCGGTCCACTAGCGCCGGGCGACAGCGTGATCTGCACAGCCGACATTTTAGTCGACGGCAGTGTCACAAATGTGGCCGAGACAACTGGTACCCCAACCGATGAGGATGGCAACCCGTTACCCGGGGTGGAGCCACCAACTGATGATGATCCCGCTGAGGTGGCGTATGCTCCAGGCACGCCCGGCATTCAAATTATTAAAACAGCCGGTAGTGCAACTAACGGTGCGGTTTATAACATTGAGACACCGGGCCTCGTGCTCTTTACCTATATGGTGAAAAACACAGGTGGCACATATCTCACCGATATTACTATTAGCGATGATGCCGGTACCGCGGCAGATGAGAGCGATGACGTAACGGTTACAAGTGCCGAATGTATTGGTCTTGCTGGCCCAATAGCGCCTGGTGATAGCGTTCTCTGTACGGCTGAAATTCGGGTCAGCGGAGATGCCGTCAACAATGCCAACACAACGGGTACACCAAGTGATGAGGGTGGCAATCCGCTACCCAATGTGGAGCCACCAACTGACACGGACGATGCTGAAGTTGTAATTCCTGGCTCGATCGGTGATACCGTTTGGATGGATACAGATGGTGATGGAATACAAACCCCTGACGAGATGGGGATACCAGGTGTCACAATCATATTGACTTTGCCAGATGGTTCGACGACTACAACCATTACCGATGAGAATGGAATGTATCTATTCCTCGATCTAGTTGCTGGTGAGTACAGCGTAGCGGTTGATCCAAGTACGCTACCGTCTGGTCTTGAGCAGACATATGATGCCGACGGTTTGGAGACGGGAAGTGAGTCTACTCTTACGCTTGCTCCAGGGGAGAATAATCTCGATCAGGACTTTGGGTATCTATTGCTTGGTCCGGGTATTCAGCTAGAAAAGACAGTTTATGCCGAGCACAACAGTGGTGCTGATTGCCCTGGTAGCGAGTTAGAGTCAGGTGCAAATCAACCAATCACTTACTGTTTCGAAGTGAGCAACATAGGGGATACTTATTTGATCGATATTGAGATAAACGATGCCGATTTGGGTATCACCCAAGAGGATATGACCATCCTCTCGGGCGAAGAACCATTAGCCCCTGGAGCGCAACTGATCTTCTACTATGAAACTGAACTTGAAGAAGATTTGATCAATACTGCTGATGTCACAGGTACGCCAAGCGATGCCGACGGGAATCCAATTCCTGGTTTGCCGCGGCCAACGGATCAAGATATTGCACAGGTAAAAACAGTTGCAAGTTTAGGAAACTATATTTGGTTCGACCGCGATGCGGATGGTTCACAAGATTCTTCGGAAAGCGGCTTAGAGGGTGTAACTGTCTATCTGCTGGATGTGGAAGGAAACAGGGTAGAAACAACAACCACTGATGAAAATGGCTTCTACTTGTTTGATAATTTAGTTCCTGGAGAGTATGCAATAGAAGTAGAAACACCGATTGATGGTTACATTGTTTCGCCGATGGATAACTTTGACGATTCATTTGATAGCGATATAGATCCAGCAACTGGTCGAACAGTTATCACAGTGCTTGATCCAAATGAGAGTGATAATACAATCGATGCTGGCTTTACCGCACCACCACGGCTGGAGATAGAGAAACAAGCACGAGAAGATGTTACACAGCCAGGTTCTGGCATTATCTATGAGATAACGTATTCTAATAGTGGGGTTGGTGATGCAGCCGGGGTCGTTATTACCGAGGTTGTGCCGCGAGATACATACTTTTTACCACAGGCAAGCACACCAGGCTGGCGTTGTGAAGCTGGCTCTACTCAGGCCGGAACAATCTGTTCGTTCGAAATTGGCTTCCTTCCAGCTGGCACGGTTGATGCTGGTATGCTAATTTTTGCTGTACAAACAAATAACGATATACCTGCAGCCACATCCGTCATTAACAATCAGGTAGTTATTAGCGAGGATGGTACAAACGGGCCGCAGATCGAAGGACAGACTGTAGACGAATTTACGGTAGAAATTCAGCGACCGACGGCCCTGAATGTGGACTTTGAGCCAGGCATTGGCAGTGGTAGTGAGGACCGTGTATTCTTGCCATTTGTCGGTCGACGCCTGCGCCCGGATGGCAATCCCTATACACTGACAGTAGACCAAAGAGTCATGTCGTGGGTCTGTACGTTTATGGATAGCTTTGGCTGGACCTCCGATGCATGTTTTGTTTCTTTGAAGTGAAATTTGAAGCAGTGAGAGTCAAAGCTGTGAGAATAAAAGCTGTGAGAATAAAAGCTGTGAGATTATAGAAAACAGCTAGTGAAAATGTGAAGTGAGCATTCACTACACGCTGAGGGACAGTTTCCACACTGATAATAGAAAAAAGGGCATGTTGATCAAAGTTTTTTGATCAACATGCCCTTTTTTATGTAAGGTGGCGTTATGCTAATGCAACGTTAAGCCCAAAAATATGGGTTTATATGTGTCGCTTTTCCAGATCATTTCTTGCACCTCCACATTGGATTAGGTTCTGTACATATATAAGGACGCAGCTTTCGACTTTTCGATATACCGCAAAAAAGTTTGGGCAGCGGGCGTAAATGGACGCTCAACCAGAGAGAGCAGTTTTAACGTGCGCACAAGTGGACGCCCAGCAATTGAGAGCGAACGCAGAGATCCCGCGCTTTCCTCTTCTTCTGCAGAATATGGCGGCAAAATCGTCACGCCCGTTCCACGTGCGACCGTCCGTTTTATCGATTCCATATTGTCGAAGACTGCCGTAACCCGCGGCTGGATCTGATACGTTTCCAGCATCTCATCTAGCCATATACGGGTTTGGGATGTAGGCTGACGCATGATCATCTCACAATTTTCTAGTTCATTGATCTCAATTTGATCACGCTCCCACCATGGATGCTTTGGGCCGACGACAACGCGTTGTTCAACCTCTTGTAGCAGACGAATTGTTACGCCCGCAGCGTTCTTCTCGTCTAATTCACCCTCAATAATCGCCAACTCTATCTTTCGTTCGTGCAGCATAGCTAAATTATCGGCAGATGTACCTGTGCTAAGGTTAAGCGTTAAATTCGGATACTCTACGCGGAATGAAAGGATCCAATCTGGCAGTAGATAGATGCTTACCCCCGGGGTTGCGCCGATCGAAATTTGACCACTTGCAACCTGCTTCACATCTGTAATGCGGTTTTCGGCTTCGGCCAAAACATTGAAGATTTGCGCGGCACACTCATGCAATATGCTTCCTGCTTCGGTCAATGTTACGCCGCGTGGCCCCCGTACAAAAAGACGCGTGCCAAGGTGAGCTTCTAAGTCTCGTATGTGATGGCTCACTGCGGATTGGGTCATCAGTAAGGTTTCTGCCGCGCGGCTAAAGCTACCATCACGCACCACCTGTGAGAATATATCTAATTTATGGAGGTTTAACATATTGCTGTTCTCAGAATGCCCTGTTTTTGCTTACTTATTAGTAAATACTCATATCAATTATACATGATCCCCGTACGAAAAACGGTTGGTGTCAAACAGCAGAGGTCATCTTAGCTTGGGCGAGAATGTTTCTGGATCGTAAATGTAAACTTAAGCCGTCTAGTGCTCACGCCCTGTGCAGATTCGTAGCCAAAATTGTCGGGATGGAAATATACCGTTGTGCTGCTGCGGAGTATATAATCAGGGAAGACCATAATAGAGAAGCCATTGTCTTGCGCCAACTATTCTTGTATGAACTACATGCCTGAGCGCCACTAGCAACTTATCCTTACTACCAAACCATTTGGATAATGACGTAATGAAAACATATTTCCACGAACGAACCGCATATCGGCTATCGAACGATCCGGTGCCAAACTGTTTCTTCAAATTAGATGAGTACTTTGACACAGTTTTCGAGTCAGTCCAGCAAGCCTATCAGCACCAATCATTGCTTTTGGCCGAACAGATCTGTGGCCGCATGGCTGATATAGAGATGTACGCGTTTCTACTGGATGATGCACATAAACGTCACTCGCTCGAAGAATTCTCGACCAACAGTGCCCCGGATGTGGAACCTTTTTTGCGCCATAACGAGCCAGAAACGGATAAAGGTTCTGTGCTGATCCGCTCATTTATGTATGGGTACCTTGCCGCTTGCAAAGCCCTCCTCGACTGTGCGGCTCTAACGCTTTCCGAGCTTTACCAACTACCGCTTCAACAAGCAGATCAACGATTCGAGAATCCAGAATTTTGGCACGATCTTGTCATCACCGCGCCCAATGTCCATCGGCGCTATCACTCCAAACGCACATTTTTCAACGAGGTGATCCGCTGGCGCGATGAAGCCATCAACCGGATCCCGCCGATTGCGCTCTTCCATGGTCATCTAACAAATCGTGATTTACAGCTTCAAGTCATCAATGATAAGAGTGGAAACCTTCCACAAATTACCACGTCACCAACCAATATCGAATGGATAGAGCCACTCGAACTGCATGCTATCTGGAAGCCTAATCTCCTCGACCTGTGTGAGCGGCTCTGTGTGGATATTGAAAGACAAACATTGATGTTGCCACTCTAAGACTTTGGCCATCTGTATGGGCCAGAGTCTTAATTTTAGTAGCTCACCATTTGTCGTCGAGTTAGCAGGCCCACGTGTGGATCTATCAAAAAGCAGCCGCACGTGGGCCTGCTAATTGAACGATTTTAAAAACTTCCGTGAAGTACTGAATTTTACAGATTTCCATAACGCCTCCGCAGCCCCGAATAGTACTGCGGTACTAGTGCATCGTTGCACCCAACCTGTTAAGATATATTCTTTGGGCAGCTGACTTATTTTTCTCCCCTTCTTACCCAACCAAAAAACCAAGACCAATAAACTGAGTTACAAACCCGTATTTTAGAAGGATTATTGTATTATGCTGTTAAAAGGATTGAACCTTATTTTGATGCTGGGAAGTGTTTTGTTTGTGATGTTTGCCTATATTGCTATTAGCTATCTATTAAGTCGCGTCAAACGCGCACGACATAATACAAGTGAAGTATCCAAAAAGGGTAAAAATCTAACGCCAGTAATATTTTAATAAACCGCAATCATACTCGCCCTAAATAAAAACAGCCGAGAATTCTCGGCTGTTTTTATTTATAACGGATCCCAAGGTGGATCTTGACGGATTGCGGCGATAACTTTACGACCAGATAAATTAAGAAAAAAATTTAGTAAGCGACTAAAATTCCCTCGATTTTTTGCAATCCAGCCATATCCATAATCATAAAATTGTTGCAATAAAGGCAGACTATATATTTTGTAGAACAGTTGACCCGTGTAAAACAACGTATCAAACGTCACGCTAATGGCCGCTGCTCCGCTATATTTTTCTCCCGTTGGTAACACCACCCACGCTGCCTCTATACACGCTTCCTCACTTAGATCCGTTTGTTCGCGCACCCACTCCCATTGGGCTGGTGCATAATAAATTTGATGCTGACGATCCAGCCAGCGTAGCCACATGGCTGTGGCTGTTCAAAATCCTCATGCTCCATCAAAGAGCAAAATCAGTCGTTCCGGAGGAACCGAAGGCGCTTCATAATTGTCCATATTAAATAAATTTCCTTCACGAACAGGCGGCTACAATTACTTATGGCGTACTCAATTGGATCTGTATAGTCGAAACCGGCGTCGGGCGGACAGGCGTGATCGATGGCCCGATCAGCCCTGATGCAGCCCTACGTGTCGGCGGTACAGATGTCGGCGGTACAGGTGTTGGTGGTACAGATGTTGGCGGTACAGGTGTTGGTGGTACAGATGTGGGCGGTACAGATGTGGGCGGTACAGATGTGGGCGGTACAGATGTGGGCGGTACAGGTGTTGGTGGTACAGACGTCGGCGGTACAGATGTCGGCGGTACAGATGTGGGCGGTACAGGTGTTGGCGGTACAGGTGTTGGTGGTACAGATGTTGGCGGTACAGGTGTTGGTGGTACAGACGTCGGCGGTACAGATGTGGGCGGTACAGATGTTGGTGGTACAGATGTTGGTGGTACAGATGTCGGCGGTACAGTTTCCGTCGCGGTCGGTAGTACAGGTGTCGGTGGCACAGACGTAGGTGACACAGTTTCCGTCGCGGTCGGTAGTACAGGTGTCGGTGGCACAGTTTCCGTCGCGGTCGGTAGTACAGGTGTCGGTGGCACAGTTTCCGTCGCGGTCGGTAGTATAGGTGTCGGTGGCACAGACGTAGGGACATCTATAGCTGTAGTCGTTGGAGACACTTTTGCGGATGAAGAAAGCTGCTTAGCAGAAACCACAGCAGAGTCTGCGTTCCATATTCCTAAATTTGATTTCTGTGCCGCACGCTCGGCATCCTTCAAATTTCGGCCATAGATAACGCCATTCATCTCTTCTGTTGCCGCTGCCCAGCCTTGCTTAACAATTGCCTCATTTACAAACATACCATCCTCTAAATAGACATACCTCTGCAAACAATTCGTTGTGCTTTGGCCTGCATTATCGTGGTACAAATAGATATCTTTACCCAACACCAAGGTAACATTTGCCGCATACGATTCTTCGAAATAGGCTTCCCCATTTGCAGGAGCTTGGATTCCAAGGTAACAGACTGTAACTGGATTTTTATTAATCTCTGCTTCGATCTGCATACCACTTATTATTTTTATAACCTTTGCTTGCTCAACGGTGGAACGATCTACACCCTCAAACAGCGTCTGTTTCGCCATATCCGTAGATTCTATCGTGGCTATATTAATTACAGTTGGCTCAGAAGTATTCGTTGCGGTCAGCTCTGATGTATTTGTCGCAGTCGGCACTTCTCGCACACTATTTTGCTCTACTGCGGTCGCTTCAGGCGTGGATTTTTCTTTCTCTGGCTCACTTACTGTGCCACTGTTCGGATTCTCTTCTGCGGCTTCTTCCACCTTGGCCTGTTCATTCACCGCAGTATCATCCTTCACTTTTTCATTTGCAGCACTAATCATCTCATCGAACGTAGGAATCACCATAATTTCACTACCAAAGAGCACCACAGCACTATCGACCTGTGTGAGCGAATTATTAGTCGAAGAAGTTGTTTGTTCAGTCGACTCGCCCGAATCGAAAAGCAGAAGGGTCGTACTCTCTTCGTTCGCCTCGACACATTGCCCCCGCGCCGCGCTTGGGTACTCTATCTCATAAACATTGCTTGCAAGACGATGCTTGCGCGAAAGCGTAAAAAGTCCCCCATTACTGACGAGACGAAAATCACTTCTGTAAACACACCCCGAGTCGTCGCCTAAATTTCTTAACGTACCAAATAAAACAAGAAAATACTCACCATTTGGTTTCGTTCCATCGGGCAACTCATCTAATAGATCGACCCGCTTCAACTCTAGCTGAATCCCGCGATGTGTAGCTTCAGTCAAAAAAGCAATAGTCGACCGATTCCCCGGAGGCAATTGTGCGTAAACCGATGATAACGGAGTAAGCTGACCTAAAAATACGGACATGCAAAAAAATGACAGTACTATTGTCATAAATACCATATTGCGCACAGACTTAGCGCGCAATGCGTTATACTTACCAAAAAAGATTCTGTCCCATCTCTGCTCTTTGAGATGTGGGACAGAATCTTTCTGAGGCTTTATATTAAAGTTTAATAGGTGCATTATAGATGTTTTCTCAATATTTTTAGCAGCGCCATAAAAGTCTAACTCCATTACATTGTTCCCCAAATAAAGTCAAAATATAGAGATGGAATTTTGTGCTGCTGCGGGCTACATATCAAATAGATGGAACATCATTCAATCTATTCCATAAACAAGCGTGACTGTACCACTAAAGTGTGTAAATGACTCTGTCTGATTAAGTAGTTTAACGCCATTTATACACAATTTGGGACAGTCTCAAGCAGGCGCAGTATAGTTGAGCAGATATCTTTCCTATGGTATCGTGTCCAGTATACACCACATTTATCTACAAATACAGCACCATTTTATAGCCTTTTTCTTTAATAGCTACAAAATTTGTATTGCATAACTTAACCTCTACTCATTATACATTAACTCATCTGTATTACAGTTTACCAGATGAACGCCTATAAATTGCTACAATAAGGCCTATTCACAATCAGCAAATCCATTATATGTATCGCCTACATCTGGTATAGTCAACCTCCATTTTCACAAAATCCATTGTACAAGCTTTAAAAGCACTATAAACAAGCCGGAGACATCCTAATGAAAAATTATCGTTCCATAGTTAACCCGTTTCTTCTTACCTTGGCACTGATGCTATCCGCCTGCATACCGCCACAGCTCATCACAGAGCAACCCACCGAAATAGAGCAGCCAGTCTCCGACCCCGCAGACTCATCCGAGGAACAAACATCCGACAGAGCGCCCGGCAACATCGGCATTAGTAGCGCAACGAATGCCAACGCCGTTGACACCGACAGCACAGAAAGCAGTATCGATGATGACAGTATCGATAATGACAGTGTTGAAAACATTGGCAGCGAAATTGCAAATGCCGACGAAATCCTGCCCATCGATCCTAAAATTCGTAAAGGTCAACTTGAAAATGGCCTCACCTACTACATTCGTCAAAATCAGGAGCCCGAAAACCGCGCAGAGCTACGCCTCGTTATCAACGCTGGCTCGCTGCAAGAAGATGAAGATCAGCTAGGGGTTGCCCACTTCTTAGAGCACATGCTCTTCAACGGCACCGAAAAATTTGCTGGCAACGAGATTATTGGCTTCCTCGAGGGCATCGGCATGAGCTTTGGTCCTGACCTGAATGCGTACACTTCGTACGACGAGACCGTCTACATCCTCAAGATCCCAACTAACGACGCCGACACTGTCGAAACCTCCTTTGATATTCTCAAAGAATGGGCCGCCTTTGCCACACTAGATGAGGAAGAAATCGAGAAAGAGCGGGGCGTAATTGTAGAAGAGTGGCGACTGCGCGACCAAGGGGCCAGCGCCCGAATCCGCCATCAGCTACTGCCCCTTTACTTTGGCGGCTCCCGCTACGACGAGCGTGAGCCCATCGGCGACATGGAGATCGTGCGTAACGCACCGCGCGACGCATTTGTGCGTTTCTACGAAGATTGGTATCGCCCCAATCTCATGTCCGTCGTTGCCGTTGGTGACTTCGACATGGATACAATCGAAGAATTGATCACAGAGCGCTTTGGCCCGCTCACCAACCCAGAAGATGCACCAGAACGCATCGAAGGCACTGTCCCCGATTTTGACGAAACGCGCTACAAAGTCATCACCGATCCAGAAAACCCCGTAACAATATTGCGCATCGGCTACAACACTTTCACCGAAGAAGTTCCCACCGTCGGCGGCTACCGCGACCGCCTTCTGCCCATCCTATTCTACCAGTTGCTCAACTTTAGGCTGGATGAAATTGCCCGTGCTGCGGACTCACCCTATCTTGGTTCGTTTGCAGGCAATGGCGGGTTGGTCCGATCCATGGAGTTAGCCACGTTTGGTGCGCAAGTCGAAGATAATGGGGTGCAAAAAGGGCTAGAGGCCGTGCTAACGGAAGTCGAACGAGCGCGGCGCTATGGCTTCACCGAGTCTGAGCTAGACCGTGCGAAAGTGGACCTGTTAAATCGCTACGAACAGGCAAACAAAGAGAGCAACAACACCAACAGCAGCGACTTAGCAGACGAATACATTCGCAACTTTCTCACCGGCGAACCAATCCCCGGCATTGCAGTCGAATACGAGTTAGTCCAAGACCTGCTGCCAACCATTACCGTAGACGACATCACCGAAATCACCAACATATTAGTGGGCAATCCAAATCGTTCCGTTGTCGTAACAGCGCCCGAAAAAGAGGGCGTTGATCTGCCCACAGAAGCAGAGCTTGCAACAATTGTCGAGGACGTTTTAGCCAGCGATATCGAGCCCTATGTCGATGACGTAGTAGAGGGTGATCTCATTGACGAATTGCCCGCACCCGCAGCCATCATCGCTACCGAAGAAGTTCCGGAGCTTGACCTAACCATTATCGAGCTAGAAAATGGTGCCCGCGTTATTATGAAGCCAACCGACTTTAAGGACGAAGAAGTAGTCTTCTCGGCCTATAGTCCTGGTGGCTCTTCCTTAGTTTCAGATGAAGACTTTGTCTCCGCCGACATGATTGCCAGCGTTGTGGGCAGCAGTGGCGTTGGCAATTTTGATCAGACTTCGTTGTTAAAACTGCTCTCAGGGAAATCGGTCAGCATTAATCCCGTGATCGATGAACGCAACGAGGGCTTCTCGGGCAGTGCGGTGACAGATGATCTAGAAACGCTCTTCCAGCTGCTTCACCTCTACATTACGGCACCCCGAGCCGACGAAGACACATTTGAGTCATTGCGCAGCCAAATGCGCGCCGAGCTTGTCAACCGCGAAAGTTCGCCCTTCACAGCACTGCAGGATGCCACAACCGATGCGCTCTTTGGTGATTCGATCCGTCGCCGCACGCTCACGATTGAAGAGGTCGACTCGATGGATTTAGAACGCGGTTTCGAGATCTACCAAGAACGCTTCGCTGACGTAAGTGACTTTACTTTTGTTGTTGTGGGCAGCTTCGAAATAGAGACTGTAACCGAGTTAGCGCAACAGTACATCGGCACATTGCCCGCGCTGGATCGTGACGAAAGTTGGACCAACGTTGTCCCCGAACTGCCAGCAGCCGTCATCAACAGCACCGTTTACAAAGGGCAAGATGAGCAAAGCATTGTCCAAATTGTCTTCCACGGCGAACTAGACGCAACTCCCGAAAATCGTATTCGCATACGCGTCATGGAACAGGTGCTTGATCTATACATCCGTAACGAAATCCGCGAAGAACGAGGCGGTGCCTATACGACTCAAACGTTCTCGAACATTTCGACTGTGCCAAACGAAACCTATCTGCTAGGTGTGGCTTTTGCCACCGAACCCGACCGAGTAACGGAGCTAGCCGAGGTTGTCTTTGAAGAGGTTCAGCTATTGCAGATTGCGGGTGCATCGGACGAAGATGTTAACAAGATCAAAGAACAGATATTGCGTTCACGCGAAGAGCAAAAACAAGATAACGGATTTTGGAACTCGGTGCTCAGCTTCTACCTAGAAAACACCGATGAAGATTGGCTCGATGCTCTAACCTACGAAGAGCGAGTTGCGGCGATTACGGCAGATGATGTGCAACAGGCTGCGATCGACTATTTGAACGAAGACAATTACGTCGAAGTTGTGCTCTACCCAGAAGGATATTCGGTCAACGAGTAGTGAAAGATGAGCAATATCAATAATGAATGAAGCAATCAAGGACCACGGACATCTTGTCCGTGGTCCTTGATTTTCTACCTAAACGGAGACCCCAATGAAAATTTTCACTGCGCTGCTTGGCACCGAAACCAACACTTTTTCCCCTTTTTTAACCGGCTGGCCCAACTTCGAAAACACCTACATGGCGCGCAATGGCGACTATGGCGAACGGCCCTTTTCGTTCGCCATCCCGCTGATCCGCTGGCGCGAGATGGCCGCGGCCAAAGGCTGGTCTATCGCCGAGAGTCTGGCGACATTTGCCGTCCCCGCGGGCACAACGCTGCGCCCCGTTTACGAGGCCCTGCGCGACGAGTTGCTGAACGATCTGGCGGCGGCCATGCCCGTAAATGGGGTGCTCCTCATGATGCACGGTGCGATGGTTGCGCAGGGCTACGATGATTGTGAAGGCGATATTGTCGAGCGAGCGCGCGCCATGGTTGGCCCCGATATTCCCATCGGTGTCGAGCTCGATCTGCATTGTCACCTAACCAAAACGCTGATCGACAACGCAGACGCGGTGATTACCTTCAAAGAATATCCGCACACCGACCCGCCCGAACGTGCCGAGGAACTTTTCGACATTATCGCGGCGGCCATGCAGGGCGAGATCAAACCTGTCATATCGATGCATGATTGCAACATGATTGGCGTCTACCATACGACGAGAGAACCGGTGAAGAGTTTTGTGCAGCGAATGAGCGATTTGGAGGGCCAAAATGGTGTGCTCTCCGTCTCTCTGGGGCATGGATTCCCGTGGGGCGACGTGGCCGATTTGGGGACCCGTGTGCTGGTGGTGACCGATGATTCTCCGGCCAAAGGAGCCGCGTTGGCGAAAGAGCTGGGCGACGAATTCTACGCCATGCGCGACTCGGTGCAGCCCAATTACGACACTATTGACAGCGCGCTCGACAAAGCAATTGCAGGGTCCTCTGGTCCATTTGTGTTGGCCGATGTTTCGGACAATTCGGGTGGTGGCGCGCCCAACGATTCGACCTTTGTGCTGGCGCGCATTCTGGAACGAGGTGTAGCCAACACCGCAATCGGCTGCATTTGGGATCCGGTGGCAGTGGAAGTCGCGATGGAAGTGGGCGAAGGCGTCGAACTCGACCTGCGCGTCGGCGGCAAGATGGGTCCTATGTCGGGCGATCCGCTGGATGTGCGCGTGCGTGTGGGCACCATCGCCCGCGACGCCACGCAGAAGTTTGGCGCGGGCACGGTCAGCTTGGGCGATTCGGTCGCGCTACATTTAGAAAATGGGGTCGATGTGGTGCTGATCAGCAACCGCACGCAGACCTTTAGCCCCGAAGTTTTCAGCAACGTGGGCATCGATCCCGCGCAGAAGCAGATCTTGGTGGTCAAGTCGATGCAGCATTTTTACGCGGGCTTCGAGCCAATCGCGGCGGAGGTGCTTTATATGGCGAGTCCCGGCGCGCTGGTGCCGGACATGGCCGCGATTCCTTTTGTGAAGGCACGCAAGTCGATGTGGCCGATTGCGGGGTAGAACTGGCCGCGTATGCGGGCATTCCCCGCAGATTGAGATCCGCAGATTTCAATCTGCGTCTGATATGGGAAACATGTTAGGCCTATAATCATCATTCGAATTTTAACAGGGCTTCAGCCTGTTTTCCGTATCAGGCTGCGGTTTCAACCGTAGCTTACGCTATTCGTTTGGGCCTGCACACAAATCGACAGCGGCGTTTCGGGGATCCTCAACTCAACAACGCCTCTCTTCACCGCAATTGTGGCCCACCTCCTCACCCAAAATGAGCGGCTGACTGGTCAACGAATTGTGGGCGTTTTGCTGGGCATGATCGGCGTCGTCTTTCTGATTGGCCCGAGCGCGCTCCAAGGGTTGGGGCAGAATGTGCTGGGTCAACTGGCTGTGCTTGGTGCCACTTGTGCCTATGGTTTTGCGGGTGTCTATGGTCGTCGCTTTAGCGATACCCCCGTGCTCGTTACCACTGCGGGATTTCTGCTGGCCTCAACTGTATTGATCCTGCCCATCGCGCTGATTCTCGACTGACCGTGGACGGTTCAATATAGCCTCATCCCCGTTGGCGCGGTCTTTGCGCTGGCGATCTTCAATACGGCGCTTGCTTTCATGGTTTGGCTGACGCTCAATCTACGGGCGGGTGCCAACAATACATCGCAGGTCACTTTTCTGATTCCGTTTATGGCAATTCTCTTGGGTTGGTTAGTACTGGGTGAGCAGATCGGCTGGAACGCGTTGGTTGGCTTGATCTTTATTTTGTTGGGATTGGCGGTTGCACAGAAGCGGCTATTTGGTCGATAGATCGTGAGTATACAGGTTGGCGTAACTTGCCCATTTTAGTTTCGCTTTGCACACAAATGTTGGTAAGTGGCATTGTTTTTGGAGTCGCCCATGTTTGACCTCACCCTAGCCCTCTCCACTTGGCTTACCTTTACCCAGATCGCGTAGGGAGGTGGCGAAGTAGTAGGGATGGCATAGGCATTACCCCCTTCTAACCTCCCCCAAACGTGGGGAGGAACCGTCGCGGGGCGGACAAGGTTGAGGGATTTTCGACCAGATCTTGCGTCCCTGATCAGTTCCTTCCCTAAACTGGGGGAGGTTAGGAGGGGATATACAGATGGGCAACCCACAATTTTTGCCATGTCCTTTATATTTGTGGGTAAAGGTAAGCCACTTGGAGAGGGTTAGGTAGATACGTTGCCAATCGATGAACTAATGCCAAACATTATAAACAATGTGGGTGATGGTGATCAATTCTAAACTACCACAATTTTCTTTCAATACAGTGTGCTTACCTAAACAGATACGGATAAAATCCAAAAGGAGAAACCATGACAAACCATACAGCAAAAACCCAAGCATTCCGAGAACTACACGTTCCCGGCAAGCCCTTTATCCTCGCCAACGCATGGGATATTGGCTCGGCCCGCGTGCTGGCTAAGCTAGGTGCAAAAGCCATCGCCACTTCGTCAGCTGCCCATGCCTTCACATTGGGCGTAACCGATGGTCACGTTACCGGCGAGCAAGCAGTGAACCATGCCAAGGATCTGAACGCGGCTGTTGATCTGCCCGTTAGTGGGGATTTCGAAAATGGTTTCGGGGTAGATATTGATAACGTTGTGTCCACCATCAATGCTTCGCTAGACGCTGGATTAGCGGGTTGCTGCATCGAGGACACGGCTGTACCCACAGGTGAATCGTATGACTTTGACCACGCGCTTGAACGAATCGAAGCTGCGGTTCAGGCCATCCGCCAGCACGAGAATGACTTTGTGTTGACGGCCCGTGCAGATGGTGTGATGTTGGGGAACTATGATACGAATGAAGCGATTCGCCGACTGCAAGCGTATGAAGCCGCCGGGGCTGATGTGCTCTATGCGCCGATGCTGCCGAGTATAGAAGATCTTGCGCGCGTCTGCGCGGCGGTTGGCGTGCCGGTCAACGCGCTCTGTGCAGGCAAGTTTACCCAGTATACGGTTGCCGATTTCGCGAATATTGGCGTGGCGCGGATTAGCCTTGGATCCGCATTGGCTCGCGTGACCCATAAGGCAATGCTCGATGCGGCTAATCCAATGTTTTCCAATGGAGATCTCTCATTGCTTAAAAGAGGTGCCGGTGGTGGGGAGGTAGATCGGCTGCTTTCTCGGTAAATGAATCTCAACGACTATAAATTTTACCAATTCTCGCTTATAATTCTCTGACCCTCCTCGCGCTTATAATCTTCTATTTCATACTTTAGGATACTCCACAACTATGAAAACATACGCACAGACCGTCATCATCGGGGCCGGGATCGTCGGCTGTAGCACTGCTTATTATTTGTCTCAATTTGGGGTGAAAGATGTTCTTGTGATCGACAAAGGCGAGCTTTTTGAAAACGATGGATCAACGTCGCACGCACCGGGTGGGGTAAACCCGCTGAGCAACAATACCTCGATGCAGCAGCTTGCCGCGGGCACTGTCGATCTCTTCGAGACGCTGCCGCCGTGGAAGCCGGGCCGCAAGCCCCTCTACATGGTGGGCGGGCTAGATGTGGCGCGCACGGATAATCGGATTAACGAGGTGAAGCGGCTGGCGACGAACGCCAAGGGGTTTGGGATCGATGCGCGCATAGTGGGGCCAGATGAGATCAGCGAGTTGATGCCGTTGATGGATGGCAGCATCTTCAAGATGGGATTGTACACGCCACGCAAGCCGGTGGTAGCGGGACCGCACGTTTGTGGATCGCTGGCGACTGAGGCCGAGAAGATGAGTGCAGGTAGCGTGCGTTTTGTGGGTCATACGAAGGCGACCGATTTTGTGATGAACAAGAAAGCTACCGGCGGTCAGCGGATCACGGGCGTGGTGACAAACAACCCCGAGTTTGGCACGATCGAGTGTGAGCGGGTGCTGCTCTGCACCAACATTTGGACGCCCGCGCTTTCGGAGAAGATGGGGATCAATATTCCGCTGCAATCGGCCGAGCACCAATATTTGAAGACGAGTCCGCTGGCCGAGCTTTCGCACGTGAGCGACCGCACGAATGCCGAGCACGAGATCATTTACCCCAGCGTGCGCGATATGGATGGCGGGCTATACTATCGTCATTGGTGGGACAGTTTGGGCATGGGGTCGTATCACCACAAGCCGCTGATGGTGGATCCGCGCAAGTTGGGCGAGTCGGCGGAACACCCATTTACGGAAGAGGATTGGGTGGATGCGCATAAGGTGGCGCAAGAGACGATGCCGGTGTTGCGTAATCCGGATGTGACTTTCCCGTATAAGATCAATGGCATGTTCTCGTTTACGGTAGATGGGATGCCGATACTGGGCGAGACGACGGTGGATGGTTTTTGGGTGGCCGCGGCGCTGTGGGTGACGAACTCTGGTGGCGCGGGCAAGGCGATTGCGGAGTGGATGACCTATGGCGAGCCGGGTGTGGATATGCGCGGCATCGACGTGAACCGCTTCCTCGATTACCAGACAACGGATCGCTTTATACAGATTGGGTGCGCCAAAGCGTATGCCGAGGTGCATGATGTGATCCACCCGGCGCAATGGACGAGCAAGCCGCGCAATATCCGGCACTCGCCCTTTTACGTGCGTCATGTGGAGCAGGGGGCGCAGTTCTTGCCGTCGGCGGGGTTGGAGATCCCATACTGGCTGGAAGAGAACGCGCGGCTGCTGGAGAAGTATGAAGATCAGGTGCCGGATCGGGCTGGCTGGGGCGCGCAATATTGGTCACGCATTCAGGGTGCCGAGCATCTTGGCATGCGCGAGTCGGTGGGGCTGTTCGACTTGACGAGCTTGTCGATCATCGAGATCGATGGGCCGGATGCGCTGGCGTATATGGAGTACATGTTTACGGGTCGCATGGATTTTGCGATTGGCGAGGTGACGTACGCGCTGCTGTGCACGCCGAAAGGTGGGATCAAGCGAGATGTGGCTGTGGCGCGCAAATCGGCCGACTGTTTCTGGGTCTTCACCGGGAATGGCACGTTACCCCTTGAGATGGATTGGTTCAAGCGCAACCGCGGCGAGCACGATGTGTCCGTAGGGGAGTTTTCTAAAACGTGGGCGGCGGTTGGTCTCTTTGGTCCCAATGCGCGCAAGGTGCTAGAAAAGGTGACGCCAAATGATGTGAGCAACGAGGCGTTTCCGCTCTATACGTGGCAGCAGATCGAGATTGGGATGTCGAGCGTTTTTGCGATGCGGGTGTCGTATGTGGGCGAGTTGGGGTGGGAGTTTCATATGCCGATGGATGTGGCGCTGGCGACGCGAGATGAGTTGTGGGAAGCGGGCCGCGAGTTCGGGCTGATTTCGTGTGGCGTGGGCGCGATGCGGTCGATGCGGGTGGAGAAGGGCTATCGTGTATGGGGGGGCGATATTTATACGGAGCATAATCCATACGAGGCGGGCATGGGCTGGATGGTGAAGCTGAAGAAGGAGGGCGATTTTATCGGCAAGGCTGCGTTGACGGCGATACAGGCAGATATCAAGGCCAACGGGCTGGCGCGGCGGCTGGTGACGATTACGATTGATGATCCATCTGCGGTGCCGACGGGCAATGAGCCGATCTTTGGCGTGAATGGATCGGGAGACAAGCTGCTGGGGCAGATCACGTCGGGCGGGTATGGGTATAGTGTAGGCAAGTTTATTGGCTTTGGTTATTTGCCCGCGGCGTACACGAAGCCGGGCACGCCGGTGGAGGTGGAGTATTTGACGCGGCGTTATGCGGGTCAGGTGGCGGAGGATTGTTTGTTTGATGCGGGGAATGTGCGGATGAGAGGATGAGAAAAGGGCCGGTTCATCGCATGATGTTAATTGGACCGCGAAGACGCGAAGGGCGCGAAGAACTGCAACCGCCAAATGATTCCGCTATGCTACCCATTTCATTTCTAGTTTGCGCTGATTCGCAACGCAATCTCTGCGTAACCTGGACAGATCGCAAAGCATTTTTGGCAGATCTTAAAATGGTCTACAAGGCGCAAACTCGTGAAGAAGCAGAGACAAACTTACTCATCTTGTCTGAAAAGTGGGAGAAGAAATATCCAGCTGCGATTCATTCTTGGGAAAATAATTGGGCAGAGCTGTCGACCTACTTTGATTTCCCATATGAGCTTCGCCGCATTATTTATACCACTAATATCATTGAGGGATACAATCGCCAATTGTGCAAAGTGACAAAGAACAAGAGCGTTTTTCCAACCTCCAAATCTGTACGCAAACTGCTTTATATGGTTCATTCTAATATCGAGAAAAAATGGACTATGCCAATCCCCCTTCATCGGCGACGACCACACCAACGCACTATCTAGCTTCGTCGTTCACCTTAATGCACGCTCTGAACATCTTTAACATAGGGATCGTTCATTTTCTGGAGTCGATCCATTTACACACTTAATTTGACAGAACCTACAAAAACAAAGGGCCGCGTATCGTCACTGATACGCGGCCCTTTGTTTTTTGGCTTGTATTCCTTTATGCCTATCAAAAGACCATGAAGTCAACCTAGATTATCTTTAATGGCAGAAAAACGATACTTAGGTTTGTTTGTTATATTTAGAGCCTGCTCACACTAGTGGCTAGCTCGTTTCAATCAACATAATTCAAATTCGTGCAATAAAAAAAGGGATACCGATAGCGACTTGGCGGTTCTACAGTATCCCCTCAGCGACAAACATTGCGCTTGGCCTAGGCGTTTTTGCCTGTGGCTATCGCTTCTGCATGTCTATTTTTATTGTACCACATTTAAATAGGGGTACAAACAATGAATAATACAAGCTAGGTTCATAGAGATTGTTCCAATCGTGGATTTTATACAGATGTTGCCAATCAATTTATTTATGTCATATGTGACTAGATAATGTGCGTTAGTAGCAAAGCCAACGCATTTTCGAATCACATATATTAGGAATAACAACATGAAAGAATACATAAATTACCAAAGATATATTAATAAGCAAAAGCGTCGAGTGCTTGGCCTTGGCGTAAGAACTGTACTTTCGGGGATGTTCTGTTTCTCTGTAATCTGCTCTAGCGTACTACCGTCAGCAGCACAAACACCGATCACGGCTGAAACTTTTCTACCATTTGTTTCTGCTAACTCCAGCCAAAATGAGATCCAAACTGCGCAGAAGCATGGGGTTTCAGTTGAGATTAAAATGATAGAAAACTATCAGTATAAGGCTACAGGCGTTGATGTCGTTATGGAACAGGTTGCCAAAGGGCTTGCTGTTGTCGTTGAGGACGTGAATGTGCGCAAAATGATTCAAGCTGAAGCTGATCTAAAATTTGATGGGGATACGAATTTTCTCTACAGTACAATTGCAAATCGCAACATAGCAGAGAAGCAACAAAGTTTTACCAACGCAATTGCCGCTGCAAATTTCTCCACAAATAGTGCCTCGAAGCGACAATTTATGCAAAGTACGGATGGCATCAAGAATTTACAGATATATGTGCACGCACTGGATGACTGGAATGTCGAGAAACATGCCCCGCTAGTTGCGGTACGGTCTGAGAACGATCCGCAGGATGGAACAAACAAATATGCTCTGCGGGCATTTGATGGAAATGGTAGGTCATTTTGGCTGGATAGCTCTGTCGCACCAAAGCAGCCAGTGATTGTTATAGGTATTAGCGAACGAGTGGGAGAAGATGGTGTGCCCTATCGCAACAAGCCAAACAATACAATTACAGTGGTGAATAGTATGAATATGAATGGCAATGATAGTGAAGTTGCTGTGAATGCGGCCGCTGTGAATGCCACCGCTATGAGTTCATCTAGTATGAATGCGACTAGCGTAAAAGCCACCACTATAATGGCCACCCCACCAGATGAGCCACGTCGTGTATGTATTCGTCCAGCCGGGTCGGTTGAGACGCTAGACAGGTTTCGGCTGAAAAATTTTGTTTGGCAGGAGTGGTTTGATGGTGCTCCAGAGGTCACGCTGAAAATTGTAGGTGAAAAGGGTATTCAGGTATTTGAAAACACGTGGGAATATCACTTCGGCTCAGGATCTATCGCCCCTGCCTTTTATATATACCCTAATATGGATCTTCACGAATGGCGTCCAGACCAATATGGTGGTTTTATGTCCTACTTCTGGTCAGAAGAGGATAGTCGCAAAAAACAAGTAGATTGGGAAATCGGTGCTAGTTCTAGCATTAAGATTCCTGGTGAAACGGGCGTAGAACCAATTACGGTTAGCCTCAAAGTGAACATCAGTGAGAAAGATGAGAAATTAGGTCAACTGCTGGTCAATTGTCGGGGAGCGATCCCCGCAACCTTGTCAACCTCAGATATTGAATGGAATCTTTCCAGCAGCGGTGGGGATATGCCGATTGTCAACGCTACGCTGCCAGTATCAGTAGCATGTAATGAATCTATCACATTGGACGGATCCGCCTCACAAGATGAAAACCGTTACTTGATCGAGATCTATCCAACCACGGGTATCAGTGGCACAAGCGTTGAGGGGAATTACTATAGCAACTGGACTCTAGATGACCGACCGATTGCTATTGATCTAGCAAGCATCTATCCTTTTAAGGTGCTCGCAGGCGAATCTTCTACTGTCTATAGAGTCAAGCTAGCTGTTAGTAATCACCCCGTCAATGGATCGTGGCGCGAAAAAGTACAGTACGTAACTGTCAATGCCACTGCTAGCTCATCCTTTAATGTACCTAGCCCTGTGGCACAGGGCCAGCCTGTTATAATGGATCCTACAGGCAGCACTGGTGAAACAGCATACTATCTGGAAGTATACCGCACCAGTGGCTATGGCACCTCGGATGTAACAGGCCCACTCCAATACGATTGGTTTAACCAGCCAGCTAACAACGCCATTCCGCTGCATTCATGGTACAACAACTTTTCGCCTGGCTGGTATCGGGTTAGACTGGGCGTAATAAACAGTTGTACAAACTTGCAAGAAACAGTGAACTGGGTTCAGATTACACAATAATTCAGCCATCATGAACTTTAGCATTGCACTGTAACAACCAACCTGATTTTTGTGTAATTTGGTTACAGTATTTATAGGAAGCTATTATATAGAATGGTGTGAACTAGCCAACTATAGACTTTCTATATCTCAATCCTTGCAATACCACATTGCTCCCGATGGTCTCTATCTTCACATGACCATCGGGAGTAAACGTGCCTCGCTCGTAAAAGCGGATCGCACGTTCGTTGTCATCCAATCCCTACAACATGACTTTGCTAAATTCTTGCATGTAGTAGGGATGTGAGCAAGCGGTTCACCAGTTCTTTGGCAGAGATAGGCTATAATAGCAGACGTGACGAACTCTTTAACGCGCGCTGGCTACGGCTGCGCATTTCTTGCTGTACTTTGTTTCTCCACTGGACCACTCTTTCTGATCTGGGCGGATCCGATTTCGGCCTATGAAAAAACCGCGGTACGTCTCTTTGCAGGGACCCCCTAAGCTCTAGTCGGGTCCGTGACCCGACAGGCCCCCACTGATTGTTCCGACAAAGCCGGACCCGTTGGGAATAAGGTATATTCCTTAACTTAACGGCAGTAAGGGGTAGGGTGAGGTTAAAATGCTGTATACCAATCTACTATGCCACATCCAACCAATTCCGGCAGAACTAGATAGATCGGTACCTCCTCCCGCAAACTACTTGGAGCAAAAATAACCCATTTGGGGTATCTGCATATTGTGGTTTTGGAAACCAAAACCACAATGCTAAATCAGAACAGTTGGCAAAGCTCATGGGTCACTATAAATCATTCAGGCTCTTCGGGATCTCATGTGGTTGACAGCGCCACCAATCATCGTGGGTCCTCCATGTCGAGTGCGTCGCACTGTTTACCAATGAGTTCTGGCTCGAATCACTCGCCGAACAGTGCAACGCACTCTGTCAATCACATGAGATCCGGTTGAACCATCATTCACAGCGCGCAAGATTATCGATCATCTAAAACAAAAGAATGCGCATGACTCATTGCAGATGTTAAACTTCCATAAACTTCGGCACAAAACCGATCGTGATTATCAGCTATGGCAAGAAGGTTCGCACCCGATTTGTATTGGGAACCACGAGATTATGTGCCAAAAAGTCACGTACATTCACAACAATTCTGTGAAACGCGGGTACATAGACGATCCAATACATTGGCGATATTCTAGTGCCCGAAATTATGCGGGGCTTCTGGGATTGATTGATGTGCAAACGGAGTGGTAAATAGGGCGCAGAGCGCCTGAATAGGTGTACCCACGCAGAGCGTGGGCGCTAGTTTCCTTTAGCGGCTAGTCAACAGATAAACAACAAAAGTCGGTGCCCAATGCGACACCATATAATCATCGTGCAGCGCGCTATCGATCCCCGCATCCTGATGCCGTTGGGCCAGTGCCAGCAAATCGCCACGCAACAAATGATCCGCAGGCAGCGACAGACCGATTTTTTGCAGCATCCATGCACGGCTCATATTTAGCCCCGTAAAATGCGCCAGTTGACCATCGGCATAATCAGCGATCCCCACCGGCTGTAAATGTGCGGTTAACCTTTGTGCTGCATCAACCCCTAAGAAGCCATCCAGCCATACCACAAATTCAGCTTGATCCAACACCCGCCGCATTAGATCCGCCTCTGCCAGTGTGGGCGAAAGAAAATCCGACCCCGACGGCTCGTAGGCTAGCGGCGCGTCTTTGTCTTGCAAATAGAAATTCCCGCTGCGATTGCAGATCTCCCCAAGCAACTCAGACTCACCCGCTATCTGCGCCCAATCGTAGACCAACCCCAATGAGAACGCGGTCTGATTGTGTAGCCCTGAACGCACCGGAAAAGGCATCTTGCGTAAATAGGCTAGAAATTGCGCGGCCGCGTGCATCTCCAGCGGCGACAAGATCGACAGCCAGCCTAGGGCATCTTCATTTTGCCACTCGCGTAATTCCGCGCAAAGCTGCAAAAGCCACGCCATACCGTAAGGCATTTCGAAGGTTGGTCGCCCGCGTAAATAGTCCACTTCCGCAGCAATATTTTCGACCGTCAACGTCTGGTTGAGTGCATCCATCGCCGCACTCACAAACGCCCCATCTGGCACCGTGCGGATCGCGCGGATTAACTGCCAGTGCGAATGAACCGCAGAGTGCCAATCATAGCAGCCGTAAAATGCAGGATGTAGCGATAACGGTGGGCGTGCATCGTCGTCATGATCGAGTTTGTGCAAGATGCCATTGGGATAAATGCGCAGCAAACTTACAATCGTTGTGGGAATGAAAGATTCAAACAACTTTGATGTTTCTGGCATGGATTGTTCCTTATAGGTTCGTTTCTGACTCTGGTTATAAAGTTTTTTGCGGTTGCATAAAAGACGCCCCCTGAACGCGCCGCATCCAACAAATGTCCAACATCCTGAACACAGATGCCTATTGTAACATTAAGGCCAAACATAGTGGACAACTACTCACAATCTCTTGACGCATCGTAAGACGAAGAAGCACTCGTTACGCAACAGCCAGCCAGCGCAGGTGCCGCAGATCAAAAATGGCATCCTGCTGTCGTAGCCAACGACATCTATCATATTATTGCGCGCTCTAGCGGCATGGCAGCCAGCATCTATACATCAATATTGGGCAGGCCAATCTGGGCAATAAGGCTAGTTCAGAAAAAGAATTATACAGATTTCTAAGGTTTTTCTGGAGTAGCTTGCAGCCATACAGTATATTTTATTTTTGGAATGACCTAACGCAAATGATGATTGGTCTTTTTAGGAGAACAGGGGTGAATATAACATTATCGTCGGCCACAGCAGCAAGGCACTCACCATGCTGGGCGCATCGCAATGTAATAGCCTTCTTCACTAACCAACAGCGCTGGGACACGATCGGCGTCCACGGGAACCCGCTCGACCTGACGCCAAACTTCAACCGCATAGTGGAAGCGGGCGAGACTATTCCGATTATCTAGCTATGTAGCACCGTGACGAAGTATGGTAAACGCTAGGTTACGGAGGCAAAGGCGCTTGCGTAGGTTCACGAAAAAGGCCTGCCAATCGCTTGGCAGGCCGCATTTTAGAGCATCCTATAGTGCAATCAGTTCGCAAATAGGGGATTCACCACTGGGGTTATTGAACTGAAATTGACTTTCCTTTAACATTGATTCGTACAAGGTAGCTCATTATAGAAAGGGTTGCTCACAGGCGAATAAGATATCTGCAGTGGCACAGGCCATCGAACTCTTTCAGTACCGCTTTCAAGCAGATAGACAAAGTCGCGCATCATCGGATAAAGGTGCTCTGCCAGATTGGTTCTTACGTCAAAATTTATTCGGAATTCCTCGGCCAAGAGCATAGCAAATGCTTCAGGCGCGGGCGCAGCATCACCATATAGAAATGGCTCGATTAACTTTGCTGCATCTAAGCTCGGCTTTGTACAAAATTATAGTATCGACTGACGTGGCATTCGCTAAGCCGGTTAAGTAGTAGTATGGGAGAGAATTTAATTTTGAATATCGCATAAAAACACCGATATTCAAAATTAAATTCATGAGCCCACCATGCAGAGCGAATATGAAAGGTAAGGCGATTCAAGTTGCATAGCAAACGGTAT
>ENA-ORXT01000165-ORXT01000165.1-marine-metagenome-genome-assembly--contig:-NODE-165-length-111546-cov-9.417031_pt1 | contig 111546 bp, 91 predicted proteins | sample MGYA00237868_ERZ511482 | MGnify/ENA metagenome assembly ERZ511482 | reverse complement strand
GAGTTTTTGCAGTAGTCAGAAAGCAAACTATATATGAAAGAAATTATGATATTCCCTTGGATAAACCATAGAAAACCCGACCCTAGACTGGAGCTTTTCGCGGAAGGATAGGGTAGGCCCCAAAGCACCTGCCACCAAAACACCAATACCTATTCTTTCAAAATGAGTTGACCAAAAACACTTGCATTCTTCCAACCCGTATTTTTTTCTTCACCCTGAATAAACATGTCGCCCATGAAATGTTCCCGCTCCTTACTCTGGTCATTGTCGCAGTAGGCTACCATAAATCCTATCTTCTTTTTTGTGCTCAATATCACACGACTAGCTTCTGTGTCAGTCTGTGTATAGTTTTCTGCGTATAGCTTTATACCGACCTCCCAAGTCATCATATTGCCAGCACGCTGCTTGCTGATCTCGATATGATCGTTGAAGTAAGCAGGTTTTCGATCATAGCCGATATCCACGACCTTGTCGTCAAGCGAAAGATGATAAGCGAATGCGTTGTAATTGTATTGGTGATCACCGCCTGTTTTGTCCTCGTCTACAAATATCTCCAGACAGTCATCGTCCCAGTACTTATTCAAGCCATCTGGGTGAATATCCATGAAATTGTCATCCTGAATTTCAGCCAATAGATAGAGCATGTCTTCATCCCAAAGTAATTTATACCGCCCTTGAAAGTCCTCCGCACTTGGCATGGTACCCACCATCAGCTGATCCATTGGTCGCCAAACAGATTTGCTCCAGTCAGCTTCAGATCCAGCGCCATCCAGGATAATTTTTCTAGTAGTCTTTGAAATATACTGAGTCAAAAAAGTCTCGTTTATCTCTGGTTTGACTGGCACATCAGTACTCGATTCTGGCACATTGTCTATATCTTTCTGGATCGTTTTGCATGCGCTTAACGTCAGTAAAAGTGCAGTCAGGGTGAATAGTATTATTTTATTCATTTAAGTTCTAATTTAGTCTCGTCTTTCGCATCAGCCTGTTCTACTTTTAAGGTGTACGATCCGCTGGGTAGATAATATTTACCATCATCAGCCGCTTCGAAATTTTTATCTTCAGCTGACTTGAGATATTGAATACCTGCTGGCCCTATACTGTAATTGAAATCGTAGATATTGATTCCCTTTTTTACATTAATATAATCAGAATAAACTACGCCTTTGTCGTTCTCTATTTTTAACATCACCTTTCCCTGATTTTCGGTGTAAATACGTATCGGTAGGCTTTCCATTTCTTTAGACGACCAAATATTCTTTTTGGTACCTAGGCCTCTGGGGATTCTAGCATTTTCAATTTCAAATACCACTAACGGTTTAGCATCAGCCATTCTTTGCAAAGGAATAATATTACCAAGATAAATGGATCTACCGTGGGTACCAACGATGAGATCGCCCGTCTTAGGGTGTACCACTATATCATGTACTGCCACTGCGGGTAAACCGTTGTTCATCAGCATAAAGGTATTGCCTCGATCGAGACTTACGTACAGTCCATGATCAGTCCCTACATACAGCAAGTCTTCATTTTTAGCATCTTCTTTGATGACATTGACAGGCTCCATTGGCAATCCCTGGCTGATGGATTTCCAAGTTTTGCCCTTGTTGTCTGACCTATATACATAGGCATGAAAGTCATCCCATCGGTATCCATTGAGAGAAACATAGAGGCGATCCTGCGCATGACGACTCGCCCATACACGAGTTACCCACATGTCCTTAGGTAAACCAGCGGAAATGTTCGACCAGTTGGTGCCACCATTATCACTGTAGTGAACGAGCCCATCATCGGTACCTACATAGAGCTCTCCAAACCTAAATGGAGACTCGTCAATAGAGGTGATCGTACCATAAGCTACATCCCCTTTCTTTCCACCTTTGGTAAGATCGTCGGAGATGGCTTTCCACTCTTCCCCTTTCTTCATGGAGCGGTATAGTTTATTCGCTCCTAGATACAAGATGTCTTGATTGTGGATAGACAAGTGAATCGGTGTTTGCCAATTGAATCGCAGTGGGCTTTCGCCTAGTTCATGCTTAGGTTGTATCAGTTTTCGTTCTCCTGTACTGCGGTTTATACGAAAGTACCAGCCAAACTGAAACCCCGTATAGATCGTATTGTTATCACGCGTGTCTACCGCGATCTGCATACCATCACCACCTATAAGTTCCTTGTATGGATAATGTCCCGTATTGTGCCAGCGATTGGATGCCTCGTACGTATGTGCGCCTACCCAGACCCCATTGTCCTGCAAACCACCGTATATATTATAAGGCTCCGCGTGGTCAACTGCCACAGCATAGAATTGACCCACGGCAGGGGTATTGCTTTTTGTCCAGTTGCCTCCGTCGTCGTAGGATATATGCACCCCACCATCATTGCCTAGAATGATATGTTCGTCTCTATTTGGGTTGCACCAAAGTGCATGATGATCCACGTGAACATTTTCTTCATTGATATTTTCAAACGTTTTTCCAGCGTCTTTGGAGACCACTACAGGCACACCCATAAAGTAAATTTTATCTAAGTCATGCGGAGATATTATGATTTGTCCAAAATAATATCCGTAACTATTGTACACCATATCCAAGTAGTCCGAGTGCGTTTTTTTCCAGTTGAGTCCATCATCATCCGATCTATATATTTCTGCACCGACCACTTGGGTGTCAAATAAAAGTGCATTAGCATCTTCGGTATAACTTACCAAATCCAATGGTTTCAGTTCATCTTTCTTTATTTTCTTCAGTACCTCTTTTGCAGAATATTTTTCTGGAAATTTTTGATCATCTAAATAAGTTTGAATTTTATCTTCTGACAGCGCAAGAAATTTTTCTTTACTCATATTTCGAAGGTCATCTTTAGTCAAACCTTCTTTCTTTTTCTTATCGTCTTTTGGACGACGAGCGTAATTATCTAAGATGGCATACATAACTGTTTTGCCATTTATGCTATGACGAGCGATACCTATTCTGCCTACTTTATCTCCAGTTGGAAATCCACTTTTGACTGTACTTATCTTAGACCAAGTAAGGCCGCCATCGGTGCTTTTATGAATGCCAGATCCGTTACCCGATTCTACAAAGTTCCACGCACGACGTTCACGTGTCCAAGTGGAAGCGTATAAGATATCTGGATTTTTTTCATCTATGAGCAGGTCGATCGCTCCGCTATTTTCATCTACAAATAAGGTCTTCGTCCATGTGTCTCCACCGTCGGTAGTCTTGTAGACACCTCGTTCTGCATTAGGTGAATACAGGTGCCCGAGCATAGCCACCCATAGCGTATTATTATCTGTCGGATGCAAGATAACCCGCGCTGTATGATGTGTTTCAGGTAAGCCTTTATGTTGCCATGACTTTCCCCAGTCCTTACTCACATACATACCCACACCTGCGTAGGACGACCTACTAGAGTTGACCTCTCCTGTGCCGATCCAGATGATACTGTCCTGCCAGTTCACCGCAATATCGCCGATCGTCATCACGGCTTCATTATCAAAAATAGGCGTGAAGCTATTGCCATTATTTTCTGTATACCACAATCCACCTGATGCATACGCTGCAAAAAAGTGAGTAGGATCTTTCTCATCTACGGCGAGATCAGTCACCCGCCCACTAAATACGGTAGGCCCTACAGATTTAAAGTCAATCGCATTTACATTGCTCCTATCCAAAGCCGACTGCCGTTGACTTTCCATTTGCATGCGTTCACTCGCAGGAGTCGCTGGCGGCTGCTGTGCCATTCCTATTCCGGATCCGAGAAGTAGGCAGGCGATTAGTAGATGTATTCGATTCATATAAAGTTTTTCATTTTGAAAAAAAAGCGACCGTTCCCAAGCTGTATTTTCCTTATGCCTTCAACAGGCTTATTAGCTATCTGGAGGGAAAGCTATTATCATTCTCAGCTTTTACTTAGAAACGGTCTTATGGCTAATATATATCTTCTACCTTATATTTAATAATTATCGTTCAACTATAAATTGCTGCCTTCTAAAAGTACTTCAGATAGCCTCTTGTAAGCAATTGACAGTCAATAGTTATTTAACGAGCGTCGAGTTTTTGTTTTAGGGGGTGTCTCAGACTACCCCTGAAAAAGGGGCAGTCTGAGCCGGGCTATGCATGACTTCGCTGTTGCTACGGCCTCGGCTGAAAAAGCCGAGTCTAGCCCCGAGGAGGGGCTATCATTACTATCCCTCACCCGGGGGAGTATAGCCTTAAAACAGGGAGTCTAAATTGGGCGAATTTTACATGATCAGATTTCTCCAAGAAGAAACCCTGACCCAGAAATTCACGTTATAAAAATTAGTAATACATTTGTTTCAAACAAGCAAGGCATACTATGCATAATCAACAACTTTCTAAACATCTAAAGCCTACCATTTGGACATGGTGGAGATATAGAAAGTTCAAAAATAAATTAGGACATTGCGGAGCTGATATCTTTTTTGAAAAGGATGTTTCTTTGATGAGATACCCAGAAAATATTTCACTTGGGAACAATATGGTGCTCAAGTCAGGTGCTCGTATTTGCGCTTGCAATAATCAAGCAAAAGTAAGCATTGGTGCGCGGACTACCTTCGGATACCATTCTTATATTTTTGCATCTGCGGGTGTAGAAATAGGGGAGGATTGCCTTATCGCTCCATTTGTATACATAGTAGATAGTGATCATCAAATCTCTAAAGACAAGAAAATAAATCAACAAGGAAATTTATCAGCGCCTATCAAGATAGGTAGCGATGTATGGATAGGTACGGGGGCAAAAATATTAAAAGGAGTCACGATAGGAGATGGAGCAGTAATCGCTTCTGGAGCATTGGTCAAAGAGGACGTTGCTCCCTATGATATCGTCGGAGGTATTCCTGCAAAAAAAATAAGCGAAAGAAAGTGAAAATAGGAACTATCATACTCTGTAGATATTCTTCGACCAGACTGCCAGGCAAGATTCTGAAACCACTTCTCGGTAAACCAGTTTTGTCCTACCTGTATGAAAAATTTTCTGCGCAGGTAGATCACCCAGACGAGTTATTAGTTTGTACGTCCACAGATACTACGGACGATATTATTGCAGACTTTTGCAGAGAGAACGAAATGAATGTCTATCGAGGTAGCCTTGAAAACGTAGCGGAAAGATTTCTGCAAGCAGCGGAGCACATGAACTATGATTATGCAGTAAGAATAAACGGCGATGCACTTTTTGTAGATATTCCGACCTATCTGGAAATGAAAGAAACTTGTCGCCAGCAAGCGTTTGACTTCATATCCAATGTCAAAGGGCGTTCCTTTCCATTCGGGATGAGTATAGAGTTTGTCAAGACCAGTTTCTACGCTGCTATCCAAAAAGATATTCAAATAAGCGATCGCTATAAAGAGCATGTGACTTTATATCTTTATGAAAATGAGAAAATTGGCAAGCAGCATCACATTAAAAATACGACTTGCCCAGCGCTAGCTGGATTAGATGTAGCACTAGATGAGCCAAAAGATTGGGACTTATACCAAGATATTATGAAGCAGTTGGGTCAAGACTTTTACAGCTGTGATCTCAAAAAATTTAATCTAATAATAGAATTAATCAAAGATGAATACAAATTGGCAGGGAAAGCATGGGCCTTTACTCATAGCTGAGATAGGGGGCAATCATGAAGGTGATTTTGAATACGCTAAACGATTGACTCAATTGGCGATAGAGGCTGATGTAGATTTTATAAAGTTTCAGCTCTATTCAGGGGAAACGCTGGTCAGTAGGGTGGAGAATCCAATTAGAAATAAGCATTTTAAGAAATTTGAACTTGGCCAAGCGCAATACATCAAGTTGGCTAAAATGTGCCAGGCGGCAGGCATCGGATTTATGGCTTCGGTTTGGGATACCGACTATCTTTCTTGGATAGATGATTTTATGCCCATCTACAAGATTGGTTCAGGGGACTTGACTGCATATCCTGTGTTAAAGGAGATTGCTGCTATACAGAAACCAATAATTCTATCGACGGGCTTATCAAGTTTGGAAGATGTTATTGGCACTGTCAAGTATCTCCAATCCTTAGATATACTTTACAAAGACCCCAACTATTTATCTATCTTACAATGTACTTCTATGTATCCTATTCCATTTGAGGATGCTAATTTAAGTGTGATGGGCGCTTTAGCAAAGGCTACAGGACTGCCAATTGGATACTCTGATCATACAGAGGGAAGCAAAGCGCTAGAGATTGCTGTTGCCATGGGCGCGCAGATATTAGAGTTTCACTTTACGGATAGTCGTGAGGGCAAGGAATTTAGAGATCATCAGGTATCCCTTACCAGAGATGAAGTGAAGGTATTGATCAAGGATATAAAAAATATAACAGCTCTAAGTGGAGATGCTATTAAAAAACCGCTGTCCGTAGAAGGAGCACATCCGATTACTTTTCGCCGAGCAGTGTACCCACTACATGATATTGCAGCAGGTACAGTTTTGGAGGCAAAGCATTTGACAACTTTGAGACCAATGCATGGAATAGATGCAAGGAATTTTGATGATTTGATAGGCAAGAAAACCTTGCGTGATTTAAAGAGTCACGAGAAGTTGGAGTGGGAGGATTTTGGGTAGCGAGCAATCTAACCATGTTAAAACAGGTAAATAAATTTATAGCTTCTTAAAAACTTATTCCATTATCTTCTTTTTAATTCATTTCCAATGGAAAAAAATAAAATGCTAAACCGAATAAAAGAACTCTACAAAAATGGAGGAAATATTATTCAATATTTAAAAAGCCTCAACGAAAACCAAGCTGTTAGTACGGAGGATATATTAATTAGCTATGATTTTCAAGCAGGCGTTTATACGCAAAGGGCGGATATAAATCGTGAAGTTAGAGAACAATACTGTCAAAATTTGGCAAACGAAATCGACGACCTAGGTTCTTGCGAGTCTATTTTGGAGGTAGGGGTAGGGGAGGCCTCTACAATAGGAAACTTATTGACTAGACTCAAGTCAGTCCCTAAGCGAATTTTTGGCTTTGATCTCTCTTGGTCTAGGATAATGTATGCGAATAAATTCATGGATGCTGTCTCATTACCTGAGTCGAGCGAGGTGTTATTCTGTACAGGTGATTTATTTAATCCCCCTTTTGCGGATAGTGCAATTGATATAGTCTATACTTCGCATACCTTAGAGCCCAATGGAGGAATGGAGAAAGAAGCACTAGAGTCATTGTATCGAATCACGAATAAATATCTTATCATGCTAGAACCAGCCTACGAATTGGCGCATGAGGAGGCAAAAACTAGAATGGAAAAACATGGATATGTGACTAAATTGTATCAGACAGCTATTGACTTAGGCTACGATATAGTAAAATATGACTTGTTTAAGCCTACCTTTAAAGATATTAACCCTACAGGGATAATGATTATAAAGAAAGGGTCTATCGGCCCGTCAAAAGCCGCACTAGCGTGTCCAATAACGAAAACGGAGCTAGTAGAATTGAAGGGGGCCTTATATTCGGAGAACGCATTATTAGCTTACCCGATTTTGGATAATATACCTTGTTTGTTGCCAAGTAATGCTATTGTGGCCTCGCATTTTATGGGGTAAAGAAATTAAGGTCAAATTGAGACACCGTTGAATTAATGTGTTAACTTTAATGGTTAATAAATAATTACCTTGAACAGTATATCATTAGCGCAAATAATTTTATCCAAGTAACTGGTAACATCGAAGTTAATGATGGTGAATGGCATCATATTACAGCTATCTCTTCGGGAAATAGATGGGATATTTATACAGATTGTCAATTTGACAATCGGGTAGAAACTACTAGCCAAAACGCAGATCTTTCAACTACTACAGATATGACTGTTGGCAATTGGATAGAGGGAGCTGGGTATGGCGAATTTTAATGATTTGATAGGCAAGAAAAATTTGTGTAGGTTGAAGAGTCACGAGAAGTTGGAGATGGAGGATTTTGGGTAAAGATGATGAAATTTTAAGGGTAAATAAAAATATAGATTAATGGATGCAATTGCATTAGATATAATTTGTCACTTATGTGGTTCGGAAGATAGCGATAAGCTCTTGGCTGTTGTTGAGAAACCAGCAGGAGAAACTGACTATAAAATTCCACCTGTGAATTATTATCGAGAAGTTCATGAATGTAAAAATTGTGGTGTTTTTTTTAATGCCAGACAACCAGACCTTATTCCTGAAAATTTTTATGAAGGGCAATACAACGCTGCCATAGAAATGGGAACACTTGATCGGAGATTCCATAGAATTATAAACTTGCCTTATTCTAAATCGGATAATAAAAGTAGAGTACTTAGAATTATTAATCATCTTTACCAAAATGATAGACCCATTATAGGGATGAATGTTCTAGATGTTGGGTCTGGGACTTGTGTATTTTTGCATGAAATGAATAAATTTGGCTTTAACACATATAGCATTGATCCTGATAAAAGTTCTGCGAAGCACTCGAAAGAAACCGTAAAGGTAAATAAAGCATATTGTGGCACTTTAGATTCCGTTAAAATAGACCAGACTTTTGATTTTATATCTTTCAATAAAGTACTAGAACATGTTAAAAACCCAATACGCGTTTTGAGCAAAGCAAAAGATTTGCTTTCGGAAAGTGGAATAATCTATATCGAAGTACCAGATGGAGAAAGGATTGTGAAAGAAGATAATATTCTTAATAGAGCTGAATTTTTTATTGATCATCATACTACTTTTAATCCCCAGTCTTTTGATTATTTGATACGTTCTGCTGGATTTGTTTGCAATAATATAGAACAAGTTCTTGATCCTTCTGGAAAAAGAACTATATTAGGATTTATTACAATTCAAAAGAATATACTTAAATAATTACTAATATGAAACGTAGTGTAACTACTTTCTTTATTGCCTATGTTTTATGTACTACCTTAGCTTTTTCTCAAATCAAAAAAATATATTGGAGCGATGGTTCAGTCCCTGCTATCATGCGATCAAACCCAGATGGTAGTGAATTAGAGGCTGTTGTTGTAAATGATTTGATAAACCCATACGAGGTCTTTGTCGATCAAAGAAACTTTAAGCTCTATTGGTCAGATAGGGGTACCAAAACTATTGAAAGAAGTAATCTTGATGGATCAGACAGAGAAGTTGTGATTGGCTCTTTTTTAAATGAACCAAGGGGACTTGCTATCGATCCAATAAGCGAAAAGCTATTTTGGGTAGACTTTGGAACTCAAAAAATTCAAAAAGCTAATTTATCCGATGGCTCTGAAATAGAAACGATAATTGAGGGGATAATTGAAGAACCACATGGAATTGTCATTGATCACAAAAATCAAAAGTTATATTGGACAGACAGAAAGGCTAAGAAAATCCAACAGTCTAATATTGACGGCACTAATATTATAACAATAATAGAATCTGGTTTACAAAATCCAGCGGGAATTGACTTAGACATTGAAAATAAACGTCTTTACTGGACGGACAGTGTTTCAGATAGAATACAGAGCGCAAATTTTGATGGATCTGATGTTAAAACTTTGATCTCTGGAGTTGATACTCCTTTCCGAATACGACTGGATCTCAAAAATAAGAAATTTTATTACACTGATTTTTCCTTGTCAATAATTGGTATTGCTAATTTAGATGGCAGCGAAATCTAGATACTTTTTGATTCTGATGATGGTCTTGAAGGTCCTACGGGCCTATACTTCTTCGACGGAGTTATTAATGATATTAAAAATGTTAATCTAAAAAGAGCATCAGTTTATCCAAACCCAACTAAGAGTCTTATTACAGTTATTATTCCTGATAATGTAATCAATGACATTTGTGAGGTTAATGTATTCTCATCTACGGGTATACATACTTATTCGATTAAGGCTAAAAAAGAGAACCCTAATCAATTAAAATTTGATATCAGTAACTTAGTTAATGGGCTATACTTCGTTACTTTTACGGATAGGACTGAGATTTTTCATTAAAAATATAACAAATCTATAGTCTTTCTGATATTTTCTATTTGAAATCTCAGCTTGTAAACAGAACTGGTAACATACGCTGTTTATAAAACGTTATTTATTAATAAACATAATAAGTAATTTGCAGATAATGAATACACCTCTCATAACAGTATATATAACAAATTATAACTACGAAAAGTACATCAAGCAGTCTATTGAGAGTGTGCTAAATCAGACTTTTGATAATTTTGAGCTTTTTATAATTGATGATGGATCCATTGATAATTCTAAGGCTATTATTGAATCATATGCCAACTATCCTCAAGTCAATATAGTATACCAAAAGAATAAGGGTTTAAACATTACCAACAACATTGCCCTAAGATTGGCAAATGGAAAGTACATCATGCGCTTAGATGCAGATGACTATCTTGTTCCAAATGCTTTAGAGGAAATGGTCAAGATGCTTGAATTAGACCCAACCTTAGGAATGGTTTTCCCAGACTATTACTTGATAGACGCTAAGAACGAAGTGATAGCTGAAGTTAAGCGCCATGATTTTAAAGAAGAAGTGCATTTATTGGATCAACCAGCCCATGGAGCCTGCACTATGATTCGAAAAGAATTTTTAAACTTAGTTGGAGGGTACGATGAAAGTTACTCCTGCCAAGATGGCTACGAATTATGGATCAAATTCACTGCGAAGTATAAGGTTACCAATATTGGAGAGATGTTGTTTTATTACAGACAGCATGGTGAAAATTTAACTTCTAACGAAGATAGAATCCTTAGGACAAGAAGAGATATTAATGGAAATTTCATAAAGAACAATGAAATCATTATTCCCAAAACTATAGCTATTATGCCAATTAGAAATACTGGCATTAATGGGAATATTCTTCCGTTTATTGAGCTGGGAGGTAAGAAAGTTATTGATATCCGAATCAGTGAATTGTTAATGGCAAAGCATATTACTAAGCTTGTTATAACCTCTGCCGTTCCAGAAATAAAAAGATATATAACATCGAATTACGCTTCAGAGTCTCGTGTTATATTTATTGATCGCCCAAAAGAACTTGCTCGGTATAATGTTTCTTTGCTAGGAACAATTGATCATATCTTGGACCATGATAAAATTAAAAGTCTTAACCCTGAAGCTTTCATGGTTGTGCCAGTTGAGTATATATTTCAGTCGGGATCAACAATTGATGACGCTGTAAATGCTTTGGTGATTTTCAAGGCCGACTCATTAATTAGTGTAAGAGCAGAAAACGCCACATTTTATCAACATCACGGAAATGGAATGGTACCTATATTACACCAATCTAATTATACTCAATTGGAGAGGGAAGCTCTTCATAAAGGTGTTGGTGGGATTCAACTTTGTAATATAGAGGCGTTTAGAATAGAAAGAAAAGTACTCGCTGGAAAGGTTGGTCATATTGTAGTGAATCAAAAAACAGCACAAGGAATATTCTCTGATTTTGATCTGCAAATAGTAAATCTATTGATTGAGAAAGAAACACGTATTTTAAAGCGATAAATTCCTCTTTTGCTTTTAATCAAATAATCTATGCGCGACAATCACTATAAATTATTTATTGGCTTAATACAGAGTTTTTTAACATTTTTGAAAATACTTGTTCGGTCAAAATTTTTTCTTCTTAAGTATAGTGTAGATGGAGGCAGCTGTGTCATCTTAGGTAATGGACCATCTTTACGCAAAACGCTTATTGACTATGAGGAACAATTAAAAGTCATTGATGTACTAGGAGTGAATAATTTGACCACAACGGATGTTTACACGAGAATAAAGCCACGCTATTTTTTAATCACTTCTTCCGAATTTTGGAATCCTGGAAGCATTAAAAAAGATCAAGATAATAGAGACAACATCATTGATCAGATGATAAAAAAAACTTCTTGGCCATTGGTGTTCTTCGTGCCAGTCTTAGCTAAGTCGAATCCAAAATTCATAAATAATATTAAACAAAATCAGAATATTGAAATTTATTTCTTCAATAATACACCTGTGGAAGGTAATTCTTCAATGAATAATTTTTTTATGTCTAGAGGTTGGGGACTATCACGTCCTCACAATGTACTTATTCCCAGTATCTATAATATAGTCAATGCTGGCTATACTCAAATTTACCTCATCGGCGCCGATCACTCTTGGCTGCCGCTCATCTCTGTAAATGATAAAAACGAAGCTTTACTAAATCAGCAACATTTCTATGATGAAGAGAATCCTAAAAGTGAAACGATGCATCAAAATTCTAAGCCCCGCCACCTCCATCAAATTCTCGAAAAATTTATGCTCTCCTTTAGATCCTATTTCGAATTAAAGGACTACGCTGCCTCTAAAGGTGTCGATATTTACAATTGCACACCAGGTTCTTTCATAGATGCATTTGAAAGAAAAGACCTTTCTGAAGTATTTGCTGAAATTGAGCAAAAACAAGATAGCTTTGTCTCAAAATAATTCTTGATTTGAAAATGCCTAGCATCTCTGTCATTATTTGTACTTACAACCGAGCAAAGTTCATCGGAGAAGCCCTAGACTCTCTTGCTAAACAAACGCTGTCTCCAGAACACTTTGAAATAATTATCGTCAACAACAACTGCACCGACGACACAGAGGAAATAAGCCTCGCATTCATCAAGAATCACCCGCAATTGGATATCAATTACGTCATAGAAACCAACCAAGGTTTGTCTTTTGCACGAAATAGAGGAATCGAAGAAAGCAAATATGAAATCATCACTTACATAGACGATGATGCCTATGCTAGGTCTAACTTCTTGGCAACTATCCAAAGTCATTTCATAGAAAATCCAGCAACCGTTGGAGTAGGAGGAAAGGTGATTCCCCGCTATGAAATTGCAGAGCCTGATTGGATGAATCCATACTTAGATGGCTTTGTCGCTAAGCTGGATATGGGCGACAAGCAGAAAAAATTCCAAGAAAAGCAATATCCAGTGGGTTGCAATATGACCTATACCAAAGAAGTTCTACTCAAAGCAGGCGGTTTCAATAACAAGCTCAAATGGAGAGCCGATGACAAATACATAGGTATCAAAGTAAGAGAAATCAGTACAGAAGTGTACTACCTACCAAATTTAACTGTAGAACACAGTATCGATGCATTTCGAACATCCGATAAGAACTTTAAAGCATTCTGTCTTAAATTTGGCAACGAAGAAGCTATCCGAGTGCGAGACATAGGACTCTTTAGTTATGCCCTTAAAGGATTAGAATTTCTCTTTAAGCTAGTGGGGAGTGTCATCCTCATGATCAGCTTTGTATTAAAGGGGCAAAAAGCTAAAGGAACATATACTTTTTACTACCGATGGTGGGCTACCATAGGATTCTTTTCCTAATCCGCTGATCCTTTACGGCTTACTGAAAAAGCGCAGTTATACTAATTTCATTGCTATTTTCCCAAATATTTTCGTATTTTTGTGCTTCCTTTAAATTATATAGGTCTTTGGTAAACTTTCTTACTCGAATTGTTTTACCACACTTAGTGAATAGAACAGGAGTATTGTTAACGTAAAATTAAAGAATGGGTAAATCGCAAGAATCCTTCAGTAAAAAAGAAAAAGAAAAAAAACGCGTCAAAAAACGCAAAGAAAAGCGTGAAAGACGCGAACAACGTAAAATTGAAAGGGAGGAGTCTGGGCCAAAGTCATTTGAAGATATGATCATGTATGTGGATCACAACGGAAATCTTACGGATACCAAACCAGATCCGTTGAAAATGATAGTTGATATCAAACTAGAAGATATAGTAATCGGTGCTCAACCAAGAGACGATTCGGAAATGGATCCTATCAGAGTCGGTAAGGTCAAATTTTTCAACGATGAGAAAGGATATGGTTTTATTGTGGATAAAGAAACAAAAGAAAGTGTGTTCGTTCACATTAATAACCTGAGTGGACCGATCAAAGAAAATGACGAAGTAAGTTTTGAAGTAGAGATGGGGCCAAAAGGACCTAATGCCATCAGAGTGAAGATGTATGTTGCTCCTAAAGCTGTTGAAAAACCTAAAGTTGATCCGGACGCTAAGCTAGAAGGGGATGCAAAAGAAGTAGGTACGGAGAAAGAAAATACTGACGGTAAAAAGGTAGCAGAGACTACTGCGGATACAAAGGATGTTGCAGAATCTAAAGACGCGGAGACTACTGATGACGCTAAGGAATCCAAGCCAGATGCCTAAGTATATTAGACAATTGAAATAAAAAAAAAGGCTCAGGAAAAATTCCTGAGCCTTTTTTTATGCCAATTACGCTTATTGTAGATTTTTACAAACGCTAATTCAGATCCGTATCCAACTCCTCTTCCATCAAATTGATAACTTCATTTATTTGATCTATGGTCATATTGGTCTTCATACTTACCATAGCAAATTCCTCAGGTTCTCTGACCAAAATGAAGAGATTCTTAATCCGATCACTGTCTTCTCGGATCAGAATATTCACTCTGGTCTCCTCATCTCTGACAAATACCAAGTCCTCAAATTGATCATGTTTCAAGCCAGTAAACAACTTATCTATGTGTTTATCTTTAACAGGATTGTCATTTTCAAAAACCAAAATTTTCATCTTATTGACTTTCTTAAGGAGCTTTAGACTTTCCTTCTCCTCACGCGTATCTACACTCAGCCTAGCAATATCAGCACCTACTCCGATCAACCATCCTGGGATAGTAACGTTATGACTATTATTTTTAAGCTTATACTTTTTGTAAAATTTATTGATCTCCTTTGTTTGAGCAGATTGCTCAGTCGGTATGATCATCAGCCCACAGAGGAGCAGTAGGATATACATTTTCATATGGTGTGATTTTGTTAAATGCAGGACATCTCTAAATATTAGTCCGCCTTCTAGACGATACTTTTTTGATAGAGATGTCCATATTAAAATTGGATTTAGTCTTGATCAGTTCCCACCTTATTCAGGTGTTCTGCTCCTTTAACGTCTATATTGTTTGCCAATTTGGATATTTTATCGAGATCGATATTTCCTACAAAACTTAGCATCACAAACTCATCGACCGCACCTACGAGTAACAGTAACTCCTCTATCACATTATCAGACTCTTTGACCCAAATCCTAACATTTTCACCTTTATCCCGCACTGTCACTAGCACCTCATACTCATTGGTGTTTATTTTCTGCATAGCTTCTTTGTATCGTAGCATAGGATCTACATCGGTTGTCAACACCCGCAGTCCACGGATATCTTTTACAGTCTCCATGACCATTTTCGCCTCTGGGTCATTATCCACCTCATTCAAGTCTAGCTTTGAAATAAGCTGAAACATCTTAGGACTTATGAACACTACGGTAAAGTTTTCGTCCTCCACATATTGTTTAAAGTATTTATCGATGGCATCTTGCTGCGCTTGCATATTCATGGTCATTAGACCTAGAAACAAAAAGATTATATATTTCATTTTTTTTTCTTTTTAAAGTTATTTCATTATTGAAATAGATTTGGTTCTGGACAAGCCTTTTAAGGCCTCTTTTTTACCATCATCTATTTTGTTAGATACCAATGCTAAGGCCGCCTTCAGCTCTAAATAAGCTTCGACTGCTTCATCGGGATTATCATCATAAGAGATAATATGTGTTCCGTTTTTTTCTGTCATGTACTGATAAAAAAAAGAGGTTACACCTAATAATACAAGCACCGTTGCGGCTAACTTCAGCACACTTCCTATAGAAATCACTTTAGGTTTTGCGGGGACTGCCTTGTGCTGTATATGATTGAGCACGGCGGTATCTATGCTGTCCAAAGATTTTTCTTCTAGGGCTGCTGAAAAATAAGCAAACAATGGTCGGTACTGGGTCAGTGAATCGTGTACGTCTACTCCATTAAAATAACTTTTGAGTGTAGATTCCTCCTGCAGGTCGGTTTCGCCATCCCAATATTTACTTAATAATTCACTGATATATTTATGATCCATAGCTATCGATCTTTATAAATTTATTCTTAATAAAATTTCTCGCTCTATAGATGTTGACTTTCACTTGATTTATGCTGATCTCTAAGAGATCCGCTATTTCCTGATATTTCATCTCTTCTATATCACGTAGTTTTATGCACATTCTTTGTACCTCAGGCAGCTGTTCCATTATTTTATGGATTCGGTCTACCGTATCGTTTGACTGAGTGATCGTTTCTGGGGTATGATTTTTATTCACTATATCAAAGCCCTCAGGTATCGCCTGCGTCTTATGGTGTTTTGATCGTATTTTATCTATTGAAAGATTCCTTGTCATCTTCATTGCCCAGGCAGGTTTATTCTCAATTTTGGCGGCATCCAGCCGTTTATTCCACACCTTTATGAGCACTTCTTGGACAACATCCTCAGCCAGCATCACATTGCCTACTATACTTAGCGAGAGTCGATAAAGTCGCTGCTTCATGGACATAAAATCATTTGTAAATTCTTCTAAGGTCATTCGCTAATAGGACGATTTGGTTCAAAATTTTGTTACAACACTATAAAATATAGTATTCGGAGTGGACTCAATCTTAGTCTTAATTATTTGGGCGCATCATCGAGCAGAAAAAGCTCGCTGTCAGGCTGTCCATAACGCCGCGTTCGCTTTGGTCCCGACTGAAAAGCGTCGGGACTGTCCCTACCGGGCCATTATTCCCATCCTTTGCGCAAAAAGAGAAGTAAGGTAAACATTATCAATATATTATAAATTTAAAAAACATTAAATTGTACAATTGCTATCTACTTATGACCAAATTATTAAAATCTCAAATAAACCGTAAAAATAGACTTCTTTAGCAGTGTTAGAGATTTTTTCTTTTGAAAACTTGCAACTCTATCCTAGATTCCTTTATAATTGCAACTCATCTTATTACGGAGCAGTAGTAAACTCATTAGCCTAATAGTCACTAAATTATATATGCCACAACAAGGTGTTTGCAGTATTGTATACTAAAATATCCATTCGTTGCGTTTATTTATTTTGTAATAATTTGTAATATTAAAATAATCAACTATATTTGTGCTTTATGGTGATTTTGCCAAAAACCAGCACAAAAACCAGTTTGTTGTTTAAAAACTAATATATGAAAAGTATTAAAAAACCAGCAGATTCGGCAAATTTGTGTTCCATGAGCTTTCTTAAAGTACTAAAGTCTCGAATTAGAAAAGCAGACAGACAGACTTCTTTCAAGCACTCTGAACAACGCCGAAGAGGACTAGACGCATTTAATTCAAAATTTCAAGTAGCTACAAGTTAATACTTTAAGAAAAACAACCTTTTAGTTCTTATCCAGAACATTAAAACGGCACTATAGTAATATGGTGCCGTTTTGTATTATTGCAGCCATATTGCATTCGCTTGAAAAAAATAGATAAACTTCTCATTCAGAATTTCATAGGCCCCTTTGTGGTGGCTTTCGTAATAGCCTTATTTGTGCTCACTATGCAGTACTTATGGGTACATATTGAGGATATTATGGGCAGGGGGGTTGGATTCTTTCGTCTGATCGAAATCGTTGGCTATTTATCTGTTTCACTTTTTCCTATGGCTTTGCCCTTAGGTGTATTGATATCATCTGTAATGGTGATGGGTAGTCTGTCAGAGCGTTACGAGTTGACTAGCATGAAGTCAGCGGGTATCCCGCTCGTAAGGATAATGATGCCTTTGGCGATATTATGCAGCTTTGTAGCCGTACTTTCGTTTTTATCGTCCAACTACCTTATTCCATTTACTAACCTCCAGTTCAAGTCTAGACTTTACGATATCCGCAATAAAAAACCCACCCTAAATCTCAAAGAAGGACTTTTTAACTACGACTTTCAAGGCTTTGTAATTTATATAGGCAAGAAAGACAAAAATGGAAAAGATCTCGAAAACGTTATCATCTATGATGAAAGTAATGCTAGCTCACAAGGTTTGAGTGTAACTACTGCTGAAAGAGGAGAAATGTACACCGTACAAGAAGGGAAATATTTCATCATGAACCTTTATAACGGCGCTAGGAATCAAGAAACCAACAAACGCTATGTCGGGAAGGAAAAGAACTATCCATTCGTAAGAACTAAGTTCAAAAAGCATCACATGGTTTTTGACATGTCTCAGTTTGATGAAAAAGATACGGATATCGATCTTTTCAAAACCCATCATTCGATGATGAGTGTTTCACAATTACTATCTGCCATAGACTCCTTAGATGTAAAATTAGATGGTCGATATCAACAATTACATAAAAATATATACAGGAACTTTTACTTAGAAATGCAAAAGGATACAGCTACTTTTAGTAGAATAGGAGCGCGTAAACAGAATAAAAAGATTCAGAAAATAAACGCTACTACAGACTCTATTGCCAAATTGTACAATAAGCGAGATACTTTAAGTTCTGATTCCTTAGCTGTAAAAGCGATAAGGGATACCATTCCGAAATCAAAAGTTAAGATTGCTGCTAAGAAAAAAATATTGCCCATCAAGCTCCCCAGCAAGAAAGGAGCTGGTGCATATCAAATAACCCAAAAGTTAGATAAAGACCTGTCTGAATATCCAAATATGTCAGAGACTTTCCCTATTAAAGATCGATCTCAAATATTCGCTAAGGCGCGCAATGCTGCACGAAGTATTCATAGTGCGGCTGCCTCGAGTTTTAGAACTTTGGACTCTGAAAAAGAAAAACGCGTCAAGCATATTTTCATCTTGCACTCTAAACTTACCAATGCATTTATCTGCCTTCTGTTTTTGTTTATAGGTGGTCCTATGGGGGCTATTATTCGTAAAGGAGGCTTTGGAATGCCGCTATTGGTTTCCATCGGTTTTTTTGTTTCTTTTATCTTTCTTAATTTATTGTTCGAAAAGTTAGCAGAATCTTTTGTACTACCAGCCGCTGCTGCTGCATGGATGCCAATTTTTATTCTTGTTCCCGTGGCTGGTGTCCTTACTTATCAAGCAATGAGCGATAAGCAAATAATTAGCTTTGATTGGATAGGAAATTTATTTGGAGCAGTGAAGAAACGATATAAGTGGGCGCGTTTATTATTTGGGGGAGGAGAGGTGTAGTTTTATACTTCATGAGGCTTTACTATTTTCATTTCCTTTGTTTACTTTTGCAGGGAGCCTTTTTCAAATTGATAATAAACAAACTTCTTTTGGCATTCAAAGCAAATAGGATTTTCTACATTGGAGCTATCACTTTTATTTTCATTGCTGCTGGGTTTGTATTTATGGGTAATCACGGAGATGCCATTATTTGGTTTTCCGAAAGACGCACTTCATTTCTTAATTCATTCTTTGAAATTATAACTAGGGTAGGCGAGGCATGGAGCTACGTGCTACTGCTATGCTGTTTATTGTGTTATAAATATAGATATGCTCTGATGGTATTTTTATTGGCAATATTAGTACCCTTGGTTTCTTTAACGTTGAAAACACTATTTTCTCAGCCACGGCCAAAAAAGTTTTTCATGGACAATGAAATCTTCGAAAATTTAAATGTCATAGAAGGAATAGCTTTACACACTGCCAATACCAGTTTCCCAAGTGGGCATACGATATCCGCATTTGCAGTGATGGGATTTGCTGCTTTTACGTTTAGCAAATTTAAATGGACTTCGTTTATATTTATTGGTTTAGCCATTGCCGTTGCTTTATCCAGGGTATATCTTGTGCAGCATTTCCTTCTCGATGTATGTGTAGGGGCAGGCCTTGGGTGTATGATCGCTTGGTGTGCATCATGGGCATCTATCCAAGTTCAAGATCCAGAAAAAATATGGCTAGAATCAAACTTGCTTACCATGAAAAAATCAAAAATTAGAACTTAGTCGCAGATACGCTGCATTGCAAGGTCTTCCATTATTGTCACAAGTGCGATGCGGACAGCTACAGCACTGCAAGGCGGAGCCGCGCTAGAGGCAAGGGGTGGAAGAGGATATCCCCAAAGTAGAGACCTTGCTCAGCAAGGTCTCTACTTTGGGGATAGGAACGGACGACCCGACCACATAGTAGTGGTGTCGATAGACCCACTACTATAGTGGATGACCCCAAAACTTACAAAAATAACAACCTGCAAGGACGAACTGCATTCGAACAATCAACTGTCCCAGTACCCACCATATTGACAGTCCTACAACTGACCAATCTCTTACAAATACACTATAATTTTATCGGTAAAGTCAAATAATTCATCAAGCGACTGATATCAAGCGACTTATAAATTTGGATTGCTAATAGTCAAATACCCAATTTTAAGATTTATAAAGGCTAATATATAAGAGATTTTGTCTATTTTTGATGCTTTATGATTTTGTGGAACATGAAATACGTGATGACACTCGAACAACTGGACAAGAAATCAATGAACCGTAAGCAACTACCCTCAAGTATGAATTTATTTCCTTTAAAAATGCTTTATAAATATCTATCAATAGTAACACTATTGGGGCTTTCTACATTTAGCCTGCATGGGCAAATCGATTTTGAAATCTTGAGTGGTGATGCGCTGATTTGTCAAGGAGATAGTACACTGCTCAGCATAGAGACAAGTATGACTATCGATAGTGTTGTCTGGTCGCCCACGGATGGAGTACGTATGCCGGAGTCGCTAACTACCTATGTTGCGCCTACTGTAAGCACTACCTACTTTGCGACATTATATAAAGATGAGCTAACGCAACTCATAAGATTCCAAGTGGATGTTTTCTCTAGTCCTGATCTTGGTAATGATGTTACGGTTTGCTCCAATGGAAGTACGCTTACCTTTGATTTATCAAACGTAGAATTTCCAGCAAATTATGATCTCATAAATATGGACGGATTTACGGTTTTCGAAAATCCAGTGAACTCTAATATATTTGAAGTGGGGATCAATGGTACTGGAGCTGGAACTTACGACCTAATCGCCAATTCGGACGATTGTAGTAATCAAAGCGATACTATCCAAGTAATTGTTTTGGCTGGTACAGCTGCTACTTTGGATTTTGATGAGGAAGATGCTACTATTTGCATTGGCTCAGATGTTAATCTTTCTGTGACTCCAGTAGCTAATCAAACCTATCAATGGTTTGGAAATGGAGTGCCAATTTCTACTGCCACTAGCATTTCGGATACACCAACAGAAACCACTACTTATGTGATCTCTACTATAGGCTTAACTTGTGTAGCGCCTACGAGTGACAGTGTTACAATAACGGTTAATAATGATCCTGCAATCACACTTCCTGAAAACATACAAGGTTGTGAAAACGACATCATACCGCTAGGCAACAATATAGCTCAGCAAGGAACTACCTATTCATGGGAACCTGCAGCAAGTGTAATAGACCCAGATGTAGTAAATGCACAGCTGCTAGTAACGCAAACCGATTCTTTCTTTTTGACGGCTAACAATGGTTGTATACTGATAGATACTATCGTAGTGGAGATGATTCCTAATGATATAGAAATTCCAATGGATACTTTGTTTTTATGTAAAGGAGATTCTATTGAGATTACTTGGACGACTAACCCAGGGAATGATGATGTGGTGTGGACCACGCTTGATGGTGGGATTTTGAATAATGTGCCTTCTCCATTTTTTGTCAAGCCAGATGACGTGATTACTTACATCGGTACAGTAGAAAATAATGGATGCACGCATATGGATACGGTAACTATACAAGTGGATAGTCTACCACCATTCTTAGGTCTTGAACTGATAGATATGCCACCGCCTATTTGTTTGGGAGATACGGTCTTACTTCAGACTATACCTGTATATCAGCCATTTTTGTATCCGAATATTACTTACGAGTGGTTTACTGGAGAGTCAAGTGGAGGCAGTGGTGATAATTATTTAACGCCAGACTCTTTGTTACAATTGTTATTTATTGGGGAAGAAACTACGGTATTTAATAGAATAAATATTAATGGCGCGTGTATAGATACTTCTTCCATTGATGTGGAAGTAGTGCCTATCTTGGACGTAGATGTAACGCCATTGGATGCTGTATGTCCAGGTTCAACTATAACGATTATGGGTCAAGGGACGGATCCTCTGAATGGAGACGCGGTCATACCTTCTGAAGATATAGAATGGGAGTGGATGGTCAGTTCTGGTTCCATCGAGCCTGAGGAAGGGCAATTTGATCCCACAGTTACGGTTGGAAGTTCGACTGTAAATATAATGGTTACGGCTACTCATTTGGGTTGCCCAGCTATGGGAGAATTTGCATTGCCTGTATTAAGTACTCCTGCACTTGACTTTCCAGCTGTTGAAGTATGCCCAGGGGAAGAAGTAGCATTGAATAGTGGTTTTGTGGGTCCAAATTATACGTTTAATTGGTCCTCATCCGCTGGCGATCTCAATGGCCAAGAATCAAGTTCTAATCCTATTGTTAATCCCAATGGAACAACAATTTATTCGGTGACGGTAACAAACTCTACAGTGTCTGGAGAGATGTGTACTCCTGTGATAGATGAAGTTACAGTAAATGTCTTTCCTGGAGTAAGCTCATTAGGAGATACGATTAAAGCAGCAGGTTGTCAAGGGGATAACTTTACTTTATCAATACCCGAAAATTTTAATGGTGGACCTGAAGCAGAATATACTTGGACTTTAAATCCCAATTCGGGTACTGTACCTGAGATGGGTTCAACTATCACGGTCAATAATGTTCAAGAAAATTTAGAATATAGAATTACATTAACTAACAATTGCGAGTCGGACGTTTTTATAGGAATAGCTACTATCTCCGTACAGATTCCGCCTGACGATATCACTATTGTTTGTGATCCTGATAAGGCGCAATATGGTGAAGGCGAAGGAGTAATTGTATCGGTAGACCCAAGCGTGGATGGGGTAGATTATTTTTGGACAAGTGATACATCTGGTACTTTCTCGGTTAACCCTGCATCTAGCACAGTTTACACAGTGCCAGATCTAGACCTCATGGACGATCAAATGGGGAGCGATATAGTTAGGGTATTTGCGGAGATTAATGGTTGCTCAGTTAGTATAGATCCAAAACGTATTTCGATTATAGATTCAGGAGTTAGTTTGCCAAATCTTTTTGTTCCTGGTGTGAATAATGAAATATTTAGAATTCGTGTTACTGGAGAGGAAATCGAAATTACTAACCTACAGATTTATGATAGATGGGGAAATAAGGTATACGATAATGACAATGTTGAACATGAATGGGATGGTAATATAAATGGGAAGCCTGCACCATCTGAGGTGTACATATACACGGTCACTTACATTATCCCAGGTCAAGACCCAGTTACAGAATCTTCTGACTTGACCCTGTTAAGGTAATAGACTAGATTTAAACTTAAAAATGCCAAGCGACTTTCAGACGTTTGGCATTTTTTTAGTTTCACTCAACACATATTTATTTTAAAACATATGCGTTTTTATTTGTTTCATTCTTATAAAATAGAAAGGATTGATTCGAAGATTTATATTTATAGGAATGCTCTTGTGTCTAGATATTTATATCTACACGGCATTGCGGCAACTTATCTTGGAAAGTACTAGCCAGATCAAATTGATTGTCAATTTGGTTTACTGGTCACTTTCATTCATTTCTCTGTCTTACTTCATTACTTATTTTGCTTTTGGAACTGACTGGCTGAGTAAGAGTGTTGTACTCTATTGGAGATCCATAGCAATCATTGGAATTGGATCTAAGATACCGATTATTGCAGTACTTGCAATCGATGATATTAGACGTTTATTTACATGGACGATTAATGCGAATGCTAGCAGATCAAACTTTATGATCAAAGCTGGATTGGCGCTGGGAAGTTTGCCATTTATTTCTTTGATCTATGGTCTTATTCGTAATCCTTATAGGTACAAATTGTATCAGTCAGATGTAGGTATTGATAATCTACCTAGCGATCTGCACGGGCTGCGTATAGTGCAGATTTCTGATATCCATTCGGGTTCATTCACCTTTAAAGAACCATTAAAAAATGCGATTGAGATGATCAATCAGCAAAAGCCAGACCTAGTTTTTTTTACAGGAGATTTGGTGAATTCTATTGCCAGTGAAATGGAGCCGTATATAGATATATTTGATAAAATAGTATCGAAGTATGGAATATATTCTGTGCTTGGTAATCACGACTATGGAGATTATCACCGCTGGGAATCACAGGCAGATAAAGTGGCCAATATGGATCGGCTCAAGGCTATACACAAGGAACTAGGATGGCAACTCTTACTCAATGAACATGATGTTGTAGATGTCAATGGATCTTCTGTGGGCATAATAGGAGTTGAGAATATAAGTGGGAAAATGCACTTCAAGATATATGGTGATATGCAAAAGGCAAGTGTAAATTGCCCAGATTGCGATGTGAAAATTTTATTATCGCACGATCCATCCCACTGGGACAAAGAGGTAACGAAATCTTATAAGGATGTAGATCTCACGCTATCAGGCCATACGCACGGAATGCAGTTTGGGATTGAAATACCAGGCTTTATTAAGTTTAGTCCTATACAGTTTGTGTATAAGAAATGGGCGGGTTTGTATAAAGAAGGAAATCAGTATCTTTATGTCAATCGAGGATTAGGATTTCTTGGTTATCCAGGTAGGGTAGGCATCCTACCAGAAATAACATTACTTGAATTAAAAAGTGTATAATATTTAATATGAGGTTCTGTATTAGTTTTGTTTTATGCTGTAGTTTATTATGTCTGCTGTTCGCTTGTGTTGCCGAGCCGAAGGAGGCTCCCTTAACGATAGAAGAGGTTTTGCCAGGCTATTGGGAAGTGATCAATGCTACGCGCAATGGTAAGCAAGTCCCGTCTCTTGAAAATGCTTATTTTGAATTTGATTCTTTGGGCACTATCTCCACAAACTACAGTGGTAAGCAAGTGGTTACGGATTATAAGTTTGTAGATCAGTCTATAATATATCAAGAATCTAAAAAAGAAAATAAGCTAGATTTTAAAATCAAAAGCCGAGACACACTGCAGTTAAATACAATTATACGAAAGATTCATAATTTTGAACTAACCTTATTGAGAACCGAAAAAGAAGAATAATCCCTTATTCAATTTTTTTTTAGCATAAACCTGACTTTATCCTAAATTTATTCTACCAACTGATTATTTACCTTTAACTTAGGATAACAATAATAAACTCTACTTGGGTTAGATATCTGTACAATGCTTGACTATGTAGTGCTCAGACAGTGGTAAATTAAATATAATGGGCTTTAATTAACGGAAGTACTGATAATGCCTGTTTGAATCATTTGCCTATAAATAAATCAAAATGAAGAAAATTTTCATTCTTGCAATTTTAATACTTAGCTCGACTTTTATCTTTAGTATGGATATTAGTGTATCCTACGCAACCTTTAAAGGAGAGAAATCAGATTATATAGAGGTTTACCTTTATGCAGTAGGAACAACCTTAGAACAACTGGAGGTAGATGAAAAATTTCAGTCTAGCATAGAGGTTACCATTCTATTTAAACAAGAAGGCAAAGTTGTTCAGTTTGACAAATACTTGTTAAATGGGCCACTAGTAGAGCGGCCAACAGACTTTATTGATCTCAAACGATATGGTTTAGCAGCAGGCAAGTACAGTATGGAGGTTTTCGTAGTGGATCAACAAGATCTTGAAAACACAGGTGTTTTTACTTCAGCGCTATTTGCGATTGATTATCGGGAGAATAAAGTGCATTTGTCTGATATCCAACTGTTGGTATCTTGCAAAAAATCATCAGAGGAAACACCATTTGTAAAAAATGGATATTTCCTAGAGCCTGCACCTTTCAATTTTTACAACAAAAATCTAGAAACGCTTTTCTTTTACACAGAAGTTTATAATACGGAAGGAAATATCAAAGATAATTTCCTTATTTCTTATTCTATTCGTTCAGACAGTAAGTTGGCTGGGGATAAAGATATTGTCATTGGGCACAAAAGTAAAACGGCAGCAAAGAACTCAATCCTTATGATGCCGATTGATATATCAAAATTGGCATCTGGCAATTATATTTTGAAAGTGCAGGTCAAGGACGGAGATCAAATATTGACGACTAAAGCAATTGCTTTTCAAAGATTGAATCCTTATGTAGAGCCTGCTTATGATGAAGCAGAATCGTTCGATTTAGCTAGCACCTTTGTAGAAGATCTTAGCGACGATGAATTAATTTATAGTCTAAGAGCAATAATGCCCAAAATAAGCGGTAGTGATACTAGAGTTCTTAATGCAGTTCTTCAGACTGCGGACCCATTGAAAATGAAGACTAGATTATTTACTTTTTGGGCAAACAAGGATCCAAACAAACCTGAAGCTGCTTATAAAAAATATATGGAAGTCGCTCGTGCAGTTGATAATCAATACAATTCGGGTCTTGGGCATGGTTTTGAATCTGACCGTGGATTTATCTTTCTTAAGTATGGTCGACCTACCAATTCTATCACTGTATCAGATGAGCCAGATGCGGCACCATATGAAATATGGTTTTACGATCAATTCCCACAGACAGCACAGTCTGATGTGAAGTTTCTCTTCTACAATCCATCCTATGCAGCTGGACAGTATGAATTATTACATTCGAATGCTAGAGGCGAAATCAATAACCCTCAGTGGCAAGTTACGTTGTATAAAAATATACCGAATGGAGATATTTTAGGCAATGATTACTTAGATGCTAGTGAGGTAGGAGATGGAAATAATCGGAATGCCGCTAGATATTTTAACGATTTTTAAGCATAGGTATTAGCTCGATTTTAAAGAATCTGTACTCACGTAGGGTAGCTGTTTGAATTTACCTGGTGTGCAATAAGTGTCTAAACCATTACAAGACATGAGGTTAAACTTTTTTAAATCCAGATGCCCGTCTTTTTTAATGCCATCTTTAAGGAGGTTCATTTCTATGATGCGCCCTATTACTAATATAGTCTGGTTGCTTTTGATATGATGCTCTTCCTCAATTTTTAGACCTAGCTGGATAGGACTTTCTTGAACGTATGGGGCTGGATGCAAGCTTGAGAAACTTGGTTTTATATTACACATGATAAATTCACTTACCCCTTTGGCATATTTTCCAGAGGTTTGATGTGCTCTTTCTACTAGTTTCTTGTTGACAGCGTTTACGGTAAAGTAACCAGTGGCCTTGATATTTTCATAGGTGTGGCGTTCTACACTGTGAGGACGTACAATTATAGAAAGTAGAGGAGGATTAGCCCCGATATGCATCACACTATTGAAAATAGCAAGATTAGTTTGTCCATCGGCATTAGTAGTCCCTATAAGATTTATTGATTTTATTCCAGATACCGCATTTATAAGATGGATGCGATAGTATCGTTCCATTTCAGATATGTCGCGAAGTGTGTAACTGTCCAATTAGAAGAATTGATGTCAATTAGAAAATTAATTAATCTGCATCCTTAGCATCGGCTTCCTTAACAGGATCATTTTTCTCAACTTTTGTCGTCGTTTTTGATTCTGCATTAGCTTTAGTATCGGATTCTTTTTTCTCCGCATCTGTTGAAGTCTCTTTTTTCTTAGTTGCAGCAGACTTTGCTTTTGGTTTAGTTTCCCCATTTGCTTCAGCCTCTTTCTTTGCAAGGTTTTCTTGCTTCTGCTTTTCCTTCTGCTTTTCTTGAATCTTATTTAAGGTGAGCGCCGCTTTGATCATAAAGTCATCCTTATGTTCTATAAACTCTTGGTGAGCCATGAGCAGTCTAGCCGAATCGTAGGCAGCTGTCTTGGGTTTCACTTGCTTTGCTGCTATAGGATGAAGGAAGTACTCAATATTATTAGATTTTAAGGATGTATGATTTTGCTCAAATCCAGTAATTACTGCTAACTTATTAAGCGAAAATAAGTAGTTGCATTCTTGATTTAAGGCACGCTGCAAATCAAATATTTCTATATCCTTGAAGTCCGCACCTGATCGCTCACTAAGGAAGATATCACGATTACCATCAAAGGTTACAATCTTATCAATTTGATATTTTTTGAAAATCTTCCAGAAAAAACCTTGCACATGTCTCTTAATACCCCTGCTACGGAAAAAGATTTTATCTAAAGCTTCTTTATCCAATTTTAGTTCTTCATCAAAACGTGCCTTCTTTCTGGTTTTTAGATTGACGACATATTTCAATCTTCCTAGGGTATGTCCCAATTCATCTGTACGTGTATTTACAAATACAACATCAATATCTTCGCTTACGGAAAAGCTTTCAATGAAAATCTTATTTCTTTCAGTATCAAAGATTAAAAAGGAAATATCACTTATCACAAAGTAGTTTGGGTAGCCACCATTGATATTTCCATACTTCAATTCTAAAAACGCAATATTACTCATAAAATAGTTCTCTATTAGTTATAGTCTATTTTGTCAGATTAAACTTAAATTTATACTTAATAAACTGATGCACTCTGTCTTATAATATTTACTGCATCTAATGAATATAAATTTCAGTTTCAAACCTATGAACACAAAATAGAAAGGTAAAAATATAAAATTTTAAAGTAAGTAAAGCCTGAATTGATACTTAAAACAGACTTTACTTAAATTAATTTATTTTGGTGATACGACTATTTCTACTCTTCTATTCTTTCTTTGATCCCCGCCACTCGTCTTGTCGTTTAATAGCTTACGCTTACCAAAACCTTTGAAAGTCATCTTACTTTTCGGTACACCTGCATTATTTAGCCTTTTATATAGACATCTAGCTCGGATGGCCGACAGCGTTATATCCCCATCTTGATACTTGCCATTGTAAGTGTCACTTTCTGCACTGTCAATATGACCATAAATATCTATTTTACAGTTGCTACAGTTATTGAGAACCTTGGCTATGCCTGGGATTTCATTTTTACCGCCCATAGTCATTTGTGCCTCATTAAAATCAAAGTTGGCTTTCTTCATCGTGAAAGTTTTAGGCAAGTTGCAATCTGGATCAGAAAGACAATCCGCTATTTCTCCAGCGACTGATGAGCTCGATAATCTTAGCTTAGAAGAAGATACATTAGGACATACAGCTATCTTAGCCACAGGCTCTTTGACCACTTCTGGTTCTTTCACTTCCGGTTCGACTGTGGGCACTATGGTCTTTTCTATCTTAGGTGCAGTTACCGCAGTAGTAGTATTTCCGTTACAACTTCTAAATAGAAACCAGCCTATTAGTGCTAGTAACAGTATACCTAGCAGTCCGATCAACCAACCTGGCAGACAACCAGCTGCGCTACCTTTAGCCGCTATGGGAGCTGCAGCAGCTACTCTTTCTATTTTCTTTTCTGTAACAACTGCCGTTTTCACCGCTTTCTTTTTAGATGCTGCGGCTAATTTCTTGGTTTCTTCTTCCTTTAATTTAGTGGCAGCCAAAGCAGCTTCCTTGTCTGCCTTTTTCTTAGCTGCCAGTGCTGCCGCTGCTGCGGCTGCGGTTGCCGCTGCTGCCAATGCAGCTTTCTTTTTAGCCGCTGCAGCTGCCGCTTCTTGCTCTGCTTTCTTTTTAGCTGCGAGCGCTGCCGCTTCTTGTTCTGCTTTCTTTTTAGCTGCGAGCGCTGCCTCTTCTTGCTCTGCTTTCTTTTTAGCTGCGAGCGCTGCCTCTTCTTGCTCTGCTTTCTTTTTAGCTGCGAGCGCTGCTGCTTCTTCATCCGCTTTCCTCTTAGCTGCAAGTGCTGCTGCAGCCGCTGCTGCACTCGCAGCCGCTGCTGTTGCCAATGCAGCTTTTTTCTTCGCCTCTTCAGCCGACTTGCGCTTCGCCTCTTCATCCGCCTTGCGCTTCGCCTCTTCATCCGCCTTGCGCTTCGCCTCTTCATCCGCCTTGCGCTTTGCCTCTTCATCCGCCTTGCGCTTCGCCTCTTCATCCGCCTTGCGCTTCGCCTCTTCATCCGCTTTGCGCTTTGCCTCTTCATCCGCCTTGCGCTTTGCCTCTTCATCCGCGTTGCGCTTTGCCTCTTCATCCGCCTTGCGCTTTGCCTCCTCATCTGCCTTGCGCTTTGCCTCTTCATCCGCTTTGCGCTTTGCCTCTTCATCCGCCTTGCGCTTTGCCTCTATTACTGCCAACCGAGCAGCTTCTTCCTCTTTAGCTTTGATAGCTAACATAGAAGCAGACATTAATGAAACACCGACCATTTTAGATCCAGCACCTATTGTGGATTCTTCACCGCGTATCCATTTATAGTCCGCCATCATATTGGCTTCATTGTCATACGGACAAGATCTTGCTATTTCTTGATGATTCCCCGCCTTTAAAGTGTAGAAGAATTCATTATTCTCATTCACCGTATTCCACCGGTCATCTAATGGCGCATTCTTTATGACCGATTCTATACCGTTATCTCTGCCTTTTGCAGAAGTATACCCTTCAGATCTTAAGTAAGTCTTTCCCTTATAGTTGTATCCAAAGTATGATTCTCCTTCCGAATCAAAAGTGTGAAATCTATCTGCTCCATTGTATGCGGTGCAAGCCAAGTACTCATCCTTACCAGAGCCACCAGCTACGCCTCCTGCAAAGTCACCTAATAATAGACCTATAGCAGCACGCATATCTTCCTCTGTATTGTAGAAAAAGCTCTTCCCTACGTTTTCTTTCTTCTCATCTTGTACATAGAAATAGTACTTACCGTTTTTGGCAATTTTTACTTCATAGTTGCTATCAGCAGGGGAGTAACGCATTGCTAGATCCAGCCCAGCCTGCGCATCAGCTTCTGTATCATATCCCTTAACATTACTATTGAAGAAAACACTTTTTTCGTTTTTATCCCTTAGGATAAAGTAGTAGCGCTTATTTCCGCCACTTTGAAATATCTGCCACTTTACATCATTAATCGGGTATTCACCTGTTTTCAATATTACTTTTTCTCCCTTTGCCTTTTTAGGAGTTGTACGCTTTTTACGTTTTTTCTTTTCTCCAGCCTCTGCTTTTGGAGCGGGCGGGGTATATTCTGGAACAGCTATATTTGAAGTTTTTGTTTTTGCATCACCAGTGGCAGCTACTAAATTTGCAGTCTGCCCTTGACCTGTTTCGGTAGGTGTAGCTTTTTGCGTACTACCAGCATTACCACCTTTACCTTGGAGGCTATTTATAGCACTATTCATCTGATTTTCAGAATCGTACCACGCACTTGTAGCTATTTCCTGATGATTTCCAGCCTTTAGATCGAAGTAGTATTTGTTATTGTTCTTGTGTTGCTTTCTGTCGTATCGCTCGGCGATAACTCTATTTTTATCTACCGACTGGATACCATTGTCTCTACCTTTTGCAGAACTATAGCCTTCACTGATTAAGTGGATTTTGCCCCCTAGCCTATAAGAGAAGTAGAACTCCCCATCCTTTTCAAAAGAATCAAATCCATCAGTCGTTTTTCCACCATTATCGGAGTAGTATTGAAGTGGTTTGTAGTCATCGCTAGACCCATCTGTTTTGTAAGAATTAGCCGTCTTTTGCACAGGATCCTTAACTGCAGCCTCCTCTTCTCTATGTTCTTTAAGAAATTTTGCAGCAGTATTGTACAGGCTTTCTTTTGCAGCATCACTTTCTTCTTGATTTGTAAAAGTATCTTTTGTGTTGGCAATAGTTTTGCCATTTAAGGTAAGCGTAAATCCAAACTTGTCTGCGGTATTTTTATCGGGAATACTTTTTCGATCTGCGAGATGTTCCAGGGCTAGCTTTTTTGCTTTGTCTCTTTCTGGTTTAGTGTCAAACGGGATGGATCTTAATACAGATTGACCATCATCATTAAGGAAGCTAAAGAAGAATTTATTGCTCTTCTTTGTCTTGAAAGTGCGGATCTTCATAGTACGTTGGTTTAGTCGTTTATTATTATTTTTATCTCAGAGCACTTTGCTTTAAAAGCGCTGGTCATTCACTCTATTTTAGTTTTCCCTATTTATTTAGACCAAAATTTGCCAGTTTGTCACATATCCTACAATATTAACACTTTTATTTTGCTAACTCACTCTTTACTAGGCATTTATTAATTGTACTTGTTTTTTTTGTCCACAAAAGTTCTTTTTTATTCTTCTTTCTCAATTTCTCCGTAGTACTTTTTCCACTTTGTATATAGATTTTCTAATGATCTAGCTTCTAGACTGTTATTACCAGGATTATAAAATACGGTACCAGATATTTCCGAAGGCATAAATTCCTGCGCCACAAAATTTCCACTGTATTCGTGCGCATATTTATAGTTTTTTCCATAACCACTATCTTTCATCAGTTTTGTAGGTGCATTGCGTAAATGCAGCGGAATCGACAAGTTGCCTGTTTCACGAACCAAAGCTTGAGCAGAATTTATTGCAACATAAGCACTATTGCTTTTAGCAGAATTAGCAAGGTATATAGTAGCTTGACTTAGAATTATTCTTGATTCAGGCATTCCAATATTTTGAATAGCCTGCATAGTCGTATTTGCCATCAGCAATGCATTTGGATTGGCGAGACCAATATCTTCAGAGGCAAGGATTAGCAGACGCCTAGCTATGAACTTTATATCCTCGCCGCCTTCCAACATTCTCGCGAGATAATAAACTGCCGCATTTGGATCACTTCCTCGTATGGACTTTATATATGCACTTATGATATCGTAGTGCTGCTCACCCGCCTTATCATACAACACTATATTTTCTTGGATTATTTCTTGTACCAATTCATTTGTGATTGGTTTTCGTTCCAGATTTGCATTCGCTACGATCTCTAGCACATTGAGCAATTTACGCGCATCCCCGCCAGAAAATTTCAGCAGTGCCTCATACGACTCTACCTTCACTTCCATTTTTTTCAGGTACTCATCGGTCGCTATGGCATGATCCACTATGCTACACAATTCTTCCTTCGAGAGATGTTGTAATATATAGACTTGCACTCGGCTGAGTAGTGCCGAGATCACCTCGAATGACGGATTTTCCGTGGTGGCACCTATCAGCGTTACGACCCCTTGCTCCACCGCACCTAGCAGCGAATCTTGCTGCGACTTACTGAACCGATGAATCTCGTCTATAAAGAGAATCGGGTTTGCTCGATTAAAAAACTGCTTTGATTTTGCTTTGGCAATCGTTTCACGTATATCTTTAACGCCCGAGTTGATCGCACTCAAACTATAAAACGGCCTATCCAAAGCCTGCGATATGATATATGCCAAGGTCGTCTTGCCCACCCCTGGTGGTCCCCATAGCACAAATGATGGGATATGACCAGACTGAATAGCTTTATTCAGTACACCTCCGGGGCCAACCAAATGAGTCTGACCCACATAGTCTTCCAGCGTTTTCGGGCGGAGCCGTTCTGCCAATGGTGTATTCATATCTCAGTTTTTTTAATTTTATTAATATTTATTTGGGGCCATCCCGGGTATTAGAAACGTTGCACTGCAACGTCTCTAATACATCGGGACCGAGTCGTCCGTTATATCTCGTTTTTTTGCCAGAGGCAAAAAAAATCGAGATGCCACTTCCACCTCTTGTCTCTAGCGCGCGCTGCTTGTCGTGCTCCACACCTGCGGTGCTCCACGAGATCCTTACTATTATGCACCTCCAGGAGCCCTCAAATCACACTTTATCCTATTTTTTATTAGGTTTTTCGGGGGCTATATCTGCTTTCAAGCATATAATGGTGTAAATTAGGTATTCAAGCTTATTATTAGGCTATCAGGAATAATTTGAAAATTAATTATTTTTTTTTTAAAATAAAATAACAACTCAAGTCTCTGATGCAGTTTGGTATTATATATTAACTAATTTTAAAATGTAAAATATTTTTTAAATCAACCCAACCTCAATACTTAATTCTTCGTGTATACGATTGAAAGGATGTTTAAAATTCGATTAATAATATAAAATAACCCGATTACCGAACATTCCATAAACCGTTTACCAATTAATAATTAAGTATTCATGAGATTAATGCTCATAACCGATTTAAAAATGTTTTCTAATAAGTCAAATCGAAAGCCTGTCGGGGAGGGAAACCCGACCGGGCTTTTTTTTAAGAATGCAGGTAAACAAATCACTCATAGAAGATTGCCTTCGCGGCGACAGGAAAGCGCAGTTCAGCTTACATAAGAGTTGCTACAGTATTCTTATGGGTGTTTGTCTTAGATATAAAGTGGATCAAGATGAAGCAAAATCCTCCGTAAATGCAGGGTTTTTAAAAATAATAAATAACCTAGACCGATATAACCCAGATATACCATTTGACGCTTGGATACGACGCATTATGATTAATCATGTCATCGATGAGTTTAGAAAAAATAGAAAAGTCCAAGAGTTGATCGATTACACCGATTTCAGTGAAAAGCAGACACCCGATCTAGTGGACTATAATGAGGCAGACAAGGCATTTGACGCTTCTGATTTAGAATCTATGATCAGGAGTTTGCCTCCGGTTACACAAAAAGTTTTTAATTTATTTGCAGTGGATGGGTACAGCCATAAAGAGATAAGCAAGATGCTAAATATGAGTGAAGGTACCTCGAAATGGCATGTAAGTTCAGCTCGGAAAAAATTGCAAGAAATTATTAACCAACAAATGAATTCAAAAAAAGTAATTTAGTTAATGAGCAATCAGTTAGACAACTTATTTAAAAATAAACTGCAAAATAGATCTTTCGATTATGACGAAAGTTCTTGGCATGGAGCACGTCTGCTTATTGAGCAGGATGAAAAGAAAAGAAAGCGAGATAAGTGGTTTATGATATTTGGCATATTCTTGCTCCTAAGTATTTTTGGTTCGGCTGCATTCTATGCTGGAATGCAAACCAGCACTATCAAACCAACAGAAAATACTTTGGAATCTTCATCTCAAAAAGAAATAATTGCAGATGATAGAACAAGTGTTTTATCTAAAGAAAAATCTATTCAAGAAAATACGCCGTTTAAAATTGACTTGGACAATTCTACAGGTAATTCAACAGTTGATAATAGCGCAATTTTAGAAAACGCTAACAACGCAGCTATAGAAGAAAAATATGAGCGTTTTTCACAAAATATAACACCTACAACTAAAATTGATTATTTAAAGAATACCAACCTAGAAACAGATTATGCCCAAGGGGTAGTGGAATTTATTAGGCCATCCGATGAGCCCATTACAGCAAATTATAATCCAATTCCTATTACAACTGCTACCCCTAAGCAGTCTCTTAATGAGCAACGCATGAAGCCTGCTGCATTATCAGATATTGTCACATCTGCTCTAGCTATTTTTCCCTTGACAGAACTTCATTTTACACCATCTGTAGAAAAACCACTTACGGATTTGTTACCAGAACTTACGATGTCGACTCTAGGAAATCCAATGCCTGTAGTAACAAAAAAATGGTCTTTTGGACTGCGAGCGGGTACAGCGTTACTGCCTTTAAACTTTACAGATTTTGAGACGGGTTTAATTGCTCAGTATCAGTTAAACAGAAATTTTGCCATTTCTATTCAACCCCACTATGTTTACCAGCAGTTAGACAACACGACCATTCGGGAGAATGAAATATTAGAATATGGTTTTGGTTTGAGAACATCTGCCTACTCTTTACAAGCGGAATCTATTAGGAGTATTCATACACCGATAATGCTGTCTTATAGCTTTGGAAACAGCAACTTTGATCTTCAAGATAATGTCGACAAGCGTTACTTGAAAAATAAATTATCAATAGGTGTTTCTTATATCTACTTAGATGGAGTGACAGGAAGTATCCATGTAAGAGAGGCAGCTGGTGTAGTAGCAGAGTTTGAAAAAGGTTGGTTAGATACATCAAATTTCAATCGGCACAATGCGGCTATTGTTTTAGGATATGAACGCTTTTTTACGAAGCGTTTTTCTGTTGGCCTGATGGCTAGGTATAGAATCAGAGATCAGTTTTCAGAATCATTCAGCCAGCAAAATCCCACCGTATTACAACCACAACCATTTTACATAGGATTACAAGCATATTATAAACTTAATTAATAAAACCTCAGACTTTAAATAACGTGGATACAAAAAAGAATACAGGATACTTTACACTTTTAGTACTTGCTTTAGTTTTGACTAACTGTGAGCGAAACACTTTGGTGCTGCCTGATAGCAGTGGCAATGATCCAGTCTTTAGATTGGAAATGGAGCTAGATAATACGCCTATCGTAGTAACAGCTGGTGAAAATAATATTTTTAACTATACTGCATATGACGCAGATCAGGATGAAGTATACACTTTCAACGGATCGCTCTCCATAGCGGAATGTGGCAATACTTGCGCAGGTAGCTTTAATCTAAAATTAAGAAATTATGAAACGGGAACGGGTGATTTTGACGTAAATACATCACTTAGCACCAAGTCATACAATTACAAATTAGAGTCTACGCCAATTACGGATGCTATCGAAGTGCATATGGATATTTCTACTGATGCAATTGAACCACAATTTGAATGGTCATTAAATGATAAAACAATTTCGCAAGCGTCTCTTTCTGATATTCACATAATTAATGTATTGGATGAAAACAAAACTTTTGCCAAGCTCTCTGTGGTGGATGAGGTCACCGGATTGAGTTCATTTGTTAGAAAGAAATTAGAACTGGATGATACTGTTGAAGGGGTATCCTCAAGAGTAGAGTTAAGACAGATAGAGGGAGACAGTGTGGAGTTGACTCTAATGCATTCTCCTTCAGTCGACTATGCTCCCGTAACTTTTACTTTGTGGTCTCTGGAAGACTTAGATGGCCAAAATCCTCAAATAAGGTCTGAGTCCACAGACAAAATATCTTTACGAATAGGAGAAGGAAAGAGCATTAATAACAAAACTAGTTTTCTCCCACTTAACAGCAACACTGGTGGTTCGGAGACGGTAACAGGGATAGAAATTAAATATGATCCAGTAGCGGGGTTAGTATACCATGATGCTTCGTTTGACTATGCTATCGAAAAAAGAATAGCTCAAGGGTCAGATTTAGCACTTCAAACTTTTGAGTTTGAAATTATAGATGAAAACGGAACGCTTTTTAGCTCTGCAAAAGGGGAACAAATGGAAAATACTGCTTTCGAAATTTTAGATATAGAACCCTATATAGATAATGCAGAAGGACAAAGTACGGTGAAACTTACCTGTTCTTTCTCGTGTAGATTATATGACGGCAATGGGTCATTTAAAGAAGTAAATAACGGAATTGCAACGATAGCTGTGGCTATTCCGTAAATTGTGCGTCTAAAACCGCATAAGGCTCAATATTAAATAAAGCTATGAAATTTTGAGCTTGCTTATAAAAATCCAATGAATAAGGCTAAACACCGAATTCATTGGGTTTTTTGTTTTAAAGACACATTTAAAACAGGGCTATGGATACCTATTATTTCTTTTATCTATCGCACAACGCCAAATCCACAAATCAACAAATTCCCAAATCAACAGATCAACAAATCAACAGATCAACAGATCAACAAATCAACAGATCAACAAATCAACAGATTAACAGATCAGCAAATCAACAAATCAACAAATCAACAAATCAACGAATAAACAAACCCCCAAATCCCCAAATAATATAAAATGGTATAACTATCTAAAATAAGAAGCCCCGTTCATGTCCACAATCGATCCAGTCATATAGTCAACGCCCTCACTCGCGAGGAATAGAATCGCTCTAGCAATCTCCGCTGGAGTAGCAGCTCTGTTCAAAGGAGACTGTGCTAAAACCTGCTCTGCGCCGTCCCCGTGTACGTATGGATAGGCCATGTCGGTGTCTACAAAACCGGGGGCTATTGCCGCAACAAAAATATTCTTTGGAGCTAGTTTCTTGGCAAGAGATTGGGTGAAGGAATTGAGCCCAGCTTTCGCAGCACCGTATGCAGGGTGGTTAGGCTCACCGCGATAAGCACCGCGAGAAGTAATGTTTATAATTTTGCCAGAGCCTTGATGAAGCATGTAGTTGGCCACGCAAAAACATAGATTGGCTGGCGCATTAAGATTTATTTCCATAGTTTTATTCCACTTATACTGCCATTCGTTGTAGGGGATTTTATCTATTTCGTGTGGAATGTAGACACCAGCATTATTTATAAGAATATCTATGCGACCATATTTTAGTGCGACATCATTGACCATTTTGCGTACTTCTTCTGCTTTGCTCACATCGCATCTCATGGTGATAGAATCTGTATTACGCATCGTGATTTCCATCTTTTGCGCCTCCACCTCATTGCTATAATAGATCATGGCTACCTTTGCCCCTGCCTTCCCAAATGCTAGAGAAGTTGCTTTACCTATTCCGCGTGTGCCACCTGTAATGAGCACTACCTTATCCTTAAAGTCGAAAGTCATAGTATGTATTTTACTAATAATACAAAATATGAAGATAGGAATAGACTTTGTTGAATGCTAATATCATTAAGTGGAATTTCCTTCTTCTTTCAACTGTCTACAGATTGAACTTTGTAGGCTCGAGATCGTTTTGTCTTTAACTCCAAGAAGAAGTTTTTTTAACAATAAAAAATATATATTTATGAAGATATTGATAGAAGCCCCATTTAAGATGACCGAAATACAAGACAAGGCTATCCGTGACAATTTATCAGAGCTCGATAAGTACAATCAAGGCATCACCCAGGCAAATGTATATTTTAAGGAAGACGATGGGAATACACAAAACGGCATAGAAGCTAAAATACAATTACATATTCCAGGGCCAGTTATTTTTGTATCGGATGAGGATCAAGACGCTATGCTTGCATTTAAGAAGGCCTTCGACAAAGTAGATAGGCAACTAAGAAAAACCAAAGACATCAAGCAAAGTCATTAATTTAAGTTTCGGTAGTTAAACAATTGATTAAATACGAAATCAATTGTTTGTAGATAATTGAAATATAATAGGTTAGGTAAATACTTCTTTCATCTGAGATTATAATCAATGAATAATTTTGAAACATAGAGCAAAGGCTATTTTTCAAGAAAGAACCAAGGGATTCAAAATAACGAAGGATTTCTAATCTAGAATAAATTTCGGACTTTTCAAATAGAAACTTAAAAAAAAGAGCTAAACTTTGGAACACCAAAGTTTAGCTCTTTTTTTTAATTCTAGAAATCTTATTATTATTCTCTTACTATAAAAATAAGGTTGCTTAAACTTTCAATATGTTAGTTGTTATCCGACTTAACTAATCTCTTAGAGTAAGTAACTTCTCCTTTTTTGAATTCGATAAAATAGATACCGTTCGCTAGCGTATTGGTTTCAATTCTAGCACTTCTACCTGTTCTAGAGATTTGTAAATCCATTACTCTTCCTAGTCCATCATAGATCGTAATATCTATTTCCTTAATATTATCTACAGTGATCGTAACAAAGTCTACAAACGGATTTGGATAGGTGGTAAGGTTACCAAATTCACTTGGAATCGCGTCATGAGGAATTACCAAATGATGTGTAGGTATTTCTGGTATGACTTCTTCAACTGGTGTGGTCTTGATAAACACTGGAGTTGCACTCAAAGTAAACTGTGACTCTGTCAAAGGAAAAGCTTCTTTTGACATAGAGTAGTCCCAGTAAAAAACTTCCGTAGTCTCGTTGAAGTACTCTCCCTCTAAAGTGATAGGTGCAGAAGCTTCTTCACTCTCATCATCTTTAGTAACGGCCCATGCAGCTATGATCGTTTCCCCTTCAGCATTTTCAAATACGGCACCATCTACATATTCAGCACTGTTGATTACTTGAGTCTTTTCTTCATTATACTTGTATCCTTTCAATACTTCAGCGGTAGTTTTAAACGATATTCCACCTTGTGTGTACTCATGCGTATACACTTCATTGTCCATGATAGGCTCATATAATCCCATGTAGTTAAATTCTGGACTGTAATCATTTGTGATACCGTCTTCGGCTATGTTATAGATGTAGTATTGCTTGATATCTTCTTTATGAGACAGTATAAGCGCCTTCATGTTGAAGTTCTTCGATGCGGCTTCAGATCCTATATGATCCTTAAACTTCTTTCTTGGTATATTGCACTCAGTAGTGATGTATAGTTTTTCAGGATAAGTATCTCCATCATATCCATAGTCTGCTAAAGTATTTTCAAAATCTCTTTTCTTTTGTATATACAGCTGAGCAGCTTTATCAGAATGTCTTTCGTATTTAAATCCTTCCGATTCTAAATCCCAAGTACGGATACCTTCTAAGTGTGGGTAAGAGTGAAAGCTCAAAACATCAAAATATGCACCTCCAGAAAGTGGATATTCTGGTGTGATCTTACCGCCGTCAGGATTATCACTGTGTCTCAATAATCCATCTAGAAAACTTGGAAATCCAATACCTCCTGTACAAACCAATGCGTCTGGATTGAGGTGCTTGATTACCTCATAACTTACTCTCAGCATGCGGTTATACGACCATATTGGAGCACCTAATGCATATGAGCAAGGGTCTGGATCATTTTCCCACCAGTTACCTTCTACACCTTTTGGTTTCCACGCATTGCCTCCGTAATCAAAATCCGGCTCGTTCCAAATTTCATAAAATTTAATATTCTCTCCATATAATGGTATCAACTTGTATAAGTATACCGCCAGGTAATTCGTATCATTTACTGGTGTACCATTTTCTCCGTTATCCCAGATAGGCGAATAGATATTCTTAAATACCTTTGATACATTCTCCTCGCAGAAGACGGTCTGATCTCGGTGATCATCAGACGGATAGCCAACGATGGCTACATTGTTTTTCATATTTAGTTCTCCATAGTAGTCAAACGTGCTGGTGCGAATATCGTAGCCCCATGCTTCTAGGAAAAATTCCCACAGTCCTGGACGCAATGCGTTGACTCCTGCTCCGTGGATACCGTCGGATGTTTTACCAGCAGCGATTTCGGCTATTTGCTCGTCTGAATAAGGTGGATTGTAGCCCATGTTGGTTCCATATCCAAACTCTTCGTCGTACTCAGGAACAAAATCATTAGCTGTTTGATTGGGTTGTGCGAAAGCGATCATCGGTAGAAAGCTTAGCAATACAATTTTTTGTAATAGTGATAACATTTTCAATACTTTTTTTAATTCTCAAATAAATTCTACTGGGGGAGATTTAAAATTTGGTATTTTAGGTACTTTTTCTTCTCATGTTAATATCAGTACGGGGGTGTACTTCTAGGTGGGGAGCATATCATTGTGTGATACACTTTCTAGTAATCCAAAGTAGTGCCAATAGGATAGTCGAGTTTGCAAACAATTTGTTGCTGTTTCTCAGGAGATACTTATCTACTGATTTTAAAGGGCTAGAGGGCCATTTTCTTTAACATATAAAGTTTAGGCTCATGTGATAATAAATCAAATGTGTATACCTGAAAGGGTAGTCACAGATAAGGAAGCGGATAAAATATATGAGTGTTTAAGTGCATATATTATGAACTACATTATATAGGGGTAGCTCATGCATGCATACGAGAATAATAGAATAGACAAAAAAAGGCTCTTTGTAATTGATCACAAAGAGCCGTTGGTTTTATATTTATCACTCCGCGTAACAGGCGTAAGTCTACTTTTCCTTTACAATCGGAGGAGGCGTAACCGTACCGCCTGAGATCTTCTCATCATTTTCATATACGTACTCCATTATGACTTGCTCTTCTTCATTATAGAAGATACTTTTGCCATTTTTTTTGCCATCTTTATATGCAGAATATTGTTGCAATTTTCCATTTGAATAGAAAGTTCTATAAGCTCCATCTAGCTGTCCTTTTGTATACTCGGCATACTTCAGTGGACGATTATATTTGTATTCGGCATATATTCCATGCATTTGGCCGTTATCGTAATCCACTCGCTTTGATAGATTTCCACTAGTGGCAAACTCTAGTTCCACGCCCGTCTTGACATCTTGGTGATAGTTAGTTACCGTTTTGATCTTTCCAGAATCCCTTCCTGCGTGATAGCTCATCCATGCGCCTTCTCTCATATTATTATATAGCGGTCCTTCCGATAAGATAAAGCCGTCTTTTGGATGATATTTCTTTGCGTTTTGATAGCCATCCGCGGAGTAGTCCATAAGGGTATATCCCGAAAAATCCTTCGTTCCGTCATTTGCGCCAGAGCCAGCGTTATCCGCACTGCCACCACCACAAGACATCAGCAAACAGAGCATCGCTAAGAGGCTTATTATTAGTATGTTTTTCATATTATAATATTGTTTTATGCAAAAATAGCAATTAAGCAAATAATACAAAGTTGGACAATACAAAAAGATTTATTTTTGTGATTTTGAAGTTGATTAATAAGGGTTTTATGGGCGCTTATATCTCAAAAGATATAAATCTGGTGATCCGCTTGTATGAAGCACCCCAGCGGACTATTCAGGATATGCCCAGTTAGTATTCGCTCGTCTACTCATCCTTCACTGGTCATTCCTTTATGAGTCAGCTGAGGCACTTCATATCGCTCCTCCCCAGAGCGCAAAAGAGAGTACTTCAATACAAATCAGGATCTCAAATTGAAAGACATACAACTTTAATTAATTCTATGCTGTTAACTTAAATCGCATTGAAATAAAAGAGTAAGAACAAAAATGGAAGAAAAAAAAGATGGATCTAAAAGAGCCAATATCAAGATTGGTTCATTAGTAGAAGTAGTCCAAAAGCAAGATCAAAGATCAGGAGAGTTGACAACCGGCTTAGTAAAACGGTTCTTAACCAAATCGCCAAATCATCCTCACGGTATAAAAGTACTGTTGGATACAGGTGAGGTGGGTAGAGTGAAGTATGTATTGCCAGATGAGTAGGGGAGAATAGAATGGATACAAAAATCTTTACTTGTATTGAATTCCTTTTTTATACCTCTTTTCGTGAAAGGGGTGGGAGGTAAGCCCGATTTTTTTCGGGGTGTCTGGAATGAAGCTTTTCGCGAAATGTAAGACCAAAGCGAACGCGGAGTACCGGACGACCCGACCCCATCTATTCGCATTTTTTTGCGACTTGATGGGGATTCACCCAAAAAATCATCCTAGACTTTTGAATCAACAAGCAAGGTAAATTCACTACATTTGAGGCAAGAAAAAATAATGCATGTCGAATAAGGAAATTGCCAACGTATTTAAGAATTTAGCAGCCATCATGGAGTTGCATAATGAGAATACTTTTAAAATAAGATCGTATAATAATGCTTATGTAAGTTTGCGAAAGCAGGATGCGCCCCTTGCGGAAATGGATGAACAACAGCTGAATGCATTGCCAGGAATAGGGAAAGCAATCGGTGAGAAAATAATAGAATTGCTATCGACTGGCACCCTGGCAACCTACGAAAAATATGCGCAAGTAACACCGCCTGGCATCATAGATATGCTCAGTATAAAAGGACTGGGGCCAAAAAAAATAAAGATCATTTGGGAGACTTTGGAAATAGAAACAGTAGGAGAGTTGCTGCACGCTTGCACAGAAAATAGATTGTCTCAGGTAAAAGGATTTGCAAAGAAATCGCAAGAAGACATCAAGCAAAAAATAGAGTATTACTTTCAGTCGCAGGATAAATTTCACTATGCTGCACTTTTGCCAATAGCGGAACAGCTGCTAAGTGATCTGCAAAATATATATGTGGGTAGCCCGGTTGAACTCACGGGTGCCGTGCGCAGAAAGTGCGACACACTCGATAGAATAGAAATCATCATTGGCGATACAGCGCTGGCAGAAGAAATCTACAATGAAGGATTGCTAGAAATAATCAGTGAGGAAGAAGGTACCGTCGAAGCAAAAAATGAACAGGGTATACTGGTTATTTTATACTTGGTAGAGGAAGCGGATTTTGTGTCAAGTTGGTTCTATACTACCGCAGCGGAAGGGTACCGAGACGCCATGGGTAATCTGCCAACTGGGGACTTTAATGATGAATCGGCGATCTTTGAGAAAATGGATATTCCCTATTATATACCAGAGATGCGGGAGGAGGAAATGTATAATCATCCGGCTCAAGGAGAACTGGTAGAGGCCAAAGATGTGCTGGGTGTGATTCACGCGCATACTACCTACAGTGATGGTATGCATACACTTAAACAAATGGCAGATGCTGCTCGGAAAAAAGGGTACCAATATATAGGTATAACGGACCACTCGCAGACTGCTTTTTATGCTGGAGGGCTTAAGCCAGATGAGCTGCTGAAACAAATAGCGGAAATAGATGAGCTGAATAAAACCTATGATAACTTTATTATTCTCAAAGGGATAGAATCGGATATCTTGAATGATGGTAGATTAGATTACGAAAACGAATTGTTAGATCAGCTGGACTTCGTTGTGGCTAGTGTACACGCCAACCTGAAAATGGATGAGGAGAAAGCAACTTTAAGATTGATAAAAGCGATAGAGCACCCTGCGACCACTATCCTTGGGCATCCGACTGGGCGCTTGCTACTTTCCAGAAAGGGCTATCCTTTGGATCATCATAAAGTAATAGACGCTTGTGCCGCAAATCAAGTGAGTATAGAGCTCAATGCGAACCCACATAGATTGGACATAGATTGGAGGTGGATTCCGTATTGTATGATGAAAGGGGTCAAAATTAGCATAAATCCTGATGCACATAGTATAAACGGCATAGACGATATAATTTATGGTACAGCAGCAGCGCGAAAAGGGGGCTTGACTAAGTCTGAATGCCTCAATGCTAGACCTGTAAAGGAGTTTCTAGAAACTATAAAAAAATAAGGGTATGGATCTGTCTGGTAGCCTGTATCAGGCTGGCTATTAGTGAATTGAAGTGGGGATGTGGTATTCGTTAACAAGCTATTAACAAGCCTTCGTAGGGTGTTAACAGCCAATAGCTTAGACTTGAGCTATCTTTGTATCGACAATACTTTGATAGAGTAATTAAAACATAAAGCATCAATGAAAGTTATAACTAATGTATAATTGAGAAGAAATACTTTATTAAGGTTTATAATATTTAATTAATTAATCTATTTTTGTCCTTTATTTCGGACTTAACTAAATTCAAAAATTATTTTAAGATGAAGCAATCATTTTTTTCTAGTCTATTAATCTTGCTAATGAGCGCGTTTGCAGTGTCTTGTGCAGGTGATACGGCTAACGACGCAAAAGGAGCAATTACGGCTAATGATGGCGCAACACCTACTTCTGTAGCAGACGCACCAACTACAGCACCTGCTGCACAAGCAGCAGTACCAACAGGGCCTACTACTGTAATGGAATTTGACGCTACTGAGTTTGACTTCGGTACCGTTGACGAAGGAGAAAAAGTGTCTCACACGTATTCTTTTAAGAACACAGGTGATGAACCACTTATCCTTAGTAATGCTAAAGGTAGCTGTGGATGTACTGTACCAAAATGGCCGAAAGAGCCTATCGCTCCAGGTGAAGACGGTACTGTAATCGTTGAATTCAACTCTAAAAACAAGAAAGGTAAGCGTAACCAGAAAGTTACCATTACTGCAAATACGAATCCACCACAAACTTTCATTTACTTGAAAGGAGAGGTGAACCCAGGCGCTGAAGCACCAGCTCAATAATAAATATTTGAGTTTTCGTTAAACAAAAAGACCTACATAGAATTTATTCTTTGTAGGTCTTTTTTTATCTATTTATATCTTATCATGGCAACAGCAGGGATCAAGAATTTTCTTTCACTGGTTAAATTTAGCCATACAATTTTTGCTTTGCCTTTTGCTTTAGTGGGTTTCTTTCTTGGGACCTATTTTTCCAATTTTACTTTTCAGCCAGTCACCTTACTTCTCGTTCTCGGATGTATGGTGTTTGCACGTTCTGCAGCCATGGCCTTTAATCGCTTAGTCGATAGAGATATAGACAAAGAGAATCCTAGAACTGCTGTGCGAGAAATTCCGGCAGGTTTAGTATCTATAGGTGCGGCTAAGCTATTCGTTACCCTTAATTGTATTGCTTTTGTAGTGTGTACTTTTTTCATCAATGCACTGTGCTTTTACTTGTCTCCGATAGCCTTGATTATTATCCTTGGATATAGCTATACCAAACGTTTCACTTCGCTTTGTCATTTCGTGCTAGGTCTAGGGCTTGGACTAGCTCCAATAGGAGCCTTCATCGCAGTTACCAACCAATTCTACATGCTTCCTATTTTATATGGGACTGTTGTATTTTTATGGGTTGCAGGTTTTGATATTATATATGCATTGCAAGATGAAGACTTTGATCAGCAACATCAGCTCAATTCCGTTCCCTCGCTGCTAGGTAAAGACAATGCGAGAAAAGTATCGATAATTGTTCACTTTCTAGCCGCTTTCACGCTTATTTATAGCACCTATTTAGCAAGTTCGCTTTACACTTCGCTTGGAATGTTGCATTGGAGTGGGACTACAATCTTTGTTGGACTCCTTATATATCAGCATATTGTAATTCATCGATCTGGACTGCAAAAAATAGGTCTCGCTTTTTTTACTACGAATGGTATTGCAAGTGTTTTGTTTGGGGTTCTATTTATAGTAGATATTATACACCAATAGCTTGGTAAGGCCTTAATTCTTGTGTAAATGGGTGTTTTCATATATAAATTATTTTAATTTGTTGGCATGGTTTTCGGATTGATATACCGTAACTAAGATAAAAACAAAATAATTTATTCAATATGAATGTATTAGGATCAAACGTTAATTCCCTCGGTTTTTTGAGGTCTAAACACAATACTTCTTTATTCTTTCTGCTTTTATTAGGTTCACTTTGCTATGCAAATGGACCTATAATAGATGAAGAGTTCTTTTCTGTCAAAATAGACGATTGCGATGCAATGGGAGAGGTTTGTATAGATATTCCTTTAGGAGATACGCCCAACTACGAGTTTATAGTCAACGGTTCTGCGTATCAAGGGATGATTGCAGGCTGCAACTTTGATACCACATACAACTACGGGTATGCAGATGTACCTACACCTGGCCCATACTTTCTAGACAGTTGGTATATTAATAATAATTTATATACTGGTGATTTTCCTGATATGTTTGCCCTAGTTGATTCTATGAACCTATGGGATCCAGAAGGTGAATGGGAAATAAATACCATGTCTCAGTTGCTTATAGGCGGAAAACCTGGGAATCAGTATAGTGCCATGTTTATCAATATGCTACTACTCAATTCGCCAACTCAGCTAGACGTAAACTTAGGCATCCAACCTGCAGGTTCGCTTTTTAGCTTTGAAGCTGGGATACATGAGGTAGTCATTTTAGAAAACTTATCAGGCTGCTTAGACACTTTTACCGTTGCGGTGGATTGTGCTCAAGTAGAGGAAGTCAACATCAATTTAATGGTAGGGGAAAACGATATACACTGTCTAGACTTTTCGGAGTTGCCAGGATTTCCACAAAGTGTGAGTAATATTCATTCAGAGGACGCTGATCCAGTAGCGAGTTATGCTTTTGTCAATGGAAACTCTTGCATTGAAGTTAACGCATTGAGCGTGGGACAGGACACAGCTTGTATTATATACTGTGATCAATTCAACTTTTGTGATACCACTTATATATATGTGGATGTATCTGATGGTTTAATGCATACTATAGATACTTCTTTTGTAGAGATACTAGTCTATACAAGTGCTAGTTTTTGCTTTGTAGATGAGTTGAACGGTAATGCGATATCGGCAATAATGGGGTGCGAAACGGGTGACGATATAGTTTCTTTTAGTCCTTTAGACGCTATGAACTGTCTGGACTATACGGGTAACGCGATTGGAATGGACGAGGTTTGTGTAGTCTTTACAGATAATCTTGGAAATACACATACAGAATATTTTATTGTGACCGTAACGCCTCCAATGGGCGAAGTCGTGCAAGAAACTGTCTTGCTTGGAAATACGTATAATGATTGTTTTGATACATCAGAATTAAATGGAAATATTGTTAATGTTGAGGATATATGCGCTGTAAATAACAATGGTACTGTCAATTTTGGTATAAATAATGTATCTTTATGCCTTGAAGCAGAAAGTGTTTCAGTAGGAGTGGATACTGCATGTATCGTTCTCTGTGATGATCAAGGTGTTTGTGACACCGTTACTTACATTATTACAGTAGTTGAGAACATGCAAAGTCCTTCACTTTCTAACGATGCATTTTCAACTAACCTTAATGGAGTAGCTTCAATCGATCTATGTGAAAACGATCTGTTACATGGGTTAGATATTACTGATATCTACATTGTAACAAACTCATCCAACGGTAATGGTCCTGTAAATGGACTTGTCGCTATAAGCCAAGGATGTTCTATAACCTACACACCAAACGAAGATTACTGCGGAAACGATAGTTTTGAGTATGCTGTATGCAACGAAAACGGATGCGATACTGCTATGGTCATAATTCAAGTTGAATGTGGCAATACTGGTACTGGTGACGATCTTCTAGTTTACAACGCATTTTCTCCCAACTCGGATAATGACAATGAATATTTTATTATTCAAGGAATCGACAATTACCCTGGCAATTTACTCAGGGTCTACAATAGATGGGGCGTTATCGTGTATGAAACTTTGGATTACGAGAATGATTGGAGAGGGACATGGGTAGAAGATGATCTCCCAGATGGTACTTACTATTATGCCTTAGATTTGGGTAATGGTAAATTCAAGACGGGATATGTTCAAATTCAAAGATAAAAGTGACGTGATTTAAAACATTCAGATTATATATATGTAAACACATAAATTTCTGACTATTAATGATTTATATTTTTCATCAACATCAAATCGAATTACACCAAGTTTTATAGCACAATATTTGTGACTATAAATTGATGAATTTTTAATTTGAAAATTAAGCTTAAAATGAGAAGATTTTTAACTCTAATTGCTGTTCTACTTTATTTTGGTACCGCTTTCGGTCAGCAAGACCCAATGTTCACCAAGTACATGTTTAACAGTTTAGTATTTAACCCAGCATATGCAGGATCAAAGGATCACATGTCGCTCGGTATCTTACACCGCTCGCAGTGGGTGGGAATAGATGGAGCCCCCGTTACACAATCAGTTACTATTCATACACCACTTAAGAATGAAAGAGTTGGAGTAGGATTCAATCTGGTTAATGATGCGATAGGCCCTACTAACAATTTGGGTGCTAATCTTTCTTATGCATACAGAATACCTATGGGTGAGAATGGAGGAAAGTTATCAATAGGCTTGCAAGCAGGTGTTGAAAACTATCGTGGTGATTTCAATAAACTTAGAACCGAAGCTGGTGCTGGTGCAGATCCTGCATTTTTGGAGGATCCAAATTTATGGTTACCGAATTTTGGTGCAGGTGTTTATTACTACAACAAGTCGTTCTATGCAGGATTTTCGAGTCCTCAATTGGTAGAGTACGATCTAAGACAAAACGCCGTCGGGACCAATGGAGAACAACAGTGGGCTAGACAGTATAGGCACTATTTCTTCACTGCAGGTGGAGCTATTCCATTATCTGGAGAAGATTTAGTATTCAAGCCTTCATTCTTGATTAAGAACGTAAGTCTACTTGGAAACCTTAGAGCGGATGAAGAATTTCAGAAAATTTCTACACCTACTGAATTTGATATTGATTTATCTGTATTCTTTTACCAAACATTATGGATCGGACTATCTTATAGATCAGCATTTGAGGCATTTGATACCACGAGTTCTTTTGACTCATTTGATATCTGGGCGTCTTACTTCTTAAAAAATGGTTTAAGAATAGGTGCGGCTTATGATTATACATTGACTGAATTGTCTCAAGCAACATCTGGATCATTTGAATTATTCTTAGGATATGAATTTGAGTACGAAACTAAAAAAACAGTTACTCCTAGATATTTCTAGGATAAAATATACAAAAGAGAAGAGAGGCTTGAATCCCCTCTCTTCACTTTCTTACCTCGCAATTTTATTGCACCAAGACTTACCAACAACACTCAAGAAAAGTATTATTTAATTTAGGGAAAAGTTTCACAATTTGAAAGTCCCATTCACTTATAAAACACTTGTAGCATGTTAAAGCGTTCTTTACTATCTATATTGATGGTAACGATTCTTTCAGGCGGTCTTTTTGCTCAATCTTCTAAGCTTAAAAAAGCGCAGAAGAGCATGGAAGATCTTGATTATGTCGGGGCCATAGAATTGTTAAATCAGATTTTAGATAACAGCGATAGTTCGGAGGGAAAGATTCTAATTGCAGAAGCTTACCGAAAAATTAGTGACTCTGAAAATGCCGAGTTTTGGTATGGACAGGTGGTTAGATTACCGGAAGCCGAGGTAGATCATAATCTTTATTACGGTCAAGCATTACAGCGTAATGGCAAATGTGATATGGCTCAGGAGTGGTATAGCAAGTTTCTTGCTGCGAAGCCTGATGATATCCGAGGTCAATACCTCGTTAGAGCTTGCGATTATGAAGAGGAGTTAATGACCAAAAATAGTGGTATCTATGAAGTTACCCACTTGGATTTCAATTCCAACCTTGATGATTTTAGTCCAGTATTTTATGAAGACGGAATCGTTTTTTCTTCGGAGAGAGCAAGATCATCTAGTGTTGATCGGACGCACTCGTGGACTGGTAATCCATTTCTAGATTTATACTACGTAGATCGTAAGTCTAATGGAGGCGAAGACGAAGGCACCTGTGGAGACTATATGTACGGCAGACCTACAAAATGGTCTAGTGCGAACACTAAATTTCACGATGCTGCAGTTTGTTTCAATGATGATGAGACTTTAATGTTTTATACAAGAAACAACTTAGAAGGGAAGTCAGACGATGATATCATAAAGCTTAAAGTATTCTCCGTAAAAAATAATGGAAATGGAAGTTTTTCTGATCCTGTGGGACTGCCATTTAATTCTGATGAGTATTCAGTAGCGCATCCAACCTTATCTCCTGATGGAAGTAGATTGTATTTCTCTTCTGATATGCCAGGTGGATTTGGAGGTATGGATTTATATTATGCAGACAAGCAAGGAAGTTCTTGGGGGCCGCCTATGAACATGGGAGCGGAAGTAAATACTGAAGCCATTGAGATATTTCCTTACTTTCATAAGAACGGAAGACTATATTTCGCATCTGATGGACACATTGGTATCGGTGGTTTAGACATCTATTATATGGATGATAAAGGCAACGGAAACTTTGGTCCTATCGATAATATCGGTTACCCAATCAATACCGTATCTGATGATTTCGGGATCATCTTTAATGAAGAAGGTACTTGCGGATACTTATCGTCTGATAGAACTGGAGGTGCAGGTAGAGATGATATTTACAGCTTTAAGAAAACAGCTGTTCCTGTTGAGATTTATGTATATGATGAAAATACAGAAGAGCCTATCGAAGGCGCAACAGTTGTAGATGATTGCACAGGTACATCATATACTACGGCTGCCAACGGTAAAGTATTTGTGGATATGAGACCAAACGAATGTTGCTCATTTATGGCAACTGCCGACTCTTATAGTGAAAATGAAAAAGAAGGTTGTACCACAGCTAATATGTCGGAAAAGACATTCGTGGAAATTCCACTTAATGGTGCCATGGAGTTTGCTATCGAAGGGATAGTTTACGATGGTAGTGATCAGCTGCCCATGAAAGGTGCTACGGTTACTTTGACTAATGATTGTGACGAGGAAGATCAAACAGCTACTACTGGAGAAGACGGGAAGTACAGTTTTATACTTACAGATGATTGTTGTTACACACTTAAAGGTTCAAAAGAATCTTACGGTGATGCTTCTACGGAGAAATGTACGAGAGGCTTGACGGAGAGTCAAATATTGGCAGGAAACCTTACCTTAAATAAGCCAATGGCACCTTCAGATATTGCAGTTACAGTTCCACCTGCTGCGGCAGATAAGGGTATCGTTATCATAGACGGCAACAAATATCAAGACGGACAGCTAGTCGAAAGCTCTGGACCTTTCCAGCCGAGCCCGACAGTGAGCAATGATGGATCTAACAGTATTTATTACTTACTGCATATCTATTATGATTTTGATCAGTCTTACATTAGAGACGATGCAGAGGAAGATTTAAACAAACTTTATACATTGATGCAAAACAATCCTAGCTATGTAGTAGAGATTGGATCGCATACGGATGCTAGAGGTAGTAACAACTACAACGATAGACTATCTAGTCGTAGAGCACAGTCAGTGGTAAGATGGCTAAACGAAAAGGGCATTCAAAAGAGTAGATTAGTAGCCAAAGGATTTGGTGAAAAAATCAATGTGAATAATTGTAAGAACAATGTTCCATGTAGTGAAAAAGAGCACCAGTTAAATAGACGTACCGAATTTAGAGTTTTATCTTGTGAGGGTTGTGGCGAAAATACCGTTTCCTCTGCAAAGACAGATCCTAAAGTAGATACTTGCAACGGATGTCCGTTCTAGTCTATATAATATAAAATATCTAAGCCTGTTTGATTTATTTCAAGCAGGCTTTTTTTTTTGGCATTTGGTTTTGATTTACGTTTCTGCTTTGGGCGTGCCACCTGCTTGCCAGCCCTTCTATCTGCCCGTGAAGCAGCTGTCAGGCTGTGCGTGACTACGCTTACGCTTCGGTCCTTAGGACTACAATCTTATCGATTACCATCGATAAGACTGTCTCACTTCCATCCTTCACGCAAAAATAAAAAAAGCAATAGATTTGGTATCGTGACATGATATATTATAAAATATGTCAATATATGTTGTTCTTTTAGTTTATAGGATTTTTCATTGATGTAAATCAGAACTACACCGTCATAGAACTAAAACTTTTATATTACTTCATACCGTTTCTTTTGTGTTTTCCAAACATCGTTTGCTCAAAAATTAGATTGTACTAAATGTGCAACTGCCAGCTGTATTTAGAGCAAAAGAAAGATGAAAAATATGCAAAAGTATAATTCAGCGCTAGAAAAGTTAAAAGAGGCTTTGCACAACGAAAAAAGCGCTCAGGTTGCCTGTTCAACAATGGCTTGGATCTAAAAGGAACCTATATAACCAAGAACAAATAGTTGGTAATTTTGATAGGGCTTTTCCATTATCGGGAAAGCCCTATCAAATAATTCCGAAACTTAAGCTTATGTTGTTTGTTTTCTTATTGAATAAATTACTTTTGTTCAATAAATACATGCAATGGCAAAAATTAAGTTCACTTTTGAGGACAAATCAATTCAACCAGTAGTGGTTGATAATATAGAAAAGGGGTATTCTATTTTAGAAGCGGCCGAAGACAGTGGCGTTCATTTAAATCATAACTGTGGGGGAGTGTGTGCATGCAGTACTTGCCACGTTTATGTAAATAAAGGAGATGATCAAGTAGAAGAGATATCTGATAAGGAAGAGGACTTCATTGATCGCGCTATCAATCCTACCTTAGAATCACGTCTAGCTTGTCAATGTATTATATTAAATGAAGATGCTGAAATGGAGGTAGAAATTCCAAATCAATCAAGCATAATCGGACACGAACACTAAACAAAATACAATGCCATTTAAAGAAATTGATGATTTACCAATCCAATGGGAAGATCACGAAGATATTGCCATCAAGCTATATGAACGTTTTGGAGACGACCACGGGGAAAGTAAGATCTACCGCATCCGATTTACAGATCTTTTGCAATGGATTTTAGAAATACCGACTTTCGAAGGAACTAAAGAGCAGAGTACTGAAGGACATCTAGAAATGATCCAAGCCAAGTGGGTCTATGAATGGAGAGACAACCAGTAAATTTTCGCAACTTATGAATACGCTGTCAATTTTCAGAAATATTAAAACCTTCATCTTTGATGTAGACGGTGTGTTGACCAATAGCGATATCCTGGTCAGTGAAGATGGATCTCTTTTGAGAACGATGAATACTAGAGATGGATACGCCCTGAAGGCGGCTATTGAGCAGGGTTATAATGTAATTATTATTACAGGCGGCGGCTCAGCTGGTGTCGTGAAAAGATTGAAAAATTTAGGCATTCTGCACATATATTCTAAAGTCAAAGACAAACTATCCCAATATCAGGATATTCTTGCCAAACTTGATTTGAATATGGATGAAGTACTTTATATGGGAGATGACTTGGTTGACTATCAGGTGATGAAACAAGTAGGGCTGCCCACATGTCCTATAGATGCGGTTCCAGAAATAGTATCTATCAGTAAATTTATTTGCTCAAAAGAAGGAGGCAAAGGTTGTGTGAGAGAGATAATTGAGAAAGTGTTAAAACTGAACAACCACTGGCCTTCACAGCATTTTTAACCTAATTTATGTGGCTAAACGTTTTAAAACTGATTCGCTGGCCAAATTTGGTGATTGTGTTCATCACACAATGGATCGTTTGGTCTCGTTTGATAAACGCCTCTCTGCATCCTTTCGACCTCAGTTCTAGACTTTCCTTTTTATATTTAGTCTTACTTTCCTTAAGTACGGTTCTGGTAGCTGCAGCAGGTTATATTATCAATGATATTTACGATGTGAATATCGACCTTATCAATAAGCCGACTAAAGTGTTGGTCTCTAAGGTAATGTCGATACATCAATGTTATTTTTTTTACTATCTCTTTTTATGTTTTGGTTTTGCGTTGGCACTTTATTTAGGTTTTGTTTTTCAAGAATTGGAATTTACTTTACTATTTCCTTTGATAGCTGCCTTCTTGCACCTTTACGCAAGGTTTTTTAAAAAAACACCTCTTATTGGCAATATAATTATCTCACTGTTTGTAGCTGCTGTACCTTTTATTCCTTTTTTAGCGGATGCCAACTTAGTCATTGAATACGCTAATCCACGGGTGATTCAGCTTTTACTTCTTTATGGTGGTTTAGCTTTTTTGGCCAATCTTGCTCGGGAGTTAGTAAAGGATATGCAAGACATAAAAGGAGATAGGGCATATGGAGCAAAAACTTTTCCTGTACGCTATGGCTTGCAACGAAGTAAACAACTTCTCTATTTAATATTATTTTTGTTATTTATCATATTGATATCTTGGACTTTCATTAAAGACATCAGCTTTCAGACATATAGCAGTATCCTACTTGGTACGATCCCTTTACTTATTGTATGTACGGCATTAATATTGACCTTGCCTAGCTTGAAAAAAGCATCCGATTTTGGAAAATGGAGTTTAGGAATAAAAGTTTTTATGTTATTTGGTTTAGTTTTTCTTTATTTGCAAACATTATGAAAGCATTTCAGCACGATATCATTCTAGCCTCAAAATCACCACGCAGATCAGAGCTACTGTCCAATTCTGGATTTGAATTTATCATCAAAACAAAGGAAGTAGAAGAAGATTATCCTTCCGACATGGATATCTACGCAGTGCCTGAGTTTTTAGCCAACAAAAAAGCAAACGCAAGCTTATCACTTATTGAGGGTGAACAAATTCTAATCACGGCTGATACGGTGGTAATTTTTGAGGATCAGATTTTTGGCAAACCAACGAACGAACAAGATGCATTTGAAATGCTGAAATCCCTTTCCTCAAATAAGCATACCGTTGTCACAGGCGTAAGCGTCCGTTCCCACAAAAAATCACTCAGTTTTTCCGATGAATCATCCGTTTTCATAGCTAATTTGACGGATCAAGAGATACGTTACTATGTTCAAAAGTACCAGCCTTATGATAAAGCAGGCAGCTATGCCATCCAAGAATGGATTGGCTTATGCAAAATTGAGAAAATAATAGGATCCTATTCTAACATTATGGGGCTACCCATGCAGAGACTTTACCCTATACTCCAATCATTCTAAACACCTAGAATAATTCTTCGTATTTACTTTTAAGCTAGAATGTTCGTTTGACCATTTACTCGTCATCTGGTTCTCCTAGTAGCCTATTTTGGTATGATTTTAGTCATTCATACTATGATAAAAGATAAATTATCACTCATAATCAATTGATTATCAGTCAAAAACAAAGAATATTTTTGCCGTTTACATGCATTTTTTCAACGCATATGTTGAAAAAATTCATTCAACTTAGATAAAATTACACTTATGAATCCGCTAAGGCTTTTAGTTATTACATTTTCTTTTTTATGTATGACGATCCCCCATCTAACCTTTGCTCAGGATAATCTTCGCGTGTCATATGCGAATGCCAATACGGCTCCTGATTTTCTAAATGTTTGTGGCGATACTGACGAGGTTACTGTTACCATCAGAGTCAATGGAACATCCACTTCCGCTAGAGAGAATATAGAAGCTACTGCTCACTTATTTTCAGGAATACAGTTTGCTGGTATTAATACTGCGTCCTCATCGGCTGGGGTAGCGTATATTCCAACACCTGGAGATTTGAATGATCCAGTTTTCTCTATCCCTGATTTAAGTCCTTTTGGTGTAACATCGGTAGATGTTACCTTCTTTATTATAGCGGATTGTAATATACTAGATACCCTAAATCAAAATAATGCCTTGTCTGTTTTCGATGAATGGGAGACTAACTATACCATCGATGACACTCCGACTATGGAGGTCGATGCTACCAACGAATATAGAGATGCATTAGCGGTACCCTTTTTTACTATTGACATCCCTAACAGTGCCACTACTGGTCCTTTTAGAGCAGGGGATTGTTTTGATCGAGAAATTACAATTTCAAATTCAGGTCTTGCTGGATTTGTAGATACTTTAGAATATAGGGTGACTCAAGGGGCTGGAGCAAGTATTCAGACTATTGCCGTCAATGGAATAGATCAAACATTTGTAAAAACAGTTGATCCTATGACCTTAGACACTATAGTAACTATTTTTATTGCAGCAGATGAATTTGCTCAAAATACATCTGGAGGAGGCTTAGGAAATGGAGATGGCTTTATCGATCCCAACGAAACGGTAACAATTACAGAACAGTTGTGTGTTTCAAATTGTGTTGATAGTAGATCGAGTAATCATGAATCATCATGGGGCTGTTATGGCAGAGCATGTAGTACTGTAGATATTACCGATTTTGTCAATATTGGTGATGGAGCAGCAAATCCAGAATTTGCAACATCTATGATTAACCCTACATCAAACGTCGGGTATTGTCAACCTGGGACAGCAGCACTTGCCATTACGAATAATGGTGTAGAACTAAATGCTGGTTTTGGTACCATGATCGATGTCCAAATCGGTCTAGGTTTAGGTACTACTTTTATGTTAGCGGATAATGGATACTCCATTACTTCTTACAATATTGCAGGAGTTGATGTACCAGCTACTACGACCACTATCGACTTGAATAACAATCCAGATTTCACCACTGATCCTGATGGGCCGGGTGGTTTGGTAGATTTTGACGGAGATGGATTTTTTGATGACTTAGAACTAACAGAGACTTTAGAAGTGTCGGTTGCCTACGATGTGGATTGCGGTGTAGCGCAAGGTACAGCAGACAATTGTGTCAATGATTTCTCTTCTTTCCTTACAGCTAGAACAACCTATTCAGATGCATGCTCACAAGGGATAGTAAGGACTGAAAATGGATTTGTCAGGCCTTCAAATGTAAATAGTGATATAGAAGATTTTAGTTCTCCAGATGCATTTGCGCTTGGAGATGTATTTTTCGTTACCCATACAGAATCAAGAAGTGTAAGGCTCTTTGAAAAGAACTGTGGTGGTATGGAAGTTTTCAGAGCAACGGTAATATTACCACCTGGAATATCAGCAGTACCTGCCGAGACCATGCTTTTCAAAAATCAATCAACAGTGTCTATACCTATGCTAAGCAACATGGTTAACGGGGATACTCTAATATTAACCTTTGACGCATCGCTTGACAATTTTATTAATGGTAACTATGAACTAAGACTTGCATTTCAAGCAGATTGTGATGCTGTTATTGGTCAATCAAGTTTTCCAACTACCTTCGAATTTGTATGCCCTCCATGTGGTTGCGACCACTTGTGGTATTGTGCAGATATTGCAGGTCCTTTTATTCATAAAGATATTCCACCTTGTCCACCAGATCCTTTAGCGGTTTGTCCAGTGGGAGTTAGGAGTACTGGTTTTGAAGTAAATAGAACCACTTTTGGTTTTACTGATGATAATTATACTACTAAGATTGATCCTTCATTAGCGAATAGAAAAGTCGCAGTTACTTGCGACTCAGTAGAAATGGTAGTATCAGGAGTCGTTGGAGAAACGCCAATTTCTGGTTCTATTGGTTTTAATGTCGATTATACCAATGCGGATGGAACCATGGATGCAGGTGAGATATTTAACTTTAGTGATGGTATGGTTAGAATTAATCAGGGTGGAACGGACTTTTTCTGTCCTGTTACACCAGCTGATTTAACTATGATGCCAAGTGGAGCAAATAAGAATTTAAGATTTGAACTTCCAAATTGTTTATCAGACCTTGGGCTTACATTAAACCCTGGAGATAGCATCCAGTTCGTCGGTAACTTTGGAATTAATCCTGATGGCCCCTATGAAGTACAGTTTAAAAAAGTTCCAAACTTCAGAGCGTATGCTTTTGCAGTTGTCGGCGGTGCAGATGAATTTTGCGAAACATTTGGTGATATATTTACTGTAGCAAAGACCAATACACTTTTTGCATTTCCTAACAGTAATAACTTCCCCGAAGGATGTGAGGAAACATTTTTAAATTATCAGGTGATTTCTGTGTTCAATGATTTTCCTGCTTTTTATGGGAATGAATTTTACCCTTCTATCAAGGTAGATTCCATCAAGTTTACATTCGACCCTGAAATACTCAATTCTTTTGATGTAGTAGAGCCAACAGTTTCTATACCAGGTCATCCAACTTTTGGAAATGATTTTTTCCCAGTTGCAGGGTTTGAGACTACTCCAAGTGGAGACTATACAGCTTATTTTGATACCTTGAATATTGTTCCTTCACTAAATGAAGTCCGTTCATTTTCATTCAACTTTAGAGTACGACTTATACCAAACTGCGAATCCTTATTAGGATCTAGCAACGGAGATAATACCTTTAATTTTGATCCAGAAATTTTCTATCAAAACAGATATTACGCAGAAACTGTTTCAGATCCATCTTGTGTAGAGTTTGTAAATGAAGCAGTAGATAATGATATCACTTATACCAATCCACCAACATTTTCATTGAACCCAGGTGCAGACCCTATTTTTACATTAGTTGGAGATACAGCAACTTGGGAAGTACGGTTATGTAATAATTCCTTAACCTCAGATGCTGGTATTACTTGGATAGCGCTTGACAATGTGACGGGCGATATTAACATTGAATCTATAACAGATATTAGTGATCCAGCAAATCCACAAGCATTAACTTTCCAAAGTTATGGTATGGGTCCAGGCAACAATATCTTTGCATTTTCTGATGGTGTCGATAGAGCCTTAGGTTCTACAAACCCAGAAGATTTATGTAACTATTATGTTATTAAGTCAACAGTGACTAGCTGTGGAGATCTTGATGCAATATTTAGAACGGGATGGGCATGTCAGCCATACGCCGATCCAATGTGGACACCAGATGATTATGCACCATGTAGCGAATTAACTTTACCCTTATCTATATCTACTAGAGATCCTTTTTTGGATGCAGATGTAGAAGTTCAGCCGTCGCAAAATTTAGATATTTGTGATGTGAATTCTGTAACCATCAGATTGAAAAATACAGATCTAGGTGCAGCATTTGATTTGACATCAAAGTTTATTTTACCTACTGGAGCAACACTGGTTCCTGGATCAGTAGAATTTGCTTATCCAGCCACCGACCCACTTGCACCAGTAGCCGTTGACCCAGTATTGCAACCATCTACTGCAATGGGATCAGTATATGAATACGCAACTTTTGCCGATTTATCACCGACGCTAAATATGACTGGACTTCCGGGAGATGATTTAAATCCTATGACGGAAGACAGTGAATTGTTAATTAAGTTCGATTTTAGAACAGATTGTGATTTTATTTCAGGTTCTTCTTTATTCTTTAACTTTCAGGCACTAAGAGGTTGTAGGGGGCCATCAAATTTAGAAGCAGGAGAAACTCAACCTATTAACATCAATGGTACTTTGTCAGGAACTGTTAAGCTATTTGATATTGATGTTACAGGAGGAACAGCGCTTGTTCCAGATGCTATATCTGAAATTGAAATATCAGTTACTAATCTTACTAACGAACCTTCCTCAAATACAGGAGATCGTATATCCATAACGCTTCCCGAAGGAGTCACTTATGTACCTGGGACAAGTTCCGCAGTTCAACCTGGTACATGGATGCCTGGCGAGCCTACTATTGATAATATAGGAGGACAACAAATACTAAGATGGCCACTTGCTGGTGGTCTTTTAGTAAATGATATTGCTACACTACGCTTTAGTGTAAACACACCTGCTCAAGATTGTAGTGTTATGACTTTGGACGGTGTGCTGGTTACGCTAAGTGGGCAAGATTTTGTTTGTAGCGATGACTTATCAGTTTGCGCTGGTAATTCTGTTTCCTCTACGGATGAAGCCGCTTTTTACCAGTTTCCAGTGCGTCAAGGTGTACTTACATTCGAGGTGAACAGTGCGACAAGTGTTTGTGTCGGTTCTACTACGGAGACGCTCACTATCGAAGGAAATATCGTCAATGGTAATATGGACTTTCCAGCTGGATCATTTGATATTGAATACTTCAATGATGTTGACGGCAATGGAAGTATCGATGGTACGGATTTGTTGCTAGGAACATTTAGTGAAACAGGGCCTATCGCAGCGGGCAACAGTATACCGTTCTTGCATAGTTTCGATGCAGACTTAGCAGATATATGTAATATTATTTTGCGTGCGGATGTCAGTGCGATTACCATGAGTAATTGTGGAGAATCAATTATGCCTATCGGTGTACCGAGATTATTAAATGCAGGTCCAGATCAAGTGATTTGCGATAATGCAGCTAGCTCCTCATTTACACTTGGAGACAATAATTGTAGCCCAACAAATTATACATATAACTGGACGGCTATTGCGCCTGCAAGTACAGCCAATCTTAGTGCGACTGATGTTTCGATTCCTACATTCTCCATAAATATGGCGGATGTCATGGATCCTAGTTATGCTTATATTTTAGAAACGACTAGGCCAGGATGTAATCCTACAGTGGATACAGTTGTGATCAATGTACAAGTAGCACCTACTGTTATAGCAATGGCAGATACGCCTACTGCTTGTCCAGAATCAGATGTACAGTTAACCGCTACAGGAGCGGACACTTACGAATGGTTTGTTTCAGGAATACTTATTGGAACGGGCGCAACGATTACAGTGACACCAGCTACGGATATCACATACACGGTAAATGCTATTGATGTTAATGGATGTCAAGGTACGGCCTCCGTGACTGTGACCTTAGACCCGAGTGCATGCCCTTGCGATTTAGCACAGGTAACTTCGGCTATCAACAACGCATCTTCATGTGGAGAAACTATAGGTTCAGCAACGATTAACATCGACCTTAATCCAGCAGACTACGCCTTTAACTGGACTCCAGATTTGGGTACTCCGCAAGCAGACGGTGAAACGAGAATAGATTTACCTTTTGGTGGGTATAATATAGATATTGTCAGTAATGCGGATGCAAACTGTACGACAACTACTTTTGCACTGATTGAGAATTCAGACGGGCCACAGGCTAATGCGTTTACAACAAATGCGACCTGTAATGCACCCGATGGAACAGCTACCTTGACGCCACTCAACTTCACTTATGAATGGAGCAATGATGGCTTTGTCGGTTCTTCTAGAACTGATCTTACTTCCGGAGTATACTTTGTAACGATTACTGATTCAGCTGATCCAACGTGTCAAAATGCGATTGCTGTAGTTATTGGGGAGGATAACCCACTTGAGGCAACGGCTACAATCATCGATCAACCAGATTGTGGAGTACCTAACGGTTCTGCTTCTATTGCAGTTACGGGTGGCTCTGGAACATATACTTACACGTGGCCCGATGGTCTCATGGGAGATACAAGAAATGACTTAGCTGGAGGTATCTATTTGGTAACTATTGTAGATCAAGATGTTACTGGATGTGAACTACCATTTATATTTATCATCACAGATGATGTGCCGCAGGGTGATGTAACCATCAATGAAGTCAACGATATTAGTTGCTTTGGCTTAGTAGATGGAGGTGTAGAATATGATGTCGTTTATGACCCGTTATTTACTCTACCAGCGGATACTATGATTTCAAATGGAACCAGTATGTTTACCAATGGAGCACTTCCTGCTGGATCTTACTGTATACAAATAAATGATGGCAATGGCTGTGTAGCTGGAGGAGACTGTTTCACTATTGAAGAACCAGAACCTTTAATGCTACAAATAGCAACAGAACCTGATTGTAATGGAAATGGTATACTAGCTGTTTCTGCTACAGGAGGTACAGCACCATATAGTTTTGATTGGGCAGATTTACCAGGAGTAGATAACAGTAGCTTTAGACAAAATCTAGGCGCTGGATTATTTAATATACAAATTAATGATGCCAATGGCTGTAGCAATGCGTTAGCTGGAATCGAGGTTTTAGCTTGCCCATGTGAGTCCGTTGAAGTTACTTCTGTGCTTATTGAGGAAGCTACTTGCGGAGAATCAGACGGATCTGCGCGAGTAGGTTTAGTTGGCGATCCAGCTTTATACAGCTATACTTGGATTCCTGATTTAGGGAATACTGGTACATTTGATAATGAAAGAGATAGTTTACCTGCAGGACAGTACACGGTAGTTATTGCAGGTTCTGGCAACGGTGCATGCGTAGACAGTGTAAGTATTTTAGTTACCAACTTAGGTGGACTTGAAGGTTCGTTTACCAGTACACCAGCATCTTGCGACGCCGCAGATGGTACTGTTACACTTAGTCCAGCAACACTTTCGTATATCTGGCCAGACTTAGGCGCTGGAACTGTTATTTCAGAATTTAGAGACGATCTACCAGGCGGAACGTATGTAGTGACTATTACGGATGGACCAGACTCTTGTGAAGGTTTAATAGAAGTGACCGTGGATATAGATAACCCACTGCTAGCAGATGTAACTGTTACTACGCAGCCAGACTGTGGGGAAAGAAACGGAGTAGTAACCATAAATCCTACTGGCTTAGCTGGACCATTTGAGTTCTTGTGGCCTGATGGTGATACCAATGCTACAAGGTCAGATCTTTCATCTGGTCTTTATGTAGTGACTATCACTGAAGTTGGAGGCAGCGGATGTGAATTGCCATTCCTATTTGCTTTGACTGATAATGTGCCACCTGCAACGGTGACTATCAACAATATAGATACGATCAGTTGCAACGGACAGTCTGATGGAGGTATTGACTTCGCCATTAACTTTGATCCAGGATTTACACCACCAGCGGATACCATTATTTCAGATGGATTCTTTGTATACGAAAATGGAACGCTTCCTACAGGCAACTACTGCATCACCATCATGGATGGTAACGGATGTGTAGCTGGAGCGGAGTGCTTTGAAATAACAGAACCAGATGCCATAGAACTTTTCATCATTGTGACAGAAGATTGTAACGCAGGAGGTTCGGCAAATGTGCGTGTGACTGGTGGTACTTCACCATATACTTATGATTGGTCAGACCTTACAGGTACTGATGATGATCAGAATAGAACTGGTCTGATGGCAGATACACTTACCTTGACGGTGACAGATATTAACGGGTGTAGCGTGCGTGAGGACGAAGTGATAATTCCAGAATGTAGCAGGCTAGATTGCGAGTTTTTCAACGGAATAGATAGTTTGGAGTTTGCTGCCACGGACTGTGATGGAATGCAAGAGTTATGTTTTGAAGAGCTAAGATTGGCCGACCTAAATATGTTTGACATCTTTGTAGATGATATAGCCTACACAGGAGATAAAGACGATTGTAATATTCGTACCAGCCCAAATTATCAGATAGATATTACTGGTGATCCAGGACCTTTCGAATTGGTTAGTTGGGTATATAACGACTCTACATACACAGGAAACTTTTCTGATATTGATGGATTATTGGATATCATGAATGCTGAAGATACTAATTCCTTCTGGGAAACTTCACTTGTTTCTGCTATCAATATTGTAGGTGGAAACCCTGATAATAGTTATGGTGATATTATGATCCGTTCTTTATCTACAGGAGTAGAAAATACAGTAACTGTCGATTTGACTTTACGTCCATTAGGCTCATATATATTAGTGGATACTGGTTTTCATGAAGTCGTATTTGTTGATCCTATCCAGATGTGTAGCGATACACTTACTGTATATGTCAACCCAGACATGCTATTATGCGATGTAGTGCTTGATACCATTATGCCATTGGATACAGTTGTGTTCTGTATAGATACAATGGACTTAGATAATGTTACTGGCCCTATAGTTAGTGTTATAGATATTTGTGAAGACGCTAATGGAAACAATGTATCCTTCGAGATTGATTCAAATTATTGTGTTACATATGCAGGTATTACGCTCGGTATTGATACGGCCTGTTATGTACTCTGTGATGCCATGGACAACTGTGATACGAGTAGCTTTATCATTACGGTAATTTCAGATCCTGAGATTGTGCGAGACACGATATTCCCTGGAGACATGGAGACATTCTGCTTAGACATCAGTATTTTTGAAGGCCAAAATTATACTATAACTAATTTCTGCCCAGAGGATGCGGATGGACAAGTGGAGTTCATTATTGACCCAGTTACAAACTGTATAGAATACTTTGCTGACGAGATAGGCATTGATTCTGCATGTATCGAAATTTGTGATGATCTAGGCTGGTGCGATACGACGTATTTCTACATTGTAGTAGATATGTCTGATGGTCCACCCATTGCTATCGATGATGTAGATACGACTATTATTAATACGCCAACGGTCATAGACTTTAAGGGCAACGATCTACTCAACGGATCACTAGATACTGTATTCTTGGTGTCAGATCCAATCTACGGAGAAGCTTCTATCAATTTAGATTGCTCACTCACTTACGATCCGGATGATGACTTCTGTGATGTTACAGATAACTTTGATTATGTGATTTGCAACGAACTAGGCTGTGATACCGCGACTATCAGTATTTATATTGATTGTGAAGGCGAGATTGTGATCTTTACTGCAGTATCTCCGAATGGGGATGGAGCCAATGACTTTTTCCATATTGGAGGTATCGGCGCATATCCAAATAACAGATTATGCATCTTCAACAGATGGGGTAATCAAGTCCTACTGAAGGACGGTTACAATAACGAATTTGATGGCCGTTGGGAAAATAGGGATCTTCCAGATGGTACTTATTTCTATATATTAGAATTGAATGATCCAGATAAACGATCCTTTAAAGGATTCTTTGAGATGTATCGTTAAGCATTCTATTTAGAATTTTAATCAGTCAAAAGGCAAGACAGAGTTTATCTTTGTTTTGCCTTTTTTTATGGGTCTACCACTAGAGAAAATCCTTGCCGAGAAGAGTCGACAAGGATTTTCTCTAGTGGTCGCTATGCTATGGGACTCGCGTGCCCGCTCGGTCCCTAGACGGTGGCTATATTTCTTCCTTCGTCAGAAAATACAGCCACCGTCTAGGGACTAGCCTCCTTCGTCGGCTACCCCGTCGCAGCGCTAGCCCGTTCCATATTCAAGATCGAAGTATCTAAAAGAAAGGGTTCATTATAGGATTGAAATTTAAATGTATATTTTTCAACTCGAGCTTTATACATATCCAAAGTTTGATACCAATCACGATTCAAAATTGTCGGCGTTCTAAAAAGTAAGTGGTATAAGACTAAATACATTTTTAGATAACTGTAGAAAGTTTGAGGGCCGCTGTCAAAAGATTACAGTCGTTCAAAAGTATAATTTGTATAAGTCAAAGTCAGCTTATTCGCGACTCGCCTTGGCGACAAAGCTCGACAAGCGGAGCGCGTAGAGACAAGGTATAGAAATGTAGATGCTGGTAGCGGGCGGTTTGTGTTGGGCTGTTCCAGTATCGGAATGGATAGACCGACGCCTCCCTTTTTTGGGAAGGCGGTGGCCCCAAACAAAATTTCGGGATAGATAGAAATAGATATTATAAATGCTCTTTTAAATTATTTCTTTTATCTGATCCAAACTCATGGTCTCTAGACCATCATTGGTAAGCAAGTCCAAGATTTTTTCGTTCTTAGCATCGGAGACATTAGCTCTCAAATAAAGCAATTTGGTGGTGAGTAAACTGGAGTTTTCAATGGTGTCAAAAACATCGTTATGTGAATGAAAGGCTACGGCATTATTTCCTGGTGCCTGACTAGGAGTCTGACCTATTTTTTTAATGTTCTTCACAAAAGTATTTAACTTAAAATCGGCATATTGGATCTTAGCATCAATTATATTTAAGTTTATCTCCTTTAAGGAATTTAGCTGATTTGGCTCTGAAGTAAAAGCATTCATAAACTTATATTTTCTTAGTAAAAAATACCTATGTTCATAACTATCGACTCTCTTTTTGATATATTTGAGACGAATATAGAATCCTTCAGGTCACTACATAAGCATTATTTATATATATAACATAATAATTACTAATAATGTTATATATTATTAAATATATATTAATAATTAAGTAAGAAGTATATGAATCACGCAGTTTTATTGATGCATTGTCCAGACAACCAAGGAGTTGTACTAAAGGTTTCGAAATTCATCGCTGAAAATCAAGGAAATATTATTGAGTTAGATCAGTATACGGATAGTGAAAATAATCATTTTTTTATGCGCGTAAAATGGAGTTTGGACGATTTTGCGATAAGTAGGTCAGAAATTTTAGGACAATTTGGAGCTCAAGTCGCTTCATCCACTGAGATGAAATGGAAGATTTATTTTAGCGATAAAATCAAGCGAGTTGCCTTATTTGTAACTAAGTTGTCTCATTGTCTTTACGACATTCTGCAGCGATATCAATCCAACGAATGGCCTATAGAGATTCCGTTTATCATCAGCAACCATGAGAAGCTTAGGTACATTGCCGAACAGTTCGATATACCTTATCATGTGTTTCCAATCACCAAAGAAAATAAGCTAGGACAAGAGGCAAAGGAATTGGCACTATTAAAAGAACACGATGTTGATTTTTGCGTGTTAGCCAGGTATATGCAAGTGCTGACTGACGACTTTATTGCCCATTATCCTAGTAGGATTATCAATATTCACCACTCGTCTTTACCAGCATTTCCAGGAGCGAAACCGTATCATTCTGCATTCAAACGTGGAGTGAAAATAATAGGTGCTACGAGTCATTATGTTACCGCTGATCTTGATGAGGGTCCAATAATTTCGCAAGATGTAACAAAGATTACACACACAGACTCTATTTCTGATCTTATTAGGAAAGGTAGAGATTTAGAGAAAACGGTACTATCTCAAGCGATTTGGTTAAAATTGGAGCATAAAATTCTAACTTATAAAAATAAAACGGTGGTGTTTAGATAGAGCTTATTACAGCAAATAGATAAAAAAGAATACTTTGTCACGACTTTTGCAATAGATACATGGAGAAAAATATTATTTGTCCAAATCTAATGTGAATGTTCATCATTCCTTGTAAAAAGTACAGACTTTCTGTATGGTTAATTTTCGGGTTTTTGATGTCTGCTGTGTATCCCGCACTGCAAGCACAGAAAAGTTCTGTATCTGTGCTCGAAGAAGATTTGGTGCTAGCAAAACACGATACTACTCGTATGCATCTTCTTTTTAGAATTGCCTACAAGCTTAAAAATAACGATCCAGTTACTTCTCTTCAAAAGATAGATCAGGGATTAGAGTATGCTCAGAATGAGCAAGATCCAAAATATAAGGCTGCTTTTTATTACTTGCGTGGAAGAGTGAATACAACCACTGGAAATTTGCAGGTGGCAAAAGCCGAATTAAATAGATCACTAGTTTACTATGGTGAGGTGGAGAATAAGAAACGCATTGCTGATGTAAATAATAGTCTAGGTGCATTGTATAAAATACAAGGTGATTTTGAGGCTGCTAGAAACAGCTACGAAGATGCATTAGCGTATGCTAAGCAAGAGCAAGATTCTATCTTGATGGCGACTAACTTCAATGATCTCGGAAACATATTTTTTGAAACGGGAAATTATACTAGAGCTTCAGACTTTTATTTGAAGGCTGTGAATATGCGCATTGCATTAGGTGTACGTGGCAAGCCAAGTTTAGTACTTAGCTACAATAACCTGGGCGTACTAAATAAGAAGTTTAATAAATTGAATGTCTCTTTAGATTATTATAAAAAAGGACTTGACTTAGCAAAAGAGCTAAACGATGAAATGCGTATTTGTACTTTTTATAACAATATCGCTAGTATATATAATGACAAAGAAAAGCATGATGTTGCATTATCTTACCTCGAAGATGGACTTGCTATCTCAACGAAAATGGGTGCAAAGACAAAGCAAGCTCAATTTTTGTACAGCCTAGGAGCGACTTATTTTCAAAAAGCAGACTACCAATCAGCAGAAGTAGCGCTCAAAAAAGCATTGGTGATGTATCAAGATTTGCAGATTAAGACTGGAGTAGCGAAGACATGTATGAAGCTGGGAGAGAACTATGTAGGAAAAGGGGAGGCAGCTAAAGGACTAGAGTTTTTATTATTGGGAAAGGATATTAGCACAGCCATGAACTATCACGCTGGTATGGAGAATGTTTATGCGCAATTATCGGATGCGTATGCGGCTATTGGAGATCATGTAGCAGCTTATGAAAACAGAAAAAAATATCAGCATGTTAAAGATAGTTTGGACGCAAATGCTCAAGACCAAATAGTACTCGATGTCCAACAGAAATATGAGGCTTTATATGAATCAAAAGAGCAAAAACGAGCAATAGTTACGCTCAACGCAGAGAATGAATTGATCGCGAGTAAGCAATTGACTTTAGTAGCCATGTTAATTTTAGCTTTGTTAACAGCATCTTTTTTTATTTTATACTTCATGAGAGTGAGCAAAATGAATACTGCGCTAAGTAAGCAGAAGTATGAAATAGAGTCCAAGAATGATACCTTGAGAGTTAATAATATTGAACTAAAGAAAGCTAAGGAATTGGCAGAAAGCGCTGCTCAAGCTAAAGAAGAATTTCTTTCTACTATGAGTCATGAGATCCGTACACCTATGAATGCGGTTATCGGGATGACTAATATCTTACTAGATGAGGAACCTCGTGTAGACCAAGTAGAAAATCTGAAAACACTACAGTTCTCTGCAAATAATCTATTAACTCTAATCAACGATATTTTAGACTTTTCTAAGATCGAGGCTGGAAAAATACAGATCGAGAATATAGAGGTGAATTTAGGTTGGATGCTGAAACAACTCAACGAAACATTCAAAGTGAGCGGCGCTAAAAAAGATGTAGAAATTCTTTTAGAGTTTGAAGATAATGATCTCTATCAGCATATCATTTGTGATCCAACTCGATTGACTCAAATTCTCTCAAATTTGGTCTCGAATGCTGTGAAATTTACAGAAAAGGGGCATGTCAAAATGAAATGTACTGTAAGTAAAATTTTGAGTGATACGGTGGAAGTATTGTTCGCAGTGGAGGATACAGGTATTGGAATTGAGAAAAGTAGACAGGAAGAAATATTTGAGAGTTTTACACAAGCCAGTAGCTCTACTACTAGATTATACGGTGGCACGGGACTTGGCTTAGCGATAACAAAACGCTTGGTAGAATTACAGAATGGAAAAATCCAAATAGAAAGTGTAGTCGGTAAAGGAAGTACTTTTTACTTTACATTATTATTTGGTTTAGGTTCAGCACTTCAAGATTTGAGGCCTTCAGGAAATACCGATACATTGCCTATTGCTAGAAAAGGGTTAAGTGGCAAACGTATTTTGTTGGCAGAAGATAATAAGATAAATCAGCTGGTGGCGACAAAGATTTTGAAGAAGTGGGAGGTTGAAGTTACCATTGCTAATGATGGATTGGAGGCGCTAGAGTACGTGCAGGAAGATAGCTACGATCTAGTATTGATGGATATCAATATGCCCAATATGGATGGTTATGAAGCCACCCGAGAAATTAGAAAACTAGCAGATCCAGAGAAGAATTCTATACCAGTAATTGCTTTAACTGCATCTGCATTTTCGTGTGTAGAAGAGGCTGTTATTCAGGCTGGTATGAATGATCATGTCGGTAAGCCATTTAAGCCTGAAGAGCTTTTTCAGCGCATCTTTAGAGCCTTAGAAGTAGAAGAAAACAAAGCGCAATTTCGATCTGCAACATAAAAATGGCATTAATTTTGACTACTATAATATCTATTATTTAACGACCCTCCATTTGTATTCTAAATACGCTTAAATGGATAAATTTTTCGGTCAAAGAAACCATCATTCAGAAAATAATTATATCAGAGTCAATTCTTACGAAATTGCTAGGAATGAGGCTGCAATAGACACAGGATGCAGTAATTTTTTTAAACGATACATTGATTCAGTTTTAGAAAAAGGTGGCCTATCCAACAGGTTCACGGACAAAAAATCAAGCTCTCTTCTAAAACTTTTACAAGCTGTAATTTCCGAAAGTGATATGTTGAACCAGGCGAGTATTGATAGCCAGATATATACTGATGAAGAATTGCTTGTCGACAGGGTACAAATAAAATTTGCAATTACCCAAATATTAGAAAATGCGGTTCAATATAGTGAAGGAGAACGGTCTGTGACTGTAAATTTGGACAATACGCCAAAAGCACTCTTGTTGATCATTAAGGACACTGGAATAGGTATAGATCAATTTGAAAAAGATAAAATCTTTAAGCCTTTCTTCAGAGGACTTGATTCCTTTAAATTTTCTAAGGGTATTGGTTTAGGATTAACGCTTGCCAGGGAGATTTTAACTTATCATGATGCGGAAATTAGCATAGAGTCACAGGGAAGAGGATTTGGTACAGCTGCATATATTTCATTTCCTATAGAAGATAAAAGGATCGTATATCGAGATATAGCTACGCGACCACAAGTTCTACCAAGTGCTGCTACCTGCACATAATCTGTATTAAATATACCGTTGCCAAGGTTTAAATTTCGCATGGAGAATCTTAAAGTGCTGCTTTTCACTGAAGTCTTGCTTAAAAAATACAAGTCCAAAATAATATAAATCAATAGTTAGCGTCACGCTGGGATGTACTTTTATTTTTTGCCAAGCGCTAGTCATTTCTTTTGACCAATAGATGTCATCAAAAATCAATACCGTATTTTTATGCACATGCGGTAGGCACCATTCGAAGTATCTAAGCGTAGGTTCTTCCGCATGATTTCCATCGATATAGCATAAGTCAAGACTTGGAATCTCACTTAATATCTTAGGTAAAGTTTGATCAAAATTGCCTCGATACACTTTAATGTTTTGCCGCTCGAAAGTCTTGAAGATAGCTTGCGCTGCATTCAATACAGCAGGACTACCTTCTAAAGTGTGAACGGTAGATTTACTAGAGAAACCACTCAAGTATAAAGTGGTAATGCCTAATGAAGTTCCTAGCTCGATAATGTTTTCTGCTTTCATTTGCTGGGCAAGCTTAAAGAGGAATCTACTTTGATAGGCTGGAGATACTGCAGTCTTCGTAATATCCTTAACTAGTCGTACATTCTTATTGGTTTTTTTAGAACCAGCGCCTAGATCGACAATATCCAGCGGTGTTGAATTTTTAAGCAATTCATTTCTTACTTTTTCAATACTTTCAAACGCATAAAAATGTCTTTTGTCTTGTAAAGTATCATTCAAAAGGTCGAAGACAAACGGGGAGTGAACACGGTAGAATGTATCTGCCGAGGAATAAAATTTAATTGAAGATAAAATTGCATGTATGTTGAGCAAGTCTTGATATTATTTACGCAAATATACTATTGCTGAATCATATGTAGCCTTCAACTTCATATGAATTAATTTAAAACCGTATATTAAATAAACTGGTTATATCAGAAAAAGCCTACAAAGCGGTATCTTCAATTTTTTTAAGTATTTGTATCTACTTAGGTACGCTGTCTATTATGCAAAACGTTTTGGTGGTATGGTAAGAATCTTTTTAATTTTTATAGGCATGTGTTGCATAGGAAGTCTCTCAGCACAAACCTATAATTTTTCTGGTGGTATACGGTTAGGTACAGAATATGGATTCACCTTAAAATATCGCATAGCCAATAAACTGACTTTAGAAGGTATTGTGCAATCTCCAATTCGGGAGAAATTGGCAATAACAACCTTACTTTTAGAAAAGCACAATAGCATAGTGACTAAAGGCTTAAATATATATTACGGTGGAGGTTTACAAAAGGGGTGGGTACTCACAGAAGATAAGCCGTATAAAGATCCTTTTGGAGTAGTAGGGATCATAGGTGCAGAATTCAATATTGCTAGACTTAATGTTTCTTATGATATTAAGCCAGCCGTAAATTTGGTTGGGGGTGATTCTCCAGTTAGCCTACAAACAGGAATATCAATCAGGTACATATTTGATAAGAGATCTATAGTGATAGGTGATCCAAAAGCCAAAGCTAAACGCCAAAAGAAACGGCGTAAGCAAAAGGACAAGAGAAAACGTTATAAACAGAGAATGAAAGACAAATATGGGAAGAAAAAGGATTCAAACGCATAGAATACCTTAAAAATAGCCTATTTTTAGAGATGATTGGCAATATTTTCGCTTATTTTAACGAAAGAATCACAAACTTAAATATGATAAAAAGCTACCAAATTTTCACGATTTTATGCTTGCTTTGTGTTTTGCCACTTGTCAGTCAGATTAACTTTACAGAAGAGATAGATAAACTTCAAGACTTACAAGTCTCGTCAGGTGCGCCCATGGCCGTTGCTGATATGGATGGTGATGGACTAGACGATATTATTAGTTTGGATCGTACTAGAGAATTATTCATTAGTTATCAAAATTTGGATGGTTCTTTCAATATCGTGGATTTCCCTACTGTAGGTCAAAATAATTGGGGGATGACTGTGGGAGATATAACCAATAATGGATCATACGAATTATTTACTGGTGGAGCTTACGACAATGTAAACGTCGTCGCTTTAGGAAGAGATGGAACTAACCAAACTAGTTTTATGGATGGCCCTAGTATTTTTGTGCAGGCAGTGTCGTTATTTGATATTAATAATGACGGATTTTTAGATGGGATAGCTTGTCACGATACTGGCCCTAATGCGGTCTATATGAACGATGGGCAAGGCAGCCTTTCTTATGTTTCTGATGGTCTTCCTTTTGAGAAATTTGGTAGTCTAGAGAGCAATTCCGGCAACTATGGTAATGTATGGTCTGATGTAAATGGGGATGGCCTGATGGACTATTATATAGCGAAATGTAGACAGGGGGTTACTGATCAAAAAGATGAAAGAAGAATTAACCAGTTATGGATAAATAACGGCAACGGAACATTTACAGAAAGCGCGCATGAATTTGGATTAGCTGTAGGCCTGCAATCATGGACGGCAGAATTTCAAGATATTGATAATGATGGCGACATGGATTGCTTTATTACAAATCACGATGGACCAAGTCAACTTTTTGAAAATATCAACAATACTTCTTTTGTAGATATAACAGAAAGCAGCGGCGTTTATGCAAACGGATTACCGATTCAAGCCGTTATGAAAGATTTTGACAATGACGGATATGTAGATTTATTTATTTCTGGTAGGGTAGGCGGTTTATTTAGAAATAATGGAGACAAGACATTTACAGAAGTTTTGTCAGAAAATAATAATTTTATTGGAGGCGAAAACTCATTTGCTTGTGGGGATCTCAACCATGACGGATTTATTGATATGATGATAGGGTATGGAAGCGGCTTTAACAATCCATCTAATAGTAATGACAAATTGTGGATTAATAATGGCAATGATAACCACTGGCTTGCTGTTCAGTTAGCGGGAGTGCAAAGTAATAAAGGAGGAGTGGGTTCTCGTATAGAGTTGTATGGGGATTGGGGTATTATGGTCAGAGAAGTGAGAGCAGGAGAAAGCTACGGAATCAGTCATACGCTAACACAACACATTGGAATAGGTCAAAATACAACTATTGACTCTATTATAGTCAAATGGCCGTCAGGCGTCATTGATAAATATGAAGACATTCTGATAGATCAATTTATTAGCATAAAAGAAAATGCGTGCATCGCGCCGCCATCCATAGTAGAAGCAGACGGGCCAACTTCATTCTGCACTGGGGGTGAGGTTACCTTGACTGCCAGCCCTGGATATAATTATCTTTGGAGCAATGGAAGTACTGATCAAAGTATCACCGTATCGACTTCTGATGTATATTCTGTAATTATTTCGGATGGATCAGAATGTTCTACTATTTCTTCTGCTGTGGAAGTACAAGTTAATCCATTGGAGTCATTTGAGATTTTGACTAACGATGAGCTTTTAATCTGTGAGGGAGAATCGGTAACCATAGCCAATGCGCTCAATGAGAATGTAACATGGTTTGACGGCTCTGTTGGTTCATCTATTGTGATCAATGAGACTGCTGACGTTACCGCCTTTACAGAAGGTACTTGTGAAACTATTTCTTCGAATACCCTTTCGGTGGAGGTTATCCCAACTCCCGCAGCGCCTACTAACTTTGACTACGAATTTAACTTTGATGAAGTAACATTGAGCTTAGATGGTCAAGGTATTCAGTGGTTTGATGATGCTCAAGGACAGACTTTGTTGGGTATAGGAAATGAATTGGTTATAGAGAATGTAGATAATGCATTTTTGGTATATGCGGCGAGCGGCTCAGAAGATAACACCTTGAGTAGTGTAGGAGAAATAGAGCATGAAGGGTCAAGTGATTACAATTCAGATTCATTTAATGGAGCTATGATATTTGATGTGGAAGAAGAGATAATCCTAAGAAATGTAAAAGTAGATACGGATTTGGCTGGAATGAGGACTATAGTGCTTAGGTCTGAACAAGGAACAATACTCGAAGAGAAAGTGCTTATGGTAAATGAGGGGCAGTCGAAATTAAACCTAAATTTCACTATTCAGCCAGGAGTGGGATATTCAATTACCACAGATGCAGGGCAAAATTTCAACAATTTTGGGTTTGAGTCTCCAAGATTTAAAAGAACCTCGGAGGATTTTGGAGCCATCTTGAATTTTCCATATTCTGTTGATGGCTTAATGGATATAACGGGATCCAATTTTGGATCTTCATTTTACTATTACTTTTATGATTGGGAAGTTTTCACTACTGGTACTATCTGTTTAAGTGAATTGCTACCGTATAGTGTGGAGCCAAATAGTGTAAGTAGTCTAAAAGAGAATAATGATTTTGCATTGTTTCCCAATCCAAGTGATAATGTTTTTAACCTAAATTATATGGGTAGTGAGCAATTTGATATTCGTATTATGTCTATGGACGGAGGCGAGCAATTCAAAGCGGAATCTATAAGAGATAGCTACCAAGTCAATTTGTCAAACTATGCATCTGGAATGTATATTATGGAAGTAAATGTCGGTGCAGATCGTTATTTCACGAAGTTGATTAAGTTATAAGCGACCTATGCTAATAGAGCATTAAAAATGTCTCTTTTAAGTTTTGTTAAAGCGTTCAGCTTGAGAATGGGATTTTTTTCTTTAAGTCGAAAAAATTTACTTTGCATTCTTTCTTCGGTTTATCTCCTTTGTAAATAACTTAAGTTCTCTACTCATATCACCCGTAACACTCGCATTCTCTTGCGCACGTCTTATGAGGTAGGGGATGACCTCCTTGACAGGGCCATATGGTAAGTACTTGGCTGCATTATATCCAGCAGCGGCAAGGTTGAAAGTTATGTTGTCACTCATTCCAAAGAGCTGGCAAAAGTTAACATGTGGGTGATTTTTAGGAATTTTATTATCGGATATCAAATTTGCGAATAGATAATTGCTTTCTTCATTGTGAGAAGCATTGCAGCAAGCAATAGTCTCGTATTGTGCTATACAATAGGTAAGCCCTGCATTATATGAATCATCAGAGTCTTGCTTAGTGTTGTGAATAGGAGAGGGATAGCTTTTATCTAGTGCACGAGCTCTTTCTTTTATCATATAAGCACCTCGCACCAGCTTTGCACCTAAGATATATCCATCCACCAGCGCTTTTTGATGAGAGTCCTTTAAGAACTGTAATCTATCTTTCCTGTACATTTGAAAAGTGTTGTAAATTACCGCGCTCTCCTCATTATATTTGATCATCATTTTCTCCACCATCAGGTCTATGCAATCTTGAACCCAAGTTTCTTCCGCATCCACAAAAATAGTAACACCTTGTTGGTGGGCAAGTGAACAGATAGCATCAAGGCGCGCCAGTGCTTCTTCAAATTCAAGGCGCTGTTTTTCTGAAGTGGGTTTATTCGGTCCGTAGTTTTCTACCAAGTCATTGGTAGTTAAGCCAGTTACTTTAATAGTAACTACAGGAACCGATTGATTGGCAGCTGCAAACGCAACGGCTTTTAGATTTTCGTTTTTTGTCTGCTCAAAATCTTCTGGCGACTCTTTGCCTTCTATACCATAGTCCAGCATGGTCTGGCATTTATTTTCTTGCAACTCGTCTATCGTATTTTGAGCTTCTTTTAAGGTAGTCCCTCCGATAAATTGAGAAAAGATAGTTTTCTTTACGATCGCCTTCGCAAATGGTAGATTGTATTTGATGCCTATCAACCCTAGTGGGGACATCATGTTCACCAGCCATTCTTTACCCATGAAAGAAAAAAGCATTCGACTTTTCTTTAACTGCTGATCTTTTTTATGGGAAAAAGCGATCTCGGTATTGTCAAAATTGACTTCTGAGGATTTTATAGTTGATGACATATTTGCTTATTTAACTTCAATATTGTTCCAGATATTCCAAGCAGCCTCTGCTTGTAAAATCAGCATGTTTTTACCATTGAGAATCGCAGCTCCATTTGTTTCTCCGCGGCGCAAAAATAGTGATTTTTGAGGGTTATATACTAAATCATATAAAAAATGGCTTTCAGTTATAGCCTCATAGGGTAACATGGGGCAGTCATTAATGTTGGGGTAGGTTCCGAGCGGGGTGCTATTTATAATTAAGTGGTTGTCTGAAATGATGGATTGGTCTAAAACATCATAAGTCAATCCTTTGTACGCTGACCTACTCACCATTTGATACGGAATATCAAGGTTGTTTAGCACATACGTGATAGCTTTTGATGCACCTCCTGTGCCTAAAACCAGTGCTTTTAAATCTTTGATTTTGTCCATGCCCACAAATTCAAGAAGAGAATCTCTAAACCCGATGACATCTGTATTATAACCTTTTATCTCCTGCCCATTATTGGAAACAGTAAGGGTATTCACTGCGCCAATAGCAGCAGCAGTAGGATCTAGGGTATGTATGTATTTAAGGATTTCTTGTTTGTACGGGATAGTGACGTTCAGGCCTATTAAACCAGGCTCTTCTAGCAATTCAGGAATAGAGTCAATAGATGGTATAGGAAATAAGTCATAGCGCCAACCTGCTATTTTTTCCTTTTTAAATTTATCAGTAAAGTATTCCTTTGAAAAGGAATAATCTAGTCTTTCGCCTATGAGCCCAAGTCGATTCATGCTTGTCTAGCCATTTTTACTATCCGCTTTACTCATCAATAGTACAATAGCTATGCCTAGGATAAAGAATAGGATTGCAAACGGAAGATAATGTGGTAGTCCAGTAATTGTATGATAGGCAGCTGGAGAAATATTATCCTCCATGAGTATTTTATCCGGCAAGCCAGTTTCCAAATCAAGTATAACATTTCCTTTATCATCTAAGAGCCATGCAGTGGCTTCTTTCCATGGCCATATCTTATTGAGAGAACCGAGCATAAAACCAGTAAGCGCAGCTAAAGTGATGTTTTTATAGTTGGTGAAAGTCCATGATAAGATTCTAGAGAAACTCATCAGGCCTGCTAGGCAACCAAATCCAAAGACAAACATAGTTATGATCTTGTCCATTGCAAATGTGGATAAAACCCCTTTCAAAGTGTCCTGAACAATGTAGGTATACATTCCCATAATGAGTAAGATAAAACTACCAGAAATACCAGGAAGTATCAAAGCACAAATAGCAATCATACCCGAAAAAAATACGTAAACATAAGATTCAGATCCAGCGGCTGGTATGAGCATCGTCAAGCAAAATGCGATCGCTGTGCATATAATCAGCGCAAGAATCTCTTTCCAAGTCCATTTCTCTATTTGTCTGCCTATGTAAAATACGGAGCCTAATATTAAACCAAAAAAGAATGCCCATACGATAGGTGGAAAATTTTCTAATAGAAAAGCTATACCAAAAACCCCGATGACAATGCCGACTGCCATGCCTCCGATTAGAAATAATAGAAAGTTGCCATCTACGGCTTTCCATAAACCTGCTATGCCATCTTTCTTGGCAACGCCTATCAAGTCGAATCCAATAGACTTAATACAATTAATCAAACGCTCGTAGATACCCGTAATAAAAGCGATGGTTCCCCCAGAAACGCCAGGAATGGTTTCTGCCATTCCCATTACCGCCCCGCGCATAATAAGGCCAACTGTACTGTGATTATATTTGCTCATTAATTGTGTTCTCTTCCTTTAATTTTCTTTTCTTCGAATGCTTTTTGCATTTCTAAATATTCCTCATCTTGCAAGGCATCTTTGTTTATACTGAATCCGGGTAAGTCTGGTTGTCCAGCATCAATCCATGCAGAATACCAGGCATTGCCAATAGCAAGAATTGCAGCGCGCATTCTTTGTTCCACCATACCGTTCATGCGATCGCTGTATGCATCTGCATATTCTCTGCATTGTGTCTTCATCATCTGTGTGCCTCTCTCCTCGTAACAAAACTGTAAGTCCTGCGCAAACGTCTGACTCAGTTCTTTCTCTATCAATAGTACGCTATCTACTAGCTCATGACTATCTAAAACGATGTCCCAGTAGTAGTCTACGTTATTTTTTATGTAGCTGGCTTTTCCTACAAAGTAGTCATACTCTTCATCTGCGAATAATTCTGGAATTCTACTTTCCCAAAAACCATGGATGCCCAATTGGCCAGTGAGTTGACCATTATAGTTTTCGGTGGTATGTAAAGGCACGTGCGCATCTCCCAGATAATGTCCCAGCTCTGCAGATGTTCTTAGAATACGGGTTATATCCTTATCTTCAAAAGCTTTTTTTAATCTGTTTTGCATCCATACTAGATGATAGGGGACCACACCGTATTCAGAAAATTCATCAACGGCAATAAATTGTTTAGCCTTGCAGGAGATACCATAGTTGCCAAAAAAACTTTCCATTGCTTTTGAATCTATCGATCGATCATCGTCATAGTAAGTAGATAAAATTTCTTCTCTCACAAATTTCCGATAGGCAGCGTATGGAATCTCTTTCTCCTGAAACTCAAATGCCATAGCAGGGTTCTTTAGATCATAAGGCAACTGATCTCGACTGAGCCACACACTAGTGTCCCCACGAGCATCTATATTATGAATGCTGGTAAAGTGCATCATCACATCTGTCCATCTGCGTGGGATATTATGGAAAGGCGCTTTTCCCCAGTGATCTAGATCGATATAATGCCGTATAGCCTCAAACTTTGAAGCATACCGCCGCTTGTCTGGATCTACAGCATGATCAGAGATAAAATCAATATTCCCTTTGTAGAATCCAAATAGGTCTTGAGGTAGGGTGAAACAAGCTAGTTTGTTAATTCTGCGATGTCCAAAAAAGCCCCAATCTACGGTGCTAGAGAGGAATACAAAGGCCATTAAAAGCAATATGCTATATCTTAATTTCACGCCCTAAAATTAACGGAAATAGTCCTAATAACTAAGGAATACTAGGTATATGTTTAGTTTTTGTGAAGGGTCGATCTCCTACTATTCCAACGTTTTTTGCATCTAAAACTACAGCCCGTTAATCTTTGGTCTGTCTAATCTATCCATGAGAAATCTCATGGCTGGCAACTCTAAAGCGGCTTACCACCTAAGCTAGCCCGATTACACCTTAGACGGGGAATAGTCTAAGCTACTCTCATCTAAATCAATGCACTTATATTTAGACCTTGATGGCTCGTTCACGATAGAACTGCTTTGGTCTTAATAGGGGTGAAAAGAACAAGTGAGTACGGTAGATTATGATTTCCTCTTTGTCAACTATTTTTTTCTGAACCAAGGTTTGGACGTCTAAAGCAGACACGCTCTTGACTGATTACTGCTCCCAAGCAAATTGACGTGGAAAATTCTTTGCGATAAGGGTACGTAGGAGCGCCGATTTTTCATCGGCGAGTGCGTAGCACCGAGCAGACCTGCGAGTCCGGAGGGGCCTGACCCTTTAGGGGATCGCCCAAATAAACTATAAAATGAAAACACTATCCCTCAAAGAAAAAATCATATGCCCAGAAGAGATCTTTAAATACCAACTGCTGGGTGAGGTACCTAGTCTTCGTCTCATCCACTGCAATATACCTTGTCACAGGAGCCATTTCCTTTTTTTCTTCATCTTCAAACTTGATGATAGGAAAGAAATTTACCTGTTTTTGTGTAGCATCTTTGAAAAGAATCTTGATGATGCAGAATTCCTGCTTATTGATGACATCCTTTACATAATTTTTGTCATTTTCAATCGACTCAGCGCCTACTTTTCGATAGCCATTAAGGTAAGAATTGACTAAGTCTTGATTGATTTCTTTTTCTATTATTCTGGTCGTTTTAAAGAAGGGTTCAACATTCCAATGCCCATCTTTTTTTGCCAACTTGAATGATTTATTTTTGCGTTTTGGATATTCTAGGCTAAGACTAAGTATATCTTTTGGATCAATCTCAAAAACAGTCTTGTCTCGCCATGACTTTTCAGAAGTGAAAAATCTCTGTCCCAAACTGATCTCCGCCATCGGCATATGCATCACGTAGGGGTTATTCGATCCCTCGAGGATCATAAATGTACCACGCTCATCTGGAGTGACGCCGCCAATATAAAATGCCTTGAGCAGTTTGTCATTTTTACCGTAGACTTCCACTTTCGTACTTTTGGTAGATAATGCCTTGATCATATTAGGTATAGCACTACTCGATGGTCTATTTTTCATACGGATCTTATTGAGCGCACTTAGTACATTGTACATCACATTAGGATTTGCTCGATATTTATCGTTGTAGGTCCAATTTTTACCCTCTCTTTTTAGATCTGCTGTGCCACCCTTACGATCCGCAATAAAAATACGCTGTATTTCATCAACGTCTTCAATATGCATGATCCAATCTTCATTTTGGTTACTTGCTTTCTCGTCCTTTCCCGAAAGAAAAAAGTATGCTGCTCCGCCTAAAAGTAAGAGCAGGATAAGCGGTAAAATGGCTTTGATATTCATATTTTTTATTGAGTGTTATATTTTCTGCGACGCAAAAAAGTAAATACTATTCCGAATAAAGCTAGTAATAATAGTGGAATTAAAATGTTCAACATTTGCCAATAACGCCTTTCCTCATTCGCTTTTTTGGAATTGAGTCTGCGCAGTTTTACTTCCTTGCTTCTCGCTTCATACAGATCAGCCTCGTCCAGCATGTATTCTACACTATTGATCAGGAAGTTCTCATTTGCAAATGTATAGCCACTCCATCTATTATATCCAAGTGGAATGGTTGTTTTTTTATCCGCATTAATCAGGTTTTTGACTATGTCACCATCGGAGACGACCATCATTTTAGTTTCTGTACTTTTTGCTTTATAAGGCTGATTGATTCCATTTAGTATTTCATTCATTTCACTGGTTACTCGGCCCTGATACTCGCTGTCAAAAGTCCCTTCTAGCAGTAGACCTGTGATAAATTTACCCTTGTTCCATTGGCTGGCTGGTGGCGTATTTCGCAGGATATTGAAACTTAGTTCTATTGGAGAACGCTTTATGATCGTCGACTCTGTACTCATCAAGAGGGGTGTCTTTTTGACATACGATTTTGTACGAATTGTATCTATCGTATTTGGAAAAAACAAATTGATTCCATCCAGATTTTTAACTATTGGATGATCCGTCTGCGGCGTTATTACTGGGTGAAAATACCAGTCAAACTTATCTCGCGTTCCTTGAGCATCTACCGCCAATTCTATTTGTGTACATTGCAGATCCATCAATAAGTTGGGCTGAATTCTAGCACCGTATTTAAATAATAAATCATCAATATCTAGCGGGTAATCTTGCGGTATGACCAGCGGTGCGCGACGCAAACTATCCAAATTGATCGCTAACTTGTCAATGAGCCACATCACCTTTCCGCCATTCATGATATACTGATCTATTTGAAACTTGTGCTTGATTGGAAAAGTCTCCGTCGGCTTAGCGATAATGAGTAAGTCAAGGTCATTTGAAATGTGCGTGGTGCTGTCCATATTGTAAAACCCAACCCGATACTTGGACTTCATGGCATCTCTGAATTCTCGCGTCTGCAAGTCATCCAACTCTCCATGACCACGCGTAAAAGCAATGGTTGGTTTTATTCCTGAAGCAAGTTTGTTGATCGCATCAGCAAATTTATATTCCAGCAGATTGATAGAATTATTAATGTCATAGTCCGTCAATCCACCGCCCTCTTTAGCGACCAGATTGACTGGAATATTTCTGCCCAAGTAGCTCACATTTGCGTAAGTGTAAAAGAGTAATTCGCGCTCTTCTTCTGCACCTTTTATTCTCAGATTATTTGGATAGATAAATTTATCTGCAAGGAATCTTTTAGCATTGTTATTTTCTTCAACCGTCCCGCCCAGTGGATTCTCTGTAATATATTCTATGCGTGAGGAGTAATTGCGAAATCCATCTAACAGCTCTGTAGTCGATTTTTGCAATCGCTTTACTCCAGCTGGCAAATCACCATCTAGATAGATTTTTATGAGCACATCTTCCTCCAAATTGGCCAGTAGTTTCTTCGTTGGTTCCGTGATGGAGTAGCGCTTATCTTCCGTTAAATCTATGGTCGTAAATACAAAACTACCGACCACATTGAGTAGGATAAAAATACCCACGTAGACCAGAAATTGATAAATTGATTTTAGTTTATTGCTCTTCATCTTTACCACTTTCTTTTGCTCAGCACCAGCTGGGTAGATAATAAAAATATAGCCGTCAAGCTGATAAAGTAGATCAAATCACGCGTATCTACAACCCCTCTACTGATAGATTTGTAGTGGTTATCTATCCCCAACATCTGCACCAAATCATCAGACTTGCCAACGAATACGGGCAGTCTGCTCAAAAAGTCAAAACCATAATAGACGAAAAAACATAGAAAGGTAGCCATTACAAAAGCGACAATTTGGTTTTGAGAAAGCGAGCTGGCAAATATGCCTATCGCTACAAAAGCTTGACCCAATAGTACCAACCCAAAGTAGGAACCCATAATAGCGCCACTGTCCAAATCGCCCACTGGACTTGCCAACTGGTACACTGTATAATAGTAAAATCCAGTAGGCAAAATCGCCAATATCAGCAGTAGGGTACAGGCAAGATATTTACCGAACAATATCTGGAAATCCGTTATCGGTTTGGTAGACAATAACTCAAAAGTACCGTTCTGATTTTCTTCCGCAAAAGAGCGCATCGTGATCGCTGGTATCAAAAAAATAAAGATCAAAGGTGCTATTTCAAATAGCTGATCCAAAGTTGCATAGCCATAGTTCAGCAAGCTCGTATCTGGAAACACCCAGATCACCAATCCTAAGATTACAAGGAATACACCGATCACAATATACGCAATCAGAGAACTAAAAAATGAATTGATTTCTTTGGCAAATATGCTAAACATGCACGCTTACTTTTTAGGTTGTTTCCATGATGATTTCAAACTCACGGTTCTGTTAAATACTAAATGCTCAGGCGTACTATCGTAATCTGGCGTAAAATATCCAAGACGTATAAATTGAAATTTATCTCCCTGTTTTGCATTTGCTACGTAGGGTTCGCAGTAGGCTTTTTCAACCACCTTCAAACTTTCTGGATTGAAAAACTCAAGGTAATCTTTGCCTTCGTGTGAAGTAGGCGTAGGATCGGTAAACAATCGATCATACAATCTTACTTCCGCAGTGATCGCATGCTCCTCACTTACCCAGTGTAGCGTCCCTTTGGCTTTTACACCAGAGGTGTCACTACCGCTTCGACTGGATTCATAGTATGTCGCCCTGACCTCCGTAATCTCGCCAGCCTCATTTTTCTCATAGCCTGTACAGTGAACAATGTACCCATTCTTGAGCCGTACATTTTTACCCGGAGCCATCCGGAAATATTTTTTTCCAGGGTCTACTTCTTTAAAATCTTCTCGTTCCATCAATAGTCGCCCGCTAAATGGTATTTCCCGTGTAGGACTATTTTCATCCTCCGGATTTACCGCCGCTACCATCATCTCCGTTTTTCCTTCAGGATAGTTGGTGATGATTAGCGGTACAGGATCCAGCACTACATGTACGCGCTCCGTTATTTTATTGAGTTGGCCTCGCAGGATCGACTCTAGCAATTCCACCTCTATTACATTATCTCTTTTCGCCAATCCAGTCGCTGCACAAAACTCACGTATAGAGGAAGGTGTAAACCCTCTTCGACGCAGCCCAGATATAGTAGGCATTCGCGGATCATTCCATCCCGTCACCAATCCTTCCTCCACGAGCCTCAGTAGTTTACGCTTACTCGTGATCATATAGGACACATTCATACGCGCAAATTCTATCTGCCGCGAAGGAAAAATATCTAGCTTCTCTATGAGCCAATTGTACAGCGGACGATGATGTATAAACTCCAGCGAACACAGGGAGTGCGTAATTTTCTCGATGCTATCACTCTGCCCATGTGCAAAATCGTACATCGGATATATACACCATTCATCACCCGTACGATGATGCGTTTCTTTTTTTATTCTGTACAAAACTGGATCGCGCATATGCATATTGGGCGAGGACATATCCAGCTTTGCACGCAGCACGCGCGAGCCATCTTCAAACTCGCCATTCTTCATCCGCTCAAACAAATCCAGATTCTCTTCTATTGACCTCGTTTTAAATGGAGAGTCCTTTCCAGGCTTATTTGGATAGCCTTTTTGCAGCGCGATTTCCTCCGCCGTGCTATCATCCACAAAGGCAACGCCTTGCTTTATCAAGTTCACGGCAAAATCATACAGCTGCTGAAAATAATCACTCGTATAGTATTCTCGATCTCCCCACGAGTAGCCTAACCAAGCAATATCCTTTTTGATATTGTCCACATATTCCGTTTCCTCCGTCGTCGGATTGGTATCATCAAATCGCAGATTTGTCTGCCCACCATACTTTGCAGCCAGCCCAAAACTCACCCAGATCGCCTTCGTATGCCCGATATGCAAGTATCCATTTGGCTCTGGCGGAAACCGCGTCAGCACCCGTCCATCATGCTTGCCCGCCTTCAAGTCAGCCTCGATTATTTCTTCTATAAAATTCAGCGATTCCTTATGCTCCGTCATACCTATCTATTATTGTGATCAGTTGAGCTGCGAAGGTACGACCAATACATGATAATTAAAAGGAATCGACCACTAGTACAATTTCGATTTTGTCGCATTCTTCAGGCTTCAAAAGTCTTTCATTGGGCAATATCTACTTTGGGTATCTGCATTTTTAGCATTTGGGGCCTGCGCCACGCTTACGGATGTCCGAAAAGGGACATCCTCCAGCGCGTCGCCGCTATGCTACATAGCTCGGTGGTCACCTCGGCTCCGCCTGCCCGAAAAGGGGCAGGCGGATCTTCCGCCTACGGCTCCACTATTTCGCAGCGCTAGGCCGGTAGATGGGTCTGCGATGGAGGATTAGCTGAAATTGAGTAATGTGTGGTATTTTTATTATTTTTAGGTTTGTAAGTTTTTGGAGTTGGCTCAAGTCTTAGCTATGATTTTTTTTATCCTACTTATTGGTTTCTTTTTTACAATCCACGTCTTAGGGGACTCAAGTCTGTGGGAGGTTATTGGGCAACCCAGAAATAAAATTCTATTCTGGGGCTGTGCTTTATTAATACTTCTGTTTCTGACTATGGCTTCGACACCTGGGATATTTGTAGATCGACCAGCAGGTGTGTATAACGGAAATGCAAAAGCAGAAATTTTACTTAAAAATTGGAATCAAGAAAAAACGCTAGTTTCTGTAGTTGGATTTATTAGTATGATTTTGATGATCTTACTTAGTCCATTTTGGCATAGAAAAAAAGCTGGCGAGATCAAAGAAGATTATTTATTTTTTGCTTTAACGGGATTCATTACAGGAGTAGTCATATTGCTTAGTTTCTATCCTGAATTCTTTATTGGTCAACGACCTAGAAGTAGTGACGTCAGTCAAGAGGTAATTGACATTTGGTTGTCCAGAAGAAATATCTTATCAAAGGCATATTTAATACTTATCTTCCTTTTTATAGGAACTAAGATTTTTACTAAGCGTAAAGTCTTTAATATATTTGGTTTAAATTTATGAGTACGGAGGTGAAAAAGTGGATTTTATTACACTTTGTGTTTTATGCTTTTGCCCTGTTTATATCAATTCCTATTACTGCACAAGATTTCTCATTCGCCAGTCCAGAAATAACCATAGTCAATGTCCCCACCTTCGCCATTGCGCAGCGCTATGCCGGCCAGTGCTGGAAAAAAAATAGACATCTCAATTTTTTGAGATGTCCATTTTATAAAACCAAGCGTAAGCCGATTACTTTAATTCGTAATAATTATTTTTTCAGTGGAAAGTATTTTTTCATTTCCAAATCGGACATAATATATACCACTAGCCAATTGATCTGATGGCCACTTATGTTGGATTGTATTTTCAATTAACGCATCATGTACAACTTCACCCAGTTGATTGATCAGTTGAAGGCTGCCAGTTTGCGCAGTTTCGAAATCAATATTTATCACATCTTTTACAGGATTAGGAGACACGGAGAACAGGTCTTCCGCGACTTCCTTTTTGTCGGTGGTAGAGACAGAGCCTATTGCGTCCAAGTCAAATGCAAGTATTACTGGCGCTATTGCAGCTCCATCGGCAAATACTTCTCCACTATTTTGATCTAGCAAAAGCGTGTCTTTAAATATCCTTCCAGTTATAAGGAGTTGATTTTCGTATTGCTTTAGATAGCTAGCCGAGAGATACCAATTCTCTGCATCGGTATGACACATAGATTCTACCGATTGCATCTGTCCATCCTGCTCAAAGAGGATATTGAGGCATTTATTATCCCTGCTTCTTCCTACTGCTGCCAGTTGACCATCAGCTAAAAGTATAGCATTAAGACCGATGAAATCATCTATCTTGTTGATCTGCGCGTAGACAGTGCCAAATTCATCCAGTACAGCGATGTTTGCTGCGGTTATGAGATTATCATTTATGAAATCCTGAAAACTTGTTCCGGAAAGAATGATCTTATCGTCTACTATGTTCATATTTAGATACGTAGTATAGTCCATTATCTCGGTGACATCTATTCTATTAATTAAAGTTCCATCTTGGTCGAGTATCAATACCTCACTTCGTATCTCGTCTCGGATGAAAAATTCATTAAATACAGATACGGCTACCGCTATATTTCCATTTGGAAGTTGTAGTGCGTCAGAGTAACTAGCCTTTGGAGAGGAATCCATATTCAGCAGGTTGCTCACTACTTCAGTAGTATCGCTAAAAAGACCATTCTGATCGGACAACATACTGATGACTACTTTTTCTCTATTCGCGAAGGAGCAACTGGTAGTATAAATCTCATCTTCTGTATTAGAAAATATACGACCAAACTGTCCACCAAAATTGGGACAAATTGTACCACCTTCCTCATATTCAGTATAAAACTGATCTAGGAGTTCTCCAGAATTGTCATCGAAAATTTTTCTGTTTACAACACCGGTTGGGTTAGGGTTAGGAAACTGATTTGAGAGTAATCTAAATCCAAATACTTCTATATTTCCATCCGATCTTTTGTGTAAAGAAAAATCAAGTTCTACCTTATCATTATTGGACAAGTTATTTGAAAAATCCCAAGCTAAGTCACCGCTCAGCAGGTTACGCTTTGAAATATAGCTTCCTTGGAATAGTCCTGTTCGCCATATATGATAAATGTAATTATCGTCAATAAAGCTATTTATCGGAAATAGTAAATATTCAGATCTGGTATTAGCAGGATTTCCGCTAGTGTATTCCTTGTCTTCCTCATACATAGCCCAAACAATACCATCCGATTCAAAAGTAAGCGGAGGGGCAGGGATAGGGGATTGCTCCACCACGGGGCCATTATTGTTCGTAATGAAAAATGTTTTATCAAATCCTGCTGAATTTACATTGCTATTTTCTTGATGTAATTTCTTTACACTAGACGCCGTGAAAAATGTTTTATTAAGTCCAAGAGACTGAATTTGAGCCATCCCCACATTTATAAGAAATAACGATAGGATTAGAGCGGAAAGAATTATTTTTAGGTTTTGTAAATAACTCATAGTCTAGAAATTTTTGGTTAAAAGTTTTTTATTAGTGGCATTCAAAGATAAGATAAAAAGCGAGACTTAATAATATTTTATGGAGTATATTCATCTTCTTGCCGCGTGTTGACTAATAGAAGAATAAATACAAATTTGGTTCTTAATAGCAAAACGTTATCGCGTTATGTTGTTTTAAAATTACATTGGTAAACTTGTAGATGTAATTACATAAGTTGCTTCTAAATTTTTTTCACCATATTACACAATGGTTCAAAAGAATTCCTCATTCCTATTGTTATTCCTTTTGTTATGGTCCTGTGCGGAATCCCAATCTAAAAACGAATCGGAGATTACACCAACTCAAGTTACAAGCACTATCCCGTATACTGCACACCTCAAATATACTGAAGGCGTATGCGCCATGCTAGAAGACAGTAAAGGAAATATGTGGTTTGGAAGCTATAATGAGGGGGCCTGCAAGTATGATGGAGCGTCCTTTACTTACTACACCACGAAGGATGGATTATTGCACAATCAAGTTCGGACAATCCAAGAAGATAAATACGGACATATCTGGTTTGGCACTGCGTCCGGGCCATGCAGCTTTGATGGCACTAAGATTATTCAACATGATATAATTGATACCCCAAGTCTCGTAAATCTATCAGTACATTATGGCACCATCGATTCAGAAGACCGTTGGTTTCATGGTGGGAACTATGCGGGTTTGTATCGATATCACGACTCACTGTTGACTTTTTTACCATTTAGTATCCCAGACGGCACAGATGAAATAAGCCCATACTTGGTAACTGGTATCGCAAGATCCACATCAAAAAACTTATATTTCTGTACCTATAACTATATTGGTAGTTATGACGGTAAACGTTTTCGCTTCGTTGGAGAAAAAGAACTTGGAAAAACTGAATTAGAAGGCCATCTCCACATTCGCAGTATTTACCTAGACACCAAAGGAAGACTCTGGGTAGGCAACAACAGCATCGGTATACTCCGCAAAAATGGGAGTACTTTCGAGAATTTTTCTAGTCAGCAAAATCTAAGAACGAATCCATTATTGAATCATAATTCACTTCCGTCGACCAATCCACTAGAGCATGTATTCGCAATAGGCGAGGACAATAAAGGTAATATCTGGTTTGGAGATAGAGATACTGGCGCATGGCGATATGATGGAAAGAATATGAAAAACTATTCTATAAATGATGGATTGCCTTGCGCCCACATCTGGCAAATTTACAACAGTAAGCAAGACGGACTTCTATTCGCTATGGGATGCGAAGGAGTATATAAGTTCAACGGCACAGGATTCGAACAGGCGTATTAATCTGGCTATGAGCAGATGCTAATATTTCTGCCTATTTTTGTGCCATAAATTAAAGTATCTAATGAATCCTAGCGATATAAAAAAGGCTCTACTACAACTATGCTTAGCAAAAGTTGAAACGCAGATAATAGCCATCGAAACTAGCATAGCATCTATCATAGAGTCACGCGACAACGAAACCAAAAGTAGCGTAGGAGATAAGTATGAAACAGGTAGAGCAATGATGCAGATGGAATATCAAAAAGCACAGCTACAGCTGCTCCAAACACAGAGTACAAGGGATGAATTGAAGGCAATAAACTTAGATAGATCCAATCAGCAAGTAGGTAAGGGAAACCTGGTGGAGACGGATAATGGGAACTATTTTATAGCTGTTGGAATGGGCAAAATATTATTTGAAGATAAGCTATATTATTGTATTTCTTTAGCCTCGCCAATTGGAAAATTATTGAACAGCAAAACTTTAGAAGACACGATAGAGTTTAATGGCAAGAGAATATTCATTAAGAATATCTATTAAAAACAGCTATGCCTGCTATGTAACCTATTGTGAACTATGTGTTTCCAACCGAACTTAGCACAGCCCTTTTTCACCACATACAAAAAAATAGTACGCATAGCCATCGTAACTTGCACCGATACGAGAGAACAGCTATGCCTTCTATGTAAACTACTGTGAACTATGTGTTTCAACCGAACTTAGCACAGCTCTTTTTCACCACATACAAAAACATAGTAAAGACATAGAGCACATAGCTGTTCTAAAGCAAAAATAACTCAATCACATACTAATCTAGTCGAGTTACCCTAACCAATCACCACCAAAATCATTTTACTATCTTTACCATCTAAATGGAAGTATAGAATAGACGCACATGAAAAAAGACACATTTACCCTCAAGAAAACCGAGGAATTTATAGAGCTGAATCAACTCCTCAAACTGAAACAACTAGTACAGAGCGGTGGACACGCAAAAATTGTCATAGACGACGGCATGGTGATGGTCAATGGCGAAAAAGAATCCAGGAAAAGGAGAAAACTGCGTGCAGGAGATATAGTGCAATATGAAGAAACACAGGTAGAAATTAAAGCCTAAAATTCCCTTTTTTATGGATGCTTTCCGGATATGCAAGTAAATAAAAAACAGCATGTAATATTAAGTATTATCGGACATCTTGGGATGATCGGAATACTCGTGATGGCATACACTCTTTGGCTAGAGCGGGGAACGACCTTCGACTCCTCACTGTATAGTTACACTATTATATTACGAGAGAGTTTTTATATTCCTCATCAGCGAAGGATCAATTTTCTATGGCAATGGATACCAATATTAGGGGTAAAAAGCGGAGTGAGCTTACCCACCTTTTTGAAACTAATGTCAGTAGCGCCTATACTTTTCGTATATGGAATATACATTTTGATATGCCATGGTATGAAGAACGCGCTGGCAGGATTGTATCTTGTTTTGAGTCTAGTGATTCTTACGCGCTTTAAATTTTACAGCGCCATTTCAGAAATCTATCTTTCCACAGTTTTCGTAGCACTCCTGCTGAGTTGGATGACAATAGATCGTAGCCGTTTTATAAATTTGAGTAAGTCAAGTTTTATAGGCATGGGTATTCTAATAATAAGCTTTGCCTACTTTGGTCACCCCTTGATATTTTTTCCAATAGGCGTGGCGATATTGTTTGACTACTTGATGCTAGGAAAATGGAAAAGTTTTCCTCATTTTATTTGGTTGATTAGTAGCGGGTTGATTTTTGCGATCAAATATTTTTCTGTCGGGAGTGGATCTTACGAAGGGAAAGCAGTAGATAACTTTCAGAATGAAATTTCGGCCCAAGGATTTCTAGCAAGAACCGCGGACTTATATAGCGCAGAAATATTTTGGAACTATGTAGAAACGCAGTGGGCTTTCCCGCTAGTAGCTTGTCTGAGTATGCTGCTATATCTAATAGCAAAGAAGAAAATATTAGCAGCTGCATTGGTGTTATGCTCGACAAGTGTTTGGGTTATTTTTGTATTGAATTTTTGCGCTTACTTGACCATGCCAACCCTGTTTATGATAGAAGGCTACTTTGGATTCATAGGTCTCTTGATGCTGCTGCCACTAGTGTATATCCAGATAAACACCGCTTGGTTTCATAATTTAAGAGTAGGGCTGATCATTTGCTTGATTGTTTTTGGGCTGCATAGAATAACATCAGTAAGACCCTTTTATACAACACGCATTGCGGATATAACTCAGCGCATGGCAATGAGTGAAAGTGCCGCTAGCCGCAATATGCTTGCACCGATATCAGCGCCCATTTGGGAAAAGTATTGGTTCGTATGGTCTGTGCCATTTGAGTCCATGCTCCACTCTTCTCTTCGCCTAAGTGGAAAGACTTCTATTATTAGTTTTGATAACCAACCAAAAGAAGCCTTATTTGAACAACCATTTGAGGTGATGCTGGGTACAGATCGGGATTCTATTCACTTAATGAATTCAACTTATTTTGATATGGATAGCCGTCCTTTCGTTCGAGTAGAATAGCAGTAGTGCTATAGACAAAGTATTTAAAAATAAGATATATGTCAATCCGATTGTTGGATACTAAATATATAGTTCATTAATTATCAAATACTTATGTAAAATCGTATCATTGACAATCAACTTGTGATAAATCTAGTACCCAGTATGCGGATAGTCGGTACAAGATATTATATGTTACTCCTTAAAATAGCTAGAATAACTTAAGTTTAAGAGAAGCCTAAGGCAATCTTAAGAGCACGTTATTTTTTTAAAAATGTTGTAACAGATAGCAGATTTGCATCGTCCTAAATACGTACAATCTACCAATTCACTAAAATGATCAAAATGAAAAATATCACTATTTATTTATCCTTGTTCTTATTCTTTGTTTGTCTTAGTTTTATGCAAGCTCAAGAAGTATCCAATGTACGCGTATCCACTACCGACCGAGATGTGCTAGTCACTTATGATTTATCAGGCGAAACTAATAAAGTGTACGATGTGCAGCTGAGTTTTAAGCAAGACGACGGCAGCTCCATAAAGGCAGAAACCATCAAAGGAGACATCGGAGATGTAGTAGTCGGAAAAGATAAAGTCGCAATCTGGAAAGTATATGAAGATGTCAATGGACTACAGGGTGGCATAGAACCTGTGTTTGTAGTGAAACCAATAGCTTTACCAATAGCAAAAAAGGCAGATCCAAAATCAAACCCAACACCTACGCCTACGCCGCCCAATACAAACAAGGATACACCCATCATTGATATTATAGACAAGCAAATAAATGGAAAAGATCAAGTTCATCGTACGGGTTTGAAATTGAGTCTAGGCAATAGTCGAGCGAGTGTGACTAGCCGTGCAGGAGAATTTTCTAAAGACTTTAGTTTTCAGGCAGGTATATATCATAGATATAATTTTAATCGCAAAATTTATATCCAGCCAGAGCTACTATTTCATCGCCAGCGATACGCGCAGGCATTTAATAATAACAGATTTAAGTATACGCACAATCAGATTCGTGGACAGGCAATCGCTGGTATCAAGCCAATTGGTTTAGGGTTGTATTTCAATGCTGGACTGTACTATGCATATCAGTTGAATGGTAAGCAAAATGCAAATGAAGATGGCAATGATACGGAAACTAGTTTTTCTGATTTTCCAGAAATGAACAATGAGTCAGAACCATTTAATACCACTGACTTTGGATATATCTTAGGCGGAACACTTAGTTTTAATAGGGGTGGATTTGCCTTGAGTGTTTTGTTTTCTAAGAGTTTTGATAGTGTGCTTAACGATGCTTACTATGCAGGAGATACAGACTTTGAGAATCAAACTTTACGGCACCAGAGTGTTCATTTCGTTATACAGAAAAAGTTTTAATCCATGCCCTTAATAAATTCCATAAGGACACTTTTTGCAAGTTTCATGTCGCTTGCTATATTCCTATCTATAGGTCAATTACAGGCGCAAGTGGAGATTGATTTCCCAAAAAAGAGCTTGGAAGAATTGAATAAGGAACGAAAGAAATATGTAATAGATTTGAGTGGTTTGTGGGAGGCAGAGATCAATCAAATGACTTGGCAAGGGCAACCAGAGTTGGAAAACATGTCTGGCAAGCTCCACGTAGAAATTACCCAAACGGGAAAGCAAATAAAAGGCTTAATGGTCTGTCGGGCCAGGTTTGCAAATGGTCAGGGCTATCTCTCTTTTGAGAAATCCTTCTCGGGAATATGGAATGGCGCTGAGCTGATGTATCAGGATGAAGAAATGGAAAGCTATATTAATACCCATCGGAGTATGCGCCACATAGAAAGCTGTATGAAAGCGGCTAAGCTTGAATTTTACCGCATTGGCAATCAGCTAAACTTAAAAGGTAAATGGGAAGGCGTGGGGCACGTCAGCGGTGTTCCTTGTAGTCCTGGAACTATTCACCTCACAAAGGTCGATGAAGAAATGATTGAAACTGAAGTCGCAACAACGTACAATGTATCTTTCTCCCAAAAAAATAGAGGACCAGTAGAATTGAAGTGGGATGACAATAATCAAATCAAAAAGATCAAAAATAGGAATGTTAAAAAAGGAGAAATTATAAAGGTTAAGAATAAAGCCATAAGCATTACGGTGTATGATCATCAGAAAGATGATGGAGATATCATCTCACTCAACTATAATGGAAATTATATCTTAGAAAAGTTTACCCTCAAAAATGAAAAACATAAAATAGATGTCTTGCTAGATAGTGATAAAGCAATACCCAACTACTTAATTTTATATGCACACAACTTGGGAGAAGTTTCGCCCAACACTGTAGCGGTAATAGTAGATGATGGAGTCACCCAGCAGCGTTTTATCCTCAATGCGGATATGAATACCAGTGATGTGATTTATTTTAGATTGGAAAAATAGTCACTAAACCTTACTTCCTTAACGTCTCCGTATACTTGGCAACTGCCACCAACTCTGCTGGTTCTAACACGTCTTTGTAAGGCGTCATCAGCCCTCTACCATGATAAACTTGGGCAACCGCTTCTTCTAAAGAGACGATAGACTTGGTAAGATCCTTTGCTCCATTTACGCCGAGATTACCAGTGAATCCATGGCAACTTGCGCAGTTGGCTTTAAAAATTTTCTTAGGATCGACTGCGGCTATAGCCTTCTCAGAGACCGACGCAATGATTTGTTTTGCCTTATTTACCTGGCTATCATTCATGGCACTTTCATCACCACCCTTTGGGCCCTTCTCCGCTGGTGAAGGTTTGTCTACGACAACTACCTTACTCTTGGGGGCGCCTGCATCAATTGCATTTCCACAATTGCTCAAAGTAAAAGCAAGGATTGCAATTATAATTATTGTTCTTATTATCATCATGATCTAATCTTCTCTTTCGTAATACAATTTATAATACTTCTTTCCGTCCTCATCTTTACCGCGTTCAATAAACTTACGGTCACCATGTATATAAACATGAAAATTCTTATCAAGTTTTAATACACTTTTAAATATTTTCGAATTTTGCTTGACGGCTAAATTTGAAATAGGAAAATTATCAACCACCTCTACTGCGCCTCTATCTTTATTTTGAGCATTGTACGCATTGAATGAAGCCACCATTTCTGGCTGTACAAAAACCGATTCTGTAAAATCAGTCTTTTCAAAACGGTCATGATCTTTGAAGTAATTTACACTTTTGTTGAGTAGGTCGATCTGATCAGCTCTGTTTATTCCAAACTCGTCAGACATATTATCTGAGATAAAATCCTTGGTGATTTTCATGAACTCTGTAGTCTGATGAAACTCATTATTGATTGCATGCAATTTTAGAAAGTGGTCTTTCCAATATTGCGTATCCATGGCAGGATTTTTAGTGTCAAGTAGTAGCGCCTTGTATCCATATTCCGCTTCTATATTTAAGATCAGCACGCCTTTGTCTAGTCCATTTATACTATGCCCTAGCTCCGAGGTGATCTTCATCCGACCACCGTCCTGATTCATCTTTAGGAATGGTGCTTCTAGTTGTGACTTGAATAAGCCCAGCCCTGTAACCACCTCATCACCCAGCACAAGATTGTTAAAAAGCGCCACGTGGAATTTTGATTCTTTTATTTTGGGATGATTCGAGTTTGCGTACAGAAGATTTCCTAGCTCTTTCGAAAAATGCACTAGCTGACTAGGATCCTCGAAGATACTCTTGGCCATAAAAAACACCTTGTTGTCCGAGAAATCTTTCTCAGGATTGAAGGAGTAAAGATCTTCAGGATTGAACTTTTGCAAGAGATACTTTATGAGGTACTCTTCTGCTACATCAGAATACTCCGTCAGCCCTTCAGAGAAAATTAGGGCTTCTGCACGCTCTGAGTTACCCACGATATGGGTAATCATCTTATCTATGCCTACATCATTATAATCAAATGTCATCGATATCTTTATTTTGTAAATATGCTACACAATGTCCGCAAAATAGTTGAAGATAGAAAATAGTACTGCCAATTTCGACTTATTGATTTTGCGCTGATGCCGAAGGATGGGCTTATAAGCAAGTCTCAAATATGGATAAATCTAATGCGCTCTCGGTAGTAGCGATATGAGGTAGTATAGAGTAGCTATGAAAGAAGTCATAGCGACGGATGAGCGACCGAGTGAATACTAGCTATGACTATCTTGAATGCGCCTCTATGCTGCTGAATACAAGCGGATGACGAGATTAAAGCGCCCAAAATGTAATAGTAGCAAGAGAAATCATCACAGTTGCAGCGCAGGACTATACATATACACGTCCAGGTAATTCCTGTGCAGGACACTTATCCAAGTACCTCACAATAGCTAGATCGCAAGCCTTCAAAATGCTTAATCAAGGTTGGCAACATGGCGTCCTGATCTGCGCCCAAAGAAATTTTCCGACCATCCACCGTATGTATAGGCGTCAATTCTCCCATCGTGCCAGAGCAGAAAAACTCATCTGCATTGTACAATTCTGTCAAGGAAAGATTAGCCTCCTTGCAAGGGATATCATGTGTCTTACAGATCTCTAGAACGATGCCTCGTGTGATACCAGGGAGGCAGGCGTACGCAAAAGGTGTAAGGACCACTCCATTTTTTACGATAAAAATATTGGTGCCATTTAGTTCTGAAGCAAAGCCGTCCTTATCTAACATCAAGCCTGCATCTACACCTGCCACATTTGCCTGTATCTTTGCCTGTATATTATTGAGCAAATTATTATGGTGAATTTTAGAATCCAAAAAGAGGGGAGAGTTGCGTCTTATCGTACTCGTGATCACGGAGATACCGTGTGCATTATCATATACAGGCGGCTTATATTCTGGCAAAATTATAAGACCACAGCCCGCTTGATTAAGTCTGCTATCCATCCCAGAAGTGATTTTCTCCCCACGGGTGAGGGTGAGGCGCACGTGTACTTCATCCTTCATCCCATTTGCATGCAGGGTGTCAAAAAGTGCTCTACGAACTTCCTCTTTACTCGGGACGGCTGCGAATGCCAGGGCGTGTGCGGACTCTACTAAACGTTGCATATGTCTGTCTAAACAAAATACACCTTCTGGATAAAGTCGCAACCCTTCCCACACCGCGTCGCCACCTTGTACGACGGAATCAAATACACTTATTTTGGCTTGCGCCCGTGGAAGAATTTCGCCGTTCACATATATTTTTATATTCCTATTTCTTGGATCTGAAGTCTGTAACATTTAGTCTATTTTTAGAGCGTGTTTATTGATGAGATTATAGTATTCGGTAGCTTCGGCGCAGAGCGATTCTAGATGAACGGGCAGTGCATCCTTGCTTATATTTTCCTTACCGAAGCCTGACGAATTATGCAGTGATTTATACCAGTACGAAGCCCAAACGCCATCGTATGACTTTGGTCCTGGCGGCCATTGGAGCATACTAGCTTGAAAGTCAATCCCTAACTGACTACATAGCGTTTTCAGCATCGCCTCTGGCGCAGACAACAGGTCAGTAGAGTTTAAAACTAAGAATGGCTTATCCGCTTCTTGCAATTTCAACATTGTCTCATACATCACCTTGATCCCTATATCCAATAAACTTGGATTGGGCATCACCTTCGCAAAAGAGGTAAGTATACGCCGAGGATCTCGCAGGTACAGAATATTCTTGAATCCGAGTAGATAGTCCAAGTCCAAACCGTGCAAATGATGCGCAATGTTTTTTACAAACATATGCTCCTTGGCGTGTGACTGCATAGCCGCTATGGGTACTAGTAGGTCACTACTTTGTGCGGAAAGAATAGCCTCCTTAGCAGGATGATCTTTTCCCGTTCGCGTCAGATAATTAGCATAGAACGGTTCATCCACTACACTTGTATCATCCCGCTGCGCAAAAGAGTACATTAGCGCAGTGGACAGAGTACGTGGACATGCAATAAGTTGGATAACAGCCACTATTTTTTTGCATGAAAGTATAGGATAATCGCCCAAAATCAAAATAAGGCCACATACTAATTTGAATCAGACCATATAGGAGACTTTATTTACTTCTCTACAAATATCCCTATATGTCAAAGGATTTTATTTTGCTTAAATATTTGTATTGCTATCGCGATCATCACGAAACCAAATACTTTTTACGACGCCACCTCGCTTTCTAGCAAAAATATACCCTTAGATTTAGAGGGCAACGACGATGAGTGGGGCAGCCTATTACGCATTTGGGGTCATCACGATCCTGACTCCGGCTCCGCCTTCATCAGGACGTGACCGCGCTGTCCGCTACTACCTATAGCCCAAAAAAAGATGGGCCATAGATACCGCTCCCATCGCTTGCCCTGCTCGCTCCGCTGCGCCGTGCTTTGGCGCAAGCGCCGCCGCGGAAGTGTAGGGATTGGGGAAGAGGCGCATAGTTGCATCGACGTAATATGCACTCCAGAAAATCAACCTGAATATATAGATATTATAAAACATGTTATCCCCTTTCCTTGTTTGGCTATCATCCCAATATCTAGTATGGAAAATTTACCGTATTTTGCAGCAATATAATATGACACATATAAGAAATTTTGCCATTATAGGATTAGGGCCAAGAGGTGGTTACGCTTTAGAACAATTTGTCCTGGAGCTAGCGAAACAAAACAGCCTTACCAAAATTAATATTTCACTTTTTGAGTCGACTGGGAACTTCGGGAATGGACAAGTCTATGACCTTGATCAAAATCCTTCAAATTGGATAAATATTTCAGAAAGGATTCTAGAATTACAAGCTCGAGAAGCAATCGATACTAAAACGATAAAAGTTGCCGCATTTCCTTCCTATCATGAATGGATAGAAAGAAATGATGACTTCACATCTCTTGAGTCTATCGATACATATCCGCCACGTTCTAAGGTTGGAAAGTACTTATCTCAAAGATTTCAAACACTTGTAGAACCTTTAATGCAAGCGAAAATAGTTTCGCAGTATAAAGTACAAGTGACTAAGGTGAAATTATTGGCAAATGATAAAATTCAAATATCAACAAATGACAACATCTATCTAGAGTTCGATGAAATCTTGCTGACTATAGGACATCAGACTACAGAACGATCTAAGCAAATCAAAGACTGGGAAGAATATTCTAACAGTAATGCTTACATCAGCCTATTCAAAAATCCTTATCCTACTATTGAATATTTAAAGCATAAAAACCTAAGCAAAAAAAGTGTTATAGGTGTCCGTGGATTTGGGTTGGCGATGATAGATGTAGTAAGAGCAATAGCTAATAAATTTGGCCGTTTTGAAATACTAGATGACAAAACTCGATTATCAGACTACCGAGTTGATGACAAAATATCTATATCAATAGTCCCTTTTTCACTTGATGGATTGCCTCCAGTACCCAAACCGTTGAATGCAAAAATTGATGGTTGGTTTACTCCAACCGAAGATTCAATGCAAGTCTTCGAGAATCTTATTGGAGACAAGGAGGTACAAGCAAATGCCGTGAACCCGAAATTTTTAATAGAAGCATTTGCTCCAATAGCAGCAGATGTCTATTTAAAACTAAGCAATACTCAGAATACGGAGAAACTTTCTAAAGAAGCGATAACAACTCTCATTAAAAACTGGCTAGAAGATCAAGGAACTAGTAACGCTTTGTTTATCCCTCATGAGCAGCCTGCGCTAGAGACTATGAATGATTTTGTAAAAATGGCCTGTGGCCAAGTAGAAATAAGTTTAGACTACTGTATTGGCCAGGTATGGCGACATTGTCAACCTACCATTTATAAAACCTTATCTTTTAGTGCATGCCCTGATACGGTAATAAGAGAAATTATAGCGTTAGATGAATCAACGAAACGGTATTCGTATGGCCCCCCAGTAGAGAGTATTCAGCAATTAATAGCTTTGGAAAAAGCAGGTGTATTAAAGCTGCAAACGGTTAAAAACCCTGCTATCGAAATGAAAAATGAAGGATGGGAAATAAAGCATACATGCCATAAGATCACCGCATCTATTATGATTGACTCGGTGCTCGACGCTCCCAAAATCAAGGCTGTTGTATCTCCTCTGGTTAAGAATTTACTGGAGGGAAAAGAAATAGAGATTGTTCATGCTGATTTAGGAGTAGAAACAGATGAATATGGTTACTTAACTTTGAAAAACACTAAGAGAAAGATTCCAGTGGCGCTATTGGGAAGACTAGCGAAGGGCACGATCATCGGTGTGGACGCTATTTTGGAATGTTTTGGGGACCGACCAACTCAATGGGCTAAGAAAGCATCAGGTAAACATAAGCTGTGGTTATAGGAGACACAGCAGGGTGGTTGACTTGAATATTTCATCTCCATTAATAGTGACCTTGTAATTCAAAAAAATACATTTACGCTGTAAGTCAATCTATCTGTGATCGAGCTCTTTAGACATGAACAAATAAAATCGATCTATTATCGAAATTGTTTTTGTTCATGATAGATAGAGGTTATTTTTACCATTCGTAAGTTATAATATGGAATCGAAAGTCTGGGCAACTTGAGTCTAAAGATGTACCAAATATGATTGAAAACAAATTTCTTGATGCAATATTTTCAAAGGCAAATCTTTCGCTAGAGGAAAAGAGTAGGGTAGTGAATTCATTTACCAAGGTGCTGTTTAAGAAAAATGACTTTCTTTTTAGAGAAGATCAAATTCTCAATCATTATTACTACATGGAGGAAGGATTTGCTCGTTCTTTCACCTATGATTTTGAGGGTAATGAAGTGAGCACAAAGTTTTATTCGGAGTCTCATATTGTAATAGATTGGACCTCCTTTATGCTAAGGACCCCAACCCAGGAGAACTTTCAGGCGAATACGGATTGTGTATGCTGGCGATTGAGTTTTACCGATTTTCAAGTTCTATTCAATTCTATCGAAGGCTTTAGAGAATCTGGAAGAGCGCGATTTGCCAAGAGCTATTTAGAGTTGAAGCAAAATCGCCTCGCTATCATTTCTAATACTGCAAAGGAGCGGTATTTGTTGCTTCTAAAAGAGCATCCAGAGATTATAAACCAAGCTCCACTAAAACACATTGCAAGCTATCTTGGGGTCACAGATACTTCCTTAAGCAGGATCAGGAAGGAAATTCTCGCCTAGCATTGCTTTCTTGCCATATGACAAGTTTATTCACCAAGACTACATGTATCTTTGTTATATCAAACAAAGGATTTTATGTATCTATCAACAATTTCTATTTATCTTGTAGTCCTATTTGTAATTTCCCTATTGTTACCGCTGATTATCTTCAGCAGCGCTATTCTATCTGCCGGGAGTGCAGCTGGCATGCCCTCTGCAAAAGTTAGTAAGATTCAGTTTTGGGTTATCGGATTTCTCATAAGTTGGTGGATATACGCTGCTTATCTATCTATAAGTGGATTCCTTTACGGGAATGCCTTGCCGCCAAAACCCGTACTATTCTTAATATTACCACTCCTGCTATTTTTATTCTTTGTAGTGAAGCGGAGTTGCATATTTAAAACGCTGTTTGAAGCTGTTTCAATCGAGACCTTAATCAATATCCATGTATTCAGATTGATAGGAGCTTGGTTCTTGGTGATGGCCTATCATGACTTGTTACCCATGGGTTTTGCTATGAGGGCTGGATGGGGAGATATACTTACTGGCGTTTCAGCGCTACTTATTAGTTACTTGGTATTTAAGAAGAAAAGACTGAGTATCAAGTGGGCCTATGCTTGGAACATCTTCGGGCTGGTAGATATTCTTTCCGTAGTGATATCCGCAATAGTAATTACCGCAACAGCAAATAGTGAAGTAGCAGATAAGAATAATGTGCTCGAATTAACTATGTTTCCTTTCGCTTTAATACCTACTTTTGCTCCCGCCATCATTCTGTTCTTACATATTATTACATTTAAAAAGTTAGGAATGATATCAAATAAAGGGTAAGGCAATCTCATTCTAGTTTTTACAAAGCAATAAAACCAAAAGTTAAGCAGGCATAAATAGTTCTGCGCTTATAAATAATCTCTCTATAGACATTAAAAAAGAGAGCTACTTAAACCCAAAAAAAAAATCAATATTATGAAAATTATTTATCTTTTTATATTAGTTATTACAGGCTGTAATGTGCTCGCTCAAGAAAAAGAAGTCCTAATTATTGGAACAATGCATACCGTTCCCCAACTCGTAAAAAAGAGTTACAAACCTATGTTAAAATATTCAATCAATTATAAGCCAGACGCTATCTATGTTGAGTATGTAATGCCAAGTGATACTGTTAGTATAATCTATGATGCGCCAAAATTTGTGGAAAAATCTGATTCCATAAAAAGCATATTTACAGCTGATTCTGAGCGATTCAATAACTTAATAGATACGGACTTAAACGAATTTACACAATCCGATTTTGAATTTATGACTACTTCATATTTGGTAAAAAGAGATAATGCCAACTATGACTATTTTAGCTATCTCCGTAAATTTGGCTTGGATGGATCTACGGAACCATTAAGACATGAAAATGGAGATTTAACAGCTAAGCTAGCTATTGCACTAAATATGAAGTATTTGTATTCTATGGATGACCAACAAACCAATGAAGCTTATCATCTAGCTTGGAAAAATTGTAATATACTAGGAGCAGATAATGGAGACAATGAAATAAATCAAAAACTCGGAAAGAAACAATATAGAAGTGCAGTGGTCCCTGCATTATTAGGCAAGTTCGGCAGGCACACCAATAAATTAAAATCATTAAATCGTCTTCATTTAATGAGTTCCTTTAGATATGTACAGCAATCCAATTCAGTCTGTGATGAAGCAACAAAATACTGGGATGAGCGAAACTATCGAATGGCAAAAAATATTGCGGAACAGATAAACCAGGAATCAAACATAAAGAATATCGTACTTGTGGGTGCTTCTCACGTCATAGGAATAAAGGAAGTTTTAGAACAATATTATCCCGAAATAAGAGTGAAATTGATGCATGAATAATGAAAAATAGGGATCAAAATGCCCCCCTCTGGGCTCGGATGTTAATTGGGTCAGGACCAGGTCGTCCGCTACTACGTCCCGACGGAAGAGTCGGGATATACCGCTTCCACCCCTTGTTCGGGACGGGCTCGCTGGTGCGTTGCGAAGGGGTATTTGTAAACTGGTAGTAAATTAAGCTCAGGAATTTTTTAAATAAGGAATAATTGCATTTGATTTATATCTTTATCTATAAAAGTATACTTAAGAAAAATTTAAACCAAATTGGTGGGTCGTATCAAAATCAAATCATATGTTCCCTTTTTATATCTTGGTACGCTGGAAGCTGGCGCTAATAAACCAATACTAACAAGAGGTGTTGACGTAGAAGGGATTAAACGTAATATAGTTGTTAAATTGATGGATGGCGAGAGAATGAGCCCTGCATCTGCACTAAAGGAGGTGGTTGGGGCCACACTAGCCAGAAGAGTAGGTCTTAAGTCTCCTGAGCCGTTTATTGTGGATGTCAACCACGATTTTATACAGTCTCGACTAGAAATGGAAGGCTATATGAGATTGGCCAATAGTGCTGGATTGAATTATGGTTGTGAGAATATTGAAGGTCTAGAACTTTTTAGACCTAATTCAAATTTAGGCAAAAAGCTTAAAGATGAAGCCCTCAAGATATTCTATTTCGATATGTTGATTCAAAATACAGATCGAACAAGCAGTGTTGGAGGTAAGCCTAATTTATTTATAATTGGAAAAGACTTTTGGTTACTCGATCATGAACTTGCATTCAGCTTCCTCGTTCCATTAATAGGAAGACCACCGTCAGAACCCTGGGAATTCACTGATTTTGACAATAATGAAATCATATTCTATATCGCCATCTTAAAGGAAAGACTCTAAATTTTGCCATCTTGGATTCTTTTTTGGAGACTTTAGATTTAGAGTTTTGGGAGGAATTGAGAGAAGCTATTCCTACTGATTGGAATTTACCTGATCTTGAATTGATTAGGAATCATATTGAGCAAATCAAAGAGAACAAAGAAAATTTTATAGAACAGATTAAAAACTTGCTATCATGAAAAAGTACACATATCAGATTATAAGGTATATGCCAGATAGAGTAACAGGTGAATTTGTCAATGTTGGTCTATTAGTTTTCAATAAAGATGAAAATTTTTTAAAGGCTGATACTTTATCAAGAATAGGAAGGGTTAAACATCTTTTTCCTGATGTTAAAAGTTCATATCTAATAAAAAATCTGAAATCAATAAAAGTAAGTATCAATACTTTAGGAGCTAGTTTTGTTAGCAATAATAATGCTGCTGTTTTTAATGCCATTGAATCGATATCTTCAAATGTAATTCCTGTGGATGATAGTTCAATTTATTGTTCAGAAGTTTTCTCTGGAATAGACACGAATTTAGAAAATGCTTTTGACGATTTGTTTTATCAATTTGTAGAAAAATACGAACCAAAATCTACTGGTTATTTAACGGATAAAGAAGTTTGGTCTAAACACTACAAGTCCATTTTTGAAAATTATAATTTTGGGAATAGCCTAGAAAGTAGAACTGTTCAGACAGATGGAAATTCTCTAGAGTTTAAACATGCTATAAAAAATGGAAAGTGGAACTATCTGGAGCCTATAACTTTTGACTTAAGTAAACCAGCCAATATAAAAGAGAAGGTTTATAAATGGATGGGGCGATTAAAGGAGTTGGATTCTAGCTCTGAAAATTTCAGTTTATATTTATTATCTGTTTTGCCAAAAGATAAAGAATTAAAAGTCTTCATAAAAAATAGAATTTTAGATTCTAATGGTGATAATTTTGATGTATCTATAATCGAACCAGAAGGAGCTGATCAATTGGCAATGAAGTTAGCGTCGCAAATGGAACATTAATATTCTGTAGTTCTTATTTTAGTGAAAAAAGATACCTTTATTAGATTAGGCTTCGTTTCCATCCTGATTCCACTACGATCTATCACGACCAAGCCCTATCGATCGCTTGTTCGTTTTTAAGGCTCGCTGGCGCGTCATTATAAAATAATGGTAATTCATTCAAATCTGTCCCCATTTACTTAAAACAAACTCTATCTTAGCTGCTACAAAAACAAAATCCAACACATGAGCTTATTCCAAAATTCAGTCCTAAACAAGTATCTCAAAGGAATAGACCAAAGCAAGGCCGATAAGGCCTGGAATACCTTCACATCCCACTTCCATAATGCTGATATTCTAGAGAATATACGTAGTTCGAAGGAAGAACAATACTAAGGCGAATTTGTGATAGACTTGTTTGTTAAGGTATTTGGCTATATCAAGAATCCAAATCCTAACTACAACCTAGCATAGAAACTTATGAAAATTAAATAATCAAAAAAATGAAATACTGGCTATTCAATTGCAATCCAAAACTATGGGAGGTCGACGAGTTTCTAAAATCAGGAACAACTTCCTCTTCTTACAATATAAGCAAGTCGCATAAAAGTGGAATCCAAAGAGGAGATATGGGGTTCATTAGAGTAGGGATCGACAATCGAACAAAAAAGCAGCTAAATGGAAGAGACAGACTTGAAAGAGGCGTATATGCAATAGTGAAGATTACTGGAGATCCTGAGATGATGTATGACAATGATGATCCATATTGGCTAGATGAGGAAAAGAAGAATGAACAAGTAATGCGAGTGGCAGTGACGTTTACGCACAATTTGATAGACAAACCTGTTCTAATAGATGGCTTCCCTAGAGCGAATGAAATTGAAAAAGTGGCAGCAGTTTTAACAGGTCATCGTACTATAACTGCAGAAGTGCCTAAGTCTGACTTTGATATTATTCTTGAAAATTGTGAGGCAAATTTAGATTCATTACTAAGTCTAGAAAAGGAGCCTGTTTCAGAGCATATAGATATAGTTATGGCAGAAAAAAAATACGTAAATGAAACTCCGCAGGTCAAAGAGAGATTGAGTAAATATATTGAACGAGGCGGAATAGCAAAAGCAATTAAGAAACATTACGATTACGAATGTCTTATTTGCAAAGCCCTAAGTTTACCATCAAAAGGGTTTTTAAAGCGAAACAAAGAACCATACATCGAAACACATCATTTCTTTCCTGTATCAGATCTAAAACAAGGTTCACTTGGGGTAAATAATTTGATGACACTATGCGCAAATCATCATAGAGAAATACATTATGGGATGATAGACTCTATTGAGTCTAATGATATTTACTTTGTAATAGAGATGAATGATCAAATTTACAGAATAGAGAAAAAGCTGATAGATCATAAAATAATTGCAGATAACTAATAAACTAAAAATGGATTTACCAAAATACCACGAATCATTCATACCTGTATTGAAAATATTAAGTGCGGTAGACTCTCTAAGCAGTAGAGAACTAAGTGAAAAGGTTCGAGATGAATTTTATGCAGAACTCCCAAAAGAGCTTCTTGTCAAAAAGACAAAATCTGGAGCGAACGTATTGCTAGATCGAATCCAATGGGCGAAATCCTACCTAAAGTTGGGGAAATTTGTGATTTATCCTAGTCGAGGAAGGGTTCAGATCACAGAAAAAGGAAAGCAAGTATTAAAAAATGGCACCTTCACCTTAGAGGATCTTAAGAATGATATTGATTTTAAAAATCACTTAGCGGCAAGAGAAAACAAAGATGATGATACTTCTCAAGTAGACACTGTCGATGTCGATAATGCTTCGCCACAAGACCTGATTGACTCTGGTTTTTCTACGATAGAAACAGAAGTCAAAACAGAACTCCTAGAGCGTCTCAAAGAAATTGATCCTTATTATTTTGAGAAAGTGATATTGATACTCCTCAAGAAGATGGGCTATGGTGATTTTATCGAAACCTCAAAATCAGGTGACGGTGGCATCGACGGCATCATCAATGAGGACAAGCTAGGTCTCGAAAAGATATATACTCAAGCCAAGAGATATAATGAATCGAAAGTTCGAGAAAAGGATATCAGAAACTTCATCGGTGCCATGAGTGGTGATACCAGCAAAGGCGTCTTCATTACGACTTCTTCCTTTGATATTGGTGCTATCAAGAAAGCCAGAGAAGCCCACCATTCCATTATCTTGATTGATGGAGTTAAATTGGTAGATCTCATGCATCAATACGACGTAGGCGTTCAAGTAAAAACCATATACGAAGTAAAAGAGCTAGATAATGATTTCTTTGAAGGAGAGTAGAGGTATGTATTTTAAATATAAGACTGCTGTTTCTATTAACATTACCAAAGCTATCTCAAACTTGAGTAAATACCATACGAGTATGGTATTGGTGTTTTAAAATGTCGTGGAACGGGGGTATACTCGCACAAGCAACTATAGTTTTCTTAGGTTACTAGAGCACTTAAGTACAGCTTAGGTCTCTTAGGAGGTTCGGCCAGCGATAGAGTAGCATTAATAATTCATAACACATATTTCACCCTCTCAGTAAATTTTCAAATAGTACACATCCCATAATCCCATAATCCCCTAATCCTATAAATCCTAGTTCAGACAAAAATTAATAACACCGCGCACCTCCAGGGGTAAGCCTATATAGATCCTCTCCACCCTTTACTTCTGCATTAGTGATACCCACATAATCAGCACCTATACTCTTAATCAGCATAGGAGCTAACCCCTGCATGCCCAATTGCATCATTTCAGGATGTTGAGAATAGAGCGTGATCATCGTATAGCTACCAGCAGTGGCAACATCCCAATTCCCTGTTACTTGATCAGAGCCATAGTCATAGCCACCTATTTGGTCATTGCCAACCGATACACCTCCAGCATTTTCCCAAGCGAAAGTGCCATCTGGACAAAAATGAATGGTTAAGGAAGATTCGGTATATCCTCCCATAGCTCCCCCGTAAGAAGGTGCTGAATACGAGTTGCTGCTTTGCTTCATGGTAGATCCAGCTAAGGCATGTTTTACTTGATTGGCTTGAGCAGAATTAAAATCAAATTGATTGCCTGGACTCAATCTATCCCAGGTTGCTTTCATGTCAAAAGCGCTATGCTGATTTGGAGTAGGACCTGCTGCGTAATTTGATCTTTGACTATTTTGCTGCAACTCTTGCTCTTGCTGACCATTAGTTTGTTGATTGGTATTTCCATTAGTGCCAGCGACTTCATTTACAGGTGCTACTGCATTAATGCTTTGGAGTGTCAATGCAGGGGCCATCATAAACTGTTCTGCGACTTGTATCATGATTGGTTCCATCTGTGCTTCACTAGGTTCTGACGGTAGGACACCCATCTGTATATTATAGAACATCCATGCCATGACATGTTTAGTCTTGAGTTGATACCCTTGGGATTCCAAAAACACAGCTTCCGGATTGTTGAAATCCTGAGCAGTGGTATCTGTAGCGATGCTGCAAAAAATGATAAGTATAAATGATACTAGAAGTGTCGAGCTACCTCTCCTGACGTTTTGCATAATCTTGATTTTAATAATATAACAAAAATAAGATGGAATCGCATCTATGCAATCATGGAAAACCTTATAAATTATTTATCAGGGTTTTCATATACTTTTATTATAATTGTCTAGACCTGCTCTTGCTCTCGCTCTTGCTCTTGCTGTAGTTTTTGCTCTTGCTGTAGTTCTCTTGCTCTTGCTGTAGTCCTTCCTGCTCTCGCTGTCCTTCTTGCTCATGCTCGAGACTCTTGCTGATTTTACTCTTGCTGTCCTTCTTACTCTCGCTCTTGCTCTTGCACGAGACTCTTGCTGATTTTACTCTTGCTCGAGACTCTTGCTGATTTTTCTCTTGCTGTACCTCTCGCTCATAAGCTTACAAATAATTCTCAATATTCACTGAAAATCAATTATTTATATATAGTGATATAAATTATTCAATAATCTGATTTCATATTAAGGAAATTGGAATATTTCTTGATTAGTTGTTAGTGTTACATTTAGAAAACTACTTTTTTGCTTCAGCTACTTAGGGGAGCAAAATGGAATAACATATTAAGTAAAATGGAATATTTAGATATTACCCATCGACTTCAAGACATTAGAGAGGACATACACGAACTACGATCAGCTGAGACAGCTGACATCACGACTAAAATTGATAACCTTCGCATCATCAATAGATTACTAAAAGAGCAAAATAAATTGTTGGCAATCAAGCACAAATTCTTCAATATCATAAAGTTAGTTGTCATGCCGATGTCGCAGGCTAAAGTCCTCGGGCCCGAAACAAGATGATCAATTCGCTAAAGCCAAGAAAGAACAACGGTGCACAAAAGAGTAACACCTCTGAAAAACGGCACCACCCAAACCATCAAATTTCAATTTTCTCCTTATAATTGTGCAAGTCATCCTTCTTGTGAATATACCTATTTCAAAAAAAAAGCTGCCTACATAACTTGAAGGCAGCTTTGTTGCTTTGAACCGAAAACTTATTTAAAGCATCACATTTTGCTTAAACATCTGAATCGCAATCGCGATCAGTACGATACCAAATACTTTTCTCAAAGTCGAAGTAACTTGATCTGACATCTTGGTAGATAACCAACCTGACGACTTCAAAATAACGAAGACAATGATCAAATTGATAATAATGCCACCCATTATACTGAAGTTGTCGTATTCTGACTTAAGCGAGATAATCGTAGTGAGTGTACCAGCACCAGCCAATAATGGAAACGCAATAGGCACTATACTACCTGATCCTCCATCATCATGGTGATCTCTAAAGAAACGAATACCTAGTATCATCTCTAGTCCAATAAAAAAGATGATCAACGCTCCAGCCATAGCAAATGAGGATACCTCAATATGGAATATACTCAAAATGCCTGCCCCAAAAAATAAGAACGCAATCATTATAATTGCAGCGGCTAGGGTCGCTAAACCAGCCTGTATTTTTATTCCTTCCTTCTTCATATTTATGATAATCGGAAGACTTCCGATAATGTCAATCACAGAGAATAAAATAAGCGTTACGGATAAAATTGCTTTTGCTGTCATGCGTAAAATATTTATTATAATTGTTGTATTACCTCGCTTCGTGCGAGTTGGTATTATGACGCAAAAATGTATCAAAAAGATATACTTTGCCACAATAAATACGTTACTAAGTCAATAAGTGATATTTTCGCCTTATGCAGAGTCAAATCGTTAATTTAATCTTTACTATATATGAAACAGAATCAACTTGACCCAATAGACCTCAGAATCTTAAATGAATTGACAGTTGACGCCCGCATACCCTACAGTCAGCTCGCAAAAAAATTGAAGATTTCCAACACGCTAGTCCATCAGCGCCTCAAAAAACTCACCAATAACGGCATCATAGATAAAGCGCAATACCTAGTCAACCCGTGGAAGCTTGGATTTCAGACTTCTGCTTATACCCAGATCATGCTGCACGACTCTAAGACCCTCAGTAAAGTAGAGCGAAAACTCAGTAGGATTAAGGAAATCGTAGAGTGTGTTAACATTTCTGGACGCTACGCCCTCATGGTCAAAATTTACGCCCGCAATAACCGTCACCTTCGGGATATCATTTATGAGCAAATTCACACCATCGACGAGATTGATGGTACGAATACAACGATCTCTTTTGAGACCGCTTTTAGTCGGAATGTCCCATTGGATCTGGAGCCTGGGGATGAGGAGTAGGAGTAGGAGTAGCAGAATAGAAATTATCTACTGTCGTCGGACTAAATTGCGAAGCATTGCTAAATCCTGTTTTCACTTTAGGCTGCTTTTTCTTTGTCTTGTTTTTCTTCGCTTTTTTACGTGATTTGACTTCTGGGGTTACACTATCGCTACTATCTAATCCGCGAGAGCGATCGCCGACAATCGATCCTGGCTCAACTACTGCCATTTCCGCTACATCAGCCTGAAAAATAGTAGTAGAGGTACCTATACAGCAGTTGCTGCCAATATTACAGCTATCAATAATTAATACTCCCGAACCGATGATAGCTCCGCTGCCAATCTCAATTGAACCTCGGGCAGCATTGATAATCGCTCCCATGCCAATGCAAACATCCGCACCAATGACAATCTTTCCTTCTGGTGCAGCCTGTAAAATTACTCCTGGAGCTAGAGAAGCCGTAGGATGAACTTCAACATCGCCACTAATGCGGATATCTTTATTCAAAACAGGTTGTGGCGGAGGAAGGTAAATCATTTTTTAAAAGCTCTAAGCTCTAAGCTTGAAGCTGGAAAAGTTAAGCGAAATAAATATTTGAGCTATTTCTAGTCATCCATTCTACTCCGCTATTGAATTTTAAGATCTAGCTAGAATTTAAAGCTAGAAGGATATTGTGGACAGTCAAGACCGTCTCCAAATATCCTAAATCTAGTGAACAGTTTAAAACAAAACTGTCGTCGAGCGAAGTTTACCGCTTATAGCTGGATCTTTGCTGTTCTATGGTCGCTGAATTATAGTTTCAGCAACTCTTCTTTTATTTTTAGGATCGATACCCAGCAGTTTCACATATTCTCCTGAATGTT
>ENA-ORXT01000164-ORXT01000164.1-marine-metagenome-genome-assembly--contig:-NODE-164-length-111646-cov-9.508457_pt1 | contig 111646 bp, 85 predicted proteins | sample MGYA00237868_ERZ511482 | MGnify/ENA metagenome assembly ERZ511482 | reverse complement strand
ATCTTAAGTAAAGTAGAGCTGCCTTTTATTGATTCAATTGATAATTATCATCAATTGGATGCGGTGATTTGTTGGTTGTCGGGTAAGCGTCATGTTGAAAAGAAACATGTTGTTTTGGGGGATAAAGGCGAGGGTGTGATTGTTGTTTAGGATGCCTCCCTAAATCTAATACCATCTTTTTCCTAAAGTCTAAAGATGGTTTATATTTTTCCCTCCTTCCTTCGTCAGGGAACGGAAGTATGTACACGAATTAATTACTTTAAACTAATAGCTAATTGCCTCGCTTAGAAGAACAAAATCCAGGCTTGCTCGCTATAATATGGTTTGGCGTATGAAGGAGGGGTGGAGTAACCAGGTTCGCCCACCTAAAAGGACTTGACATATGCAGGAGGTCTGGCATTAAGCTCATTCAAGAATTCTAAAAGTCATCCATTAGACATATACAAAATCACTGTTTAGCATTAATCATTGAAAATCAGCAATTAAAATTATTATACAATCATTACATAGGGGTCACCCCCCTTTCATCTGTCTTATAAGTACAAAAACTTTAAGGATATAAAAATAAGTTCGGAGCAATTCGAACTTTTTTTTTGTTCCATAGCCAAATAAATGTCAGACATTTTACCTTTGGCTTATGATCATCATTACAGGCGCAGCTGGTTTCATTGCTTCATGTCTTGCTCAAAAACTTTTGAGGGAGGACAAGGATGTTTCACTTCTACTAGTGGACAATTTTGAAATTGAAAAAAAGAAGAAAAATTTTCCTGATAGCGATCGCTGCATTAGGATTGATAGAAACCAATTGTTTGAATATCTCGATACCAAAAATCCCGAAGTCTCTCAGGTTTATCACCTTGGTGCAAGGACTGATACGGCAGAATTAAATACTTCACTTTTCAGAAAATTAAATGTAGAATACAGCAAGGACATGTGGTCCTACTGCGCACTGGAAGAAATTCCTTTGGTCTATGCTTCAAGTGCGGCAACCTATGGAGATGGCACCAAAGGGTTTGTGGATAGCCACGATGTTGTTTCTGAATTAAAACCTTTGAACCCATATGGAGATTCTAAGCAGGATTTTGACAAGTGGGTTTTGGAGCAAGCCCTGGAACCACCTTCTTGGTATGGAGTAAAATTCTTCAATGTCTTTGGACCCAATGAATACCATAAAGGTAGAATGGCATCGGTTGTTTTTCATGCATTTAATCAAATCCAGAAAACAGGAATGATGAAACTGTTTCGTTCACACCGAGAAGATGTAAAAGATGGAATGCAAAGTCGTGATTTTATCTACATCGAGGACGTGCTTGATTGCTGCCTTTTTCTCATGAATGAAAAAGTTGACTCCGGTCTCTATAATATTGGATCGGGCAAAGCAAGAAGTTTTAAGGATTTAGTCGAAGCAGTATTTTCAGCTTTAGATAAAAAAGCTGAAATAGAATTCATTGACACACCAGAAGATATTCGTGATACCTACCAATATTTTACGGAAGCGGATATGGAGAAATTGAAAGCTGCGGGTTACAAAAAAGAATTTACCAGCTTGGAAAGTGGGGTAGAGAAATATGTCAAAGAATACTTAGTCAATTCTAAATATTATTGAGCTGCTTATTCTGGCACGAAACCATCAAGATTGGTTCCTTGTGTATAGAATATTAATTTCCATTCATCTCCCAATTTGGCAAAACGTCTTACGATATAAAACATCCCATTGTTATCCATGATGGTCTCAGTGATGATTCCCCCAATGTTTTCCATGTCTCTTTTAAATTCTCCAGTGTTCGTAAATGGTTTATGTATTTCCCAATTTTCAACGGTCCATTGTTCGTCACCTTCACCAGACAAAGGAAACTGAATGTGGTTTAACTGGAACTCTGGATCGACATGAAATTTGGCATAGAAAGAAGGAAAATCTTCTGGGATGATGACAGAGTTTTCGTCTTCTATTAGATTTGAATCTGGATCTTGAACTGTTGTTGTGCTTTCAGCATTATTTTTACAAGCTGCAAATAAAATCACGAAAAGCAGTAAGCCTAAATATTTATGAAAGTTCTTTAGCGATAACAAAGTGGTAGTCATCAAACTTTTCTGCTTTAAGATCATAGTTATAGGTTTTATCTTTTATCAGCCTTCCGGCAAATGTGAATCCTTCTTCTGCAAATATAAACTTGTCCAATTCCATATCTTCTATAAATTCTACCCGCTTCCTTCCATATGCTTTGTACATACTTTCTTTGGCTCCCCAAATTACATGCATATATTCTATTCTTTCCTCCTCGGTGATGTAAGTCGATTCTTTCTCATTTATAAACTTATGAGCTATCCTCGTTATTTTATCAAGTTGCAACTGAATATCAATTCCTATAATTTTCGGTGATGTTGCAAGTGCTGAGTATTTATGAGAATGAGAGATAGAAATATGCACATCTTTTTGTAACAAATATGGTTTGCCAAATTTATCCTTTCGCAATTTCGCCTCAATATCGATATCCATTACTTTTTGCATGAGATAGCGACTAGCCATCCATTCAAGTTGCCTTTTATTATTCAGAGTTTTAACAAACTCCCTCTCTCCATGGCTAAGCTGCAGCCCTTCCTTAAAAAAGTCATGCTGTTCGGATACCTCCCAAATGACTACTCTGGTTCCGTCTATATCCGTTTTATCTCTAAATAATGGCAATTTCTATGCTTTAAATTCAGGTAAAGATAAATTGTCTTAATGGATATTAGCTTTTAATTTTTAGGTTTAAATTGAAAATTAAAATTGAATTTGCCACTAGCATCTTTTGTAATCATTAAATTAGCGCAAATTATAAGTATGAAAGGTTTTTGGATTTTATTAGCTATTCTTCTATTAAGCGCTTGCGCAGAACCCAAGCCAAATTATCCTGAGATGGATTTGATGAAGCATGGTCTACCTATCAAAATTCATGCTCCAATAGATGCCGAGGTCGAAATGAATGATATGTTGTTAATGAAGGATGTAACCGTTAAAAAGGATAAGTTCTATCTACAGATTTTTTCTAGCGAGGCAATGGTCAATGATGTCGCAAAAATCAAAGCTGATAAGTTAAACGAAGTCAAATCGAAATCTTCATTTTCAAAAATTATTCAAGATGATCCTAGTGGTTTTATTTTTGAAAAATTAAGAAGTGATAGCACTGCCAATTACGACTTCCGCCAAATAAAAATTCAAGGAGACAAACAATATATTTTCCAAACTGGACTAATTGGAAAATTCTCTGAGCAAGAGGTTAGAGATATGTATGAATCAGTCCAATAAATAAAATGTAATAAACACTAAACATTTAATATGAATAAATTATACACTAGCATTGTATTGATGATTACCGCACTTGCACTTATGAGCAATTCAGGAGGTAGAGGAACAGTCGGAGGAGAAGCTGTAACGGGAGCAGGAACACAGAGAACATGTGGAGCCAATGGATGCCATGATGATGGTCAATTTGATCCATCTGTTTCAGTCGAACTAATATCACAAACGAATGGTGAGTCAGAATTAACTTACAGGCCAGGAAAAGATTATACAGCAAGACTGACAATCGATGCAACTGGTACTCCAGGTGGATACGGATTCCAAATGGTAGCTTTGAATGATGCTGGAGTAAGTGTCGGCTCATGGACACCAAGTGATGATACTCAAACTGTCACTTTAGGCGGTAGATCTTATATTGAGCATTCAAAAAGATTAACTGAATCCGTTATCGAATTTAATTGGTTATCACCTGACATGGATGAAGGTAATGTAACTTTCTATTTTTCTGCAAATGCAGTAAATGGCACTGGGTCTCCAGCTGGTGATGGTTCAGCTAATAGCACAATGGTTTTCGAATTTGATCCTTCCACTTCTACGAGCGATCAACTATTGGAAAAAACGCAGTTTTTCCCCAATCCAGCTTTTGACGTTATAAATGTAACAAATCACACTTCAGATAATTATTCGATTTACAATGTACAAGGCTTAATGATAAAACATGGTGGTTTGGAAAATAATCAAATCAATATTTCAGATTTGAATCCTGGAATGTATGTTGTGAAATTAGATAATGAAAAACAAATTAGCAGATTTATAAAAATCTAATGTTTGATGTACAAAGCAGCTGAAGAAAAAGAATTTTACAAAGACAGCAAGCATTTTTTAAACAATCAGCCTATCGCATCTTCCTACGATAGGCTGATTGAAGTTTTGAGCTATCACGAATGGAAATATGCGGTGATGAATGATCCCGTTATTTCTGATTTTGAATACGATCAACTTTTTGATGCGCTTAAAAAAATCGAAGCAGAGAATCCATTGCTTCTTAGACCTGATTCTCCAACGCAACGGATTGCCAGCGACCTTAATCCTGATTTTCCAACAGTTGCCCACCTTACGCCTATGCTTTCTCTGGGCAATAGTTATAATGCAGATGATCTACTCGACTTTGATAAACAAATAAAAAAATTGAGCAACAATGAGGGCGATATAGTTTATAATATTGAACCCAAATTTGATGGTGGTAGCATCGCCGTCGTTTATGAAAATGACTTTTTAGTCAAATCTGCAACTCGTGGAAATGGGGTAGAAGGAGAAGACATAACACCCAACGCTAAGACTATAAAATCTATTCCATTAAAAGCTGCGTTCAGTAAATATGGGATAGCCAAAGCAGAATTAAGAGGAGAGGCCATTATTCCATTGGCACTATTTAAAAAAGTTAATGAGACGAGAGAGCTGGAGGGATTGAAAGTTTTTGCCAATCCTAGAAATGCAGCAACAGGAGGACTTAGAACAAAAGATGCCAATGAGACTAGTAATCGAGGCATCGAAGTTTTTATGTTTCAACTTAGTTATGCAGAAGATACAACTGGCAACAATGTTTTAAGCAGTTTCAAGAATCATTCAGATCATCTCGATATGCTTAGGCAAATAGGGTTTAAGGTTCCTAAGGAAGGGCAGAAGGTTGCAAAAAACATCCAAGAAGTAATCAAATTTGTCTCAGACTTTGAAGCTCAAAGAGATAGCCTTGATTATGAGATAGATGGTATGGTCATCAAAGTCAACGACCTAAATGTTCAAGAAGCTATTGGCTCGACTCAACATCATCCTAGGTGGGCCATTGCTTATAAGTTTAAAGCAAAGCAAGCAACCACCACCTTACTGGATGTGGAATATCAAATAGGAAAAGTCGGATCTATTACGCCCGTCGCAAAGGTGGAACCTGTGTTCCTGGCAGGAGTAACTATTTCCTCTATTTCATTGCATAATGAAGAATTTATAAATCAAAAAGATTTGAGGATTGGGGATAAAGTTTTGGTAGAAAGAGCAGGAGATGTAATTCCCTACATCGTAAAATCTTTTCCAGATCTGAGGACAGGTGAAGAGAAAAAAATAAAGTTTCCAAAGTACTGTCCAAGAGATCATGGAGAAAAAAGTCTTTTGATACAATTAGATGGCGAAGCAGCATGGAGATGTCCAATTTGTCAATTTGGAAGAGACAATATTCAGAAGATTATCTTTCATGTTTCTAAAGCAGGAATGGATATAGATGGTTTTGGAAAATCAAATGTAGAGCGATTTTACGAACTAGGCTGGGTCAACGACATAAGTGACGTCTACAATCTTGGTTATCAGAAAATTCAACAATTAGAAGGTTTCGGAGAACGATCTGCAAAAAAAATAGAAAAGTCAGTTGAAAAAGCAAAATCAAATTCATTGCAAAAATTGCTTGCAAGCCTAAGTATTCATCACCTAGGAAAGAAAGCAAGTAAACTGATTGCAGCAAATATCAACCACGTTTACGATCTTAAGGATTGGTCCACAGAAGATTTTACCAATATAAAAGATATCGGTCCAGTAGTAGCCGAAAATGTAAAAGCATGGTTTGAATTTCCAGGCAACTTTGAAATGTTGCAGAGAATGGAAGAACGTGGTGTAAACTTCTATCAAACTGAAGAAGATAAACCCAAAAAGCTTGTAGAGAATGCTCCTCTATCGGGTAAATCAATATTATTTACTGGATCACTTCAAAATCTGAATAGGAAAGAAGCTCAAGAAATTGCTGAATCAAATGGTGCAAAGAACATTTCAGCAGTAAGTAAAAAACTTGATATTCTTGTTGTAGGTGAAAAGGCAGGCTCCAAACTTACAAAGGCTCAAGCGCTTGGGACAGTACAGATTATGACCGAACAAGAATTCATTGAGCTATTGGAACTGGATGTCTAGTATTTGTTAATCCAATCTTTAATAGAACATTATGCGTCTTCTGTAGCTAAAAGTAAAATTTACAACTTACTTTTGCGTTTGAACTCCTAATAATGCATTTATGAAAAAGATTTTTATTGCTTATGTTTTGTTTACTAGTGTAATTGGAACAATCCTTATGTTCTCTTCTTATTCTTCTAAAGCAGAAGAACCAGCAAAAGAAACGGAAGTGGTGCACAGTTTGCCACAAATTATTAAGTCAATACCACTTGATAAACAATTCACTTTCGCTGGAGAAATAATTCCCCAAACATTTGATGCAAGAGAAAGATTGGATAGAGAATTATCCGTGAATGCTTATTGGCATTCAAGTACTATGCTGAATATGAAAAATGCGAGCAGGCATTTTGCAATGATGGATAGAGTCCTTACAGAGTATGGTGTACCTACAGATTTTAAATATTTAGCCGTAGCGGAAAGTAATCTAAGAAATGTAGTTTCTTCTGCTAGTGCAAAAGGATTTTGGCAATTTCGAAAATTGGCAGCAAAAGAATTTGGACTCGAAGTAAATGATGAAGTAGATGAAAGGTACCATGCTGAAAAAGCAACCATCGCCGCTGCAAAATATCTTAAGCAGTTACATAAAAGATGGGGCAACTGGATAGATGCAGCAGCATCTTACAATATTGGCCCAACCAGATATTCAAAACTAAGAAAGGCTCAAGGAGAAGAGAATTACTTCAATATGCACCTAACCGATGAAACAAGCAGATACGTATTTAGATTGGTTGCCATCAAAGAAATTATGAGCAATCCGGATATCTATGGATTTTATTTAGAAAACGGCGAGAAGTATCATGACCTTCCACCATTTAGAGAAATCGCAATAGACAAATCAGTTTCAAACTGGGGTGCATTTGCTGACGGGTATGGTGTAAGCTATCGTGAATTTAAATTGTACAATCCTTGGTTGATTGATACAAAGTTGACAGTAATCAATAACAAGTACAAAGTCAAAGTACCTATAAAGTAAATCACTTGGTTATGTTTCTAATCTTTACCTACCTCTCAAAAAGCTAAACAATTTTAATTACCTGTGAGAGCAACTGTCAGTAAGTATAGATAGTAATTTCTTACATAATCCTCCATTCCTGATGTAGGTAGTAAGGAGAATTTGCCCGTCCAGTAATTGGTTTTAAGTATGCAATGTGATGGACGTAGTAAATTTAAGAAGGCATTTTGTTCATAGTTGCCAGTTAAACATCTGCCTTACTATATCTTTAATCTCCTATCATCTTAAAATCCTGTCAAAGACAATTTTCCTACTTTAATGTTATTAGTCGTATTTTCAAGAACTTTAATCGAATTATTATCCATAACATAGTATTATGTATTGCATAATACTCACTACTAGTGTATATTTGTATTATGAAAGCTGAAAAAACAAAAGCGCAGATGAGAAAAGGCATACTCGAACTTTGTGTTTTGTCTATAATAAAGGGCAGCGAGGTATATCCATCTGACATTATCAAGGAATTGAAAGAGCACAAATTAATTGTAGTGGAGGGTACAATTTACCCCCTACTCAATAGACTTAAAGATGCTGCTCTTTTGAGTTACAAATGGAAAGAATCCAAATCTGGGCCCCCGCGCAAGTATTATCAAATCACAGATCATGGAGAAGATGTATTACAGGATTTGATTACAACATGGAACGATCTAAATATTGCTGTTAATAAAACTATCAAAACTATTGCTGTCTAATGAAAAAAATCGAAAACATAAACTTAGGAGGTCAACCTTTTACCATTGATCAAGATGCGTTTAAAGAGCTAGATTCCTATATAAACAACATTTCTCGAATGTTGAAAAAGAGTAGAATGAAAAGTGAGTTGATTGATGATATAGAATTTCGAATTTCAGAAATAATATCAGAGAAGAAAGGAGATAACCCGATTGTTACTGTAGCTCATGTGGATCATGTGAAAAAAGTGATGGGTGACCCAAAGGTATTTTTATACGATTCAGATTATACAGCTGAAGATTATAAGGAATCTTCGAATGCCAGCTCAGGTGGCGGACAAACCGTAAGAAGGAAAAAAAGATTATTCAGAGATGTAAATGATAAAGTATTAGGTGGTGTTGCGTCTGGGATGGCTGCATACTTTGGGATCCACGAATCTTGGATAATGAGATTAATATTTGTAATGACCTTCTTTACCATAGGATTTAATGTTCTACTTTACATAATTCTATGGGCCATTATTCCTGCAGCTGTCACAGAAGAAGATTATGCTGAAATGAGAGGTGAGCCTATCAATCTTTCAGACATTACCGATTCGGTAAAGTCAGAGTTTGAAGATCTAAAGAAATCATTTTAACCACCTATAAGACTAAAGCAAAAAGTGGTATAGTTTAAAACTGATGCCTTGCAAGCTATTGCAAGGCATCTTTTCTTATATAATTTTCTCTAGTTGATTAAATATTAGTAATTTTAATAATATGTAATCAATTAACACTTCAATGAAAACTACAACTACTGCACTTACTTTCATAATTCTATTCCTAGCAAGTTTCTCGTTTGCCCAGACCACCTGTACAATCCCCAATGGTAGTTTTGAAACCTGGATAGATCTCACTGATGATTTTGATGAAACGGGAGAATTGCCAGCAGGCACAATCATGCTTCCCGAAAACTACTTCGGTATTTTTAGATTTTTCATCTCATCCTTTTTAGAAATTTTTGAAACCTTCACGGGAGATGAACTTATAGAAGCGTCAAGTATGTTTTTTGGTATGTATCAATCCACAGATGCTTCAGAGGGCGATTTTTCTTTACAAATGCAGGCCGATGAAACATTCCCATTTGTAGATGCCTTCGTTGTTGTTCCTTGTGTAGAAGAAGAATTGCCATCAAGTTTTTGCTTTGATTTAAAACATGTTGGAACAGGAACAGATACCTTTTCAATAATTGGTGCCTTTGATGAAGAATCAACACTTGCCTTAGATGATTATGGAACTCAGGATGCAAGTGCCTTCTTTATTATTGATAGCATTATTCTCGAAGGTGACACTGAGTGGATTTCATACAACATTCCTGTTGTTGACAATATGAATGGAATTTCTCCAGATACGGCACTCATATTTATGATAATGTCGAGCAATGAAGACTCAATAGCTGCTGGAGTAGAAAGTTATTATCTAGTTGACAACCTTAACTTCAAACTTGAAGGTGTACTTCCTTTGGCCACAACATCTATTAATGGTGTGCATGAAAATGACCACAATAGAATATCTTGGTCTGTTTTAAATGAAGAAAATTTAAGCCACTATTTATTAGAAAGGTCGTACGAAAATCTTGATAACTGGAGCGAGATAGGTAAATTAGAAATAAATCCAACAGGTGCAAACAACTATAGTTTCGATGACTATGAAATAAATAAACGAGGCATATATTATTACAGAATAAGAAAGTTTGATCTGAATGGCAATGAAAGCCTAAGCAAGCTTATTGAAATAGATGTACCAATCTTAGGACATCTTAGCCTAGTCACCTATCCCAATCCAGCCAAAGACCAATTAAATTTAGACTTCTTCTTGAGTGAAAGTTCAGAAAGTATCAGTTACAATTTATTTTCCGTCGATGGAAAAGAATATAAGTTTAATACAGACTTTCCAAACAGTCTTGACGCTGGTGTCAATCGCATTGTCATTGACGTAAATGATCTTCCTGTAGGTGTCTATAATTTAATAGTGAAAAGTGAATTTACGGAAGTGAATAAAAGAATAGTTATTACTAATTAGATAGCTCCTACGACTGGAAGACAAATGAAGTATAATTTACGATGTAGGATTTTGGACATTATTAATGTATAAGAGGTTTGTATAAAATCATTCCAAGTGAAGCAATCAGATAAAATTGGATTGGGTACTGCTGCGATAGGCCGTCCTCAGTATATCAATATCAAGCAGAAATCTGATGAAGAAGTTTCTTTGGAAGCATTTAAGCAGAAAGGAATAAACTTACTGAATAAAGCATATGCTCAAGGCGTCAGATACTTTGATACAGCACCAGGTTATGGTTTTGCTGAGAAGCTCTTGATTGATTGGACTGCAAACAAGAATGATGATGAAATTGAGATTGCAACAAAATGGGGATACACCTATGTTGCTAATTTTGACCCCAATGCCAAGACTCACGAGGTAAAAGAACACTCATTACAAAAGCTAAATGAACAATGGATTCAGTCTAAGCGATTATTGCCATATTTAAGTACATACCAAATTCATTCAGCGACATTAGAAACAGGTGTACTTGACAATGAAGAAGTATTGCAGCGCTTATTTGAATTAAAAAATAAGCATGGCATTCTTATAGGAATCACAAGTACTGGTTCAGACCAACTTTCAACCATAAAAAAAGCCTTAGATGTTGAAATCAATGGCAGCCAAATTTTCGATGTCTTTCAAGTAACCTACAATATTTTTGATCAAAGTTTGGCAAGCATTATTGACAAACTTTCAAAGCAAAAAAAGAGGACAGTCATCAAAGAAGCCTTGGCCAATGGCAGGGTTTTCCCAAATGAAAATTATCCAAATTATTCTAAGGCTTACAAGAGGCTAAATGACTTATCAGAGAAATACCAAACAGGAGTAGATGCAATTGCGCTTCGCTTCTGTATGGATAGCATTCCTGTTTATAAAGTATTGAGCGGTGCAAGCAACGAACAACACTTAATAGATAATCTAAAGGTGTCAGATTTTGAATTAGAAAAGAGTGACGTTTTAGATTTAAAAAAATTGTCAATTGATCCAAAACTTTATTGGAACGAAAGAAAAAAGTTAGGCTGGAGCTAAAAGGATTCATTTTATTTGAACAGGATCTATAAGATATTTATGATGAGTATGATGGTAAATTGAAAAGAAACGTAGGATAGTCTATAGCAAGTCTGCCGATAGGTCAGACAGGCGCTTCGCAGCGTTTCTGCCTTGAAAAAGGCTTATTTCATCGATGGAGGAGAAGTAGTTTGTTTGCGATGGCTACCATTAATTTTTCACTCAATAGGCACTCATTGAGACTATGGTTAAGTTAATTTTTCACAATTGTATTTTAAATTTGATTAAATTGATTCGAAGTCTTTAGCGTAGCAAATAATATATGAACAATAAAATACTAAATTTCGGATATTTCCTATTGGCCATATGCATTTGTTCTTGTTGTTTACTTCCTCAAGATCCTTCTTTGGATGTTGAGCCGTGTGACATTCTTCAACCAGGAGGTGCTGAATATAATTTAAAAGGGGTTGTAGGAAATTTAAATTATGACAGGAAATCAAAATCAGTTTTTAAATTAGAAGGCAATGATAAAATAAAATTAGAATTCCCTTATTATTCACCGGACACTTGTTATATAGAAACTTCTATCAAAATGTATAATATAGCCCTTGATTTAAGTGACACAATATTTATTGGAATAGATTCTTCACGTGCTGCCTACGTATTCTCATTAGACGGAGGTGTGCCTGGATATGCTTTTCATAATTCCGATAATAGTGATAACAATTGGATCAAAATAAATGAGATTAATGATGATACAACTGAAATTCATGGTGCATTTAATTTAGACCTAAGTCTGGTTTATCCAGAGGAAGATGACACAGATATTGTGGAAATTAAGTGTGAAAAATTTGTTGCTGAACCTTGGTTTGAATAAGCTAATCAGCTCTTTTATTTAAATAATCTAGTCTAAATCCTGACCGCCAAAGTTTCAGAAGAAACGTAGGATGGTCTATAGCAAGCGAAGTGCAGCGTGTCTGCCTTGAAAAAGGCTTCTATCTTCCAACATAAACTCCAAAATCGGCCTACATCTATCTTTACAAGCAGGGTAGAAGGTACTGTGTTTTTTATCCTTATTCATTGGCTTCCCCCACCAGAATTCTGCCAAGGCGATGGGTTTTAGTTGATGAGCAATCGCATATTGAAGTAGTTTAGGGGCTGCACATTCTCCTGCTGCAGTCGGTGGTTTTCCATGCGATGATTCTTCAAATATTTCAATCAAATTTTTCTTCTTGCCAGACAGATTTATAAAATGATAATTCTCAAATAATCTTTGTTGTAAGGCCATAGAATGCGCCTTACTTTTTTCTTTCAGTAAATTGATTTTCGATGGATCAGCACTGTCTTTAATTTCGCTCAATATTTCACCAAGACCTATCATCCCTTTATTGATAAAATAGTCACCCGTTGAAACATCAAACACAGATGGAATTAAATTGGTGCATTCAGCATCCGCAGGTAATTTACCTGAGACAGCACCCAGATATGCATGGCTTCCATCTTCTAGTTGGACAACAAGTACTCCAAACATTTTCCCTTTCTGAATTGAAAAATCGTAATTCCATTTTTTTGATTCCTTTGTGATAAATGCCTGAAACTCTGTAGCAGCAATTTTAGCAATTGCAGGTACAGCTTCAGCAAAAGGGTTATTGAGTGAAGAGGGTATAGTAATATCAGTTATGTCCGATTTGAAGCTAAAGAGTTTTTGGCTGCCCACTTTTTTGATTTAGGATGAAATATGATTTAAGATATATGACATATAATTTTTCTTAATCTTAGTCAGTCATGTTGTATTATCTAAGTCTGGCTCCAGCCCGCCGAAGTTTCGATTGAAATGTAGGAGGGCCTGAAGCAAGCCTGCATGTCGGCAGATAGGCAAAGCGCAGCGAGTCACAAATAGCAAGAAAGAACAAGGCCCACTGAATTCAGTGAGCCCCGTTTTTGAATTGCCTTAACTCTATAAATTAAATCTTGCTTTGCAGTTCTAATCTTGCTTTGCAAATACTTGTCTCAACAAATCAGAAGTTCTTTGTGAAGCATCAGTTCTGATTCCCAACTCTTTCTTTTCGATCAAATCAAATAAACTGACCAATGCTTTCGTATTGATATAGTCAGCAAGATCTGGGTTTACATCTTTAACGAGCGGTAAGGAATTGTATTTTGTAACTGCGCTGCTCCAATAGTCCAAGGCACCAAATTTATTTAGTGAATTGACAAGTACTGGCTTAAATTCTGAGTAAAGTGAATTGTAAGTATTTCTGTTCAAATATTCTGTGGCTGAATTTTTCTCACCCATCAAAATAGACATTGCATCATTGATAGTCATACCTTTTATCGCCTGCACAAAAATTGGTCCTGCCTTCGAAGCGGCATCTTCTGCTGCTTGATTAATTTTCAAAACCAATTTTTCTTCAAGATTGTCAAATCCTGGAATAAACTTCAACTTGTCTGTTACATTTTGAGCTTCTTCAGGTAGTAAAATTTTATAAGCTGATTTATAAAACCCGTTTTCTCTTGAAAGATTCGTCACTGCATTCTCAACTCCTTTGTCCAACGCTTCCTTCAGACCATTTGCAATATCTGAATTACTAAGTTGCACCATCCCACCTGCAGTATCAAGAACTCTTTGCATCGTTGCTGCATCGCAACCCGCCATAGTAATACTGACTAAAAGAATTAAAATAAATTTATTCATGTTTGTTATAGTTTGATATCTAATGTTTAAACGAAATTTATAAAAATGAAAGTGTTATGTAAATGTCAAAGTAGCTTAATTAAGTATTATTCTAAAATTCCATCGTTATGATTGCCTTATCCACCTTGCCTCCCAATTGTGGCCCTATTTTTTCCAAAGACACCGCTCCAGCAATAATTTGAGGAAACTCGTCCCTTATCCTTGAGACGATATTTAGCACAACAGTCTCTAATAATTTCTGAGTATTTTTCATTTCGCTTCCGCAAATGTTATAAATGTCTTCATAATTGATGGTATCCTTTATATCATCATCTTTTGTGTCAAAATCATCAACTTTTACGGTAACATTTAGGATAAAAGGGTTCCCCATAAGCCTTTCCTCCTTGTAATAGCCGTGATTTGCATGAAAATGTAAACCTTTAAGTGATATACTTGTCTTCATAATTGAGTATTTGAGTATAGATAACTCTAACGAATAATATTAAATTTGTAACAAAAATAAGAATATGGGTAGTAGCACATTAGAATCTATGATCAATACTTCAAAAGTAGATAAATATAGTCATCATGATTATTATGGAATAGATGCTTTATTGACAGAAGATCATCTATTGGCAAGGGATGCCGTAAGAGACTGGGTCAAACAAGAAGTCAGCCCAATCATCGAAGCATATTCTGAAAAAGCTGAATGTCCCACTCACCTTTTTAAGGGTCTAGCAGAAATCGGGGCCTATGGACCAAGCCTACCGACCAAATATGGTGGAGGAGGAATGGATGAAATAGCCTATGGCATCATCATGCAAGAACTTGAAAGAGGAGACTCTGGAATCAGATCAATGGCTTCTGTCCAAGGATCACTTGTTATGTATCCTATATATAGATATGCCAGCGAAGAGCAAAAAATGAAATATCTTCCAAAATTGGGGAGTGGAGAATTTATTGGTTGCTTCGGATTGACGGAACCAGACCATGGTTCTGATCCTGGAGGAATGGTGACCAACATCAAAGATGATGGAGATGCTTATATTCTTAATGGTGCAAAGATGTGGATTACCAATTCGCCAGTTGCAGACATCGCTGTTGTATGGGCTAAAGATGAAGAAGGAAAAATCCGAGGTATGGTTGTGGAGAAAGGATGGAAGGGTTTTACCGCTCCAGAAATACATGGTAAACTATCATTGAGAGCTTCCATCACAGGAGAGCTAGTATTTGAAGATGTAAGAGTACCAAAAGAAAATGTCTTTCCAGAAATAAGAGGATTGAAAGGACCACTTTCTTGTTTGTCAAAAGCCAGATATGGAATCTCATGGGGTGCAATAGGTGCAGCTTTAGATTGTTATGATTCTGCACTACGATATTCTCAAGAAAGAATACAGTTTGGAAAGCCAATTGGACAATTTCAGCTTACGCAAAAGAAGTTAGCAGAAATGATTACTGAAATCACAAAGGCACAACTACTTGCTTGGAGATTAGGTAGCTTAGCAAACGACGGGAAAGCTAGTCCTTCACAAATTTCTATGGCCAAAAGAAACAATGTTGCTATGGCATTAGATATTGCAAGAGAAGCAAGGCAAATACATGGAGGAATGGGAATTACAAACGAATACCCATGCATGCGACATATGATGAACTTAGAAACCGTTCTTACTTATGAAGGAACACATGATATTCATCTCCTAATTACAGGATATGATGTCACAGGATTAAATGCTTTTTCATAAACTGTTAAAACTTAATTAAAGCCTACAAAGCAAAACACTTTTTTGGCTTTGTTACTGTTGAAATATATTGGAGTAACATACAGAATAATGAGATTAACCCAAACCAAACTGTTTTTATCTAGCCTATGCCTTTTGATTTTATCTTCAGGATTATATGGCCAAGATGTGATCATATTTAATAATGGATTAGAAGATACTCCAAGAAGGGGTACAACCATGACAAGATCAGTAGACGGATGGCTTGATTGCGGAGCTACTAAGTTTCCCAATGAATCTCCACCAGATATTCACCCCGATAATTTCTGGAAAGTAAATCTAGCACCAGCTCAAGGACAATCTTATGTAGGTCTTGTTGTTAGACAAAACGATACCTACGAATCCATTTCTCAAGGATTAGATATTCCACTTAAAAAAGGACAATGTTATACTTTCAGCATCTATCTTTCAAGGTCAGATGATTATTGGAGTGGCACAACAGACTTAAAAGGCAATAGGTCATCTGCACAAGTAAATTATACAACACCAGCAATTTTCAGATTGTGGGGTGGAAAAATTTACTGCGGTCAGAGTCAACTACTAGCAGAAAGCGGCCCAGTGAATTCTAGCAAATGGAACATGTACGAATTTGAAGTAAAGCCTGCAACTGATATAAATTATATTACTTACCAGGCATTCTACGAGATTCCAAATTGGATTCCTTACAATGGCCACATACTCTTAGATGATGCAAGCAATTTTCTTGAAATCGATTGTGAGACAAAAGAAGAAATACATAGCTCCGATCCTATAGCAGAGGTCAAGCCTGATAAACCGAAAAAAGTTGAGAAAAAATCAACCGAAGATCCAGTTCAAGAAACTGAAGTAGTAGTGGTTACAAAGAAAGAAAAAAAAGAATACAAGCAACCTAAAATTCTTACTGAGTTAAGAAACCCAAAGACCCTTAAGGTCGGAAAAACAATCCGTCTGCGTAATTTATATTTCCAAGCAGACACTAGTAAGATCAATAAAACTTCATACGGTGTTCTCAATGAATTAAGTGAGTTCTTAATAGAATATCCAAATTTCAAAATGGAACTCGGAGGGCACACCAACAATGTTCCTCTTAAAGAATATTGTGATTCCCTCTCTCTCGAAAGAGCAGAGCAAGTCTACAAGTACCTAGTTAATAGAGGAGTAAAACCAAATCAATTAACCTACAAAGGCTACGGCAAGAAATACCCAATTGCTTCCAACGAAACCACAGTCGGTCGAGCGCGGAATCAGAGGGTAGAAATTAAGATTCTAAGTAAGTAAATTAAGACGAAAGACTAAAGAAAAAAGATTGGAACCGCGAGCCGCGAGCCGAGATTTTGTTTGTATTGTTAGTTGATTGCATCAGAAAAATTGACACGACAGGATAAATAAGATTTATAAGAAATGTAAAATGGTTTTTCTTTCTCTAATTGATCAGCCTTCAATTCGCACCTACCCAAAATTCTGCAAATTCTCCTAATACTCTCAATCCTACTATTGACAGGAATGAAGATTAGAGCAGCTTCAACACTACAACCCAAAATCAATACAAATCAAATTTTCATGATCCCCAGTATACACCAATCCCGTACTCGGATCAACTGTTATCACCTTTGCATATTCTCCAATAAAGTCACCATTGACTTGTAACGTGTGATCTAGAATTTTTTCCCCAGTATTTGCATCAAAGATGTGTAGCCTTCTATCTACATCAGAAGTCAATCCTCCTGCAATATAAATTTTATCATCATGATGAACGATGCGACTCATAATGTTGGCTGATTCTGTTCTCCAATATTCCAAACCAGTGTGAGCATCCAGGGCTATCAAGTATTTGTTATTGTCATTATTGGCAAACACCTTTCCATCTGCTATGGTGAGTCTGCTATTGTCAAACCTACCATGATAATGATTTCTCCACTCCAATGATCCATCTTCTACATTGTAAGAATAGATAGCATCATTTTCCAAATATATTTGTCCATCATAAAATTTGGGCCTAAGTCCTGCATATCCACTTGCATTTGAATCTAGATTTATAGTATCAGAAATCCATTCTATTCTTTTCTCATTTAAATTATACAGATGTAGGAATTGATTATTCTCTATTCCTGTTGCTCCACCCCATTTTACTTGAGACCAAACCACATATTCCACTCCTTCCCACTCAAAAATTAATGGAAGCGTATTTGCAATAAAGAATCCATCTTCTCTTTCCCAATGATGGATGGTTTCAAATTCTCCTGTGTTTGCATTTCCAAGTCTTATAAAATATTCAACTTCTGGATTGTAATCATATTTAACAATTTTATCTCCTACTCCCCTTATAAAAGGCACTGAATTTGTATTTGCTAAATTTTCCCATACAGTTTCACCTGTATCAAGGTTTATAGCAACTGTTAAATTAGTCTTGCCTGTTATTAGCATATTATTATAGATATAACCACCTACCTCAAATCCATCAACTCCATAATTGTCAAACCCATCAGTCCATCTCCAAACTTCTTCCCCTGTGGTTTTATTAAAAGCAATAATCTTACCTCTATTTTTTACCCTTTGAATGACCAAGTCCTTATATATGAGCGGGTCGAAATTAAATAGATTTAATGGAATATCATCATCCAACTTCACCCTCCATTTTATATCTACACCATCTGAGTTCCTATCCTTCCTGCAAGAAGAACAAAGCACAGAGATTAATAAAATAGAAATGAGCCACCTCATAAATTAGGTTTAGGTTATTGTGTTATAAGATAGGAGTAATATTTTTAGAACGATAAGTTTCTTAGCTCTTTTTTGATTACTCCTCCCTGATTAATTCATCTGCCTTCCGGCAAATGATATTAATCTGTCCCTCCACTCCGTGGAGCGGATTGACTTCCGACATTCAATGGTATTTAGTTAGAACTTAATTTCTCGCAATTGCAAAATTGTTCAATCTAAAAATTAATATTCTATCAAAAGAGAAACTAGTTATCAATAAAGTAACAATGTTAGTTGAATTAATAATGTAAATCAAAGGACTATCCGCTCCATGAAATAGAGGATCAAAAGTCTGGCAGTCTGTTAGTCTGGCAGTCTGTTAGTCTGGCAGTCTGGCAGTCCGGCAGTCTGGCAGTCTGTTAGTCTGTTAGTCTGTTAGTCTGGCGTCTGGCAATCTGGCGTCCTCCTAATGATTCTATCCTTCAGCGGATAAAATCTGTAAGAAACAAGTATAAAAAAAGCCCCGTTCTCACGGAGCTTTTTTTATACTTGTTTCTTACTACTAATCCAACTTAAACCTAAGCGTAATACCAAACTGGAAATTACGATTTGGAAACTGATTGGTTGCGTATGGATTTGTTGCTCTGTAACTCATAAATGAACGAAGGGCAAAGTTCTTATTCACTTCATACTCAATGGATGGTTGTAAAGAGAATGTTTTTGTTCCTCTTACGGCTTGACCATCATCTCTCGTTTCTTTATGATTAAGTGTAATGTCATCTCTGAATGAAAAGTCAAATGCACAGATCAAGTCATTTCCTCTTGTATCGTTTACTCCTCTTTTACTTCTTTTTCCATCTTTATCTGCCAACTCCTCATCATCTTGGTTTAGCTTCTGAAGTGCTTTGCCAATTCCGTTTGGATTATCATCTCTTGTTCTACTTGTTCTGGATTTTTTCTTATTCTTTCCTTGGAACATCACCACATTCTTAAATGTATATCCTATTCCTGCTTCCACACCAGTAGATCGTGTTTCGATCAATTGAGCTCCGTTAATTCCTGCAGTCAAATCTAAATCTCTTGACTTTCTGTATTCAACATCAAATAGGAAATCTGATTTGGTTTTAACTCTAATTCCAATCAATGGTGCAAATTGCTCAGAAATTGTAATCGATGGAATATCCAAACGTGAATAATAATTATTCGTTTTTGGATTAATATTTTCCTCCGTAAATGAACCAAGAGGATTGCCATCTGTAGGTTGTCGATAAAGTGGGTCAGTTCTAAACTGTGAAATACCCATTGTCGATCTATAACCATGCTCAATACTAAAGCTAGAGAATATCTTCTTAAATCTTGGAATCTTAGTCAGTCCATCATAACTCACTCGCCAGTTAGGAGCAGGTATGTAAGCATAACTTCTCACAGTTTGTTCTATATCTAGAGGAACAGAATTTATATCTGAGCCTGTGTAGGTTGACAAGAAAGATGGTATCATCACTTGCGTACTTGTCTTTCTAAATCCTTCTCTATAGGTACCGTTGTTATCTACAATTTGTTCACCATTAAGAGCGATAGGCAGACCTGTATCAGGATCTATAAGTCCTTCTTGATCGAGTCTCTCGGATATGACAGCTCTATTATCTAAAAAGGTCTGGAACAATCCATCTATATCATCTTCAAATAATGTCTGTAAGTTTAAATAACTGACCTCAAATGAACCAATATCGTTTATTGCAAACTGATTAAACTCTGGAGATGTTGGGTCCAATTTGTTTTTAAATTCTCTAGTATTCGCTCTGTTGTATCGCTTTGAGAAATCAACGTCAATTTTGAAATATTTCCAAGGTTCAATTTTTACATTGGCCTCAAAATTTTGTCTCTCACTTTGAGTCAATTGCTGATTAAATTCCGGACTCGGATTCATCCAACCATTATCTGTTGCTTCTCTCAAGAAACTTGTATCGTCATCATAGTTTAGATTAGGCTGAAGTCCTGAAACAAACTGCCATCCCGGTGCTCTCCATCTGCTTCCCAAACCTAATAGATTTGGTGTTTCCATAAACCCTGGAACAAGTGTACCCAAACTTTCCTTGTAATTTATTTTTATCGTTCTTAATGAAAGCAATGGTCTAACCAAAAACATTTCGGCCTTACCTATGTCTCTTTGTTTCTTTTCTGGCTTGGCATCTTTTCCGTCCTTTCCATCCTTTTTGGGATCTGGTCGTGTTTCAGTTTTTGTTCCTCTTCTTCTGTTATCTTTCTTGTTGCTATTGCTACCTGACTCAATTCTCTTCAGGTATTTACTTTTGCTATACAACTTGTCAAAATTGAAAGTACCGTTGATACTTCTGTCTTGACTATTTTGGATGATAGCTCCTGGTCCTATATCTTCTTGTGCATCAATAATAATTAATGGACCTGCAATCCAACTGTAATCAGCTTTGTAGGCAGCCTTTACATTTATCCAATTTAGAATTCTGATATTCTTTGTTGGAAGGGTATAGTTGAGACCTAATTGATGACTGTAGTCAGTATTCCTTCCTCCGTCTCTGAAGTTATCTTGCCAGTAATCCTTTGTTTCTTGTCTGCCTTGACTAACAAATTGTTCTTCTCCTCTTTCATCCAACCAAGTTTGCTCACTACCAATTCCTGTTAGTCTAAGCTCATCTATGACTGATCGGTTTTCTGCTGTAAAAGTCATCTTGAGATTCTTCATCAAATCCCACTTAAGATTATATCTTCTACTCCAGTCAAAGTTTCTGTCATCAAATGCAAAAACAGGAGTTTCCGGTAATCTAAATACTCTTGTGCTTATATATCTATTTACGGAAGTGTTGAATGAGAATGAAGAGGGTACAGGATTGAAATTTATTTCTTTCACCACTTTTAGAAATGGCTTATTAGCAATCTTTGTAAATGGTCGGATTCCTTTAAACTTATTGGAGTAATTATAATCCAACTCTGCAGTATGTTCCTCAGAATCATCTACACTCAAAAATTCATCTCTATGTTTGATTTCTGTATAAGAGTAGCTCGCACTCCAGTTTGAGATATCCCAAGGCATTGGTTTTCTTTGTTTCTCCTCCTTCTTATTATCCGGAATAGGTGGAGGTTCGTTTGCATTCTTGCCACCTTTCACCACCGATGAGAAATCAGGTTGTCTGGATTTACCATTTCTTCCACTCGATCTTTCTTTCTTTACATTGGTAAAATTGAGGGTTTTAATTGTGGTTGCATCCTGAGAACGACCAATTACTTCGTCTCTTTCGTCTTGCGTAGTTGTAAGATCTAGAACCTCATCTACAGTTAAATCCAAAGCATATGGATCGTACAAAGGATTACTTATTGACTTTGCATATTGAGCATAAAACGGTACGCTAATTTTCCAATCCGCAGGTAAAAACTTACCCAACTGAAGGTTTGTAGCAATATCGTACTCAATAATTTCGTCCAGTTGTCTTTCTGCAAGTTTTTGATCTAAAGCACCAAAACCTACACTACTGTAACTTCCACTTACTGTTGTGTTACCAAGATCAGCCATCTGTACATCCAATCTTGCAAGACCAGCAACTCCACCTCTTTCTTTAAATCCTGCTGCTCTTAATTCATTGACCCATACCTGACCGCAAAACTTAGTATCATCTTTTGGACTTATATTTCTTACACCAATCTGAATTCCTTTTACAAAACCTAAAGTTGGATTTCCTACAATTGAAATTTTATGACCTACAGGAAGTTCTATGCTGTTTGAAGTATATACTTGTGCAAAATTTGCACCATTACTATTTCTCTCTAGCTTTAAATCTGTAAAATCTTTTAGTTCTACGTCCAACATGTTTTCTATTCTCCATACTCTATCTTGAAGATCTCCGACACTAATATCATCAGTAGATAAAGTCAAAGGAATCTCATACTCATAGTAATTATTGACAAAATCCTTTCCTAACCTAATGACAATAGCTAAGTCACCATCCTCAAGCATAGTAGTTTCAGCGATGTCTCGTTTTGGATTCTCTTCTGCGTGAACAAACATCTGTAACCTTTCAAAAAATCGGAAATCTAGTTCTGTCAATTTATACATGGAGACTTGACAACTATCTCCAAGTCCACAGAAATTCATTGTCAATGCCTTTTCATCTTGCAAGACTTGTGCAAAGGTTGTAAACAATTGTTCCTGCTTAATTCCTCTTGGTGGAATATAGTTAAATGGTTGTCTCTCTGAATTTTCTTCAACCCCAACTACATCAATAGAGAAATCAATTGATGGGTCTTCTACTAAAAGTCCATCGATTCCAGGCAACTGGCAAGTTGGAATCTGTCTTCTCCATTGGTTTCTTACCAATTCGAAATCAGCCATCCTAAAGGTTTTTTCTGTCTCAAAACCTGATGCAATCAATCTCATAAATTGGATTGATCTGAAGCTTTCAATATCACCAATTGCTTTTCTGTCTACATCTTTCAATGGAATTCTAAAACGATACCATCTTTCCTCAACTTGATTGTTTGGATTGACTAGTCTTTTTGTTTCTGTAATATATTTGGTAGCAAGTGTATCAACTTCTCCAACTATTTGCCCATCGCCTATATCAGTTAAGCTATTTGGATCAGGGAAAATATTTACTGCATACTCAAAATATCTTTCTTTCTCATCCAAAGTTTGATTGTTGTTCAAATCTTCAGATTCAGGAATCGGATTTCCTCTTACATTGTTGTTTCCAGGTCTAGGAGAGTTTCCTTGTGGTGCATTAAACCGTTGATATCGATCTTGTAAATTGAAGTTCTCAACACTTGCGTCACCATAGTACACAAAGTTATCGTTGGATGGATCATCCCTTACATCTGTAAGAATTTGTCCTCCGCTTTCTAGTTCTGTTAGCCAGTCTCTAAACATGGCAGATTCACCTTCATCATTTAATCCATCATAACCCAAATCTTGCTCTTCGATAAACTCTTGTTGGAACCCATTGTTGATTGGAATATCTATAGCTACGATACCTATATTTGTAGTATCAACTGGAAGATCTTGATCTGCAGTAGGTATTCCATTTTCATAAAACTGCTTTCCATCTTTCATGACATCCTCAGAAACATTTCCAAGATGGAATACCAACTTTCCTCGCTCCGTAGCACTGTGACCTGTTCCATCAGCCTTTTCCAAATATGGATTCATCATCCAGAAATCAATAAACTCATAATTCTGAGCTTGAAAATCACTGTTCTGCATATACCTTGTAATCCCTGCCCATCTGGATTCTGGATCATTTAAAATTATTTCCCTTTCGTCGCTAATTGTATATCCACGTGACAAATCGTTCACTTCAGCAGAATCCAACCTTCCTTGTCTCGAATCAAAATTGTATGGACCTCTTCTGTCAGGATAATAGGTCATGTCAAATGTGTAGATATCTGGAAATTGTCCAGCAGCCAATGTTCTATTAAATAATTCATTTTGATCCACAGCTCTACCATAAGAATGACCATCGTTTGATCCTCTTTCTCCTCTATCAATGACATACCAATTTAGCAGGGCCCTGTTGGCGTTTACTTTTAAATTATCTACTTCAAATGACTCCGGCAATATTTCAGGTAGTCCACTCATTACATCAATTTCATCTCTACCTACAGTTGTCGGCACACTTGATAGACTCCATCTGTTTGTCTGTGTTCCAAGTGGAACATTTGTAATGGCCCCTTCAAAATCATCGATATTTACAACACCTGTTTCATCATCTGAAAGTTCAATAACTTTTGGATGACCAGGTTTCAAAGCTGCAACCTCTGCTGTGAATAAAATATTTGAAGGTGCATTTGTACTATAAATGGGAAGCTTGTCAACAAGCTTTGTAAGCCATGGCGCATCTTTATTATAATCAAAGTCTAAACCAAAAATTCTATTGTTGATTGGGTCATCCCCAATATTTACTTTTTGTGTAAATGGCCGCTCAAAAAGCCTCAAGTATGTGGCTCCAATATTGGCATGATCCCCAAGCTCGTAATCAGCCCGCAATCCTATCATTGTTTTTTGCTGTATGGAAAACAAAGATGAATCCTCATAGGAGATATCCAACGGCACTCCCTGCTGGAGATAGGCCTCATTCAATATCCTCAATCTTCCTACTCCATAATCAACTTCGTAGTCAACTCCTTCTACCAACAATTGAGAACCTGCTCTTACACGGAGGGATCCAGGTGGAAGATTCCATGCCCCCAAAGAAATTTCAGATGAGATATCTGATTTATATTCACCCATCATGACAAACTTATTAAACTCAAGATTTTCTTGTGCCTGAAATAAGGTACTGTCATAAAGTTGTTGATATACAAACTGATCGATGGTTGCTTCTGGAACGTCTAGGCGAGTCAATGCAGAGTCCAAGGCATTTCCAAACGGTTCTAGTTTTGGAAAAATGATACTTCCATTTCTTGGTATCACCGTTACACCTGGCACAAAATCAAAAACACCATCTGGCTGTTTGTCATTTCTGGAATTTAGCCGATCCAGATTAAACATGTTAAGCAGGGGTAGACTATTCGTTTGCGGAAGCGGAATATATTTTTTCAGTGATCCATCATTAAGGTCATCCTCAAAAAAAATGTCAAAAGAAAAATCTCGTGGATTCAATTGATTTGTACGTAATGCATATACATTCTTCATCATCAAATCCCAAGTTGGGTGACTTGGTACCTGCTCTGTATTCTTCAATAGCTTTACATAAATCACAGACTCTGATTGTACCTCTCCTTCTTCTGTTACACTTGACACGGTACTCTCTTCTGATAATTCACCAACAGAATAAAGTGTATCACAGTTGTAGGTGTAATAGTAATCGTAAGCAACACCCAAAACTTGGTTAGGCTTTAGTCTGATATTTAGTGAGATAAAACCTAACTCCGCATTAAATGAATATTCACTTGGAGATAAAAGTCTTCCTCTAAATCGTTCAAAATCTTCTGTTTCTTTCAAGCCATAAAGTGATTCCAATCTACGCTTGTTGTTGTCGTTTAATCTAGTCTCATCATCAACGATTAAATCTCCTGGATCTGCTTCACCATCACTACCATAGTAAAGTGTGTTTGCTCTGTTGTCAGGTAAGATTCGACCCTCTCTATCTTCTAGAATACTGAGTGGATTCATGAGTGGATCTACATTTGGGTTTGTTTGGTTGTTTAATGTAAATCTTTCTGGGTCTCCTTCTCCTAAATCCGTGATTGCCGCAATTCTTGTACTATTTTCTTGAAATTCAGGTCTGTCATTTGAAATCCAAACTTGAATTCGATTGACTCTAAAAGCTGTATTTAGGTAGGGTAAGTTTTCTAGTGTTTCTTCGTAATTATCTCTGTGGTAATGTGATATAAAAAAGTGTCTATTCTCATCATACTCATCTGGTCTTATTTCAAATTCCTGGACCTGTGCACCATTTTGAATTTGTAGATTTTCAGTAGATGATTTCTGCTCTGCTGCCAAAGCGGTCAATCTAAGATGACCAAATTGAACTTCAGTTTTTAATCCGAACAATTGTTGTGCTCCTTGGATCAGGTTACTTCTGAGTGGAAAACTTACATTACCTGCTTCAATCTTCTTGATGATATCATCCTCATTAAATTCTTCAGAATCGTAAGCAAGTTTTATCTTTTGATCAAAGTCAAAGGTAGATTGAGTATTGAAGTTGAAATTCAAATCCATCTTGTCTCCAATTCCTCCATCAACATTCATCTGAATCACGGGATCAAAATCTAACCAGATATACTGGTGTTGCTGATCCGCAAAAATGTTTGGATTTCCGTTATACTGATATTGAATAGGAAGAATGGTCAAATCGATATTTCCTTGCGGCTTAATCGTTACTCCCTCTCCACCAAACAATCTGTCCACGATATCGTCCTTGATGTCGACTCTAGAAATTGGATCAATAATTCCACTTTTACTTTTATATTCGTCGCCTACACCTGCAAGTTTGTTGAAGTATCTCTTTTCTTCATACTTCGACCTCCATTCTAGGTATTCCGAGAATGACATGGTCACTGGAGTCTTGTAGTACTCTTCTCCAATTTTTTCAAAAATAACGTAGGTGTTGGATGTTGGGTCGTACTCAACCTTCTGTTCAATATTTGAAGGTTTTATATCAAAAGGGTTGGTATTGGGGTCTGTTAAAAAATCACCAAGTCTATCCTCAAGTGGAATAGTATCCGTTGCTATCTGGATTATCTCAAAATTGAGTGTTTCTTCAGGCCCTTTTGTAAATGCAAACAAGTTGCTCGTCCCTACAATCACCATCGTGATTATCAGTAGTTTCTTAGTTAAATTCATTGCTATTTTCTGAATCGTGTTTGTCTATTTTGTGATATGCGAGAAGCATAAGTGTTTATAACGGTTTGTGGGGTAAAAAAGGTATGTATTACGATAATTGTTTTAGTACTTCTTTTATAAGTATTTCAACCCTAGAATCACTAGGCATATTGCCCATTACTATATCGATTTTCTTCACTATTTGCTGCTTATTGAATCCTAACGACATGAGTGCAGAAATAGCCTCTTCTCTTACGCTGTTTTCAGGTAACATGTCAGGCATTTTTACGTTGTCGAGTTTGCTCACTTTATCCTGCAGATCCAATATCACTCTTTTCGCAGTTTTTGGCCCAATCCCCTTCACTTTCTTAAACGCAGCCACATTATCAACTAATATTGCACTCGAAACCTCAGAAGGGGTCATGGATGAAAGCACGACTCTTGCTGTGTTCGGCCCGATTCCAGAGACCGAAAGCAACAAATTAAACATGTGCTTTTCTTCCTCACTGAAGAAACCATATAGGCTCAAAACATCCTCTTTTACATACAAATGAGTGTATAACTTGACCTTTTCCAATGCCTCAATATTGGCATAGGTGTTCAAGGTTATATGCAATAGGTAACCCACTCCATTTACATCGAGATACACATGGGTTGGATTCTTATGACTTAACTTTCCTTCTATATAGGCGTACATAGTTCAATTTATAGTTCAAAGTTAAGATTTATAAGGACATATTATTGATAATTGTAATATGTTCTATCCAATACTATCCGTATTTTGCGCAAAAATTCTATAAATCGATATGAATAACATTTTAATACTGGGTTCAGGAGGTAGAGAACATGCTTTGGCTTGGAAAATCTGTCAATCAGATCTTTGCAATGATTTATATGTGGGGCCAGGAAATGGAGGAAGCTCATCGGTTGCTGAAAATGTAAGTTTAGACCTATCAGACTTTCGTCAAATAGCTCAATTTTGCCAAGAAAATCATGTCAATTACGTCATTGTCGGCCCTGAACAGCCTTTGGTTGATGGAATTGTAGACTATTTTGCCCAAAATCACCCCGAAATCAGAGTATTTGGACCAGATAAACACGCCTCCAAGTTGGAAGGGTCAAAAGATTTTGCCAACAAGTTCATGGAGAAATACAAGATTCCAACAGCTGGATATAAAACTTTTGATGGAACCCAAGTTGAACAAGGGGTAGAGTACATCAAAAATTCTAAGAGTCCATATGTCTTAAAGGCAGATGGGCTTGCAGCTGGGAAAGGTGTTTTGATTATTGAAGATCAAGCAGAGGCCATAATGGCACTTAAGGATATGCTCGCAGGCAAATTTGGGGACGCCTCCTCGAGAGTAGTGATTGAGGAATTCCTTGACGGAATCGAATTTTCAGTTTTCGTATTGACTAACGGTAAGGAGTATGTGATTCTTCCAGAAGCCAAAGATTATAAAAGAATAGGAGAAGGAGACACAGGATTAAACACTGGTGGAATGGGTGCCGTTTCTCCTGTGCCATTTGTCGATAAAGCCTTGATGGAAAAAGTCAAGAAAAGGGTGATCGAACCGACCATTAAAGGCTTCAATCAAGAGAAGATGAACTATACTGGTTTTGTTTTCATCGGATTAATCTTGGTTGACAATGAGCCCTATGTCATCGAATACAATTGTAGGATGGGAGACCCAGAAACAGAGGTTGTAATCCCAAGATTAGATTCTGATCTGATGGAATTAATTGTGGCTGCTTTTGATGGTGATTTATCTAAAAAGGAAGTTAAATTTACCGACAAATCTGCGACCACTGTAATGATGGTTTCAGGTGGTTATCCAGAAAAGTATGAGAAGGGAAAATCCATATGCCTTCCGGCAAATTTGGATGGCAGCATAGTCTTCCAAGCAGGCACAAAAATGACAGAAGATGGTTTGAAAACAAATGGAGGAAGAGTCCTAGCAGTGACCTCATTTCATGATGATTTTAAGCAAGCTGTTTCTAAATCTTTAATCCTTGCGGACAAGATAAGTTTTGATAAAAAATTCTACAGAACTGATATTGGATTTGATCTCTAAATGAAGTATTCAAGTCAAGAAATATTCGAAATTACAAAACCTGAATTGCTGAATAAATCATTGATAATCAATGATATAAGAGCAGTAGAATACGATACTCGTAAGATTTTCGACGGTTCTGATGCTTTGTTTGTTGCCTTTGATGGCAATACAACAGATGGTCATCAATACATTGCAAGCGCCTATACAAAAGGAGTAAGAAATTTTATAATCACAAACATAGAATTAGATTATTCCAACTATAAAAATGCTAACTTTTTTATCGTTGAAAATGCTTATCAAGCCATTCAAAAAATAGCAGCCAATCACAGAAATAAATTTGATCTACAAGTTATTTCTATTACAGGCAGCAATGGAAAAACAATTGTAAAAGAGTGGCTTGCACAATGTCTTTCAAGGACAAAAAATGTCATAAAAAGCCCTGTAAGTTTTAACTCACAATTGGGTGTTGCACTTAGTCTTTTGCTGATTGAAGAAAACCATGAATTTGCAATCATTGAGGCGGGTATTTCTACACTAGATGAAATGCAAAACTTAGCAGAAATCATTCGCCCTGATATTGGAGTGCTGACTAATATTGGAGATGCACACAGTGCTGGATTTGAAAGTTTGCATGAAAAGTTAGGTGAAAAGCTAAAGCTATTTGCGCAAAGCGATAAAATTGTAACTAGTTTTAATCAAGACAACATCAGATCATTAATAAATAATATTTATAAGTATAAAGAAATCCTATCCTGGTCTTCTGAAAATCAAGAAGCATTTTATAAGGTCAATTTTGAAAAGTACTCCGATCATACTATTATTGGTATAAGCTCTGAGCAAAAAAGCTATGAGTTTAAAGCACCTTTTACAGATGATGCCTCACTGGAAAACATCATGCAGGTCATTTCAGTTTTACTAGAACTAGATATAGATGAAACTGAAATACAAGCTGCCATTTTTAGTCTAGACAATCTACCAATGCGTCTCGAACTGAAAGAAGGCATCAATAATTGCTTGGTCCTTGATGATAGTTATTCCTTTGATATTGATTCCTTGAAAATCGGAATCCGAGAACTCAACAACAATGCAAATGATAGGGCTAAGTCCATCATTATCAGTGATTTAGATAAGCAAAATTCAAGCAAAGATTCATACAATAAGATTGCCAAAATACTTGAGCAGGTCCAACTAAAAAGATTGATACTTATCGGAGATCAACTTTCTAAAGTACTGTCAGAAATTTCTCCTAAAACGAATTTCCAATCATACCCAGATATTGATTCCTTGATTGATGATTTACCTACAATCAATTTTGATACTGAAATAGTCTTGATAAAAGGAGCAAGACATTTTTCATTAGACAAGATTTCGAATAGAATAAACGCAAGGCAGAATAAAACGATCTTAGAAATAGATCTGTTTGCACTTTCAGAAAATATTGACTTCTATAGAAAGTCAATTCCTAAAGAAACTGGATTGATGGCTGTGCTCAAGGCTTCGGCCTATGGAAGTGGCTCCCAACAATTGACCAGTGTCATCAACAATAAGAATATTGATATCCTTGCCGTAGCCATTATTGAGGAAGCTATTGAAATGAGGGATAGTGGTGTGAGCAAGCCGATTTTGATTTTCAACCCGCATGCAGATAGTCTAAACTTAATTTCAGAATATGATTTTGAAATAGAATTGTCAAACAAAACCATGGCAGAAGCCTTGCTTGGTTTTGTCAATAGTACTAATGCCAAAATCAAGATTCACTTGAAGTTGGATACTGGAATGAATCGATTGGGTTTCAAGGAAAAGGATTTCCCTTACTTAAGTCGGGTGCTACAAAATGAAAATATAATTGTCAAAGCTATTTTTTCTCACCTTGCTGCTAGCGATGATCCAAGTGAGGATTCGTTTACAAAACAACAGATAGAATTGTTTGATAATTGGTATCAAAAATTAACGACTCAATATGATTTGAAACCACTAAAGCACATTCTTAATTCTAGTGGTTCTCTCCGATTTCCTAACGCTCAATTTGATTTCGTAAGAATAGGTTTGGGTTTATATGGTTTGGATTTAGCCAATTCTAGCAATGGACGATTGACTAAAGTACACAGTCTAAAATCTTTTATTGTCCAAATAAAGGAAGTTGAAGCGGGAGCAACTGTCGGTTATGGCAACAAGTTGAAGCTTAAAAAAGCAGCCAGAATTGCCATTATTGGTATTGGATATGCTGATGGTTTGATGCGTAAAGCGGGGGCAAAAGCCTACCCAGTTGTCATAAAAGGTCAAGAAGCGCCATTGATTGGAAGTGTCTGCATGGATCTATGCATGGCAGATATTTCTGAGCTCGAAGGCGTCCAAGAGGGTGATGAAGTTTTAATATTTGGTAAAAACCACCCAATCGAGGGGCTTTCAGCCGCTTGTGAGACGATTCCTTATGAAATTTTAACAAGGGTCGCGCCAAGAGTTAAACGTGTATACATTCAATAAATTCAGGCCTAGATTCGTTGGATTTTTTTAAATTTGTGCTCCCTAATAGGGCAGTTTTAAAGTTTAATAAAATCTCAAATGGTAAGAATTACACTATTAATCGTTTCAGCCTTCATTTTTTCTGTCAATACAGCGATAGGACAATCCGATCAAGTTCTATTTACTGTAAATGATCACGATGTCACTGTTTCTGAATTTGACTACATATACAATAAGAACAATGGTGAGGAAGCAGATTATTCTAAAGAAAGTTTAGAGGAATATTTAGATCTATATACTAAGTTCAAACTCAAAGTTGAAAAGGCCAAAGATATGGGCTTGGATACGGTCAAGCGTTTGCAAAATGAACTTGAAGGATATAGAAAGCAACTCGCAAGTAGTTATCTGGTAGACAAAGAAGTTTCAGAAAAATTAATCGACGAAGTTATAGAAAGAAGCGCTACGGACGTAGAAGTGAGTCACATCTTTGTGGCTAGCCCATCGAGTTCTTCTATTCAAAAAAGGGAAGCGGCCTTGGAAAAAATCAACACCATCTATGGTGAACTTGAGAGAGGAAAATCCTTTTCTGAAATGGCTAAAAAGTTTTCTGAAGATAAAAGATCAGCAATCAAAGGCGGAGCACTCGGTTTCTATGTGGCGATGTTGCCTGCTGGATTTTATGAATTTGAAAATGCCATGTACACAACTCCAATAGGAGAATATTCAAAACCAATAAAGTCTAAACTTGGACATCACATAATAAAGGTAACGTCTAAAAGACCTGCAAGAGGACAAATGGAAGTTTCACATATCCTTATTAAGAAGGCGCAAAAACCTTCTACAGCAAAGATTGATTCTTTGTATAAAGAGCTAGAGAAAGGAAAGGATTTTGGAAAACTTGCTACCGAATATTCAGAAGATCCAAACACAAATACAAAAGCTGGATATCTCGGATTCTTTGGAATCAACAAATTTGACAAGGCATTTGAAGATGCTGCATTCAAACTAAAAAGTGACGGAGACTATTCTTCTCCAGTTGAAACACAATTTGGATACCATATTATCAAAAGACACTCTATGAAAGTAGAAGATGATCTTGCTAAAAGAAGAAGAAAAATTCAAGGTAGTATAACCAAAGATGAAAGATTTGCGGCAGCGAAAAAAGGCTTGGTCAAAAAGATTATCGAAGAAGTAGATTTGCAGCAGAATAAACTTGCTCTTGCCAAATTTACTTCTACGCTGGATGAAGAATTCTATTCTTACAAATGGAAGGTGCCAGAAAATATAGAAGATATCGATCTTCTGAAAATCGGAGATGACTACACCAAAAAACTTAGGGACTTTGCAGAATATTGCAAGAAAGATACAAAGAGTAGATTGAGATATAATAAATCTACTCCTTTGGATGAATCAGTAAATGATCTTTATGAAAGATATCTTGATGAAAGAATGTTGGCATATGAAGAGTCAAATCTTGCCAACAAATATCCAGAATTCAAATCATTGATGAGAGAATATGAAGAAGGAATTCTACTTTTTGAAGCTACAAAAATGGAAGTTTGGGATAAAGCAAGCCAAGATACAGTTGGGCTTGAAAAATTTTACATGGAAAATAAGGACAACTATATGTGGGGAGAAAGACTTGAAGTAGAAGATGTTGTCATCAATACCGACGATAAAAAAGAACTAGCTAAAATCCTTAAGAAAGTTAAAAAGAGTGATGTGGCTAGTTTGATGAATAGTTATAACAAGGATGGTAATGAGGTAATCTCAGTAGAAACAAGAATAGTTCAGAAGGAAAGCAAAGATGCTGATAAGCTTCCTTGGGGAAAAGTTGGCGCAATCACAGATGTGCAGTCAAAGGATGCAGTACACACATTTACAAAAGTGAAAAGGGTGATTCCTAACACAAACAAAACACTAAAAGAAGCAAGAGGGTATATCATTGCAGATTATCAAGATCTTTTGGAAAAGAACTGGATAGTCGAATTGAAAAAGAGTTTCAAAGTAGACTTGAATGAGGATGTATTTAATTCCTTGATTAAAAAATAGCTTACGTGAAAAGCATTCTGCTGTACTTACTTTTGGTTCTTTCAGTTGTTGCTTGCGACTCAAAGATTGATGAGTCTAAAACGCTCATTGTAAAAGTTGCTGGAGAGAAATTGTACCTCGAAGATTTTCAAGAAATGATTCCTCCTAACTCTAGCTCTGTAGATAGTACGGAAATTGTAAACCATCACGTGGATAAGTGGATTAAGGAAGCACTTTTTATAAATGAGGCTAGAAAGAAAATTGATCAAGCGGAAATAGATGCCTTAGTCGATGATTATAGGAATTCTTTGTTGGCACATAACTATGAAACCTATATAATTCAAAGTAATCTAGATACAGTAATATCTGATAGCGAAGTTGATAGCTACTTTGATGCAAACCGAGCAGATTTTATTTTGGCGGAACCTGCTTATCTTATGTACATGATACTTATTCCATACAAGGATAAAAGCAGCTATGTAGATAAATGGAAAGCTGATAGTTGGGAAGAGATTGAGGAAAGTTGTAAAGAAAATAGGTATTGGCATCATCTAAGCGATAGTCTATGGGTTACTAATAAAAGTTTAAAAAACTATCTTCCAGAATCTATTGCCGAGGAAGTTAGTTTTAAAAAAGGATACTATAAATCTTTGAAACGGGATAGCATGTATTACATGATCGAAGTAAAAAGTAAATTGAAGCCTGGACAAGAAGCGCCAAGAACAGTGGTGCAAAGACAAATTGAAAAGTTAATACTTCATAAACGAACAAGAAGTTTGCTGGAAAGTGAGAAAACAAAACTTTATGAAAATGCAATTTCAAAGAGTTCTGTCGTTACCTATTCAGATAAATAGATAATTAACATGATGAATAAAATAATATTAGTTGCACTATTTCTCCTTCCCAACTTAATCTGGGGACAAGAGAAAATAAGCATTGACAAAGTTGTTGCAAAGGTAGGAGGGGAGATTATATTGCTTTCAGATGTAGAATCTCAGTTTGCTTATGCTCAATCTCAAGCGCAAAGCGCAGAATTTGGTCGATGTGAAATAATCGAAGCAATAATAGGACAGAAACTTATTGTTCATCAAGCAAAACTGGATAGTATTATTGTTACAGATGCAGAAGTTGATGCACAGATTGAATTTAGAATCAGCAGTGTATTAAGACAAATGGGTGGAGATGAGGAAAGATTTGAAGAGTATTATCAAATGACTGTGGAAGAGATGTCTGCAAACTTGAGAGAGGATATGGTTTCTCAACTCCTCGCTGAAAGAATGCAACAACAGATTTTGACGGAAGTCGAAATAACACCACTAGAAGTACAAGAGTTTTTCAATATCATACCTAAAGATAGTTTGCCTTTCCTAAGTGCAGAAGTTGAGGTCGCTGAAATTGTTGCAGCACCCAAAGTAAATGAAATCGAAAGATTGAAAGCCTTGCAAGAAATTTTGGAAATTAGAAAGAAGATTGTAAGTGGCGATGAAGACTTTGCAAGCTTAGCAAAAAAGTTCTCCGATGATCCGGGCTCTGGAGCACAAGGTGGAGAATTAGGATATGCAGAAAGAGGATCTTATGTTCCAGAATTTGAAGCAGAAGCATACCAATTAGATATCAATGAACTTTCTGAGCCTGTAGAAACAGAATATGGTTTTCACTTGATTGAGTTGATAGAAAGACGAGGTAACAAAATTAAACTAAGACATATCTTAATCTCACCAGAGATTACTAATGACGACATTGATTTGGCAAAAGCTGAACTTGATACGGTAAAAGCTAAATTGGAAAGAGGTGAATTAGAATGGAATAAGGCAGTTTCTAAATACTCGCTCAAAACGGCCCAGAGTTATAACAACGGAGGTAGACTGCAAAACCCTAATACAGGTAAAACATTTTTCCAGACATCAGAGTTACCTCCTGAAATATATTTTGCAACTGAGGATATGGAAGTAGGTGATATTTCTGTACCATTGGAATACCAAAACCCAAGAGGACAAACAGAGTTTAGAATTATAAAGTTGATGACAAGAACCAAACCTCATAAAGTGAGCTTGGAGCAAGATTATGCTAAAATTCAACAATTGGCAAAAGAGAATAAAAAGAATCAATACTTTGGTGAATGGGTCACCGAAAAACTAGATGAAACTTTTATAAAATTGGACGAGAGCTATATGGAATGTCCTTCGCTAGAAAGATACTTGAAGTAGGGGGAAAAAAAGACCGGTTCGAACCCCCCGATGAACCGGTCCAAAGAAGAACTTAATCACTTAAGTACTCTCCTTCTGTAATCTGAACAGTTACAGTTGTGCGAATACCTTGCCAAAAAAACTCTAAAGTGTAAGTGATTTTAAGACTTTCCAAAGCTCTGTTCCAATTGACAGAATAGCAGATGTTTATATATATGTTTTTTCTGATTTAATATTAAAATCTTATCCTCCTGACATTTAATTGTCAATAAATAGGGACTCTGTGTTCCTAATTGTACTCCTTTTTAGCCAATTAATTGATTATGAAGACTTCAAACGTAGTTTATCTTATTCTATTGATTTCCTTGGCTCTCAGTATATCAAACTGCAGAGACACTGAAGCTATTGGTATGCCAAATCAGCCAGGAGAGACTTTGGATATACCTGTAGATAAATTGACAACTATTCAAGCATCCGCTCAACGAACTGGTGATCCAGCCTTGGGTAGAGATTATTTACTAAATGGAGATTACGTGGATAGTGGTATACCCTTGCAGATATTTTTAGATGTATACGCAAACCCAGCTTATGACTTGGAAAGGACTGGGCTAAATGAGGGAGTTGACCATCGATTTAATGCCTTTATAAGTGATAATGGAACAGAACTCGCTGCGCCGAATTGTTTTCAATGCCATGCCTCTGTGTTAGATAATGAATTGATCATTGGTCTTGGAAATATAGATGCAGATTTCACCATTGATCAATCAAATACAAATAACCTAGTTGATATATTGGTTGGCAGCACCTATGGAACCAATTCACTTGAGTACGAAGCATACGAGCCTTTTTCTCAAGCAGCAAAAGCTACTGGTCCCAATATCGTCACTGAAACAGTAGGAGCCAATCCTGCTGATAAAATTGCGGCCTTACTTGCAGCACATAGAGATCCAGTAAGTTTAGAATGGATCGATGAAGATCAATTGGGAGTTCCAAGTGAAGTTGTTCCAACCGATGTCCCACCTTGGTGGCACTTGAAGAAAAAGAATTCCATGTTTTACACTTCAGTAGGAAGGGGGGATTTTGCAAGAATAAGTATGGCCTCAAGTATCCTTACTTTAAAGGACACCATAAAAGCCAGAGAAGTCGATGATCAATTTGCAGATGTAATAGCATATATAAATTCTCTTGAAGCACCACTTTATACTTCACCATTAAATAACAGTTTACTTGATGAAGGTGAGAATCTATTTCTCACACATTGTAGCGGCTGCCATGGTACTTATGGTGACAATGAGTCCTATCCAAACATATTGGTGGACCTGGATCTTATACAAACCGATAGTATGCTGATTTCCGCAAATTTTGGATTTCCAAAATTTACAGAATGGTACAATGATTCTTGGTTTGGCCAAGAACCTAATGCAGCACAATTGGTAAGTCAAAAAGGCTATGTTGCCCCTCCACTTGATGGTCTTTGGGCTACAGCTCCATATCTACACAATGGATCAGTGCCAGATGTAAGAAGCTTATTGGATAGTGAAAGTCGACCAGATATTTGGAAGAAAATTCCCAATGAATACAATCACGAAAATGTTGGCTGGTCATATGAGCAATTGGATAATAAGATAGACAAGCAAACCTATGATAGCTCAATACCAGGGTATGGTAATTCAGGACATACCTTTGGAGATCATCTTAATAATAATGAAAGAAATGCCTTACTAGAATACCTTAAAACTATTTAGGGTCAAAAAGTCAGTTTTTAATGCCAGCATTTCAGCAGATTATGTCAGAATTTACAAAGAACTAGTCAATCTGACACAAAGTATAGGATGGTATTAATATTGATTAAAGGAGATTATAGTTTACAAGGGATTTAAGATTATACTAAAACAATAAAATATGCAAAAAGGAACAATTAATGTACAAGCGGAAAATATTTTTCCGATCATTAAAAAGTTTTTATACAGTGATCAGGAGATATTTTTGAGAGAATTAGTCTCAAATGCAATTGATGCAACAAGTAAAATTAAAACACTTTCTTCTAGAGGTGAATATAAAGGGGAGTTGGGTGATTTAACAATCGACATTATTCTGGATACAGATAATAATACTTTAACCATAAAGGATAGAGGTATTGGTATGACCAGTGCAGAGGTTGAAAAATATTTGAACCAAGTAGCATTTTCTTCTGCAGAGGATTTTCTGAAGAAATACAAAGACGACACCAATATCATTGGACATTTTGGTCTGGGATTTTATTCGGCTTTTATGGTGGCTGATTCGGTAGACGTAATCACCAAATCTTACAAGAAAAGTAAAGGAGTGAAGTGGAGTTGTAAAGGAGATCCTGCTTTTACAATGGATGATGATGATAAAAAAGAAAGAGGAACTGAAATAGTACTTCACATCTCTGATGACAGCAAGGAGTTTCTTGATAAAAATAGAATCCAAGGTCTTTTAGATAAGTATGGAAAGTTCTTGCCAGTCCCAATTCGATTTGGAACCAAAACGGAGTACTATTTTGAAGGAGAAGGGGAGGATAGAATTCAAAAAACAAAAGAGGTTGAAAATATAATTAACAATCCAAACCCACTTTGGAAGAAGAAGCCAGGTAAGATAAAAGATGAGCAGTATAAGGAGTTTTACAAGGAACTATATCCTTCCTCTGACGAACCAATGTTTTGGATTCACCTTAATATTGATTTTCCATTTAATCTGACAGGTATATTGTATTTCCCTAAACTTGGAAACAACCTTGAGATACAGAAGAATAAAATTCAACTGTACTCCAATCAGGTGTATGTGACAGATGATGTAAAAGAAATCGTTCCAGAATTCTTATTACTACTTCACGGGGTTATTGATTCACCTGACATTCCATTGAATGTTTCTAGATCATACTTACAAAGTGATTCCAATGTGAGAAAAATCTCAAGTTATATCACAAAGAAGGTGGCGGATAAACTAAAGTCACTATACAAAAAGGACGAAGGCGGTTTTAAAGAAAAGTGGAATGACATTGGTGTATTTGTAAAATATGGAATGCTTTCGGATGAGAAATTTTATGATAAAGGAAAGAATTTCGCATTGTTCAACAACACCAAAGGAGAGCACTTTCTAATTGATGAATACATGGAGAAGATTGCTGCAAAGCAGACAAATAAATATGATAAAAAAGTTGTAATCTATACGCACGATGAGAAAGCACACCACAGTTATATCCAATCAGCGGAAGCAAAAGGTTACGATGTAGTATTGTTTAATCATGTGATAGATAACCATTTTATTCAACACCTTGAACAAAAGCTTGAGAATGTCTCTTTTGCAAGAGTTGATGCAGATACAGTTGATAAATTAATTGAAAAGGATGGAGAGGAGAAGTCTGTTCTGGATGAGAAACAAATTGAAAAAGTAAAAGGAATCTTTACTTCCGCAGTGGGAGAACAGCCAGGATTGAATATAGAATTGCGTCCTCTAAGCGAAAATGATCATCCTGTGATGATTACCAAGCCCGAGTTTATGAGAAGAATGCAAGATATGCAGGCGATTCAAGGGATGAACCATATGTTTCCAGAAACCTATAATGTGATTGTTAATAGTAATCACAGTTTGGTATCTGAAAAACTTTTGAAAATGAGAGATGCAGGCAAGAAAGAAGACTTTGCCAATTATCTTATTATGCTAGCCAAGCTCAACCAAAACATGTTGAATGGAGAGCAGATGTCAGACTTTATAGATAAGAGTTTGGATTTTATGAAATAGAACTGAAACTATAAAACTTGAAAAGGAGGTTTGTGTTACGCAAGTCTCCTTTTTTTATATCATACTGGACTATTACTCCCTATCAGTTACTTAACTTCCTTATATGTCAACAAAAATTTTTACAATGCTTCAAACCATATAAACACATATATTTACTTCATACTTGAGAATGTAAAATGTACGTTTCACTTCAAACAGCAAAGGCTATTATAAGTGGGCCCTACATGTCTAGCCTCGACAGTTCTCCCGTAAAACATAGTCTGGCGTAACGATTAATTACATTGAACAATTTTACCAATATTTTTAAAGCAGACACAGTTTATTGAACTATCCCAATCTATCAATGGAAGTAATGCCTTAATTTGTATACTTAGCTTCACTAATTGCTGTCTTTTTATTTATATCTCAATCAAGCTATCTCCAACACTCACAATTCCCTCCTCAAGACATACTGCATTCATACCAAAATAAATCTTGTTGGCCTTTCTTCTGTAGCTAGCTAAAGTCTTCAGCGGCTCTTTTCCAGCAACTCCCAAGTCTTGATCAATTGTGATCACCTGGCATCTTGCACAGGGTTTGATCATTCTAAATTTGAGACCACTCAAGGTAAATTTATCTATCTCATCTTCTTGATGTTCGTATGCTGAATCCACTATTATATTGGCTCTAAATCTGTCCATTGGAACAGGAGTTGCCAACTTTGTATTTAAGTGATCAAGACTTGCAGTGCCTAAAACCAAATATGGATAACCATCTGCAAAACTTAGTTGTGTGTTTCTTGGAGCTTTGATCAATGATTTTTTACGTCTTGTTTCCTTATTCATCTTGACCAGCTTACAATCTTGCTTAAGTAAATCTGAAAACCACTCATGAGCAGTTGCACTTACCTCAATTGCATTAACCTCATGATTCCATACTTTTGTATCTAAAGGTAAGCCTTCCTCTTGACTAAGGTCGAGCCTTAATTTTTCATCATGAAAACTTATATCTAAGTTATTTTCATCGATTACACATCTAAACAAAGCCATTTCTTTAATTCCTCTTTGCGATAAGAATACACCATCCTTATCCACCAACATGTACCTTCTGTCATGCTCAAAACCTCGTTCCATAGCTTTTGCATTAGCAACTTCAATCCCTCCCAATCCTTTAATAGGGTATACGACCAATTGTTTTATTCTCATTTGTCAGTTTTGATGAATATAAAATCTGAAGAACTTGGTAATAGCCTTTGTAAAAATGAGAAAGTAGAAATGAATTTAAAATACAAAGACATGCCTATTGATTGGGTCTGCTGCGATTTTAGATCATAATGATGCTCTACCTGAAAGTTAAGCTTCTGTCCCATTTTGATGAGCTCTTTTGGAATTAAGACATCTTCTGGGATTTCCGGTCGTTGTCTATTTACATAATTAAAATGCATTTTGTAAAATAACTTAGAGCAAGTTGGTTCATATAAAAATACACATTTGCCGGAAGGCTTCAAAACTCTATAAATCTCCTGCAAGCTTTCTTCTAATTTCACAAAGTGATGGGCCGCTGCATAGCAAAAAACCAAATCAAATTTGTTGTCCTCAAAAGTTAGGTTATAACTTTTGCATGCCACAGCTCCGTCAAGTTCTACATTGAAAACCTCCTCCCAATATTTTACGGATTTTACCGCATATGGGCTAATATCAGTTACCGTGATGGCGGCATTGGGAATAATCCACCTTTTCATAAAGGCAGATGCCCATCCTTGTCCAGCGCCTAACTCTAGTACACTTGCAGCATTGGCAAAGTGCGGTAGGTGATTGTTTATTTTAGTATTTAAGGTCTTTAGATGTTCAGTTTTGTTAAGAAAATTGGCCAAGCTAAATGAATCAGGATTCTCGTGCTGACTATTTTTCCAAAATTCGATTTCTATTTTTTCTTTTTCTTTTAAATCCATGGGAGAGGAGTAGTTGGTAACTAAAACTCTGTGCATGTAAACTTATTATTATTGGCACACAATTAATATTAATATTGCAATTCTTATTTATATTTGAACTTTAATTAACTAATAAATAATTTCCAATGAGTAAATTCGACGAATGCTTAGAAACCTATGAGAAGGAATTTAAAAAGCTTAAGATAAAAACTGACGCTAAACTTCTTAGAGCTGTTGCAAAAGCATGTGGCCCATCTTTGTACCGAGCTGATGCATCCAAAGTTTCTTCTAGTGATCCTGAAGAATTAAACAGAGTAAAGAAAAATTTCTTAATCAAAAAATTAGGTCTTAAAGATGGTCCTAAATTGGATGAAGGAATCGCCTCTGTAGTAAAAATTATGGGAGCAAAAAATAGAAACAAATACAGAGCTATGTTTTACTACCTATTGGTAAAGCATTTTAGAAAAGCTAGTGTATTCAAATAACCAATGGAGAAATAAAAAACCCTCGAAAATGCTTTCGGGGGTTTTTCTTGGGGTTTACTTTGCGGTTTCTAATGAATTCAGATAGGTCAATAGCAACACAAAGCAAGTGATTGCAAAAATGATCATAGCATTAGGTTCTAAGTGTTAATAATGATTTTTGGTAAATGGGACATGAATCTATATTTACAAAGACCATACCCATTATATAAGTAAGATAGGTAATATTTAAATATAAAGCAATACACTTATATTACTCATTCATGGATTTCCATTAGTAATTTTATATGATTTAAGAGAAATTGGGGAAAACTAACACGAAAGGCATAAAAACTTATGATGAAACACTTGACTTTTTATATAGTCAGTTGCCAATGTTTCAGAATACTGGAGTAATTTCTTCTAAGATTGATTTGAGAAAAATTATAGCTCTTTGTAATTGGCTTGATAACCCCCAGAAGAAATTTAGAACCATTCATATTGCTGGCACAAATGGAAAGGGTAGCATTTCTCATTTATTAGCTGCTATTCTTTCACTTCATGGCCTCAAAGTTGGGCTTTATACTTCTCCACATTACAAAGATTTTCGCGAACGAATCAAGATTGACGGGAAGTTGGTTTCTAAGTCCCTCGTCACTCGTTTCGTTCAAAAGTTTGAAAACGATTACCAAGATAAAATCAACCCTTCCTTTTTCGAATTGACAGTCGCTATGGCATTTGAGGCTTTCTCTCAGGAGCAAGTAGACATAGCTATTATTGAAACAGGTCTTGGCGGCAAACTCGATTCTACCAACGTCATCAATCCTGAACTTTCGATAATCAGTAATATAAGTTTTGATCATCAGGCCTTTCTGGGTAATACGCTTAAGTCAATTGCCAAAAGCAAGGCAGGAATCATCAAAAAAAATACGCCGGTATTGATTGGAGAGTATCAAAAAGAAGTTTGGGATGTTTTTGCCAAAGAAGCAAAGAAACAAAATGCAAAAATTCATAAAGCTGATCGTCTAGTAAAGCTAGAGCCCAATTCCACTTCCGTAAATGTGACACGTCGATTAAATAACTATAAACTTAAATTTGATTGGCTTGCTCAATATCAATTGCAAAATTTAAAAACAAGCTTGGCTGCTAGCCATCTGTTGGATAACATTCTAAAGGATTTTGACTTTGATGAGAAAAAAATAAAAACATCACTTCCAGCTCAGTTAAAATTTTGGAAGTACATGGGTCGAATGCAAGTGCTTCAGAACAAACCCAAAGTAATTATTGACAGTGCTCACAATGTTGCTGGAATTAAAGAATGGAGAAAGATGATAGATGCACAAAAATTCAAGCAACTACATATCGTCCTTGGAGTTGTAAAAGACAAAGATCTCTCAAAGATTCTCAGCTATTTACCGACCGACGCTAAGTATTATTTTGTACAAGCAAAAATTCCTCGTGCCCTAAATAAAGAAATACTACAAGAAGCTGCTGTGGGTTTCAAGCTATTTGGAAAAACTTATAAATCAGTAGGAAATGGCCTCGGTGCCGCCAAACGATCTGCAGCCAAGAATGACCTCATAACAGTAATTGGTAGTATCTTTGTATTAGCTGAAATAGTCTAACAACAATTTTTATCAATAGCTGTTAAATATACATGTCCAAAAAGAAAATCGTTTTTGCCATCGCCGGATCCAGTGGATCAATCTACGCCAAGCGGCTAGCAGACAAGTTATCGGTCTACGACAATATAGAAGTAGGAGTAGTCATGAGCGAAAACGCCATAGTCAATTGGGAAATCGAAATTGGAAAATTTGAAAAAGAAAATTTCCCATTTAAGATATACGGAAAGCGAGATTTCTACGCTCCTTTTGCCTCTGGTTCTGCAGGCTACACCTGCATGGTTGTCATCCCATGCTCGATGGGCATCCTCGGTAGAATAGCACACGGGGTTTCTGACGATCTTATGACTCGCGCAGCAGATGTGATCCTCAAAGAAAGACGAAAATTGATATTGGTTGCCAGAGAAACACCTCTCAGCCTCATCCACATAGAAAATATGAAACTTCTCGCCCAAGCGGGAGCACTTATCTTACCTGCAGTACCCTCATTCTACTCCAAGCCTACAACCATCGAAGAATTGGTTGACACCGTCGTCGATCGCGTTATCGACCATTTGGATTTGGATCAGGATACGTATCGGTGGAGTGAGTGAGTAATAAAGTTAATTATCGCTCTAAATATAGAAAACCTAAGCTAAGTTTAGGTGGTATAAAAAGAAATGATCAAATTGTCACAATCATCTGTTTAGGATATATACTTATAAGTTAGATTTGAACTAAAAATTTTCATAATGCGTCTAATGACAATATTTTTCTTGCTCTTTACTTCACATATCATCTACTCTCAAGTAGTCGATATTCCCGATCCAAATTTTTTGATAGCACTATTAAATGACGGTGTCGATACAAATAATGATGACGAAATTCAAATATCGGAAGCATTGGCAATCGATTCTTTACATCTTGGAAATGAAGGAATTTCAGACCTTACCGGAATAAATGAATTTCAAAATCTAGAACATTTACTTATTCCTGAAAACGCAATAACCGATTTAAGTTTTTTAGACCTTCCGGTTTTGAAAAAACTAAACGTTTTAAGAAATGGATTAATAGAATTAGACTTAGGGAATGTTCCAAGTTTAGTCAACTTGATGTGTAGTGAAAACCCATTCGTCGATTTGGATTTTTCTAGTTATCCGAATTTAGTAATCTTAAACAGTTCTCACAATAACCTGACAGAGATAGATGTTAGTTTTCTCACCGAATTAGAAGAATTATCTATTGGTTCAAACCAATTTACAGAATTAGAAATTTCGGGACTGCAAAAACTTAAAGGTTTTTATTGCCCACACAATTTACTAACTGAAATTACCTTATCAAATCTACCTGCACTTGAAGAGGTTCAATTAAATAATAATCAGCTAATTGATTTAGATTTAAGTGAATTGAATAACCTGGATTTTATAACTGCTTATGATAACCAATTAACCTCTATTTTATTACCCACTTCAAATATGACACTTGTTGATATAAACCGAAATCAATTTACAGACTTAACTTTTGAAGAAGGAACTGACCTTGAATTCCTCCTTTGTTCGGATAACTTTCTAACTGAGTTAGATGTTTCTGGTCTTGATAATTTAGCCATTTTAAATGCAGCTTACAATCAGCTTGAAAATTTTAAATACGGAGTTTCATTAAGTGATATTGATTTAAGAGGAAATTATTTTACAGAATTCAATACTTCTCAAGTTCCTTTAAATGCAGAATCTCTAAATCTAACTGATAATCAGTTTCTAGAATGTTTAAATTTGAAAGATGGTGCTGCAATTGAAGAATTAAACCTTCAAGATTGTACTTCATTACTATCAATCTGCGTTGATGATTTTGATTTAAATGATGCCCAAATTGATTCAGGTGTTATTGTTGGAGATTTTTGCACACAAGATGATCCTTGTAGATTAATTGGGATCCAAGGAAAAACAATATTAAATAATAAGGTCGATAGATTCAATGATGGATGTGATGAAGAGGATAATTCAATATCTTATCTGAAGTATAGCATATTTAATGGAACAGAATCGATTTCTGTTTTTTCAGATGCAGAAGGAAATTCAAACGTGATAAATTTACCAAACACCTATGTCGTAAAGCCTGTCAATTTTAATAATGAATTATATTCTTACACTCCTGCAGAAATAGAAATAGATGCATCAGATCCAAATCTTCCCGACACAATTAGCTTTTGCTTTGCAAAAATTCCAGGGGTGATAAATCTTTGTGTTGAAACATTTCCAAATAGTGAATTTCGTCCAGGTTTTCAAGCCAGTTATTTAATTAAGTTTACCAATTTTGGAGCAGATCCAAAATCTGGAACTATTATTTTCAATTACGAAAATGAATTTATGGATTATCTAAATTCAACACCAGAAGAACCATCAGATATTCAAGAAGGTTTGTTGACTTATGATTATACCAATATTCAACCAGATGAAACTAGATATATCGAAGTTTTTGTGGAATTAAATTCACCAATGGATGATCCTCCCTTAGATATTGATAATGAATTGAAGTCAACTACAATAATACAACCCACCTTAGAGGATATAGATCGAACAAATAACTTTTTCTTTACAGTGGTTGAAACAACAAATTCATTTGACCCCAATGATAAAACCTGTCTGCAAGGATCTGAATTAATAGATGAAACCATTGGTCAATTAGTACACTATATGATCCGGTTTGAAAACATCGGTACGGCAACTGCAATCAATGTTGTAGTGAGGGACACCATCAATCTCGAAGATTTTGATATTTCCACCCTTCAGATTTCTGAGGCAAGTCACAGTATGGAAACAAGAATTATAGAGCCTAACATTGTAGAATTTGTTTTCAGCGATATCAATCTCCCATTCGATGATGACAATAATGATGGTTTTGTCATCTTCAAAATCAAAACATTAGGAGACCTTAAAGTAGGAGATGAAATAAATAATTCTGCTGGAATCTACTTTGATTTCAATTTCCCTATCATCACCAATACCGCAACCTCCAAGTTTGTGCTGCCAACCAGCATTTTTAATCTAGATGATAATACAATTGCCCTAGATATTTTTCCTAATCCAGTTTCAATGGAATTAAATTTTAATACCGATCTACCCATACAACAATATGAATTGATTGATGCTAAAGGTAAAATATTAGTAAATGAAAAGGCTACACTTGGTACAAACCATAGTGTTGATACTTCTAGTTTATTATCGGGAGTATATTTCTTAAAAGTTTCTGGAGAGGCAGGCACTTCAATGAAGTCATTTGTCAAAAACTAACTAGGGTTAAAAGCTAAGTTTTTCTCTGTTTTCCAACCACTTGCTTTCAGCGAGCACAAAAGTATTTTTAAAATCAAAATGAAATTCGTGTAATGAACTTCCGCTCCTAACGAAGGAAGGAGGGAAGATTTTAAAACAATCTTCGATTGTTATTAAAATCAGGGAGGTTTACAAACAAAATACATCTTAAAAATAAGCCTTAAGGATCCACATCAATAATAACCCGCACCGATTTCATCGCCTTATCTTTCTTTATCTCCTTAATGGAAAACTGTAGAATTTCTTTAATCTTTTTGATGGCAGTTCCATCGCGTTCCATCTTGATCATGATCTGCTCAATAAACATCCCACGCAATCTCGCAACTCCAGGTTGAGTTGGTCCTAAGACGCGCTTACCTAGCTTCTTTTTCAAGAGTGTTGCCAAATTTTTAGCAGTCTCTCTCACGGTAACTGGTGTCTTATGTTTTAATGTTAATGAGATCAGCCGATAGTAAGGTGGATATAAAAACGAACTTCTCTCATGCAGTTCCCTCTTATAAAACCTAATAATATTATGTGTGACTGTCTCAGTAATTACATCATGCCCTGGACTGAATGTCTGTAAAATCACCTTCCCTTGTTTCTTCCTCCTTCCAGCTCTCCCTGCCACTTGTGTAAACAATTGAAAAGCTCTTTCGCTCGCTCTAAAATCTGGAAAGAACAAACTCTTATCTGCATTCAGAATTCCCACCAAAGAAATATTTTCAAAGTCCAAGCCCTTGGTGATCATCTGTGTCCCAACCAAAATATCAATCTTCTTCAATTCAAAATCACTGAGGATTCTTTCATAACTAGCCTTCGTTTTAGTGGTATCATAATCCATCCTTGCAATATTTGCTGCAGGAAGCATTGATTGTAATTCGTCTTCTATTTTCTCTGTACCAAAACCTAATTTTGAAAGTTTATGATTTCCACAATCTGGGCAACTGTTTGGAAGATTTTCTCGATGGCTACAATAGTGACACCTGATTTCCTGAAAATATTGATGGACAGTAAGTGTCAAATCACAGTTAGGACAATCTGCATTCCATCCGCACTTATTGCACCTTAAGGTAGGCGCATATCCTCTTCTATTTTGAAACAGCAATATCTGCTCACCATTTGCAAGAGCAGTAGTAATACTATCCATTAACTCCTTGCTAAAGTTGGCTCTTACCTCTCCAGCCTGATAGGACTCCCTTAGGTCTACAATTTCAATTTTAGGTAAGACAGCCTCTCCATGTCGTTTCAATAATTTCACCAAGCCAAATTTTCCATTGACAGCATTAAGGTAGGTTTCCAGTGATGGGGTTGCAGAACCCAACAATACCTTTGCACCATAAGTGCGTGATAGATAGATGGCAGTATCTCTCGCATTGTATCTTGGTGCAGGATCGTTCTGCTTGTAAGATGGATCGTGTTCTTCATCGATGATGATCAAACCTAGATCCTTGTATGGAAGAAACAACGATGATCTTGCTCCCATAAAAATTGCTTTCGATCCTTTGGCTTCATGATACAGTTCAACCCTGTCATTATTGTTCATCCTACTATGATACAACCCTATCTGATCTCCAAATACTTTCTGGAGCCTTTGGATGAGCTGTGTCGTCAAAGCAATTTCCGGCACAAGATATAAGACCTGCTTACCTTGATTAATTTGTTCGATAATAAGTTCGATATAGATTCTAGTCTTTCCACTTCCCGTCACTCCATAGAGTAGGACATGATCCCTTTCGGCAAATATGTCTCGTATTTCTTTAACAGCCACTATTTGATCTTCTGTGAGTGGGCTTGGTTTGATTTGGTCTCCGGTGTATGACTTTAATCTAGAAACTTCTCTTGTCTCAATCTTTATAAATCCTTTCTTTTCAAGAGCTTTGATGACAGATTGATTCGTCCCAGTTATTTCGTACAAAACTTTTTTATCAATCCACTCTTCTTCTGTTTCTGTAATCATGTTCTCCATTGCCATCAATACATCCGATTGCTTTTGAGACCTACTACAAGCCTCAAGTGCTTCTTCAAATCCTTTTTCCGTCTTTAGCAATTCATCAAAAGAAATAAAATCTGATTTTTTGACTTTATATCTGGCAACCAATTCTTCTTCTATTTTAATGATTCCTTTATCTATCAGATTTCTGATGTGAGGATAGACAGTTTTTTGCTGTATGATTTCTTGCACCTTATCAATGCTGAGATCTTTCTGTAAAGAAACTGCTTCGGCAATTAAAAATTCTTTATCCGGTAGCTCATCAATATGACTGAGGTAGTCCCCCGTAGTTTGCAATACTGTTTCGCTATTTAATTTTAATCCCGATGGTAAAACCATATTCATCACTTCTCCAATCGTACAACAGTAATAAGAAGCCATCCAATTCCAAACCTTCAGTTGCTTATCATCCACAATTGGTGCAGTGTCAAGGATAGAAATTACATTTTTAATGCCTTTCATTCCTTCTGGGGCCTCTTCTAGAATACTATGTACTAGCCCAGCATAGAGTTTATTCCTGAGAGGTACTTCGACACGGATGCCAAGCTTGATTTCAGGTGCCAATTCCTCTGTCACTCTGTAAGTGGTTTCCAAAGGTATTGCTAGGGGTAGTATTACATTGATATATATTTCAGTCACTGTTTATAAACAAATGAATAGGGCAGAAAGATATTAATTATTAATGGACTCTTTATTTTTCGAGGCTAAGATTGGCTCTCACCGCATAATGATCAGAAAAATGAACCTTATTGACCTCATGATTCAGCACTTTGAATTTTTCATCAGGGATGATATAATCAATACGCAAAAATGGATAGGTATCGCCGAATGTCACGCCGAGACCCTTTCCTTTCTCTCTAAAAGTATCCTGTCTTCCTTTTGTAAACAATCGATAAACATAGGATTGCGGAACATCATTCATATCACCTGCTAACACTACTGGGTGAGGTGATTTTCTGACATGATCCATCAATAAGTCCAATTGTTGTTTTCTCTTGACGGAATGACTAGTATAAGACCTCAATATTCCTTTAAAACCAATCCAAGTTTCTTCATTAAGTTCGGCATCTTCCAGCAGCGCATTTGTTTGCTTACTGATCAAGTTGGAACTCAAGTGATAACTATAAACTCTTGCTGTCCCAGAAGGAAATTTTATATCTGCCCAAACAGCTTCACCCGTATTCCCGCCAATTTTCAAAACTCCCTTATTGATTATCGGATGTTCTGTAAAAATTGCCAAGCCAAAAATACTTCCAATATAATTGTAGTCAGGAAAGATTCTGTGGAGTAGGGTACTATCACTTCTTCCCTTTTCTTGAAAACAAAAGACATCGATATCTCTTTGATTATTTTGGAAAAATTCAGTCATTGCATCTATCGTTTTGCTATCGCTCGATTTTATATGCAAGCCTCTTACATTGTAAGTTAATAACCTAATAGTCTCTTCTTCACTTGATTCAGAATTGCCCATTTGCATGAGCCCTCCCAATGAGGTCCAGCCAAGAATTAAAACTAAAATTGAAAAGATGGAATACTTGATCTCTTTAAAAATCCAATAGATTACAAAAAGTATATTGAGGAAAACAAAGATGGGAAAAAACAATCCAAACAATGAGATATACTCAAAACTTTCAGGATTTATCCAAGGAGACAGATAGGAAGCTAAAAGAGCTAGTCCACAACATATGTTTACAAAATATAGAAGTTTTTGCACTATTCTTTTTTACTGGCTTGGGAAAGAAAATCTTTTTCCTCATCGCTCAGGTTGTCGAAGCCTTTGTCGTTTATCTTATCTAAAATGGTATCAAGTTTCTTTTGGAAACTTTCTGATTCTGAACCTTCCAAATCTCTTTTAGTTGATTCATTTCCTTTGTGATAAACTACAGACATGGCTGCTTTCTTGGTTGGTGCTGGTTTGATTGGTTCTTGTCGGTTGTTTAGAAAGTCAAAAAACTTTTGGAGACCACTGGTAAGATCTTGGCCACTGTGCAGCCGAGTTACATATAGTATTCCAAATAATGCTCCACCTAGGTGTGCAAAATGACCTCCTGTATTTACTTGTCCTGCTGTTCCTACCAAATCAAAGAATAACATAACGACGGCTATCCATTTTAATTTGACGGGTCCAATTAGTAATAAATGAAGATGATAATCTGGTGAAACCATTGCAGCGGTTAGCAACATACACATGACAGCAGCAGATGCCCCCATGGCCATAGAACCACTCCCTGATCCAGGAAGGAAATACTCAAAGCCAACATAAAATACTCCACCAGCCAAACCACCTAGTATATATAGCGGCAACATTCTTTCGTCGCCCAGAAAATCGCCGACAATTCTTCCAAACCAATATAAGAGTAGCATGTTCCAGATCAGATGCCAAGTACCTTCATGTAAAAACATGTGTGTAATCCAGCTCCAGAAATAGAAATATACTTTAGGTGCATCACCATGAAGGGATAATATGTCCAACATCTTTGTATAGATCGTTGTAACTTCCCCAAATGAGGTAAATACCATCACCATCTTGATAAATACAAATACAGCAATGTTTACGAGGATTATCCTCGTAAGCATATTTCCAGATTGAAACTGGAGCTTTATATCGTCTTTTATCGAAGTAAACATATTAAATTAAATGCTAATATATAACTCTTTGATTTGGTTTAGAACCTAAAATTACTTTTTCTCCATAATAGTATCAATACAATACCTGCAATCGCACCTCCTAAATGGGCAAATACTGCAATATTGGAGCCTGAAAGACCTCTAAACAAGTCGATTCCAAAGAATACCAGCGCCATATATTTGGCTTTCATCGGTATTGGAGGAATCAATAACATCACTTTCACATCAGGAAACATCATGATGAAGGCAAATAAAACACCGGATATTGCTCCTGATGCTCCAACAACATAACTGAAATCTTGTGTGATAAAATCAATTCCAAAATGAAAAATCATGGCTACAAACCCAGCAACAAAATATAAAATGACAAACTTCTTTGCTCCTATAGCTCTCTCTACATATGGTCCAAAAAAGAACAATCCAAACATGTTCATCAATAGGTGCCCAAAGCCAGCAGTTGAATGCATAAACATATGAGTCACCATTGTATATGGTTGGAATCCTTTATTAAAACTTATTGCACCTGTAGCTTGGTCAAAAAGGAAGGGAGTTTGCATTCCCAATAGAATAGTGTCTTTTAGAAAAATTGTTGCAATAAAGTAAATGGCAACATTTAGTATCAAAAGCTTCTTTACAACATCAGTAATCTGTGGCATCTTTAGATTTTATACTATATAAACCGTTTTTTAATGTCATCAAGTTCATAAGTGATGAAACATTTTTTGCCGGAAGGCGAGGTATATGGATTTTCTGTAGCAAAAAGATCGTCTAGCATATGCTGCATTTCTTCTATTTCAAGCTTTTTACTTCTATTTATCGAGGAATGAACAGCTAATGACAGTGCAAGGTTTTCATTATTGCCAAGATCTAGATCAAGATTCTCTAGATACTGACCAATTACATTTTCTAAAATCACTTTAAAGTTACATTCTTCCATCCCAGAAGTAAATCCATGTATCACAAAACTGCCATGTCCAAAAGGTTCTATTTTGATACCCAGTTTTATCAACTCAGGACAAAGGCCTGCTAGTGTAGATGCTTTTTCTGGTGTAAAGTCAACAGTGATTGGAAAGAGCAATTGTTGTACACCCATGGTCTGACCTTCCAATGCATTAAGATACCTTTCGTATAATATTCTTTCGTGGGCATTTTGTTGGTCCACGACAAGAAATCCACTTCTTATCTGATTGACAATGTATTGATTGTGCAATTGGAAAGGCTGACTTGCTGTCAGGTCAACGCCGTTTGCATTACTTTCTTCTTCTATCAGTGAAGCAGTACTCGGCAATGTTATATGCTCATCGTCTTGATCTACATCTGTTTGGATTTCTCGGTACATATTTTCCCAAGATTCAATTTCCTTTCTCTTGGCTCGGCGTTCCTCAACTGGCATATGCACCTTAATTCCTCCATCTTTCTGATCGTATCCAGTCTCGTTGTAAATTCTGTCAAAAGATAGGTCTTTATCAAAATCCAAGGTGGGAGTAATGCTATATCTCGCAAGGCAGGCTTTGGTCGTTACCCTCAGATAATTATAAATAAGCTTGTCCTCTTCAAATTTTATCTCCTGCTTTGTTGGGTGGATATTTATATCAATAGTCGATGGATCGATTTCCAAATCTAAAATATAAAATGGGTATTCATCATCACCTAACATGGTGTCATAGCCATTTTTGATGGCGTGATGTAGATATGGGCTTTTGATAAATCGTCCATTTACAAAAAGATATTGATCGCTTTTCGATTTTTTGTTTAATTCTGGTCTTCCGATGTAACCATTTATTTTTACTACGTCCGTTTCTTCTTCTATTGGTACCAATTTTTCATTGACACTTTTACCAAAAATACTTGTGATTCGTTGTCGTAGATTGCCTTCCGGCAAATGATAGATCTCGTTCTCATTATGAATCAATTGAAAACCAACCTTTGGATTTATAATGGCAACTCTTTTGAATTCCTCCAAAATATGATTGTATTCTGTCGCATCCTTTTTCAGGAATTTCCTCCTTGCTGGAACATTATAAAAAAGATTCTTTACAGAAATTGAGGTGCCTTTGGGAGTCTGGCAATATTCCTGCTTCTTCAAAGTAGATCCATGTATGATTATCTCTGTACCCAATTCTGCTCCCTCTTGCTTTGTTTTTAGATGCAAATGAGATATAGAAGCAATGGAGGGCATAGCTTCTCCGCGAAACCCCATTGTTTTTATACTAAATAAATCCTGGACATTTCTAATCTTGGAAGTAGCGTGTCGTTCAAAACACATTCTGGCATCTGTCTCTGTCATTCCTTTCCCATCATCCACAACCTGAATGAGCGTTTTACCTGAATCTTTGATGATTAATTGTATAGAAGTGGCCCCTGCGTCGATGGAGTTTTCGAGCAGTTCCTTTACAACGGATGCAGGTCTTTGTACGACTTCTCCGGCTGCAATTTGATTGGCAATTGATTCTGGCAATAGCTGAATTATATCAGCCATAATTTCGGCTTTTAATTAATTGCAAGATGCTTGTTTTTTAGCTTACGTTAAAATCTTTTATTCCACCGATTGTGGAATACTTAGGATTCTATTGCTGTAATGAAATCTGCAATTATTGAGCTTCTTAAGAATAGTAGGGTTAGTACTATTAAAATGCAGATTATAGCGACAAGTCTGATAGTAGATGCTTTCTTACTTGTACTATAACTGGGGTTTGTCGCAACTCGACGTTTAAAACCAGTCCTAATACCGGCTTTTACTTTTTCTGCATCTTTAGCTCCCTCTCTATAAGGTGCTAGCCTTTCCTCCAGCTCTTCCTTTGCAGGGTCATAGTGCTGTGGAATGTAGTCAAATTTACGATGTTTTGGCACTCTAAACATGCCTCCAATAAATCCCATAGTGGTAGTTTCTTCTTACCATAAAGATGCAAAAATTCCTAAAATGGTTTAGTTGCACCTCACAAATATATCGATAATATCGACTATATTTGTCAATTTATTCGTCAAATTTAATTTCTTAGCTATTTTGTATGACCGCGCCGTATTACATTTAGATCTGGATTCATTTTTTGTCTCGGTCGAATGCCTAAAAAATAGCGACTTTCTAGGCAAGCCCTTATTGATTGGTGGTACCAGCCAAAGAGGAGTTGTTGCATCATGTAGTTATGAAGCAAGGCGCTTTGGGATCCATTCTGCAATGCCGATGAAAATGGCACTTCGACTTTGTCCCCAAGCTATCGTCATCAAAGGAGATATGGATAGTTATTCAAAATATTCAGGAATAGTTACAGATATAATTGCTGAAGAAGCTCCCAAATATGAAAAATCTTCCATCGACGAGTTCTACCTTGATCTCTCAGGAATGGACAAATACTTTGGCTGTTATAGTTGGTCCAAGGAATTGAGACATAAGGTCATCAAAGAATCAGGACTACCCATATCCTTTGGATTATCCATCAACAAACTGGTTTCCAAAATCGGGACAGGGGAGTCCAAACCAAATGGCGCACTTCAAGTACCTCGAGGAACTGAGAAAGATTTTCTTTTCCCACTTTCCGTAAAAAAGATTCCCGGCATCGGAAAAGTGACCTACAAGAAACTAAGCTTCATGGGTGTCAGAAAAATTGAAACACTCAGTAATATTCCAGTAAGGTTGTTGGAGAGAGAATTTGGCAAACATGGAAAACAACTTTGGGAGAAAGCAAATGGAATAGATGAAAGTCTTGTCATCCCATATCACGATCAAAAGTCGATGTCCAAAGAACGGACCTTCAAAGAGGATACCCTAGACCTTAATCATATTAGGAATATGATGATAAAAATGGTCGATGATCTAGCTTTCGACCTGAGAGAAGATGAAAAACTGACCTCTACAGTAACAGTCAAAATTCGTTATGCAGATTTTAATACCTACACAAAACAGCGCAAAGTAGCCTATACTTCAAATGACCAAGTACTCATCAAAAATGTTTTAGAGATTTTCGAAAAGCTTTACGAGCGCCGCCAACTTATCCGATTGATTGGAGTAAAATTTAGTGGACTGGTAAGTGGAAGCTATCAGATTAGCTTATTCGATGATACAGAAAAAGAAATCAGTTTGATGAAAGAGCGCGACTGGATCAAACGAAGATTTGGTCAAGATAAAATCATGCGCGCCTCTAGTTTGAAAACCAAAAGATAAGGCCTAGCAACACCCTCCTCCAGGCGTACAAGCATTATTTGTACCTGCAACTGTCAGTTCAGAAAGATCAAATTTAGCCTTAGCCTTAGCTTCAGGCACACCGCACTGATCCTTTGCCAAACAATCTGTCTGAGTAGACAGCAATTCAAAATTGCCATTGTCAAAACCTAAATTGTATTTACCAATCGTATCGTTCTGATATTCTATCTCAATATCTAAGTCTTCGTCTTTAAAGATAGCATTAGAAAGATTAAGTATATCTAGAAACCTTGCAGGAGTCAAACGATGATCAATATCCTCTGCTACCCATATCTGCATCGTCAATTTCTTTTCAGTTCTAAAGGTCCCACCGCAATCGACGTAATCTTTAGAAAGTACACCCACCTCCGTCACATGAAAATGAGAAGGCACCAAAACACCATTCGGTAATTTGAAATTCAAATATTCTGACTTTGATAATTGTGCTTTTAATTCTGAAAGTAGCATGGTTTGTGATTTAGCATAAAATTAGTACTAAAGATGTAACAAAATCTTGGTAAGGAAGTTTCGGTATTTATGATCTAAGACGTGGGATTTATGACATATGACCAAAGCCCACCATTCCTGATTTAGCGAGCTATTCACTTTTCAACAAAAAAAATATGTTTGTCGAAAGCCAATCGTCTGCCAAAAAGAAGGAATACTAATCCATTTCCTACCATGTTGACATAGCGAAGTATTGATTATACAATTAAAAAAATATGCTTGTCGAAAGCCAATCTCTTCCACGGAGTGGAGAGAAGATTTTAAAACAATCTTTGATTGTTATTAAAATCAGAGAGGCAAAAAAAGCCGGCCCTTGGGAAAAGGCCGGCAATAGTTTTTCAGATTCTATACTGAAGGTTGGGATATATCTATAACGCAGTTATTTGTATAAACGCTCCCTTAGTATATTAATTAAAGATATATCTTATTCCAATTCTTCCTCTCCATCTTGAAGCTCTATCAACAATTGAAAACCTATCATCACCTAGGTCTTCTTCACTAAATGTAAATGTTGGAGTTGTGCCATCATCATCATAACCTTCAAAATTAATCAATCTGTAGTCAAATGGATTACCATATACAGCTCCCCAATTACTATTGATTAAGTTTCCAACGTTGAAAATATCTAGAGAAACTTGTAATCGATTAGAAGTAGGACCAATTTTAATTCCTAAATCTTGAGCAATTCTCAAATCAAACTGATGTGTAAAAGGTGTTCTGTTTGAGTTTTTCTCAGCATACTCACCTCTTCTTGATGATAAATACTCATCTTCTTCAATGTATGTATTAAGCATTTCCCATTGTTGAGCTGCAGTAACATCTCCATCATCAACGAGCATAATATCAGATTGATCAGCAGGAATATAAATTAAATGTCTCTGTCTGCTAGTAGAACCAGCTTCGTTGTTAATATTACTTCTGTCGTAAACATATGAAAATAGATCGCCTGATTGCCCTTGGTAAAAAAGAGAAATGTTGGTTTCGATTTCATCATTCCATCTAATAGTCTGACCCAAACTACCAATGATCCTATTTCCTAAAGCAAAATCAGATCTTGCTAATTCAGCATTGTTTCTTCCATCAGTAGTAAATGCTCCTCTCCACTGAGATGAGTTCTGAGATGAAGTTCCTTCGAAAATTGCTTCAGAATCACCAATTGAATAAGCCCCATATAAACTAAATCCACTGTCAAAACTTTTATTCAATGAAGCGGTAACATTGTAAGCATAACCTTCATTGGTATTTGAAGCTAGATATACTGCTGTATAAGTACCATCCAATCTATCTCCTGTAAAAATAGGCCTGTCGTCAGCACCATTTGTCCAGTTAAAGTCAACTGTTGGATCTGAATTTACATTCTGATAAAATACATTGTTCAAAGTCTTTGTGTACATACCTTCAATGCTTCCCATCCATCCGTCACCAATTTCTTTATCCAAACCTAAACTTGCTCTCAATACTTGAGGATATTTAAAATCTGAAGAAAATAAATCAATTTGACCTGAAGGTATTGTAGCATTAGGATTGGTTGGTTGTCCTAATGGGTCAGCGATAAATGTTGCATCTATGTCATTTTCATTTAATCCACCAACAGTAATTCCATTGTTGGTATACATTCCACCTGGCCATACAAATGGCACTCTACTTGTGAATACTCCAATTCCACCTCTAATTGTTGTTGTTGAGTTAGCATCAAAATTTACTCCAATCCTTGGAGAAAATAAAAGTTGTGTCTTAGGTGCTTGACCACCTTGAGCTCCTTGTAAATCGTAAGCTGCTTCCAACAATGGAAGTGTAGTTGAGTTAAAAGAAGGATCAATGCTAGGATCAGTTCCAAGAATTGGCACATCTAATCTTAAACCACTAGTAACAGTCATTTTATTACTTACAGACCATTCGTCTTGAACATAAAAACCTAACTGTGCTGCAGAAAATTCTGCTGCTGCCGCTGAACCATCTCCTGTTAAATCATCCACCAATGAATATGATCTGTCGAAGTCATCTACATTACCTGCATAAAAATCTTCTAGACTTGCAAAGGTATATGCTCCATAGTTTTGTCTGATGAATAAATTGTAGAAACTAATAAATTCATTATGTGTACCAATTGTTAATGTGTGATCTCCTTTATAAATTTTAAAATTATCTGTGATTGTTAAAATATTTTGATCTAAAGCATTGGCTGTTGAAAATGCTTCTGAACCAAATCTTATAGAGCCTTGTCCATCATCAATTCTTACATTAGGAAAATCCTGACCAATAGGATCTCTATCATCTCTTACTCTAGTATATCCAATAATTAAGCTATTAGCTTTGTTGGTCCCAAAGTTTGAGTTCAATTCTAATGCTGAACTATTTGTTATACTTGGGAAAAATACACCATTGTTTGCAAAATTAATTCTTGACCTTGATGAGCCGTTTACATCTCTACTTTCACCTCTAGTGTAGTTGTGTCTCAAAGTTAATTTATGATCCACACTTAGGTTAAAATCTAATTTTCCAAACAATCTAGTTCCATCAAGTCTACTGATTTTATTTCCAAATTCTCCTGCATCATAACCATATTCACTCATAAGAAAATCTCCAAGTGATTCTACATCTTCCAATGAAGAATCTCCGTCATAATCTCCTGCAAAAGGTGATGGTGTTTCTTCATTTTGGATTTCTGCATTTGCGAAGAAGAACACTTTGTCTTTTACTATTGGTCCTCCTAATGATAATCCAACAAGGTTATTTGTGAATTCATCTAGCTTATCACCTTCTGTTTCTTCAATTCTATCTAGAATGGTTCTATTGGTTTTTCCAGCTAAATTTTCTCCTTGGCTAAAGAAGTATGCAGTTCCCTGTAATTGATTTGTTCCTGATTTCGTAACAGCGTTAATTCCACCACCTGCAAATCCACCATACGATACATCATAAGGAGAAAGCACTACTTGAATTTGATCGATTGCATCAATACTAAAAGGTGCAATTCCTACTTGCCCTCCATTTTGACCATTTGGAGCCAATCCAAATACGTCATTGTTTACGGCTCCATCAATGTAGACCGCATTGTATCTATTGTTTTGACCACCGAGAGAAGTACCACCGCCAAATGTTGATCTTGAGGTTGGAGTTAATCTTGTGTAGTCACTCAAATTTCTACCCAAAGTAGGCATGTTTTCAATCTGAGCATTTGAAATGTTTGTAGAAGTACCTGTGCTAGTTCCTATCGGTTGTGTCGAACCGGTAATCACCAATTCTTCCAAAAGGACACCACCTTCTTGTAAAATAACATCGTATTTCCTTTCCTCTCCTAACGACAAGTATTGATTAGGTAACTTATTTTCAGAAAAGCCAACATAAGTCATACTGATGTTGTATGGTCCTCCAACTCTCATGTTGTTGAATTTGTATCTTCCATTAAGATCAGTGACAGTTCCATAAGTTGTCCCTGAAGGAGTGTGAGTAGCAATTACATTTACTCCGATCAAAGCTTCACCGTTTTGATCGGTAACTGTACCGAGCATCGATGAGGTTGTAACACCCTGTCCAAAAGTCAAAATGGACATGAGGCAAAAAAGATTAAATAGTATTAGTTTTTTCATAATCAATTTGGTTGATAAATAATACAATAGTTGGGGCAAAACTAATTAAAATACTTATATATAAACTAATCCAATGTAAAATCTACCACACATTTAGATTATCAATATGTCAACAAAAAAGGGGCTTCAACACTGTTGAAGCCCCTTGCGAATTGCTTTTATCTTTAAATCGGAATATTTATACTCCTCCTGATTTGTTTAATCTTAAGACTGAAAGAACTTTTTCGTTTTCATCGAAAAGTCTTATCAAGTAAATTCCTTTTTGAAGCGAACTTACATCATGTGCTTTACCAATAAAATGTGTTGATGTCTTTAAGTTCTTTCCTACGATATTGTAAAAAGCTACTTTAGAAACATTATCATCATTTGAAATTTGTATAAAATCCATGGATGGATTAGGATAAATTTTAATCTGAGACGCCTCAATGTCATGCGTAGAATTAGAATGTGTTACCTGAATCTCGGCAGTAGCCGCTTCTCCAAACACCTCTGGAGAAGTCGAATCTTGAGCCTGAAGACCAAAGCCCAACGTTAGTAAAAATGAAATTAGTATAATCTGCTTCATACGCATTCGTAGTTTAATGTAAAATTATAAGAAAAATTGGATTCTCACACTTATTAAACAGTTAAAGAAGTGCCAATGCGGCTTAAATAATGCGATTTTGTGCAATAATTCCGACAAATATTCAAAATAAATATTCTACTTATCATTTTTAACTTGACATATCAAGAATATTTCATTTGGTATATCAGCAAAAAAAGGCTTCAAATACTGATTTGAAGCCTTTTTTGATAATTATCATTCTTTGTTTTTAACCTACTTCAGCATATCTCCTAGATACTTCCTTCCAGTTGATGACATTGAAGAATGCTTGAACATAATCAGGTCTCTTATTTTGGTAATTTAAGTAGTATGCATGCTCCCAAACGTCCACTCCAAGAATTGGTGTTCCTCCACAACCGACGCCTGGCATCAATGGATTATCTTGGTTTGGAGAAGAACAAACTTCCACTTTCCCACCAGGATGAGCACACAACCAAGCCCAACCTGAACCGAATCTTGATCCAGCTGCTGATGAAAATTTCTCTTTGAATTGATCAAATGAGCCATAAGCTGCATCAATAGCATCTCCTAAAGCTCCGTCAGGCGTTCCTCCACCATCTGGTGACATGACAGTCCAAAATAGAGAGTGATTATAGAATCCACCGCCATTATTTCTGACCGCACTATTCTCCATATCCAAATTCTTGAGTATGTCTACGATATCTTTATCAGCCAAATCTGTTCCTTCGATAGCTGCATTTAATTTCTTTGTATATCCAGCATGATGTTTTCCATGATGAATTTCCATTGTCCTAGAATCAATACTTGGTTCTAATTTGTCGTGATCATAAGGTAAATCAGGTAGTGTAAATGCCATTTTAGATGTTTTTTTAGATTAATTAGATACTTAGATAACAGTTCTTAAATATAGAAGTTTTAGCTAAGCTAAACTTTATCTTTTTGGTTATATCTTCGCAGCAAGTATAAACAAGCAATAATATGAAAGTTAGAAAGGAAAAAGATTCAATAGGATATATCGATGTACCTGCCAACAAATATTGGGCAGCACAAACTCAACGATCAAAGCAAAACTTCTTAATTGGTGATCAAACCATGCCGTTTGAAATCATCAGGGCCTATGCTATTCTCAAAAAAGCTGCAGCAAAAACCAATGCCGACTTAGGTGTACTTTCCAAAGGTAAGTCCAATCTCATAGGAAGAGTCTGCAATGAAATCCTAAAAGGAGAACTTGATGATCAGTTCCCTTTGGTGGTTTGGCAGACTGGATCTGGTACTCAGACAAATATGAACGTCAATGAAGTCATCGCCAATCGTGCCCATGTCCTGGCAGGAGGTAAATTAAAAGATGATAAGAAAAAAATTCACCCAAATGATGATGTAAACAAATCACAATCATCCAATGATACTTTCCCTACAGCCATGCACATCGCTGCATATAAAATGCTAGTAGAAACGACAATACCCGGTTTGGAAAAACTTAGAAAGGAACTTGATAAGAAATCAAAGGACTATATGAAAGTTGTAAAGATTGGAAGAACACATTTTATGGATGCAACACCAGTTACACTTGGTCAAGCCCTTTCTGCTTTTGTGACCCAACTCGATTTTGGAATCAAAGCCATCAAAAATTCTTTAAAGCATCTAAGTCACCTTGCTTTAGGAGGTACTGCCGTTGGTACTGGATTGAATACACCAAAAGGATATTCAAAGAAAGTAGCCAAAGAGATTGCAAGTGCAACCAAACTTCCATTCATTACAGGAGTCAATAAATTTGAAGGACTTTCTGCACACGATGCGATTGTAGAATCTCATGGTGCACTAAAGACAGTTGCAGTTTCTTTAATGAAAATTGGCAATGATGTTAGAATGTTATCAAGTGGTCCAAGATGTGGAATTGGAGAGATCATCATTCCAGCCAATGAGCCAGGTTCTTCTATTATGCCAGGTAAGGTAAATCCCACGCAGTCTGAAGCTTTGACGATGGCAATGGCCCAAGTTTGTGGCAACGATGTTGCCATCAACATCGGAGGTATGAACGGTCAGTTTGAATTAAATGTATTCAAGCCTATGATGATTTTTAATTTCTTGATGTCTGCTAGATTGATCGGAGATGCTGCCGTTAGTTTCTCAGATAATTGTATAAAAGGCTTAAAGCCAAATAAAGAAAAAATCAAATCCAATTTGAATAATTCTTTGATGCTTGTCACAGCTTTGAATACAAAAATTGGCTACGATAAAGCTGCAGAAATTGCAAAGAAAGCTTATAAAGAAGGAACAACTTTAAAGGAGGCCGCTTTGTCTTTAGGCTACCTTACATCTAAGGAGTTTGATGCTTGGGTGAAACCAGAGCGAATGCTCTAGCAAGCAAGCGGAGCTTGCTTGCGACCGTTTGCGTTGCTCACTGCCAGACACGCTGCGTTTCACTTGCTACAGACTCCAGACACGCATCGTTGCACTTGCTATAGACTTTTGTGTTTGTATGCATGAGTTATTATAACAGGACTAACATTGGACACGCATCGTTGCACTCGCTATAGACTTTTGTCTTTGCAAGCATGAGTTATATAGTAGGACTTACATTGGACGTTCATTATTTTACTCGAAGGAAACTTGCGTGGTGATTCTTACAGCATGAAAATTTAACAGCTTTGCTACGCTCACTGAAGGTGCTTCTTTACAATAACTTGACTTTATTTCTTCTTTACATTTCTCAAGCGAGAGAAATGAAGCGCATTAATGTTAGTCCTATTATAATTAATGCCTGACTATCATCCACCACCTAGTCTATAGCGAGTGCAACGATGCGTATCTGGCGTCTATAGCTACATCAGGAGCGTGTCTGGAGTCAAATTACCGAATTATTCGACATTTTATGTCGTATTATTCGGTAATTTGAACGTATCTTTGATAAATGTATCTCAACAACCATTCATATTATTCACTAAAATATGGCACCCTTTCCCCACAAAAGCTGGTAGCAGAGGCGGCTAGTATTGGAGTGAAGCGGATGGTCTTGACAGACATAAATAATACCTCTTGTGCCTACACTTTTATAGATGAATGTAAGAAACATGGAATTGCTCCTGTGCTTGGGATTGAGTTTCGGAAATTTCATCGGGAGGATGGTCCATCGACCTTGGGTGGTGTCAAAGATGGAGAGTTGTTATATATAGGTATTGCCAAAAGCAAGGAAGGGTGGCGAGAGTTGACAGCCTTGTTGACGGACTGTTCCTTGGACGGGAAGCAACTTCCTAAGGAGGCACCCGAACTAAAACATTGCTTTATTATTTATCGGAAATTGCCGAAGGGAATTAACCACCTGCGCGATTATGAATATGTGGGTGTTCGCCCGACCGAGGTCAACAAATTATATAGTTCTTATCTAAAAGATTTTCCTGAAAAATTGGTGGTCTTTGCTCCCGTCACTTTTCTAAATGAAGATGGATACAAGGTGCACAAATTATTGCGCTGCATTGATCTCAATATTGTGCTCGGAAGACTCAATCCAAAACATTGTGCCAATGCTAGTGAACACTTTTATACGGAGGAAGAGCTTAGAAAAATATTTGCTCCCTATCCCCATATTTTAAAAAATACCGAAGACTTACTCGAGCAGTGTAGTATAGAGATGCCTTCCGGGATGAGCAATAACCGTAAGACTTTTACGGGAGCTTTGGACGGTGATATGAAGTTGCTATACAAACTTGCGATTAATGGTTGTGTACGACGATATGGAGAAGATAATCATGCAGCCATGAAGCGTACTTTGAAGGAAATCAAAGTGATAGACAAGTTGGGCTTTGCTGCTTACTTTCTGATTACTTGGGATATCGTGCGTTATGCGCAGACAGTAGGATATCATCATGTGGGCAGGGGTAGTGGTGCCAATTCTATCGTTGCATATAATCTTTCTATTACGGATGTGGATCCTATAGAGCTCGATCTTTATTTCGAGCGATTTATCAATCCACATAGGAGTTCGCCACCGGATTTTGACATTGATTTTTCTTGGGATCAACGAGATGATGTTACTGACTATGTGTTTAAAAGATATGGTCGCGAGTATACTGCCTTGCTTGCAACTTACAGTACTTTCAAGGGGAAATCAATCATCAGAGAATTGGGTAAGGTTGTTGGTTTGCCCAAACCTGATATTGATATGATTGTCAACTATCCCAATGAAACGGATAAGCATCATTCTTTTGCCAAACATATATTTAAGTATGGAAAAATGATTGAGGGTTTTCCTAATTATTTATCGATACACGCTGGTGGCATATTGATAAGCGAACGGCCTCTGAATTATCATACAGCATTGCAGATGATGCCAAAGGGTTTTCCGATTACACATTTTGATATGTATGGAGCAGAAGATCTTCATTTCCATAAATATGACATTTTGAGTCAGAGAGGCTTGGGTCACATAAAAGATGCGGTAGATTTAGTAGCAAGGAATCAAGGTCGTGCAATTGATATCCATCGGGTTGAAGAAATTAAAGAAGATGAAAATGTCAAAAAGCAGTTGAAGTCCGGTCAGTGCATCGGTTGCTTTTACATTGAATCACCTGCAATGCGGGGACTGCTGACAAAGTTGGCCTGCGATAATTACATACATCTTGTTGCTGCTAGTTCGATCATCCGACCTGGAGTAGCAAAGAGTGGAATGATGAGAGAGTACATTCAGCGCTTTCATGACCCTGAGAGTTTTACCTATATCCACCCTGTTTTTGAGGAGCACTTAGGAGAGACTTTTGGAGTGATGGTCTACCAAGAGGATGTTATGAAAATTGTTCACCATTTTGCAGGCTTAGATTTGGATGAGTCGGATGTACTCAGACGAATTATGACAGGCAAGCGCAAGAACTCGGATACCTTTGCCCGATTACAGAAAAAGTATTTTATAAATTGTAAGGAGAGGGGATACCCAGATGATTTGTCGATGGAGGTGTGGAGGCAAATTGAAAGTTTTAGTGGCTATTCATTTTGCAAAGCACACTCGGCAAGTTTTGCAGTAGAATCATTTCAAAGTTTGTACTTGAAGACTTATTATCCCAAAGAATTTATGGTTGCAGTTATCAATAATTTTGGTGGATTTTATAAAACAGAATTTTATGTTCATGAGGCCAGAATGTGCGGTGCAAAAATTCAAGCACCTTGTGTAAACAATAGCACTCACCTGACTAATATTTATAAGGATGATATTTATATCGGCTTTATCCATATTTCTGAATTAGAAAAAAAGGTAGCAATTGGGATTGTAAAAGAAAGACAAGAGTCTGGAGATTACAGAAGTATGCAAGACTTTGTCAGTCGTCTAGATATTTCCAAAGACCAGTTGGAAATATTGATTCGCATCGGAGCTTTCCGTTTTACAGAGATGAATAAATACGAATTGATGTGGGAAAAGAATGCAGTGCACAACCCATTAGTCAAACATCATAATACAGGATCATTTTTTGATGCGGAATCTGATAACTATGATTTGCCAATACTTGAAGAAACAACTCACGAACAAGCCTTTGATGAAATTGAGTTATTAGGCTTTCCGCTGTGTTCGCCTTTTGAACTTATTGATGGAGAAGCAAAAGGAAATATTGTTGCGCGACAACTAAAAAAATACATGGGTAGGCGTTTAAGCATACTTGGCTATTATGTAACCAGAAAACATGTAACAACGATCAATAGAAAGCACATGAGTTTTGGTACCTGGATAGATTTGGAAGGCAAGTATTTTGATACAACACATTTTCCTCCAGCTCTTGCCAAATTTCCATTCAAGGGTAAGGGCTGCTACCTGGTCACTGGCAAAGTTGTAGAAGACTTTGGTTTTCCTAGTTTGGAGGTAAGCAAAATGGAGAAGTTACCTTATATAAAAGACGAACGTTATTAGCGACCAACGGGAGCGACTCTGCCCGCCGAAGATTCAAAAGAATCGCAGGAGGGCCTACATAGTTGATAGGAAAAACTTGACGGTGCCGCAATCAACTTTAGGAGCATTTTCATCCGGCTCAAATTGATATTCGTTGACTAGCTCTAAAGCCATATTACGCCAAATATCTTTTTTGACAGTGGTATTACTTTCATCGATCTCAGCTTTGATAACGTAACCATTCCTATTTACCTGAGTGATAATAAAAATATTACCATCGGTGGCATCAGCTAATCTTGCAATTCTTTCGGTATTCCTGTAAAGGGTTAAACGTTCTCGATTTTTCCAATCTTCATTGCAATCACCAATAACTTCAGTGGTAACTAAGTCATCTACCGTAGACTCAACTTCTTCCTCTTCTTCCACAACTTTTTCAATTGGTTCAGTTTCGGTGTTTGAAATTTGAGGTTCTTTGGTTTTAGTTGTTTTACAAGAGTAGCTAAGACTCAGCACTAATAAAACGAAAAGGTATTTAATCATTTACTTCTTGGATATGGGTTCAACAATATCTTTACTTCAGGATACTTTTGTATTGCTCTTTATCAGTTAAAATTTTGATAGCTTCATCGATTTCATAATCATCAGCAAGTTTTTGATAAGCCTTTCCTTTCTGGTAGAAAAATCTTGATGAAATATCTTCTTGAATTGCAATGATGATATCTTTTTTATTAGTCTCAATTGCTGTCATCTTTTCTGCCTCAATTTTATTTTTCAGTGCATCAAGGTCAGCATTTAGTAGATCATTATAACCATCATCTTCAAATGCTTCTTTTAATTCCTCCAATTTCTTTTCGGTATCAGTTTCGTACTCGAAGTTTTGTTTTTCGACAAAAGATTTAAAATCTGCGAAATCTGTGAATACAATTGTTTCAATTTCTTCAGGAGCACTTTTGTCTTTTGTGTATTCTGTTACATAATTGAAAATGATATCTTGTTCTTTTAGCTTTTTTAAGACAACGGGAACATTGGGTGCATCTAATTTTACATCTGGAGTTACACCACCTCCGTCAAGTACAGGTCTACCGTTTCTAGTTTTGAACTCAGCTCTTTTACTGTCAGCAATATCTACGGGTTTGCCATCCTCATATTCTTTACCCTGAATACATCTTCCGCTAGGAATATAGTATTTGGAAGTTGTAAGTTTTATTCTGGAGTTATAGCCAAGTTCCATTGTATTTTGAACCAAACCTTTACCAAAACTCCTTTGGCCTAGAATTACACCTCTGTCCAAGTCTTGAATGACTCCTGAAACAATTTCAGAAGCAGATGCAGAACTTTTATTGACCATTACAACAAGTGGAATTTCAAGATCCAATGCATCCATCGTTGTAGGGAAGTTTCTGTCTCTCTCTTTTACTTTTCCTCTTGTAAAAACAACCTCCTCGCCTTTTGGAATAAAAATATTACAGATACTAATAGCTTCTCTTAATAACCCACCGCCATTATTTCTCAAATCAAGAATGACACCTTGAAGGTCTTCATCTTCATCTTTTAATTGTTTATAAGCTTTTCGGATATTTTTTGAGGCATCGGGAGTAAATGTTGTTAATGAAATATATCCAATATGATCTCTTACTATTCCACTATATGGCACATTAGGAATACTGACACTTCCTCTTTCTAACTCAAGATCAAATTTTTCACCCGTCGAAGGCCTGTTTATTTTTAACTTTAAATTTGTTCCGGCAACACCTCTTACAAACTTAGTTACTTCTTCTGTTGATTTACCTTTAGTTGACTGACCATTAATAGAAATAACTTGGTCTCCTGCAATAATTCCAGCTTCTACTAAAGGTGAATTCTCATAAGGTTCTACAATGGTAACGTAATCACCGATCTGCTTGACCACGCCTCCGATTCCTTGATATTTGCCCTCTGTGCTTATTCGATAACTTTCAACTTGTGATTCAGAAATATAGTTTGTGTAGGGATCCAATGATTCTACCATTGCATCTATGCCTGTCCTCATTAATTTTCCAGGGTCCAAGTCATCAACATAATTATTATTAAGCTCTTTGTAGACCTTGACGAAGATTTCAATATTTTTAGATATTTCGTAAAGTTTATCATTTTTATATAACGAAAATGACATTGCGAATGAGCAGATGAGTAGTAATGCAACTAATTTCTTAATCATGAATATTCTGTTTGTATATCAAATGTACGTGTGTCTGATAATAAATACCATATTGAAACGCTTATTAGCATATAGGTATTTAGTATTTTCATATAAATAATGCTAAATCAGCCTAAATAGTGCCATTTTCTAACATTTTATCCTTTTTACCTTGCTAATGCAACCATTGAAGACTGTAAGAGCACTTAAAGGTATACATCAAAAATAATGCATCAAGACCAGCTAATATTACAATGTATAGATAATCATAGGGTCTCACAGAAGGTCTTATACGACAAGTATAAAACAGCAATGTATACACTATCTTATCGAATATCAGGGGATTTCGCATCCGCTGATGATATATTACAGGAAGCTTTTATAAAAATCTTTCGTGGCTTAAAATCATTAAAGGATCATAGGACATTACCAGGTTGGATAAAAACAATCGTAGTAAGAACAGCTTATGCTCATATTGAAAAGGAAAAAAAGAAAAACTTAGGGGGAGTTGATATTTCTGATGTAGAATATAAAATGACCACAGCAGATAGCGATGTAGAATATATTGAGCAAGCAATAGCAAAATTGCCAGACGGTTTTAGGGCTGTTTTTGTTCTAATCGAAATCGAAGGTTATGCTCATAAAGAGGTAGCCGAAATGCTTGGAATTTCCGAGGGGACATCAAAATCACAATTGTCGAGAGCCAAACAAAAATTAAGACAAATGCTAATTGCAGTTTGATGGACAAATTTGAAAAAAAATATAACTGGAAAGAATTGAAATCTAAACTCAATGAGTTTGATCCAAAAGAGTCGTTGTGGGACTCGATTTCCGATTCTTTAGATAATCCGGAGCCTGAGTTTGATTTTAATCAATCAAAAAATCAACTTCCCGATCATCAACCAAGTGATAAGCTCTGGGATAACATAAGTTCAGAATTAGATACCCCAGCTCCACAATTCGATTTCAGCCAAATTAAAGATAAATTACCAATCCATACACCAGATTTTAAAATCTGGGAGGATATATCCAAATCCTTACAATCACCAGAAGTTCCTACTCCAATTTATGATTTTAATGAGGCGAAAAATCATATGATAGAGCATACTCCTAATTCTTCGGTGTGGGATGCTATTGAAGATGGTTTAGAACTTGAAGGCAAAATTGATCAACTTCCAAGCCATGAGCCACCAGTAAATATCTGGGATAAAATTGAAGAAGATTTAGAAGATGTAAAAGGTGGAATTTCATTTTTACGTACAGCCATTATGCTTGGAATCTCAATGTTGGTTTTGATTGGAGCCGCAATGATGTTGAATCAAGATAACGATACATTGGACACAGGAATAGAAAGCTCGCCAATGCAGTTTGCTGCAAATGAAAGCTATAATATAGAATGGAGTGATGATGAAGATGTTAGACTTATTCAAGAAATGTGTCAAGACTACATGGCTATATGTGAACAACCAAAGTTCAAAGAGCTAGAAACGGAATTACTAGAATTAAATGACCATAAAAAGGAATTACTTCAAATGGTATCAGCTTTTGATGAAGAATCATCTTATGTTCCTATGTTGGCTAAAATAGAAGTACAAAAGACTGCATTGATGAAAGAAATGATAGCAATGATCTAATGAATAGATTAATATACATATTATTGATTTTCTCTTTTCCTTTGGCTATTCTGGCTCAGGATGAGATTAATGTTGCTACAAAAGATTTTTCAGAAACTTTTAAGTATAAAAAGAATTTCACCATTGAGCTCAATGGTGAAAGAGCTGAAGTAAATATTCAAGGAGTGGATATTGATGAGATTCAGATCAATGCTAGAGTTGTTTCAAAGAATAGTTCAAAAAGTGAAGCTAAGAGTGATCTCGATAACATGAACGTAATTCTTGAAAAAATTGGTAAGACTGTTTATGCAAGAAACTATATTTCCGTAAAGGCCAGTGATGAAAAGCCTAGCTCAAACCTAAAAGTAATCTTTGATATAAAGGTTCCAATGAGCTGTAACGTGGTCGTCAACAATGCATTTGGCGAAGTTCAACTAAACAACATAAATGGGGTCATCAACCTAAATACTCGTTACACAAAAATAAATTTAGCCTACCTAGGCGGTCAAGGTAAGGTTGAATCATTACTTGGTGATGTAAATATTCACTCAAGTTTTGGTGCATACAATCTACTATTGAATAGAGCGGATTTATTATTGGAGAATTCTGATGGCTATTTTGATATTGAGTCAAAGTATGGTGCTATAGAGGCAACAATAAAGCCGGAGTTAGAATTGATGAAGATAAAAGGAGTCACTGTTGATATATTGCTCATTGTCGATGACATCTCCGCATCTTATTATAATCTTGTTTCCACAAATGGAAAAATCCAAATTGATAAAAATTTAAATATTGATTATAAATTTAATGAAGGTGAAGATGTACAAAAAATAGAAATTAATAAGGGAATTGATTGCTCTAAGCTTAATATAGATACACAGTATGGGACAATTACATTGAACAAAACATAGTTATGAGGAAACACTTTACACTCGCACTTTTTATTCTTAGTTCAAGCTTTTTAGTTGCACAAACACAACCTATTGAAAAAGTTGAAGTTGAGCAGGACCCAGTAATTATGGATTCCTATGATTATGCTACGGGTAGAATGCTAGATGTTCCTTGGATGTTCAAAGTATCATCTGATAACGGAATTAGAGTGGGTTTGGAATATAAATTTGCCAATGCTTTTTCTGTAAATTTCAACACAAAATGGTCAGTAATAAATGTGTTTAATGCTTCAAAAATTTTTAGTAATGATAATCTTATAGGTGTAAGATATTATTTTAATCACGATACCAGAATCAAACAAAACCTTCAAGGAAATAACTTTAATGGTAAATATACTGAAGCAGGAGTTGCAATAGATTTTTCAAATTTATTTAGCAGCTTTGCAGAACCATTTGTCTCTTTAGGATTACAATCTCGATTCCTAAAAAATGGTCTCATCGACACAGGAATAAAGTTTCAGTATGATATTTCTAATCCAAGCGTAAGAATTACATCTGGTTTTGATTTAGGATTAGCTCTTTCATCTAATTATAAATTAGATGAAATTGCAAATAACAGATGTGCTGTTGTAAGATGCTACGATGAGCAGTTTTATATGTTTAAAACCCAAATTAGCAGATTGCTTGATATAAGCATTGCAAGGAATACACACGAAATCAGACTAAGACCAAATCTTGAACTAGAGCATAGAATCTCAAAAGTAGGGTTGACAATGAACCATGAATTATGGGGACAATTTCGAAATAGAAAATACATTAATGGTCAAAGTTTTGCAATTGGCGAACTAGGTTTTAGAACTGGTATAAGGTGGTATGTTGGCAAGAAACGACGAATTATAAAAGGAAAAACCTCTAATAATCTTTCGGGAATCTACATTGGCCCGATTGGAGGAATTGGATTTGTTACAGGTAAATATTTTGATGATCAAATCCAAAATGGTGAATTTTGGTCCGCTGGTTTTAATGCAGGTTATCAAACCCGATTGTTGAAGAACTTATACATTCATTTCACATTTGGAGCTATGATCAGAGAATATTATAACAACAGTAACTATACACTAATTGAAAAAATTCAAAATGAAATAGAGGTTCTTGTACTTAATGATATTATCAATGAACCTTTAACAACCACAGTTGCACTTAAACCTATTGGAAGACTGGTAGTAGGTTATGCTTTTTAACTTGATAGAATACTTTCTTATAATTATAAAATCATGAAAAAATTATTTCCGCTCTTTGCTTTTATCTTATTTGTATCTTATAATGTTTCTTCACAAGTTGATTTTGAAGAAAGCCAAAAATTTGAATTCCAAAACAACTATGAACTTTCTACTGGTAAGAATTTTGATACAAAGTCAATACTTAAGCTTACTACCAATAGTAATTTGTTTCTAAATAATAATCTGGAACTTTCATTTGAGCATAAACTTAATGAGAGTATTTCAATTACTGCAGGAATTATCGGTGATAGATATAATGTTCCAATTTTTGAAGAAGGTGAACCAATAATCATTGGTGGCGATACTATTGGATTTGGCCTTGACGATTTTATTGGCTTTAAAAGAACAATTAGATTTGAAGCATACCTAGAGGGAAGATATTATATCAATCAGAGTCAACATGTTGCTAATGATTTCGGAAATAATATAAATGGTATTTACGTAAGTGCTGGTGTTGGTTCTCTATTCTATGATGGTGTAGAAAATAATGACCTACAGTTTTCCACTTACCTAGGAGTGGGAGTCCAATCAAGAATCTTGAAACATGGGATTATTGATTTCAACCTACTTTTAAAATATAATGAGGATCGAGTATTTCTTGCTCCAAGCGTAAGAGCGGGATTTGCAATTTCCAAAAACTATAAAAACTTAGAGTTTGACAATGCAAGATGTAATATCTTAAAGTGCTTTGAGGAAAGAAATTATCAATTTAAAATTCCTTTAAGCAATGCTTTGATTTTGTTATACAGACCTGATTGGAATCATGGCTATGTTTCATTATCTCCGAGGGCTAAATTTGAGCATAGACTGTTTAAAGGTTTTAGTTTGAATCATACTGTTAGTTATTCAGATTTATGGAATGTAAATACAAGAAATTCGTTACGTATAAGAAGGGGCGGATCGAGTTTTGGTTACTACAATAACTTAAGATGGTATTATCTCAAAAGACGTAATATAGCAAATGGTAAATCTGCTGATAATTTATCTGGTTTATATGCTGAATCACTCTTAGGTCTTACTCAAAGAAGATTTCTCAGAACCGACTTTGATAATGATGAGAGTTTAATTCTTTATGCTAAAACAAGAGAGTTGACTTACGGATTAAATATGGGTTATCAAACAAGATTATTCAAAAGACTTTATGTTGACTTACAAGGCTATGTAAGGCAAACTGAAAGGAGTCATACCTTCTTTGATGAAAGTATTGGCTCTACCCCTGAAGATGGAAAATGGAGAAGATATGGTATTTCACTTGAATTTGGTTTGTTATTTTAATTTTTTTATCTGAATTATCAATTATGAGAAACATTTTATTTTTTATAGGCTTTTTAGGATTCACGATAATTGAATTGCATGGGCAAGTTGAAATTGAAAAAGAAGAAAAATTCAAAATCTTAAATAATTATGAACTTGCTACCGGTAAAAATCATGATACCAAATCATTGTTGAAGCTAACTCGTGATGGAGGATTTAATAATAATCTTACACATTCATATGAATATAAATTGAATGGGAATATTTCATTGGCTGCAAGCTTGAGAGGAGAACGATATACTACATTTATTTTTGAGACTCCTCAACAACCAACATTTGATACAATTTCAGGTTTTCAGCCTATTCCAGTTTTTACAGGACAAACTCAAACAAGATTACGTGTAGAAGCAAGCTTAGAAGGGAGATACTATGTTAATCAAACTGACTTAATTGCTCAAGGCTTCGGGAATAATGTAAATGGCTTATATGCTACCGCAGGTATTGGTTCAAAATTATATGAAGGAGGAGAAGAAATAAACAATCGCTTTTTTACCTATATGGGAGTTGGAGTCCAATCGAGGATTTTGAAATATGGCATATTAGATTTCAGAATTTTGGCAACGTATAGAAATGAAAGATTTAGAATTGCTCCAAAGATTAATGCAGGTTTTGCAATGTCTAAAAATTACAAAAATTTAGAATTCGATAATGCTAGATGTAATATTTTAAAATGCTTTGAAGAAAGAAATTATCAGTTTAAGATACCATTGAATAATGCCATTTCACTTGCCTATACTCCAGAGTTTCAACATGTTTTTGCAACTCTGAGTCCAAGAGTGAAGTTTGAACATAGATTATTTAAAGGTTTTAGTTTCAATCATTCTGCTTCTTATTCTAATAATTGGAATCTCAATTTTAGAGGAGAAACAAATGTTTTACCTTCAGGGGGAGTTGTCGGATATAACAATAATCTGAGATGGTATATCTTGAAGTCAAGAAATATAGCCTCAGGAAAATCTGCCGACAATCTTTCTGGAATGTATGCTGAAACCTTAATAGGTTTGTCTTGGGCAAGAATTATTTATCCTGATTGGGGGAATATAGAAAATACGATTTTAGCATATAAAACTAGGACAACAAGTTTGGGCATGAGTGTTGGCTACCAAACTCGCTTGTTTAAAAGACTTTATGTTGATATAAAGGCATTCTATAGGGACCATGCTAGGGATGTAACTTTTACAAATGAATCAATCCTTATTCCTGTTCCCGGGCCTGATAATTGGACTAGGTATGGATTGTCAATGGAATTTGGATTTTTGTTTTAAGAGTAAGTTAACTTACCAATTTACTAGGAAATAAAATATCGAAGTTGATATTCCAGTTTTAATAGTAGATATTTACAATACAATTAAAGAAAATGAAGATTAGAAAATATATTCCCTTTGCTTTGGCGCTTTGTATAGGTTTTACCCTTGCTACGACTACCAGTTCATGTAAAGTTAAAGAAGGTTGTGGCCTCGAGGACCAATTAGCTGCACCTACCGATAAGCGTACAGGAGAGTTGTCTACTAAGAAAGGATCTTCAGGACTATTTGATCAAAAAAGAGTATCAAAGAGTAGAAAAAAGAAGGGATAGGCCTTAACAGCCCTTAACAAGGAATAACCATATCTTAACCAAGCTACTATTTGTTTAAGTTTTAAATGTTATAGATTTGTCTATTATTTACTTTAAAATTAAAACAAATGAAAAACTATTTCCTATCAGCAATGATAATGCTGTTTGCTGCAACTACCTTCGGGCAATATTTTGCTTCGCCAGTTGAAGGGTTTTCAAGAAAAAAACCATCTTACGTCACTTTAAAATCAGGAGAAGAATTAGTCGGGACCATCAAAGACCTTGATTTCAAAAGAGGACTTATAGATGAAATCACACTTGTTGTTGGAAAAAAAGACAAAAGAAAGCTTACTCCTGATATGATTTCTCATGCTTATCTACCTGAAAGTGGTTTGAATAAGATGGGGAAAGCTTTGGATTTTGCATACGATGCTACTCAATGGGGCTCAGAAGATATCAATCAAGAATATATGACAGATGGATATGCTTACTTTGAGCAGTCAACAGTAACATTGAAGAAAAAGAAAATTGAAGCATTGTTACAAATGATAAATCCAGCATTCAATAATCCTGTAAAAATATTCCATGACCCTTGGGCTAAAGAATCAGCTTCTTTAGGTGTAGGAGGAATTCAAGTTGCTGGCGGATTGGAAAAATCTTATTGGGTAATTATTGGAGACGAACCTGCATTCAAAATAAAGAAGAAAGATTACGAAGATAGCATCAGTAAAATTTTTAGCAGCTGTCCTGATTATATTACCAAAATTGGAGATGGACCAAAGTGGGCCGATTTTCCAGAAGCGCTTTTCAACTATTCTAAAGTATGTAAAAAGTAATATTCAATAAAATAAATTATAAAGGCTGACTCATTAGAGTTGGCCTTTTTTATATGTAAAAGTATTCCTGATCTTCTGCTCTACTGGTAAAGAAATGGCGTAAGGAATAAATTAGAATAAAAATAGCAAGCCCTGGTAAGATTGCCAACCACCATGCACTGAAAAATTGTCTAGAGCTGCTTAGCATTGATCCCCAAGAGACAGTTTCTATTGGTAAGCCCAAGCCCAAAAAACTTAAAACTGATTCTATAAGAACTGTGCTGGCTATTCCATAAACTAGAAATGTTCTCAGGGGACTTATGATATTTGGAATGATATGGTTTAAGAATAATCTGGAAGTTCCAATACCCATTCCTTCCGCAGCAAGAATATATTCTTGAGATTTAATCTTCAAAATCTCCGACCTTCCCAGCCTTATGATAACAGGTGTTCTAACAAAAGTTATTAAGAATATTACATTCCAAATACTCCTGTTGTCAAAAAGTGATAGAAATAATAATACTATAAAAATACCTGGCAATGTTTTTAGGATTTCTAAAATCTTTAGAATAAGTGTATCGATAGGAATTTTAATTCCTGTTTTAATTTTTGAACTTCTACGATTAATGAAAAAAGTTCCTAAGATAGAAAGTAACCATGCTGAAAAGAAGAGAAGTTTATGACTAGAATATATAAAATAGAAAAGACAAACGAATGTAATTATTCCGAGCCCAATGATGGACAACCGATTTAGCTTGAGCTTGTCGTTGCCATAGTAGGCTGCAACAAATGCAAACAACAAACCAATGACTAATGATAAAACACTGGTTATTATCGCAATAAATAAGGTAATCTTTGCTCCATTGATTAAGCCATAAAAGACCGATCGGCCCAAGTCATCAGTGCCCAAGGGGTAATCTGAATTTTCAAATGGAGCTTTATAAATATTATTGAGGTCAGTAGCTGAAGCAAGACTCTGTGAATCTATAAATACAGCAATGATTGCTGTAAGGATAAATAAGGTCAAGACCAGAAGAGAGCCTCGATTTTTTACTTTTGATAATATGTTATTGCTTTTATTCAAGTCAGTTTTATTCTTGGATCAAATGATTGATATAGAATGTCAGCTAGCCAATAACTAATAGCGGTGACAATGGCTATAATAAATACAATTGGGAAAACCATATTCCAATCTGCCAAGAGAATGGAATTGTACAATAATTTGCCAATGCCTGGAATATTGAAAATGATTTCTAAAATTAAAGATCCAGATATAGCACTAGGTATGGAGCCAGTTAATAATGTCAGAATCGGAAACAAGGCATTCTTTAATCCATGGTCTCTAATTATTTGATCATTGCTAAGACCTTTTTGTTTTGCTGTAAGGATATAAGGTCGATTTAATTGTACTTTTAAGTTAGTAGCCATTATGCCACTTATGTATCCTGTAGTGTGTAGTACAACACAAATTATAGGTAAGATTAAATGGTGAAAATTTCTGAACAATTGTTTTAAGAAGCTATCTCCACTAAAATCCATTGAGTGCACCGATGGAAATATATTGGTCCAGTTTCCATAATCGCTTGTGGTGAAAAATACTATTGCAATAGTAGCTATCCAAAATAAGGGCATTGTAAAAAAAACATCTAAAACTGTCTGGATATTTTTCCAAATATTATGCTCACTTCTTATCTGTTTATAACCAAGCAAAACGCCGAACAAGTACGAAAAGAAAATGGCGAATAATGAAATGGACAATGTCCACGCCAAGGCTTTTTTTATCTTGGGCATCACCAAACTTGAATCGATATTAGACTTTAGTTTTTGATTGCTAAAAAACTCTAACAACCAATTGTGATATTGATTGTCGGTTCCATGCCATTGAAAACTAGGATAGAAATATTTTGATTTTTGGTAGGTAGTGAGGGCATCAATTCTTGCCTTGTCGAGATCATCGAGACTTGAATAGTCTATACTTGTGCTTCCATTTATTAAAATTTCGTCTGCTATTTTTGAAAGCAAATTGACATTGGAGGAGTTGTTTTCAATTTTTAAAAATTCACTTACTTGATTCCACTTGACTCCAGCCTTCAGTAATTTGGTTGCTATTTTTTTTTCGGATGGGAAAACAATTTTATCATAATCCTTAGGTATATAATTTGGTCTCACAGAAAAGTAGAACTTAGATTTATCCAAGCCGAGTGTGATTGCTACTTTCTCATAGGCTTCTTTTGTATAAGGAAACGCATCGACTTCTTCTTGATGATATATACCCAAGCTTTGCTCTACTGGATCCTGTGGGGTGAGGTATCTGGCAAAAAACACTATTATGCTTATAACAAGCAATAATGGTAATATTAGCAATAGTTTTCTAAAATGTCCCTTGAGCATGGAAATTACTTTTCCTCAGGCTTTACTTTAAAAGTGTTAGCTAAATAACCTGGTCGTTTTGCTGTGACAGTACCTTCAAAGTCAGGGCCAACAATTATTTTTTGTGTTGGAGAAAATAAGAAGATGACAGGTTGTTCGTCATAAATTATAGAATGAAATTCTTCAAATAATCTAACTCTATTTTTAGCATCTTTTTCATTTCTAATCAAAGTTATTAGGCTATCTGCTGCTTGTGATTTAAAACCAGATTGATTACTTCCTCTTTCTTTTATATTATCTGAGTGCCATCTTCGATAAGGATCAACAGGAATTACATCTTGGGATTCGGCAAGAGCTGCTAAGTCATAATCATAAGTATAGAGATTTTCATCCCTTATTAGTTTAAAATCCTTAGTAACAATATTTATTTTTATTCCTGCTTTATTGGCTTCTTCTTGAAATACTAAGGCAACCTTTTGTCCAAGTTTACCACCAGTAATTAAAAAATCAAGTTCTAATTCTTCTCTTTTGCCTTCTATTTCTTTGTCTACTATTTTATTGTTATTGCTATCGACCCAACCAGCATCTTTAAGTAAGATTTCCGCTTCTTCGAAGTTATAAATATCACTGCTCAATTTTTCATTATATTCTGCTTTGCTAGGATGTATTGGTCCGGTTAAAACTGTCCCATAACCATATTCAATATTCTCAATCATGGCATTTACATCAACCAATTTTGATAGAGCTTTTCTGGTTTCTTTATCACTCAATAGGGGGTTTTTGTTATTGATTGCTATGAAGTAATATCTTGGTGAAGGCGAGTTTAGATATGATGCCTCCGGAAAATCCTCTTTGAGCTTGTCAAAATTTACAGCCGATAATCCCTTTACAACATCAAGTGCGCCATCTTTTAAAGCAGTTATTGAGGTCATCTCATCTTCAATGATTTTGAAGTTCATGGTAGAGACATTGCTTTGTAGAAAAGGGTTGTCTTTATACTTGTCTCCCCAATAATTTTCAACTTTAGAAATACTAAGGGACTGACCTGATTCCCAGCTATCCAATTTGTAAGGTCCATTTCCTAAAATATCCTTTGAATAATATTTTGGTTCGTTAAAGTCATCTACAAATTCAGCTAAGCCTTCTAAGGTATTAGGGTCATCCATTTTTTTAATCTCATCCAAACTTAAATTGTCGAGGACAGTGTTGTTTTTATATTGATGCTTTGGAGCTAAAAAGATTGTAGCTACCATTTCTTTGGCAAGCATATAATCTTCATTGGCGTAGACTCTAATTTTGTTTGGATTGTTTTCATCAATGTTTATCTCTTGAATATTTGCAAGTGTAGATTTCCAAGCTTTGGGACTACTTAATGGAAGTAGAACTGCCTTTATTGTGAAGACATAATCTGCAGCTGAAATCTTTTGACCATCAGCCCATTTGGCATCTTCTATAAGTTCCACTTCAAAATATGATTTCCCCTTCTTGTCTTTTTTTAAACTAGGAATTGACTTTAAAAGTATTGGATATAACTCTAAGGTCTCAGGATGGAAATCAGCTACTGGAACATATAAATATTGATATACTTCTCTACCTACTTGTCGTGAATCATAAATAGGATTTATCCGCTCAGGGTCTATTGGCAATAATATATTGATTGAATCTCGCGATGGAGTTTCTTGATCTTGCTTACAACCGAGAAGTAAAAAGCAAAATGAAAGGCTGAGAATAAAGGTTTTAATTGGCTTACTCATGGAATTAATATCTTATTATTAAAGATAGTAAACAATTTATAGGGAATTGCATTATACCTAAAGATGAAAAAATCTGTAGTAATTACCGGTGGAACTGGCCTTATAGGCAGTAGAATCATAGAATTATTGGATTCTAGCAACTATGATATTCGTATTTATACCCGAAATCCGCGAGAATCTCATGATAATGTTAGCTATTATCGATGGGACTTAGAAAAGGGTGAAATGGATTTGGAAGGTCTTAGGGATTGCAATCACGTAATTTCACTGGCGGGTGCTGGTATTGCTGATAAGCGTTGGACTGATAAGAGAAAGATGGAAATTATCGATAGTAGAGTCATGGGTAATGAGCTCATCAGTGCCAAATTAGGTGTATTGAATCATCGACCGGATTCAATTGTTGCGGGTTCAGCGATTGGATATTATGGTGATCGAGCTGATGAAAAATTGACTGAAGATTCGGCACCTGGTCCCGAAGAGTTTCTAGTGAAAAGTACGAGACTTTGGGAGGAAGCGTTGTCAAAATTGAAGACCAATACAGATCAGTTTACTATGATTAGAATTGGGATTGTATTGAGTACAAAGGGCGGAGCATTAGAGAAAATGTTAATCCCCTTAAGATTTGGTGTCAGTGGTTATTTCGGAAATGGAAAACAATATTATTCTTGGATACATATTGATGATTTGTGTGGGATGTTCATCAAAGGTATAGAAGATAAATCATGGTCTGGAGTTTATAATGGTACAAGCCCAGACCCATTAACCTTACGGCAAATGGCGATAAAAATCAAAAATACATATTTGCCAATTGCAGTCGCTTTGCCTGTTCCAGAATTTTTATTGAGATTGGTGATGGGAGAAATGACCAATATGCTGACAAATAGCACAAGAGTTATTCCCTCAAAAGCGATGTCTCATGGGTACGAATATTCATTTACGGAAGTGAAAGAAGCTGTAATGGATCTAAAGAAGAGAAAGATCTAAGGCTCAAAAATCTCAATCGTTTTATTGGCACGAATCATATCGGTAAATTTCCCTTTGAATCTTGTGGCTCTCACCATATGATTGTCGATCCAATGGTAGTTTCCACCTCTAGGTTTGCCCATCAAAAGACCATGATAATTGAAGTTATGCTTGGCAAGCCATGCCTCGGTCACCTCTCTGTGTGACTCTGTTCTAGAGGTAAAGAAAGTGATAATATGACCTTCCTCAAACCATTTATTAATTGTCTCTAGTGCATCGGGATATAACTCTGCTGTCACCATTCTTTCAGGTTCTTCATTGGGAATATCATCGCAGATAGTTCCGTCTATATCAATCAGAAAATTTCTTACTTCCTCATTGAGAACTGGGCTCAATAGTTTTCCGTCGTCTCCTTTTAGTGCTTGTAGTTCGTGATTATTATCGCTCATTAATATTTCTTTAAGCACAAAGGTAAAATTCCAATGCAAACATTTTATTCTTTAAAAAGAAATATACTGTACGGGATCTAAAGGTACACCTTGAAACCAAAGTTCAAAATGAAGATGTGGTCCAGTTGTTTGTTCTCCACTATTACCAATAATTGCAATTGCTTCTCCGGTTTTAACATATTCTCCTTCCTTTTTAAGTAGGACTGAATTGTGTTTATATACTGAAATAATATTGTCACTATGTTGAACACTTATGGTGTTTCCAGTTTCAATAGTCCATGCTGCATTAATAACAACTCCTTCATTTACAGCTACAATTGGAGAGTTTTTAGGTGCTATAATATCTACTCCTAGGTGATCTTCTAGGGCATTAAATGGAGCACTCATTCGTCCTCTCACGGGAGAAACCAAATGCATAAGTTTGGCTCTTAAATTAGAAAACTCTTTGGTCTCGGGTACTTTTTCGATATTTTGGATAATTGGTGTTTCAAGAGGTGTGGTATTGAGGGCTGTCGGTGAGATGTCCATCAATTGGGGATTGGCTTGTTTTATAAATTCTTGATCGCCATTTAGCATATTTACAAGACCATCCATATAAATCCTCTGATCTGCTAAAGTTTGCTCTAAGTCTATTACTTGCTTGTTGAGTTGAATAAATGCGCTGCTACTTTCAACATTGTCAATTCCAAAAACAAAATGCTTAATGGGCTTAATGGAAAAAAGAAGCACGCAGAATAGAAAGACCAGTAAAATTAGGCCTACAATGCTTAAAACGAAGCCTAAAAGTGAAAATTGGAAGGACCTTAGCTCCTTAAGACTCTCGGGATCTGCAATACCGATTCTGTACTTGGTTTTTAATTTTTCCCAACGGGAATCCTTTTCTAAACTCTTATCGTTCATCTGAAAATGACTTATATCTAGTATTAAACTGCAAATAGGGTGTAAAATTGGAATAATTAAAATAATTTTGCAGCAAATCAGTTTATATAGATGATATAAAGTAGCTGATTTCTCCCAAAACTTTACTATTACAGCTTATTTACTAAAAAATATTACGTTGAATATACTAAGGTCTACACTTGCCCTATTAATGGCAGTTTTACTTTTGTCTTCTTGCGTTACAGAAAAGAAGAAAACTGATATCAGTGGTGGAAAAAAATTCTACCACAATACCACTGCATATTATAATGCCTACTTCAACGCTGATGAGTTAATGGCAGAGAGCATTATGAATATGCAAGATGCTCATCTTGATAATTATAATCAACTGATCAGCGTCTACGATTATACCAATCTTCAGAATCCCAAAGAAGAGGCTAATAACCTTGATATTGCTATTGAAAAAGTTTCTAAGTCAGCTTCATTGCACAGGCAGAGTCACTGGGTGGATGACTGTTATGTTATGATTGGTAAAGCACAATTCTTGAAGCAAGATTTTGAGACTGCTGAAGAAACACTTATGTTTTTTGAAGAGGAGTTTGATCCATTTAACCCTTATGGTAAAAATTATGATCCTAGTAAGGAAGCATCTAGAGCTGAGAAAGAAATGGCTCGTAAAAAAGAAAAAAAGCAAAAAGACGCAGAAAGAAAAGCTGAGGTACAAGCAAGAGAAAAATCTGAGAAAGAAAAAAAGAAGGAAAGAAAGAAAATCCAAAAGGAAAGAGAGAGAGCCAAGAAGGATGAGATAGCACGAAGGAAAAAGAATGGCAGGTCAGGCACAAAAACTCGAGAATCTGAATCAGCAATTGCAGAAAAAGCTGAACTAAAAGCTAATCCGAAAGAAGAAAAGAAAAAGGAAAAAGAGGAGGAGGAAGAAGTTGAGGAATTGAAAGATGGAGCATTTGGACACACAACTGCTTATTGGAATGGTCTGTACTGGTTGGCAAGAACTTTAATAGAAAGAGAAAACTATTCTTCAGCCGATTACTACCTCAATAAAATTACTGGTTCGAATGCACAGGAATATGTGAGAAACGAAATCCCTGCAGCAAGAGCTCATCTCAATATCAAAAATGAAGATTACGATAAGGCACTTACATATTTAAACGAGGCAATTGCTGTTAGCAAAGATAATTTTGCGAAAGCGAGATATGCTTACATAAGAGCTCAGTTATTTGAAAAATTAGGAAATCCTAATGCCGCTTTTGCAGAATTTGAAAGATGTAGGTCATTTAGACCAGATTTTGAAATGGCATTCTATGCTGATATAAATGAATTGAAGCTGTCCCACCATATTGGAAAGATATCTTCTGAAAGAGCAATCAAGGATATGGAGAAAATGGTGGAAGAAGATAAGTATCAGGAATTTCATGGGCCTATCTATTTTTCAATAGGGGAAGTATTGCTTAATGATGGAAATATTGACGCAGCCATTGCTGCATTTAAAACAGCAACTTCTGAAGGTGGTACCAAAGATCCAGATTTATTTTATAGGCTAGCAAATCTCTTATTTGAGCAAGAGGATTACATATCTGCTAAACAATATTTTGACCAGACATTGGAGCATATGCCTAAGTCAGATGAGCGGTACCCGCAAGTAAGATTGTATGCTACCTCATTAAAGGATATATCAAACACGCTAAGTCAGATTGAATTGCAAGATAGTTTGCTGGCATTGGGAGCACTACCGGAAGACGAATTAAGAGAAAGAGCAAAAGAAGCGATCAAGAATCAACCTGATGAAGTTCTTGCAGCAAATCCAGATAACCCAGGAACAAAAGGTGGTAACTCAGTGGGAAGAAGGTATGGTTCTGGACAAAGTAGTTTCTTTGCATACAATCCAATTGCTGTTAATCAAGGTAAAGCTGAATTTCGAAGAAAGTGGGGTGAAAGAGAACTTGAAGACAATTGGAGGCGAGCCTCTGTCGGTGCATCATTTACGGAAAGTGTGTCTGAAGATACGGGTGAGAAACAAATTAGTGATGAAGAAATAGATGCATTTATCAGTAATATTCCTACCTCAAAAATTGCAAAAGAAACAGCAAACAGGAAATTGTCACTTGCTTTGTTTGAACTTGGCTCTATGTATAGAGAAAGGTTACAGAACTATAAAAAATCAAGTGAAGCTTTTGATAGAATCGTAAGTGAATTTCCAAGTTTCACAAAAATGGATCAAGTTTACTTTTATCAATATTTAAATTATAATGAATTAGGTAACACAAGTAGGGCTCAGAAATTTGTTTCAATGATGAAGGAAGAGTTTCCAGATTCAAGATTTACAAAGATTGCGACAGATCCAAACTACGTGAAAGAGCAATTGGCTGAAGAAAATAAATTGGATGAATTCTACAATCAGACCTACACCTACTATGAAAACAAGGATTATGAGACTGTAATCAATCGCGCAAAAAAGTCTGCAAAGCAGTTTGGAGAAAATAATGAGTTTGCCTCCAAGTTTTCATTGCTGGAAGCAATGAGTACAGGAAGTATTGAAGGCAAGGAAGCATATGTAAAATCTTTGGAGAAATTAGTAAAGCGATATCCAAACACCCCTGAGCAAACCAGAGCAAAAGAAATACTTAGATTTTTGAAAGGAGATGCGGAAGCATTTAATTCGATTCTCTATGATGAGGAAACTCAAAAATTTGAGAAGAATAAAGATGGTTTGCATTATGTAGTTGTTGTATTGTACGATGCATCAGGAAAAGATGTAGATGATACTAAGATTAGTATTTCAGGATTCAATAGACAATTTTTTAAATCGGATAGATTACAACAAAGTGATATTTCTCTTAATCGAGATTTGAATAGTCACTTGGTATTGATTAGGAAATATTCCAATGAATCGAAAGCGATGGATTATTGGAAGACTATTCAAAAGAATGAAACAAAGTTTATAACAACAGGTGTAAATTTTGAAGTTTATCCAGTAACTCAGAATAACTACAGAGAGATCATAAAACAAAAATCTATAAATGCCTATCGGGCATATTTTGAAAAAGAATATTTAGGAAACTGATAAAAAACAAAAAGCCGATTCAAATTTGAATCGGCTTTTCTTTTATAGGTTCAAAAATTATTATTTTTCTAATTGCTCCTTGTAGAGGATAGGTGTTTTGTATTCCTTATTCATGGTATGTCGGATAACATCAAATGCAGTTACAACACCTTTTAGATCATTGTTTAGATTTACAACTGGTAAGGTTTTAAATCGCTTGTCCATGAAAAGTTCTGCAGCAGTTCCAACCTTATCTAATGGTGAAATTTTGATAATGTTTTTACTCATTAATTCAGAAACTTTTTGCTCGTCATTGTTTTCTTTTTTGTTTAAATTTTTCCAAAGGTCATGAGTTGTTATCATTCCAACTAATTTACCATCTTCTACAACTGGAACCTGTTGGACTTTATTATTATCCATCAATCCTGCAAGTTCTTTAAGACTTTGATTTGGTCCGACAACAATTGGTTCTGTTGTCATAATTTTTCGTACTTCTTGATTAAGCATAAAGTGAGTTTTTAATAGTTAACAAAATCTGGACTACTTCCCCAAAGAGGCCGAACGTTTTCCTAATTAGGTATAAGATATAAATTTTTTTACAAAAAATCTATTAAGGAAGCCAACATGTAGGTTTCAAGTAGCACTTTTGAAGAAATTCTTAATTAGATTTTGGCTTTTTATGCTTTTTTAATGGTATTGCTATCTTCACTTAATAGATGGCTTATTATACTAATAAAAAGGTTTGGATCACGGGTGCTAGCGCTGGAATTGGGCGGGCTTTAGCTTTGACTTTAGCAAAACAAGGTGCCAATTTAGTTCTTTCTAGTAGAAAGGAGGCTAGCCTAATTGAGGTTAAAAAAGATTGTGGAGATAGTGTAAATGTTGATATTCTTGTACTTGATTTGGAAGATCACGAAGGAATTGAGCGGGTATTTTATGAAAATCAAAGCCTTATTCAAGATGTGGATATTCTTATTAATAATGGAGGAATATCCCAAAGATCAAAAGTGTCGGAAACAGAATTCTCAGTTTATAAAAAACTTATGGATGTCAACTATTTGGGAGCTGTGCAGTTATCTAGGTTAATATTGCCATTTTTTATGAAAAGGCAAAAAGGACATTTTGTAGTAATGAGTAGTGTTGCTGGAAAATTTGGAGTACCCTACAGATCGGGATATTCTGCTGCAAAAATGGCTCTTCATGGCTTTTTTGACTCGTTGAGAGCTGAAGTATCTCAATCAGGAATATATGTTTCAATTATTTGCCCTGGTTTTGTAAAAACTGATATCTCAAAAAATGCGATAACGGGTGATGGGAAAAAGTATGAAAAAATGGACAAAGCGCAGGAAAAAGGCATGGATGTAATGGTTTTAGCTAAAGAAATTCTAAAAGCTGTACAAAATCACAAAGCTGAGTCCTATTTTGGGGGTTTTAGAGAAACTAAATTAGCTATATTCGTGTCTAAATTGTTTCCTAATAGATTTAGAAAAATTATTGCAAAAGCCAAAGTAAAATAAGAAATAATAGGTATGGATATTTTCGATAGAATTAAAAATGATATGGGTCCACTTGGCAGATATGCTGATGTGGCTGAAGGATATTACATATTTCCTAAACTTGAAGGTGAACTGAGTAACCGTATGAAGTTTAAAGGTGAGGATGTGATTGTCTGGTCTATTAATAACTATTTGGGCCTCGGTAATCATCCTGATGTAAGAAAAGCAGATACACAGGCAACTGAGGACTGGGGACTTGCATACCCGATGGGTTCTCGTATGATGTCTGGTAACACGCAGATGCACGATGACTTAGAAAAGGAACTTGCGGAGTTTGAAAATAAAGAAGCTGCGGTTCTTGTAAATTTTGGTTACCAAGGTATCATGTCAGCAATAGATTCTCTATTATCGCGAAGGGATGTTGTGGTTTATGATGCAGGATGTCATGCATGTATTGTCGATGGTGTAAGAATGCACTCAGGTAAAAGATTGGTTTTCCAACACAACGATATCGAAAGTTTGGAGAAGCAATTAACAGTAGCGACTAAAATTGCAGAGGAGAATAAAGGAGGAATTTTAGTTATTTCTGAAGGTGTTTTTGGAATGAGAGGGGATCAAGGAAAACTGAGAGAGATTGTTGCTCTAAAAGAAAAATATTCATTTAGACTTTTGGTAGATGATGCTCATGGTTTTGGAACTCTAGGAGAAACTGGTTCAGGAGCAGGAGAGGAGCAAGGAGTACAAGATGATATCGATTTATACTTTGCAACATTTGCGAAAGCGATGGGATCTGTCGGAGCATTCTTGGCAGGAGACAAAGACACCATTCAATTTATTAAGTACAATATGCGATCACAGATCTTTGCAAAATCATTGGCGATGCCTATCGTGCAAGGTGCAAAGATGAGATTGAACATGTTGAAAACAATGCCTGAGTTTAAAAATAAACTTTGGGAAAACGTAAGACAACTTCAGTCTGGTTTGAAAGCAGCAGGGTTTGATATTGGAAATACAAACTCTTGTGTTTCTCCAGTATACATGAAGGGTTCCGTGGAAGAGGCAATGAAGTTGGTTTATGACCTAAGAGAGAACCACAGAATTTTCTGTTCGATAGTAGTTTATCCAGTTGTACCAAAAGGAATTATATTATTGAGATTGATTCCAACTGCAGTGCATACTTCAGAAGATATCGTTGAGACAATCGAAGCATTCAAAGCGGTGCAGGAAAAATTAAAAGCTGGAGCTTACGAAGGAGAGAAGGTAAGTTAGGATATGACGGAGCCATTAATATCTGGAATACAACAAATTGGTATTGGAAACCTTTCTGTATACGATACATGGGAATGGTACAGAAAAAATCTTGGTATGGATCTGCCTGTTTTTGATGAAGCGGCAGAAGCAGCCTTGATGCTGCCATATACAGAGGGGAAGCCGAGAAGTCGCCATGCAATTTTAGCGCTCAATATGATGGGTGGTGGTGGTGCAGAAATTTGGCAATACACATCGCGTACAGGTCAGCCCTCCACTTTTGATATCAAACTTGGAGACTTAGGGATTTTTGCTTCTAAGTTCAAATCTCCAAATGTCAAAAAATCTCACGAAGTACTTTCTGAAAAAAATACGGTTTCTGCTATTTCAAAAACTCCAGAAGGTAAGGAGCACTTTTATCTTCACGACCCTTTTGGAAATCCTATTGAAATAGTGGAATCAGATAATTGGTTTGGAAAGGGAATTGCACATTGTGGTGGCGTGTATGGTGCAGTGATTGGAGTGAGTAATATAGATAAGTCAAAGGAATTTTATAAAAATATCTTAGGTTTTGATAAGGTTGTTTATGATACTCAAGGTAAATTTGAAGATTTCTCTTATTTAAAAAGTGATGGGCAAGAATTTAGAAGGGTGCTGCTCCGACATTCAAAAGAAAGAGTAGGTCCATTTAGTAAATTGCTCGGTGCTGGAGAAATAGAATTGGTACAAGCTCTTGATCAAACAGCTAATAAAATTTTTCAAGATAGAATGTGGGGCGATTTGGGTTACATCCACCTTTGCTTTGACATTGTTGGGATGGATGCATTAAGAGAAAAGTGTAAGAATGCAGGCTGTGGATTTACGGTTGATAGTGGTGATTTTGATATGGGTGAAGCGGCAGGACATTTTGCTTACATTGAGGATCCCGACGGAGCATTGATCGAATTTGTGGAAACACACAAGGTCCCAATTTTGAAAAAAATCAATTGGTATTTAGATTTGCGAAAGCGACCTGCAGGTAAATCTCTACCTCGATGGATGTTGAAAGCGATGGGCTTATCTAGGGTAAAAAATTGAGACGTTCTTCTAAGTATACCTTACAAAATACCTTCTAATCAAGAAGCTGAATATCTGAATGGCACTGACCATTAAAGCAATCTTCCAAGACCAAATCAATCCCAATACAATGAAGCAAATCAATATCCAAGTTGGGAATACGAACATTCCAAAGGCAAGTTTTATGCTTGAAATAAAAGCAATCTGACCTATTTTGTTTTTCTCAAACCAGAAATAAAATAAGAATACTGGTAAATTAGGAAGTAAAAGAACCCAAGATAGAATATTAGCAATTGGTGAGTTTTTTTGTTCTACAAACTGTTTATCACTATTTGCAAGTTTTTTAATTTCCTGAAAAGAAAGTTTTTCATTTTTCTGTTTGAAAACTAATTTCTTATTTTCATAATCACCATCATCTTCTGGAATCACAAGATTTTCTTTGATGGCATCCGCAACTGTAATTCTAAATTTATTTAATTCTTTTGGTCCTGCTGCTTTGTCTTCAGGAATAAAATCATTTACTCTTATCGGCTTACCATAATTTAAAATAAGCTTTCTAGACGATCTTGTGTGGCTAAAATAATTAAGACCTACAGGAACTACATAGATATCTTTTTCATTAACCAATTGAGAATTGATAGCGATGCGGGATACACCTTTTGAGATAGGTCTTAAGAAGTGGGTGTGATGATGATTCCCTTCTGGAAATATTAAAATTCTCTTATCTTGAAGCAGAAGATCTTTTATGGTTTCAAATATTGCCTCATTTTTTGAAAGTTTTGAAAAACCATCTCTGATCCTGTAAATAGGTATCATATTAAAACAAGAAAAGATCCATTTGGTTGCAGGTTTGAAAACATCTGATCTAGTCAAGTAATAAACAGGAAATGGTGAGAGTGTTCCCAATATTACAGCATCCATAAATGCAGCTTGATGATTTACAGCATAAATAAAAGGAGCATCGTTTGCTGGGATATTTTCTTCCCCATTAATTTCAATTTTTCCAAAATATAGAAGGACATTGAGTTTGGCGACCTGACGCCAGAATATGTACATGAATCTTTTTAACACGAAGTCAAAGTAAATATATTTTCACTTACTTAATTGAAATTTTGGAGGAAAATCCCACCTAATTAAATTTTAGCTTGGGATTTCCTTCCAGAACAAAACCTGCCCAGTAAAAAGGGTGTTCATATTGTTCTTGTATTGTTATTTTGGCATTCTGAAGAGCCTGCGCAACAGTATAGCCCATTTTAAGGTTTTTATGAAACAATACCATCAATTCGCTTGAGGATTGATCATTTACTTTCCATAATGTCTTGATAACAGTTTCAGCGCCTGATTGCAGAAAATCTCTTGATAGTGAAAACACACCTGCTCCAGGTTTTAAGGTGCCGGTTCCACTTTCACAAGAACTTAGAACTACTAATTTGGTATCCCAATCCATCGGTTTTAAGGAAAAACCGTAAATAGGTATTGCTCCAACGTCTTCATCTCTAACCATTATATAATTATCTAAAGGATTTTCAGTGCTTGAACTAGAATGACTAGAAATATGTACGATGTCATGATCAAGTGCATTTTGGAGGCTTTCATTAGTGAATTCAAATCCTTCATAAGATTCTGTATTTAAGTACAACTCATTAATAAGCATGACCTCATTAAGACCAGACATAAGTTCCGGAAATTTTTTGGTACCTCTTTTTTTGATGCTCTCAAGGCTAGAGTAACTTGCTGTGAAAATTTCTTTATTTAAAATAATCTCTTCTTGATTTATGGCTTCTGAAATTTGTGAAGCATATGAGATAATGTAGTTTTCTAATAAGTAATCTCCGTCATTAGATTTAATTAATTCTATCGGGAACTCAAAAAATTTGCCGTCTGGTATAAAGATTATTTCGGAATGGTCTGTTGATAAAAATTCACTAAAGACTGTGTCGAGATAATTTTGCTCAAGGTCTATTTCTTTATCTTTTGAGCTTGCAATTTTTTCCTCTATGGCAGTTAAGGTTTGTTCTTTATTTAGTTTAATTATTTTGATATCATCTGAAGTAATTTTGGAAAGGAATAGAGAAGAGTCAGATTGGATGAAGTCAATGATTTGTTTTTTGGCATCTATGTCTGATAGTTTTAGTTTTATATCCTTGGATAAAGAATCCGATTCGGTAATTTCAGGAAGTGTTTGTTTTAGGTCGTATAGTTTTTTGTGAAGGAAGTATAGATCTTCGAATATGGACATATCAGGGTATATTGTATCCATATATCGTTTCACTTTCATTTCTTTCTGTTCAATTTGCTGCTTTAGATTATTTATTTTTTTTAGTGACTCTTTAGTGGGAATCTTATTTCCCAATACTGATCTAGAATCAGAAACTTTATTGTAAAGACTTTTGATTTTATTTAAATGGTTGAGTAGTTCGTTTTTGGGGATGTAACATTGATGGTTTAATTCAAACAGGGCTTCTAGAAAGATATTATTTGATTGATAAATCGCATCTGCATAGTGTTCATTAATTGTGCTTTTACCTTGTCTAATGTATGAGTCATTTAACTCTATTGAATTTTTAAATACTTCTTCCAGTATTTTTTTATTTTTAGAATTTAAATATGACAAATGATTTAATTGTTGAATTCGAGATAACAGAATTGTTTGAAAGACACTATTAGAGAATTTGGTATTTATTAAATCGTCTATCCAAATTTTAGCATTTGAAATATCACCAATTGCTAAGTATGCATCGATAAGATAAATAGAGTTATAAAAATTTGAAGGGTTATTTAATGGTTTAGATTTATTGATTTCAGATAACAAACTTTTAATCGCGAATTCGTCATCTGATGCTACATGGTTTAAATGAATTTTAATTAAATTATTTATAGCTGGGTCGTATTGATCTTCGTCTAGGACTTGATTTTTAATATTATTGATTTGATTTTCGCTTAATTTATTATCTAAACTTAGTAAAAGTGTATTCATCCATCTGCAGGCTGGACTATTTGATGTACATTTTGCCAGTGTTTTTTGAATATAGAATCTACAAATTTGAGTGTCAGCATGTTGCCTAATTAGATTAATGCTATGGTTATGCCATGGCAAGGTATAAATGCTTTTTTGGTTTTTATTTGATAGTTTGATTCTTAGATATTCTGCATACAATGAGGACGCGTATGAAAAATTTACTTCTTGTTTTTCACGAAGAACGGAAGATTTTAGATATAGCATATTTACAATCTGAATTGGGTCTTGAATTAAAGTCAGTTCTGAGTCAATAGATTCAATATCTAATTCAAATAATTCATGTTTGCTATGAAATTTGTAAAATATTACTTGATTATATAGTCTGTCACCTTTCTTGTGCTTGGTCAATTTTTCTAAACTATCTAGAATGTCAATTGCGTAGCTATAATTTTCTTTGCGTATTTGCCACCTAGCAAAAAGTAAGTTCATAGACAAATTGGTGTAGGTGCTGTCAAAGACATATATAGAATCACAAATTTGAAATTTCTCTAAACAATCTGAGTTAGGAAAGGTTTTCTTCAAATTAGTTTTGTAATAATAGGAACTAAAAATTATAACCAATATTAACGGTAAGAATGTGTATTTTTTATTTTGCACTATCTTAATTTCTCTGTCTTGATTTTAATTTATTTTTGTACTTTTCAATGTTACGTGTTATAAATTCACCCCTATTCATTTTCATTTTGGCCATTTCTTTTATGCCACTATAATGGTCATATTCATCTCCTAACTTCAATTCCAGAAATTCCAATTCATCAACTTTTTTTGACTTTTGACTTTTCTTAGTTGTTTCTGAGCTTGAACAAATTTCGGATAATGAAGGATACAGGTCATTATCTAGAAAGAATTCACCAATATGTGTTTGGACCAATTGATCTTGAGTAAATTGCATTTCCAATCGGTTAACCAAATCTAATTGCATTCCTGGTAGAATGCCACCTCCTGGTTGCTCGGCAAAGATATCAAGAAAGCTACATTGATGCGAATATGGATTATGTGAAGCTCCATTAGGATCTTTTTTATGTAGAATGGCGTGTATGATCTCATGTAGAAAAACAGTATGATTTGTAAGATCCCTTGTTAAAAAAATAGTGTTACCCTGAAAATAATTATCGTTTCCATTTGTTACGTTAATAACTGTGTTGCCTCCCCATAATCCACCAAAGAAGCCTGTAAAGCTAACTCCAGCACCACACATATAAACATTTTTAAAGTTGTGATTTACAGCTACTACTAATTCCTCTCGGGGAATTAAGTCTATTGAAAAAAACCATGAAAATTTTAGCTTTATTTTAGGATTAGGAATCAGATCTAATCCATTGATTGCTCCACTAACATTAAGGCCATTAAGGCCAATATCAATGGAGTCGGACTGGCTAGAAATATGATTTGCTGGATTAATTGTATGGATAGAGCTGCTCATTTATTAGGATTTTAATTATGTGAATGATCTTCACGTGTATATTCAAGTACCATTTTTCTTCCATTTACAATTTGATGATTTTCATGATTTTGTTCCATTAAAATGGCATAAACATATGGATTATTGAAATCAAAAGTTGATTCTATCCAAAGTTCATGAATAGTACTTCTATTAGTAAATTCACCAGTTGCTGGAACATATCTTTTTGTTCTATAGGTAAATCCTGCATCTGGGTCATCGTAATCAAAGTTGGCCACTTTCCTGATATGGATTCTTGTATGAAGTCCATAACCTGGATCTGTTGGATTTATAGAGCTGGTATAATGGCAATGGCCATTTGTAGGTGAACAAATTACATCCACCGTAGTACTCTTAAAGTTATTAGTTGTTTCTACCTGAACAAGGTCATGTTCCTTAGGCTCTGGTGCTGAAGTCCATATAGCTTGGTTTGTTCCAAATAGTTGAACAAGTTTTCTGTTGTTTTCATCTATGTAGATTACTTCTCCTCGATAAATTTCTTTCGTACAGGAAGCAAAAACAAAAATGACTAATAGAAGGCCTAGCAAGTTTTTCATAAGATGTTGTTTTAAGTTGATTAGAGAAAGTAATTCTCATCACCCTTAAGCTAATAAGACACAAGTCTAAAGAGGAGATGCTATGTGTAATAATTGGGGCAAGAAAATATACTTTAAATAGTGGAGTTTAAAACATCATTAGGTTTGATGGTATTAATAGATTAAAATACGAAACAAATTTTCAGTTTCAAAATTCTATAACTTCTATTTATGAATAATTGACCTAATGTAGATTTGAGTAATGCAATGGTCTTAAAAGTATCATTAGTGGAAAGCCATCCATCGATTCCTTTCATTGGAAATAATTTTATAGGTTTATATATAATTGAAGGACGCATTAACGTTATAACATCTCAATAGGCAATCTGAAAAACTTGAAGTTTAAAAAAATAATCAAGGTTGGTAGGCTTTTTATCAAAGGGAATAAGCGATTGATAAAGCGTATTGCATTGGCAATATTGTTAACTCCTATATTATTAATCTTGCTTTTATTCCTATTGGTCCGATTCCAGATTGTGACAGATTTACCTTCAAAAGCAGATATACTTGCTATCGAAAACCCAGAAGCTTCCGAGCTTTATTCCAATGATGAATCCTTGATTGCCAAGTATTTTATTGAAAATAGAACCAACTTAGAATTTGGAGGTCTCAATCCATTTTTTGTAAATGCACTGATTGCTACTGAAGATGTTCGTTTTAGAGAACATTCGGGAGTAGATTTTAGATCATTGATGCGTGTGTTTTTTAAATCAATTTTACTGCGTGATAAATCTAGTGGGGGAGGAAGTACACTTACTCAGCAGGTTGTAAAAAATGTTTTTCCGAGAGAAAGATTTAAAATGTTTTCATCTGTGTTTAATAAATTTCGAGAGATGATTATTGCTCAGAAGATGGAAAAGATTTATACAAAAGATGAAATCTTATTGCTTTATGTTAATACTGTTTCGTTTGGTGAGCGTGCATTTGGTTTAGAAACCGCCTCTAAAAGATTTTTTAATAAACCATCTAAAGAATTATTGCTTGAAGAGGCAGCCACCTTGGTCGGTATTCTAAAAGCACCAAGTTATTATAGCCCAAGAAGAAATTCCGAACGAGCACGACTTAGAAGAAATGTTGTGTTAAGTCAAATGGCTAAGTATGAACTGTTGGCAGAAAGCACCAAAGAACAATTGTCAAATTTGCCTTTGGAGTTGGATTATCAAAAGTCTGTTCAGAAGAATGAATTTGCTAGATATTTTAAAAACCAGGTAAGAAAAGAATTTGAGGAGTTGTCAAAATCAATGAGCAAGGCTGATGGCTCCAAGTACGACATTTATAAGGATGGATTAAAAGTTTATACTTCTCTCGATTTGGATTTACAATTGGCTGCGGAGAAAAATATGCAAAAGCATATGCATCAACTTCAGAATCAATTTGATAAAAGCTGGGAGTCGGGAAAGAAGTTTGGAAAGGGTACAAAAATCATTGATGAGCACATTACAAGAAATCCATTGTACAAATCATTTAAGAAAAATGGGGCGTCCAATAAAGATGCGCTTACGGAATTCACAACACCTGAAGAAAGAGATTTTTGGACTTGGAAAGGTTATGAAACAAAGAATGGAACAAGAATAGATTCTATAAAGCATTATCTAGGGTTGTTGCACACAGGAGTATTGGCTGTAGAACCATCTACTGGATTTGTAAAAGTTTGGGTAGGAGGAAATGATTATTCGAGATTTCAGTACGATCGCATTACAGAACCTCGACAGGTCGGATCAACGTTCAAACCCATCGTCTATCTTACCGCACTTGAAAATGGAGGGGAGGCATGTAATGTATATCCGAATGAGTTGCGTACCTATTCTAGTTATAAAGATTGGACACCAAAAAATTCCAGTGGTGAATATGGAGGTGAGTTGACAATGGTCCAAGCTTTAATCAATTCTGTCAATACCGTTTCGGTACAAGTATTATTTGAGGCCGGTATACCATCGATTGTTACGCAAGCTAAAAAGATGGGAATTGAAAACGAATTGGCAGCAGTCCCATCTTTAGTTTTAGGAACTTCAGATATTTCTTTGTACGAGATGGTCAAGGTATATTCATGTCTTGCCAACGAAGGTCGAAGGCCAGAAATAAGATCTATAGTTAAAATCGAAACGGCTAATGGAGAATTAATTTATGAAGCAGATATTGACTTAGAAATGGAGGAGGTTGCTGAAGCTGAAAATGTCAAAGAGCTAAATAATATTTTACACCAAGTGAATGTTTCAGGAACAGGAAGAAGAATGTATAATGTATATGATATCAGCAAACCTATTTCTGGTAAGACTGGAACCACACAAAACCAATCAGATGGATGGTACATTGGTTATACCCCCGATTTGGTGATCGGTGCTTGGGTTGGAACTGAAGATAGGAGAGTACACTTTAGAAACTTATCAATGGGTGCTGGTAGTAATACCGCATTGCCTATGGTCGGTGCATTATTTGAATATGCGGACTATCAAAATATGTTAGCTATAAATGACTATGCAGAACTTGGAGACTTGGAAGCATGTCTTTATGGACCTAGACCAGAAGAAGATGATGATCTTTTGGATGCCATTGAAGACATTTTTTTTCCTGAGGCAGAAAGAAGAAAATCAAGTGGTAGAACAGGTAGGGATAATAGAAGAAAAAGAATAGATGAGATTAGCATTGAAAAGCAAAAATTAATCGAAATTCTAGATAATCTTAAAAAGAGGCGAAAAAAGAAGAAAAGGCGATAATCCCTTAAATACTGTATAATTAGGCTAGTATAAAGCCCTTCTAGTTAATAAATATCAGAAAAACCATATTTTTTACGAATTGGTGTCACAAGGTGATAACTTATCAAATATATCATTAAGGACAATGAATATTGCCGGTTATTACTGGACGCTAATAAGTGAATGAATGAAACATTTTATAATAATTATAGGACTTACATTATTATTGGTCTCTTGTCAAAGGGAACCAATGGAAGTAATTACTCCTCAATCTCCTGTTATAAATCCACCTCAAATACCAATTATTGGTGGTCTGATAGGCACAGTTTATTCAGAGAGTCAAAATGCTGTAGCAGATGCTATAGTAACGTTACCTGGTCATCAATCAACTACTGATGCAAATGGAAAGTTTTCTTTTGAGAATATCAACTTGTATTCTGACGGTAGCTATCTGACAATAGAAAAACCTGGAATGCACTTAGCAAGTCGAAAATTTTATGCCATAGAAGGTGAAACAAATGTGGTTCAGATTGAAATGCAGACCGAAAAATTAGATGCAACGCTTAATGCAAATGAAGACGAAATTATTGGTTCTGAATATATTGTCTTCAATATTCCAGCTGCTCAGTATTTAGATCAATCGAATGACCCTTATGGTGGAATTGTTGAAGTAGATATAATTGAATTTCCACTTGGAGAAAATGAAAACTCATTTAAAATTCCTGGAGATCTTACTGGAGTTGATAAGAACTTTGATGTAAAAGCAATATCTAATTTTGGTATCTTCAAATTACATTTTACTAGTCAATCAGGAGAGCAACTGCAATTTCCAACAGATCATACAGCCTCATTTACATTTATAAATCCCGAAGTGGAATTGTCTCAGATTCCGAATGATTTAACGCTTTGGTTTTTTGACGAAGTCAATGGGACATGGATAGAAAAAGGTCAAGCAATATATTCTTCAAATTCTTTTTCTGGGGAAATTGATCAGTTAGGATATTGGATGTTAGGAATTGCATATGATTATGCTGACATCAAGGGCTCAATCGTAGCCTCAAATAATTCATTCCCTGACACAAGAATGGATATTCAGAATTTTGATTTAGCTTATCTAAGTAGTATTCATACAACGATGAGTGGGATGTATGCTACCAGAGTACCCCAAGACGTAGATTTGGATTTGGCTATTTTCCATGATTGCAATGTAGGAAGACAAATTGAAAATTTAGGAGTATTAAATGAAGGCCAAGAGTTTGAAGCTTTTGAAATTGATGTTGTAATGGATAACATTGAAATTCAAGGTAAGATTACAGACTGCAATGGAGGAAACAACTCAATGCCTTATTTGAAGGTAAATTTTGGCGACGATCAATTTATGTACCGTAGTAATGAATTGGGAGATTTTAATTTTTCATTTTCAAATTGTACAGAAGATGAAGTATCTATAGTTGCTATAAATGACGAGACTTCTACAGTTAGTGAATCTCTTTTACTTCCTGTTCATAATTTAATAGATCTTGGTGAGATTGAAACTTGTGATCAAGTTGTAGCAGGATATGATATTTCCTATCAAGATATGGATTGGAGTGAAAATCTTGAATCAAGAGTAACTCACGAGTGGACAGTTAGTAGAGTCGCTGCTATTGAAAATAAAACAATCTTCAGTGCTAAAATGATTGATCAGGTAACTGGAGAATTGTACGTGAATGCAGCCTTTGTCATTGTTGAAGGAGAAACAACTGCAGAATATGCACTTAATTTTAAGGCACAGGGAGGCTTTGCAATTTTTGGAGAATGTCATTTTGAATCAGTAGATCATGGTTCTTTTAAAAGTTATAAATTTATTGGAAACGATACAGAAGTCGAAGGGTATGATGCTGTGATATTTCCAAACGGTATAAATGAAGTTAATTTCAATCTAGTTTATTATGATTGAATAAAGAAGATATTTTAACATCTGAATGGATATAAGCAAATTATTAACTCGCTTAAAAAACAATGAACAACTAGCTTTCAAGGAGTTGGTTTATTCATATTCATCTCGTTTTATGACGATAGCGCGTATCTATGCCCAATCCGAAGAAGATGCCAAAGATACATTGCAAGATGCATTTGTCTTAGTGTATAGAAAAATCCAAAATTTTGAGGGAGATCAGGAGGCAGCATTTTATGGTTGGGTCAAACGCATTATTATAAATATTTCATTAAGTAAAAATCAAAGAAAGTATAGACATCTAGAATCGAGCTTAGATTCTATTAACTTCGATGCAAGTTTTGATGAGGATACAATAAGCAAAATGTCTCATCAGGAAATAATGGATATAATATTTAACCTGCCTGATGATTACCGACAGGTATTTGCATTGCACGTCATCGAAGGATATTCACATAAGGAGATTGGAGAGATGCTAAATATGACAGAAACCAATTCGAGAACTCATTTACATAGGTCTAAAAAACTACTTAAAGAGAAAATTAATTTTTCTAACAAAATTGTGACAGCATGAAAGAGAAAGTCAAAGACATCTTAAGAACACATGTACACAAACATCAGTATCCAGTTGATCCAGCTGAGATATGGGCAGGCATGCAAAATGAAATTGAAGGCGATAAGAAGAATAAGATAAGAATTTTTCTGATTTTTTTCAGCTTTATGGCTATAGCGCTGATTGGCTTGTTTGTTACTAATTTAGGTCAAGGCGATTCTAAACAAATTTCAGATGTATCGGAGCGACAGTTTAATGAGGCAGAGATTAGTACGGAATTAAAAAATGAAAATACCAATATTACTGAAACCCAAAATCCTTCTAGTGCAGTAAAACCAGCATCCAATAATAGTTCTCAAAAGCAAAAAATAAATAATGTAAAATCGAAGATTGATGCTGGCGCTGTGCAAGGACTCACAAATGAGTCAAAAAAAGAAAAGTCTACTTTAAAAAGTGTCAATACTAATGTAGCAAAACCAATAGCATCCAAAGAAGCTGGTTCAAATTTTACTAATTCAAATATTTCTGGTATTGATCAAAATAACTCGAGCTTAGTTTTAGCAAACGATTTTGCAGTTGGTGATGTAATGGAAGCGAGATTTAATAACAACTCAATTGATTCTGAAGACCCAAAGGAGTCTGATGATTTTGGTAGTAAAACCTCAATTGAAACCAAAGAGATATTTGAAACTAAGCCAATCTTAAGAAGCATCTCTGGTTTGGGTCCTTTCAGTAATATAATGGTTTTTACCGAGCAAAGAAGTGATATAAATATTGGGTCGGAATACTATTCTATGATTGATGTAGAAAAACTAAGGCCACAAAGAAGTTCGATTAGTTTTTTGGCAGGTGCGGGTATTTTTACAAAACAAATTGTCGCATTTGACGAAAGTCATAAAGACTATGCCATAAGACGAGAAAGTTATGAAAAACCACTAGAGGTTATAAATGCACAAGCTTTAATAACAATCCCTTTGATGTCAAAAATTTCATTAAGTACTGGGATCCAATATTTGCAATTTAATGAGGAGCTTGACTGGGAAGGAACTTACTATATAAATGGGAATGGGGATATTATTCCAGCGCCAATCGAAAATCTTGTTGGTGAAAATTATTACCAAGAAATAAACCATTCATTGACAAACTATAATCAGTCAAGACTTTTTGCTGTGCCAGTTCTGCTTGGGCTTTCCGCCAGAAATAAGCGATTGACCTATGGAATAAAGGCTGGTGTTAATGTCCAATTAAGAACAAAAACATTTGGCAAGATTTTCAATGAGGATTTAATACCGATTAGTTCGCCAAGTCATAAATTCGGTTTGGGACTTCAGTCAAAGCTTGAATTGGGTTACTTTATTGTACCGGGGCTAGAGATGTATGGTGAGCTTTCTGTACTACAGGTAAGTACAATTGAAGAAATTGTTGATCAGAGAATTCGATCATATTCTTTAGGTTTAGGACTTCGGAAAAACTTTTAAATAGTTTTTTAGCATAAATAAGTTTGATTTTTTTGTCACATAATAATTCCTACACAAATTTTTAATTAGGATCATATAAAATGATTTGTTTTTAACTCATAAAATAATTTTTCAATGAAAAGAATAAGCTTTTTAGTTCTTGGAATACTCCTATCGTTGAGTGGTTACTCTCAAGAAATAAAGTCTTATGTTATCAGTTCTACCGGAGCTGCAATCATGGGTGAAGGTGGGGCGTTGTACCTATCTATAGGAGAACCTATGAATACAGAAATCTCTGGTGGGGACATAATGATTTCCCAAGGCTTTCTGCAGGTAAGTATAGCAGAACCATCCTCGACGGACAATTTGCTTGATGAGGTGATTAGAGCATACCCAAATCCAAGTGCTGCAAGCTTGGTTATTGAAATGCCAGAGATGGATGGTCAATATGAATATCGACTTTTTGATTTGCTTGGAAAAGTGATTCGTACTGAAGAGCTGAATACAATTAGATCCACAGTTGATGTTAGCCTATTGGATGCTGGAACATATTTACTTAAAGTGAAGAAGGCAGACCAAAGTTCTAAAACAATTAAAATCATAAAACTTTAAAAACTCATTATGAAGAAAATAATATACACACTGTTTCTCTCCATGATGATTATGGCTACAGTTAGTGGTCAAGATGCAATCAGATATCAAGGCGTTGCATTTGATAATGATGGAGAGGCAATTTTAAATTCGGATGTAGCGATATTAATGTCGATATTAAAAGACAGTCCGACAGGTACATTTAGTTATATTGAAAGACACGTAGTTAATACAGATAACTCGGGATCATTCGAATTAGAGATTGGACGAGGCGAAGAAGTTGCAGGAACATTTAGTGATGTGAATTGGGCGACTGGTTCTTATTTCTTGGAAGTTTCTATGGATCCCAACGGAGGTACAGATTATATTTTGGCAGGTTCAACAGAATTTCTAGCTGTACCATATGTACAACACGCAAGTTTTGCAACTTATGGACCTCAAGGCGATCGAGGAGCTACTGGGCCGCCAGGAGCTAATGGTCCAACAGGCCCTCAAGGTCCGAGAGGTCCAAATGGAACAGGCGGTACTCCAGGGCCTTCAGGTGCAGATGGACTAGCAGGACCAATTGGTCCAACAGGTCCAGAAGGTGAGCAAGGTGATCCAGGTCCTCCAGGTGGAGTACCGGGACCTGATGGTGTGAAAGGACCCGATGGTCCTCCCGGTCCAGGTGGAGGTCCAATAGGTCCTCAAGGTCCTACTGGAATATCAGGTGAACTTGGTCCAACAGGACCTCCAGGCGTAGATGGTGGTGATGGATCTCCAGGTGGAACAGAAGGACCTCCAGGACCTCCAGGACCTCAAGGTCCTCCGGGCGATCCCAATGGTCCCCAAGGTGATCCAGGAGCAACAGGACCTCCAGGATTAACAGGTCCAGCAGGACCAGCGGGAGAAGTAGGACTTCCTGGGGAAGATGGCAAACCCATTCAAACCATGTTTTCGGTGGCTCCAGCTTCGCCTTCACTTCACGACATCTATCTGGATGACGGTTCGAATAGGGTAGATGGAAATCCAGGCTTTAGATATTTTAATGGAGGATCTTGGATAGATTTAAATTGATCACGTACAAACAATTAAGAATGAAAAATTTTATTATAAATATTGTTGCTTGCTTACTGATTACTATTCTGAGTTCTAATATTGGAATGGCTCAAATGGAAGCATTCAACTATCAAGGACTTGCCATTGATATGAATGGTGATGCTTTGTCAAATGAAACAATTGGATTGCAATTTTCTATTATTGCTGCTGATCCAAATAATGTCCCAACTTATGTAGAAAGTCAAACTACCAATACAACAAGTATTGGTCATTTTGCCGCTAATATCGGATTGGGTACTGAAGTAAGTGGGAGTTTTGAAAATGTAAACTGGGCTTCTGGTTCATTCTTCTTGAAGGTAGAAATGGATGCTGCAGGTGGAACCAATTATACCTATAGTAATACTGTAGAATTGCTTTCAGTACCATATGCATTGGTGGCAGCTACATCTGATAATCAAACCTTGGAAGGTTTGGCAGGACCTCAGGGACTTACAGGGCCTACCGGTCCTACAGGTGCAACTGGACTTATAGGTCTACCAGGGTATAATGGAGGTCAAGTCCCAGGACCGGCAGGTGCAGATGGTCCACCCGGAGACACTGGGGCAATTGGGACTCAAGGACCTCCAGGAGAATCAGGTGCTCCCGACGGTGCGCCAGGACCTCAAGGAGACCCAGGGCCTAAGGGTTCTAGCATAGGTGATGCCGGACCACAGGGTCCAAAAGGAGCGAAAGGTCCTCGAGGACAACAAGGTCCACAAGGTGCTCAAGGTGCGCCAGGTGCACCAGGTCCATCATCTACTGAGGTAGGGCCTCAAGGCCCAGATGGCCCAATAGGTCAAGCAGGTGGACCAACAGGAATGCCTGGACCATTTGGTCCATCAGGTGCTAACGGACCACAGGGACCCGCCGGTGCTCAAGGAGTTACGGGGTCTTTTTTTGCAAGAGATGCAGTGATGACAAATGTTGTTCCTACTCCTGGACCGGAGTTGAATATGTACATTGATGACGGAACGAATACAGCAGATGGGAATCCGGCAATCAGATTTTATAATGGTACTCAGTGGATTGATTTATAATCTAAGTACGTAAAATGAAAAAAATGAAATTTAAAATATTATTTATAGCCTTGTTAATGGCTAGCTCGATTTTAAGTGCCCAAGTTCCGCAAGCTTTTAGTTACCAAGGATTGGTTATGGATTCAAACGGCGACTTAGTTACAGACAGTCAAGTTGGAATTGAAATTGAGATTTATTCTATTAATGATCCTGGTACTTATACAGAATCGCATTCTGTAACAAGTACAGATTTAGGTCATGTTAATTTAGAAATAGGTAGAGGAACTTCTGCAGCAAATCAGTCTTTTGATGATGTATTATGGAATGCAGGTGGAGTCTTTATGAATATTAGTATGGATGTAAGTGGCGGAACGGATTTTCAATTGGTTGGAACAGTTCAATTGTTATCAGTGCCTTTTGCATTTTATGCTGATCAAGCTGCTGATGGAATTCAAGGACCAATCGGCCCAACAGGCCCAACAGGAGATCAAGGTGCAGAAGGCGCAACGGGAGCTATAGGCATTGCAGGACAGCCAGGAACAGGAGTTGGTCCCTCAGGGCCTCAAGGTAATCCTGGTCCAGCAGGTCCCGAAGGTCCTCAAGGTATAAAAGGACCTGAAGGCCCGATGGATGGTCTTCCAGGACCAGCGGGTCCTCAAGGAGAACCAGGTCCTCCAGGTGATTTTTCAAGCATTCAAGGTCCACCAGGTCCTCAAGGAGAAGAAGGTGATCCCGGTGATGTGGGAGAACAAGGTCTTCCGGGTGAAGCTGGCGAAGATGGTATAGGTGGTGGAATTCCAGGTCCCGTTGGAGAAATTGGACCTCAAGGCCCAGATAAAGGAAATAGGGGACCAGACGGAATGCAAGGATCAAATGGTGCAATAGGTCCTCCAGGCATTGATGGTGCTGATGGTATTGATGGAGTTGATGGTATCCAAAATATGGAAATGCTAGGTACTCTTCCAGGTGGTTGGTTTAGTCCAAATCTTTATCTGGATTCTGGTGCAAATAGAGCAGATGGCTTACCCGGTTTCAGGTACTATAATAGTGCTAATGATACTTACATAGACTTATAAAAATAAGTTGGTTTTTTGCAGAATATAGAAGGTCAGGGAGGGATTCCTGACCTTTTTATTCTAACTTAGAAGTAAGCAATGAAGATTTATTTTCAAATAGTTTTTCTACTCTTGAGTCATCTTTGTATGGCTCAAAATTTATTCTTTCAAAAGAATGAATCAGCTAGTTATTTGTCTGAGCTGTCTCATAATACTGGTATCGCCGTAGCAGATTATGACAACGACGGCGACCTGGATTATTTTATAGTAGCTAAAGCTGACTTTAATGAATTAGATCCTTCTACTTGGAGTCGATTATTTTCTAACAATAATGATGGCTCATTTACCGATGTCACGATCGAGTCTGGACTCTTCAAAATTTCTGATAGAGATATAGAAGACCCAGGATGGGGTTTTGGAGTAAAAATGGGAGCCTCTTGGGGCGACTATGACAACGATGGCTACAAAGACTTACTTCTTACAAATTATAAAGGAGTTCATCTATTTAAAAATTTCGGAGATGGTACTTTCAATGAAGTAACTACTCAGGCAGGATTACCGAGGATTGATTCTTGCTACAATTATACAGCGCTTTGGTGGGATTTCAATAATGATAGTTTTCTAGATTTATTTCTTCCCAATTGGAAAGGCTGTTCAAGAAATAAATATTTTGAAAATAACGGCGATCAAAGTTTTACAGAGAAGGCTGAAGAGTATAATCTCACAGGAACACAATTCGGTAGCCTGATGTCAGTACCTATTGATGTCAATAATGATGATCGATGGGATTTATTTATTGCAAATGACTTTGGAGTAAATGAATTATTTGTGCAACAACCAGATGGTAGCTTTTTAGATAAGGCAATTGAATATGGAGTTGATGCAGATGGAAATGATATGGGAATGGCTATTGGTGATTATGATAACAATGGAGTCTATGATTATTATATTACCAATATTGCCGAAAATCGATTATTCACATTTAATGGCCAAGACTATGATAACCTGGCAAGTGGATTAAATGTATTGAAGACCTACTGGGCATGGGATGCAAGGTTTACTGATTTTGATTTAGATGGTGATGAAGATTTATTTGTACTCAATGGCTACGAAATTGACAATACGAGTTTCCCTGGGCTGAATCAAAATTTCTATTTTGAAAATCAATATGTTCAAGGACAAATAAATTTCATTGACAAGTCAGTCGACGTAGGAGTACACGAATCTTCCAACAGTCTAAGTATGGGCGTGTTTGATTATGACTATGATGGTGATCAAGATGTATTGATGAGCAGTACAGATTCCAAGCCATTATTTTATGAAAATAGAATCATTGATCAAGAAGCAGATCCTAACAAAAATTGGTTGAATGTTCATTTACAAGGGAGTTCTTCTAATTATGATGGCTTTGGCACTTACGTAAATATTTGGACTCAGGGTCGCATGCAGACTCGTCTTCATTATGGCGCAGGATTTTTAGCACAGCATATCCAAGCAGTTCATTTTGGTTTGGGTACAAATACTGTCATCGATAGTATTGAATTAAAATGGAGCTCTGGACAAATTGATACATACTATGACCTCAACTCAAATGTCAATTATAAATTTATAGAAGGAAGCAATTTCCTTGAACTTGATCTTGGGGCTGAAAAAATATATGGCTGTACGGATGAAACCTCTTGTACTTATAATCCATTGGCAACCACGGATGACGGATCTTGTAGTTACCTAGATTCTCCACAAGTTGTAGGAGATACAAATGCTCATTATTTAGAGTCTAAAGAATATATTGGTAGCTCCAACTCTCAAGACACTTACTACAAATGGTCCGTTGAAAACGGTCAAATTATTTCTGGTCAAGGAACAAATACGATACAAGTCAAATGGGGACTTCATTCCATTGGAGTAGTCAAGCTTGTACAAGTTGAAGAGTGTCATTCACTTGCCACTGAGATGGATGTTGTCATTACAATGCCAAGCAACAATGAATTTTCTATTGCAAGATTATGGAATGAAATATTGTTGGAAGCCATTAGAAATGACTTTGCAAGACCAACCATGCATGCAAGGAATTTATTTCACACAAGTGTGGCGATGTATGATATTTGGGCTTTGTTTGATGATGAAGCTAGAAGCTATCTTATTGGGAATGAAGTGAATGGCTATGTGAGTGAGTTTGATGGGTTTGAAAGTGTCGAGTCAAAAGAAGCATCTGTAAACAAAGCCATCAGTTATGCGATGTATCGCTTGTTGAATCATCGATTTAGCAACTCCCCGAATATAGATGATACAAGAGAAATTATCAATCGCATATTTTTGGAATTAGGTTACGACGCACAATTTTTTGATCAAGATTATTCTACAGGAAATCCAGCCGCGTTGGGAAATTTTGTAAGTCAGACAATTATCGATTTTGGCTTGCAGGATGGATCAAGCGAAACACAAAACTATAACAACCAATATTATCATCCCGTTAATTTGCCTTTGGTTGTTAATGGCTTAGAAGATAATGTATTGCAAGACCCCAATCGCTGGCAGCCTTTGCAATTTGAAACCTTTATCGATCAATCGGGGAATACGATTATAGGAAGTACTCCAGATTTCTTAAGTCCAGAATGGGGAAATGTTGCTCCGTTTGCAATGCAGGAAGATCAAGCAAATAAATTTGAGCGTGACTTAAGCGAGTATCAAGTATATTTTGACCCAGGTAATCCACCTAAGTTGGATGCCTTGTCTTCTACGGATGAAAGTGATTATTATAAGTGGGGATTCCAATTGGTTTCAATATGGTCATCGCATCTCGATTCTGATGATGAAGTTATGTGGGATATCTCTCCAAACAGTATTGGTAATTTATCTCTGAGTGATTTTCCAAGCAGCTTTGGTGAGTATCCAACTTTCTATAACTTATTGGATGGCGGCGATCCCAGCAAGGGTCATGAATTTAATCCTGTGACTGGTCAAGCATATGAAGAACAGATGGTTCGACGTGGAGATTATACGAGAGTGTTGGCTGAGTTTTGGGCTGATGGTCCCGATAGTGAAACTCCACCTGGGCATTGGTTTGTATTACTTAACAATGTAAGTGATCACCCTTTATTGGAAAAAAGATTAGAAGGCAATGGTCCCATTTTGTCAGATTTGGAATGGGATGTTAAGTCATATTTTTTGTTGGGTGGTAGTATGCATGATGCCGCGATTGCAGCATGGAGTATCAAAGGTTGGTACGATTATATTAGGCCAATTTCTGCGATTCGTTACATGGCAGGAAAAGGACAATCTTCCGATCCATTGCTTCCAAACTATCATGTTGCTGGGATAGAATTGATAGAGGATTTTATAGAGTTGGTTGATGCAGATGATCCATTGGCTGGAGTCAATAACCAAAACGTCAATAAGGTAAAGTTGTATACTTGGAGAGGACATCCATTCATCAGCGATCCGGAATGGGTTGATGCTGGAGTTGGATGGATATTGGCCGAAGATTGGTTTCCATACCAACGTATTTCATTCGTGACACCGCCATTTGCTGGATATGTTTCTGGTCATTCTACTTTTTCACGAGCTGCCGCAGAGACAATGAGTTTGCTTACTGGCGATCCGTTTTTCCCTGGAGGCTTAGCAGAGTATCACGCTTCCGCAAATGACTTTTTGGTTTTTGAAGAAGGTCCTAGTCAAGATGTAATTTTGCAATGGGCAACTTACAGAGATGCTTCTGATCAATGCAGTTTGTCAAGAATCTGGGGAGGAATTCATCCACCGGCCGATGACATTCCTGGTAGAATCATTGGTGAGAAAATAGGCGTACAGTCCTTTAATTTTGGTGTGCCATATTTTAGTTCGCCAGTAGCAAACAAAGAAGTTGACACTACATTTAATTTATTCCCGAACCCCATTTACGGAAGTGGGACAATTACCTTGCTTAATACCAACTCAGCTATAAATCTAGAATTGCACTCTGCAGATGGAAGGAAAATTGAAAACCTACAAATAGATTTTGATTCTGTAGAAAATCAAACAAGGATCAGCTTAGCTAATCTTCAAGCAGGACTTTATTTTCTCACATCTGGAGATAGGTCTTGGAAGGTGGTTGTGCTGTAGAATTTAAGTTATTATATACTTCTCAGATATTTTTTTGAAAATAAAAGTGTTATTTCACTTCTTCTGGAATAATGGTTAATAAATTTCTTTTTATTGCCATAACTTTGTGTTATTGATAACACAAGATGACACCAATAAAAATAAATAAAGTGGATTACAAAAGATATTTTGAAAAGGCAATTAGTTATAAAGAGTACTTGGATAATTTTCAAGCCGAAATTAGCATTGGTGAAGAAAGTCCATTTGCTCAATATCTACCACAAAATTGGCAAAGACAATCACGTCTTGATAGAAAGCTTAAGTTAAGTCCAGAATTGCAAGCAGCGATTGATAAAATTGAATCACCGATTAATTGGTTGGTCATTACGGAGCATTGGTGTGGAGATGCTTCACAGATAAATCCTATATTTAATAAAATTGCTGAAGAAAGCGATGGTAAGATAAATTTACGTTTTATCTACAGAGATGAAAATGAAGCATTGATTGACGCACATTTGACAGATAGAAAGAGTAGATCAATTCCAATCTTATTGCAATTTGACGAATCATTTAATGTTTTAAAATCCTATGGACCGAGACCTGCAGAAGCACAAGCTTTGGTCATGTCGATTTTAGCTGAAGGAGGTTCTTATGATATTCCATTGCATACATGGTATGCCAAGGATAAGCAGAGGTCATTGCAAAAGGATATGACAGAATTTTTGGGATAGGATGCATCTTTCTTTATCCCCTGTATCCTATAACTTTTTATCCTATGACAAAGGTGTTTATTTGTTTGATTGTGAAATTTTGAGTAGTTGGGTTGAGAGTAATAAGAAGTTGGGTAGATTCTTATGAGTTGGACATATAAGCTTTGAGTTAACATTTGGGTTATTTCTTAAAAATAAAGTGTGGCTCATTGGTAGTAAATCTATCTTAATAATAAATGCAATGAAGAAAATCATTATTACAACGTGTTTGATTCTATTATCTCTGGCTTACCTATCCGGTCAAAATACTAAATGGGCAATTTTTAAAAATCACAACGGAGAAATTTCAGATGTAAGAGTTTCATCATACGAGTTTTTGAATATTAATTTATTTGAGGATCTCAATTACGAATTACAAAATCCATCTTCGATTGTGAATTATAAGTTGGGGAAAGGGAATCTCATTTTATTTAGTCAAAGCGAAACCCTTAAGGATACATTTGGTACAAGCTTTATTTATGATCATGAAATGAATATTTTGGAGATAGATCGTCACTATTTCAAGTATGTCTATGATTATTTACCTCAAGGACTTTGTAAGTCAACTTATATTACATATAAAGGAGATACTTTGAAACATAGTGAGTTTCTGACTGAAAACAATCAAATCAAAAAGTACACAAATTACTTCAGAGGCTATTTTACTGAAGTAGAATATTTCTATAACGATGATGGTGAATTAATTGAACACATACGCAGTAATGGAGAAGGTAATTCAATGACCACAAAGTTTATTAAGTTAAGTGAAAACTCTCATCTTGAAATTGTCTCCAGAGAAGGCAACTTTACAAGGTTGTTTACAACAAAAATAAATGAGCTAACTGTTGAGAAATATTTTTATATATATGGTGAGCAAGGGGAATTGAATTTGAGAAGTCGGAAAGTTGATTTTCTAGATGAATGTGGAAATGCTACAAAGAGTATAAATTATAATGTTGAGAATGGGGGAGCTAGTTTTGTGACGATTTATGAATATACTTATTTGAGTAATTGAAATTGGTTATCTCCTTCGTTTCTCCGAAACTACAGCGAGCATTGTATTTACTAAACTATCTCCAGAATCTTTTGTAAAGAACAGCACGACCTGATCCTGTTTTCAGATATTTTTCATATGCTATTGCATGGTGCATATTAGTGAAAGTGATGTAAGTGAGTAAATCCAAAGGCCTTCTTTTTTTCGTTGCTGGAACTGACCCTCTTTGATGTCTCGACATTCTGTCATCTAAATCTTGGGTGAAGCCAGTATATGGTTTATTGTCTGAACATCTTAGAATGTATACATGCCAATATTGTCGCTCACCTTCTGTTCTTATAAATTTTGGGTAGTAAATCTTTCCATTTTTACTTACGATGTGTGAGGAGTCAATTTCTTCTTTCATATGTATGGGTTGGAAAAAATTGTGGGAGGTAAACTTTTCTTGGGGGTTTTTTGAAGTCTTCTGGGTTTCTTTTAATTAATTGGTGATTGGTTATCTCCTACCTTTCTTTTGCAACTTCGGAGAGCAGAACTCTCCTGGGTTTCTTGCGAAACTTTGGAGATTGGATTTCTCCTGCGTTTCTTTGAAACTTTGATGATTGGATTTCTCCTTCGTTTCTTTGAAACTTTGGCGAATGGATTTCTCCTTCGTTTCTCCGAAACTTCGGCGAATGGATTTCTCCTGCGTTTCTTTGAAACTTTGGTGAATGGATTTCTCCTTCGTTTCTTTGAAACTTTGGTGAATGGATTTCTCCTTCGTTTCTTTGAAACTTCGGTGAATGGATTTCTCCTTCGTTTCTCCGAAACTTCGGCGAATGGATTTCTCCTGCGTTTCTCCGAAACTTCGGCGAATGGAAGAGCGCTGAAACTCGCTTAATATAAATGGTGTAATTTTTAATTTGGGGTATGGGCAAAAAAAACTCGCCTTCGTTTCTTGCGAAACTTCGGCGAGTGAAAGCGGTCTGGACGAGACGATTGAAGTAGTCTTTAATATGTGTAATAGTGTGTAAATCAAGGAGATAATCATTTGAGGTAAATTATTTAATTAGTATTATATACAAATGTGTATATCTATTCTTCCCCGAAAGCTTCCCCTAGTTTAATTGACACCGAAAGTTCAAATTCGGGTGTTGCACACTATTCTACACAATAAGAGACAAAGATTAAAAATTGAATTTCAATAAGTTGATGCCAGTTTTTTTATGGGATAGATTCGTTTTTTATTAATCAAAAAACCATAATCTATGACACTGAAAAGGAAGTCAACATTAACACCCAGAATCTACTCAAAAGATAGTAGAGCTAAATTGTCGGATGTATATTGTCGCATACAGCATAACAACATTCCAATTAAAATTTATTTTAAAACTCCAATTGAAAAAGGCTTATTTGATAAAAAGAATCAACTAGCGAAAACTAAGAATAGGTACAAATCAAAAGAGGACAGATTGTTTTTTGAAAAAATTGAAAAGGAAAATAAGTACTGGGAAAGTAATTGCAAGTCTCTAAATAACAAGATAGCTAGAGTTGAAAAAATTGTAACTACTTATTGCAATGATACTCCATATCATGAGTATAACCTTACAATACTTAAGGATATCATTAATCAAGAAATTCATGGTGTAAAGAAATCACCCGTAGAATTAATTAATGCAGAAAAAGATGGTAATAATGTAGTTCCATACTTAAGGGATTTAGTAGAAAGAATGAAAAGTGGAGAACATACTAAGCCAGATAATTCTTTATATTCTGATGATGCAATTGTTAACTATAATGCTCTATGTACGGTCTTGTACCTATATGAACAACATTATAATTTAAAATTGTCATTTGAGGATATTGACTTTAAATTTTCCAAGAATCTACAAAAATTCATGTTTGATTTTTTTCCATTTCTTTGC